>Ga0182792_1002699_pt1 | contig 12193 bp, 10 predicted proteins | sample Passage237B_FD_130497 | JGI IMG/M metagenome (GOLD analysis project Ga0182792, IMG submission 130497) | Cellulose adapted compost microbial communities from Newby Island Compost Facility, Milpitas, CA, USA - Passage2 37B (version 2) (version 2) ...
ACCGCTGCGTTGAATGATCCTGCTTCGGGCATGGCGTTTACGCCCACCCATGGCAGCTTCAAGATCTACGTCACGCAGACCTCCACCGGCCAGCGTGTGGAATCGCAGATCAATGTCGATCTCGATGGCATCGGCGCAGACACCTCGCTGACCGATCTGGTCAACTCGCTTAACGGTGTGGCCAACATCACCGCCACCATCACGTCGGATAACCGCCTGAAGCTGAGCGTCAACAGCGGCGATTTCGAAATCAGCTTCGGCGAAGACTCCTCGGGCGTGCTGGCTGCTCTGGGCATTAATACGTTCTTCACCGGTTCGACGGCTGCGAGTATCGGCGTCAATCCCGAGCTCAACAGCAATCCGAACCTGCTGGCCTCGTCGGGCAATGGTTCGCCGGCGGATAACAGCAACGCACTGGCGATGGCCCGCCTGGGGCAGCAGAGCCCGTCGGGAGCGAGGCCGAGCATTTCTCAGAAGTGGGAAACTCAGGTCCAGAACCTGGCGATCAAGATCGGCCAGACGAAACAGCAGCTCGATGCGGCCACCATTGTGCGCGAGAACCTGCAGGTTCAGCAGCAGTCCTACTCGGGCGTGAACATTGATGAAGAAACCATCAATCTGATGGCTTTCCAGCGTGCGTATCAGGGCTCGGCCCGTTTCCTTGGCGTCGTTGATGAAATGATGCAGACCCTGCTTCAGTTGATCTGATCTGCGATGTGAAACATGAGCATTTATCGAACCACAACGCTGATGTCCAACAACTACCTGCTCTCTTCGCTGCGCCAGACGCAGCACAAGATGATGCAGGTCAGTGAGCAGATGAGCACCTTCAAGAAGGTGAACCGCACTTCCGACGCACCGTCGAGCACCTCGGCGATTCTGCTGCTGGAACGTCTGCAGCAGTCCCGCAGCCAGTATGAGCGGAATCTCAACCATGCCATCGGGCTGCTCAACAGCATCGACCAGTCACTGGATGAAGCGACCACGCTGCTGCTTGAAGCAGGCTCGATTGCGTCGAGCCAGATTGGCATTGGCTCGACGACCGAAACCCGCCGCAACCAGGCCGGGATCGTGGAATCGCAGATTACGGCGATGCTTGATATCGCCAACCGCCAGATTCAGGGCATCTCGCTCTTTGGCGGCGATGCGAAAGCCAACGCAGCCGGCCAAGTGTTTGTCGACTTCCTGGGCGGCTATCGATACATCGGTTCGACGACCAATCTGACCAGCGATGTTGGCAGCCTGGCGCCGCTGGCCTTCAACAGCAACGGTGTGGATTCGTTCGGAGCCGTCTCGTCCCGCGTGAAGGGCAGTGTCGATCTGAACCCGCAGGCCACTTCCGCCACGCGCATCAGCGATGTTTATGGGGCGCAGAACGCTGGCGTCCGTCCGGGGGCGGTGCTGGTTACGGTCAACGGCGTGCAGGCGGTGGTGGATCTGACTTCGGTCGATACGCTGGGCGACGTGGCGCTGCGCATCAATGATGCCATCGCGGCGGTGGACCCGACTGCGGGCGGTCTGAATGTGACGGGGCACGGTTTCGAACTTACTGCCAACGCCGGGCATACCATCAGCATTGCTCAGGCGGGCTCCAGCCACGCCGCGACCGATCTCGGACTGGTCCTGAATGTCACCAGTGGCACCGCTGCCGGGGCCGATGTGAACCCCAGACTCACTGCTCAGACCACCCTGGCCAGTCTGGGTGGCGGTATTGACTGGACCAGCGGCCTGAAGATTACCCAGGGCACGCACACCAAGGTGGCCGACTTCTCCGCCGCTACCACCGTTCAGGACCTGATTCATGCGGTGGATCAGCTGAATCTGGGCGTGAAGCTGACGATCAATGAGCAGGGAACCGGCTTTGATCTGGTGAGCATGGTCAGTGGTCTGGACTGGTCGGTCGGCGAAAACGCTGGTGGCAGCACGGCTACCGATCTTGGCCTCCGCAGCTTCAGCGGGGCGACAAAACTTTCGGACTTCAACCACGGCATTGGCGTGTCCAACGTGGTGGGCGAGCCTGATTTTGAAATCCGCCTGCATGACGGCCGATCGTTCCAGGTCGACCTCGATGGCGTAGGTGACGTCAACGGCGTGATCCAGGCCATTGCCACTTCCGCCACTGCTGCGGGCATCACCGTCGGTCAGCCTGGCGACGCGGGGACCGACTTCAACATCGGTCTGGCCAGCGATGGCAATGGATTCAGCCTGGAAGATGGCACGGCCGGTCCCAATGACTTTGCGGTGGCCAATCTGGGCCTGAGCCTGGCGGCGACGGATCTGGGCATCTACACCAACGCCGAATCGGGCAGCAGCATCGTCGGGCAGGATGTGGCCAAGTCACGCGTAGAAAGTGCGCTGACCCATTTGATTGCTTTGCGCGATTCTTTGCTCGCAGATGATACGCGTGGCATCACGTTTGCTGGAGATGCATTGAAGAAAGATGAGGGGGTAGTGATTCAGGCCCGCGGCGATGTCGCCGTGCGTGCGCAGCGAGCAGAAATGCTCAAAGCCAGGTCTGAAGCCGAGGGCATAACCGAGAAAACCGCGTTGAGTCTGCTGGTTGACGTGGATATGGCCGAGGCACTCACGACTTTCTCAGCGCTCCAGACGCAGCTGCAGGCCAGCATGCAGACCGGAGCGCAAATGATGCAGAGAACCCTGATGGATTTTCTTGCGTGAATGAAGCAGTTTTTGCGCATGTCAGACAACCGGGCCTGTCTGGCATGCGAGACACAGGAAGCAGGATGCTTCCGGCATCGAAAAAAGTTTCGATGGCAGATGACAAGCAGGACGACTGGCCCCAAGGGATGGAACCCATGATTTTGCAGACGACACGATTCGGACAGGTTGAAGTGGATGAGCAGAGAATCATCACCTTCCCCAAAGGCATTCTGGGCTTCCCGGACTACAAGACCTATGTGCTCATTGAGCCTGGTCAGGACACGTATTTCTTCTGGCTCCAGTCGACTCAGTCGCCTGACCTGGCGTTTGTGGTGACCGACCCGAGCCTGTTTGTTTCGAGCTATCAGGTTCCGATCAAGACCGAGCAGCTTGATGAGATGGGCATGCAGGGCATCGAAGAAGCTCAGGTGTTTGTGATCGTGAACAAGCGGGGGAATCTGCTGACGGGCAACCTTCAGGGGCCGCTGGTGATCAACGTCCGTGACCGCATCGGCGAACAGCTGGTGCTGGCCGACAGGCGTTTCACCACCCGTGTTCCGCTCATTGAGCTGGGAAGCACGGTTGGTGCGATGAGCGCCTGAGTCAACAGGACGCTGCATCGCACGGGGGCTTGACGCATGGACGCGTCGAGTTTTAAAGGCCCAAGGAAGGAGCCAAGCAAATGCTGGTGCTATCCCGTCAGCGAGACGAGACAATCATGATCGGTGATGACATAGAAATCACCGTCGTCGATATCAGGGGAGACAAGGTCAGGTTGGGAATCAATGCACCACGTCTGGTTCAGGTGCATCGCAAGGAAGTGTATGAGGCGATCAAGCGTGAGAACGCCGAAGCCAGCCTGGTCCAGGTGGATGATCTGGAAATTGCTAATCGTAGCCTGAAAGGTCTGGGTATCGTCCCGGCTATCAGGTCTTGACCGGTAGGAGATGTGTGAGAGTCTGCAGAAGCAGGGCTCTCGGTGAACATCAGGTCTCATGAGGATGGAGCCGACTGGAACAGCGGCCGTCATGAGGCTTAAACAGCGACAATCAAGGAGGATTGTCAATGTCGCGTATCAATACCAATGTCAGCGCAATGGTTTCTCAGCACAACCTGGCTAAGTCCAACACGGACCTGCAGACTCGTCTGCAGCGTCTGTCGACGGGCCTGGCCATCAACCGTGGCGCTGACAACCCCGCAGGCCTGATCGTGTCAGAACGCCTGCGATCTGAAATCAAGGGCGTGAGCACGGCCATCAGCAACGCTCAGCGTGCGTCGAACGTCATCGCCACCGCTGAAGCTGCTCTGGCTGAAGTCTCCGACCTGCTCAACTCGATCAAAGGCCTGATCGTTGAAGCCGCCAACACCGGCGCCTTCAGCCAGGCGGAAATCGAAGCCAACCAGCTGCAGCTCGACTCGGCCATCGAGTCGATCACCCGCATCTCCAACACCACGAGCTTCGCGGGCATGAAGCTGCTCAACGGCTCGCTGGACTACATCACCAGCGGCGTGAACTCGGCCAACATTCAGGACGTGCGTGTCTACAGCGCCAACTTCGGAACCTCCAGCAGCCTGCCTGTGACGGTCGAAGTGCTCAACAGCGCCACGCAGGGCTCGCTGTTCCTCTCGACCTACTCAGCGGCCACCACCTCCGGCCAGCTGCTCTCGAGCGTGACCTTCGAAGTCACCGGGAACAAGGGCGTGCAGGTGTTCAGCTTCGTGTCGGGCACGGCTCTGTCGGCCGTGGCCTTTGCGATCAACCAGGTGTCTGACTCCACCGGCGTCAAGGCTCAGATCGGTGCCGACCCCACCTCGGGTATGACGCTGGTGAGCGAAAACTACGGTTCGGATTCTTTCGTCAGCGTCCGCAAGCTCACGGGCGGCGACTTCCTCAAGACCTACGATGCCCGTGGTGGCAACGTCGTCCAGCGTGACTCGGGCGACGACGTGCTGGCTCTGGTCAATGGCAGCCTGGCCCTTGGCCGTGGTACCCACCTGAGCCTGCACTCAACCACCATGACGCTGGAAATGAACCTGACTGTAGCTGCTGCCCAGACCCTGGGCTCCCATGCCTTCTCGGTCACCGGCGGCGGGGCAAACTATCAGATTGGCGGAACGGTCAATTCCGGCCAGCAGATCGGCTTCGGCCTCAAGTCGGTCGCAGCCAGCCATCTGGGTAATGAAGCGCTGGGCTTCCTGAGCTCGGTGATCTCGGGTGGTGAAAACAGCCTGATCGCTGGCAACGCCCGCGAAGCTTCGCTGATCGTCGATGCCGCCATCGACCAGATCGCCACCATCCGCGGCCGCCTGGGTGCTTTCGAACGCAACACCCTGCAGACCGCAGTGCGCAGCCAGCAGATTGCCCTGGAAAACCTGACGACCTCGGAAAGCGCCATTCGCGACGCGGACTTCGCCGTCGAAACCAGCGCCATGAGCCGAGCTCAGATCCTGGTCAACGCGGGCACCTCGACCCTGTCGATCGCCAACTCCACCGCCCAGAGCGTGCTCCAGCTGCTCCAGTAAGTTCAGCAGCATCAACAGGCTTAATATGGTTCCTCCTCACCCTCGTCAGTTCTGGCGGGGGTGTTTTTATTTTCATGCGGGGAGGGAGGCAGGGGGCGGCTGGCTGGTCCTGAATCCCTGACCTGGCCAGTCGAAGCCCTGGGGGCTTCCTGATAGAATGACCCCATCATGATTTCCCTGAGCAATCGTATTCTCGACAATGGTGGGCAGGACTTCATCAAGCGCAAGAAGCCTGACTGGCTGCGCGCCAAGCTGCCCGGCGGCCCCGGTTACGAGCGGCTGCGCGCCATCATGGACGAGCATAAACTCCATACCGTCTGCGAATCGGCCAAGTGCCCGAACATGGGCGAGTGCTGGTCGCAGGGCACTGCCACCATCATGATCCTGGGCGATGTGTGCACGCGGTCCTGTGGCTTCTGCCACATCAAGACCGGCCGGCCGCCTTTTCTGGATCTGGACGAACCGCGCCGCGTGGCGGAATCGGTCAGGCTCATGGGGCTCAACCACATCGTCATCACCAGCGTCAACCGCGACGAGCTGGACGATGGCGGGGCGGCAGTCTGGGCGGAAACCATCCGCCGCATCCGGGAAGAATCACCGGGAACGTCCATTGAAGTGCTCATCCCCGACTTTGAAGGTAACTGGGATGCGCTGCAGCTGGTTCTCGAACAGCGGCCTGAGATTCTGAATCACAACATGGAGTCGGTCCGCCGGCTGTATCGCGTGGTGCGTCCACAGGCCAAGTATGACCGCTCCATCGAGCTGCTCCGCCGGGCCAAGGAATACGGCCTGATCGTCAAGACAGGCATCATGGTGGGCATCGGCGAGAAGGACGAAGAAATCACCCAGCTGATGAAGGATGTCCTCGAAGGCACGCGCGTGACGCAGGAGCAGGCCACCCGCCTGTATCCCACCGCCAGCCAGATGTGCGACATTCTGACCATCGGCCAGTATCTCCAGCCCACGCGCGACCACCTGCCCATCTCCCGCTGGGTGACGCCTGAACAGTTCAAGGCCATGAAGGTCGAAGGCGAAGCCCTGGGCTTCAAGCACGTGGAATCCGGCCCGCTGGTGCGCTCCAGCTACCATGCGGAAAAACAGGTCGCCAATGTGCATTGAGATGAAAGAAAAAGACCCAGGTTCAGTGAACCCGGGCTTTGAAGATCGGTAAGAAACTCAGCGATTCACTGCAGGATCCAGGTTTGAAAAACCTGGATCTTTTCTTTGATGCGTCGGGAATCCTCTTCACGGTGCGTCTGTTGGGATGATTCGGTTGCTTGAGCAGCATCAAGTATCCGTCGCTGTCTTGATTTCCTTGGGCGGGTCCGCCAGGTTCTTTTCCTGCAGGATGGCGAAGCCCACGTGCGACACGCCTGAGTTGATGCGCTTGAGGTGGGTGAGCAGGTCCAGATGAATGGCCGTGGTTTCGTGCGTCTGGGCCACATGCGAGTTCAGGCGGGCGAAGTGGCGGGCGCGCAGTTCGCGCTCGTAGTTGCGCAGGTATTCCTTGTGGCGCAGCAGCTGTTCGGCCAGCACGCGGTCGCGCGTGGTGAAAGCGGTATCTGCAATCAGCAGGTTCTGAGCGACTTTCTTGTAGAAATCGTCGAGTTCCTGCCAGCCTTCGGGCGTGAAATCGACCCCGAGCTTGATCTTCTTGAGGACCAGTTCGGAGAGGTTCTTGTCGATGATGTCGCCCGCGTTTTCCAGCTCGGTGAGATAGGTCAGCTGATTGATCTGCTCGCGCGAGTTGGCGATGTCCTGCGACAGGCTGCCCAGCTGGGCCAGGTAACGCTTGATGTGAGCATCGAGCAGGTCCACCTGGTCGTCGCGCTGGACGACCTGACGCACCTTATCTTCATCGTTGGTCTTAAGCGCGATCCACAGATCATCGAGCATCTGGCGGACGATTTCCGAGACGCGCACGATTTCACGCTGCGACTGGCCCAGCGCCAGAGCCGGGATATCGCTTGGCGTGTCGTTGGTGTACTTGGGCCCGAAGGTTTCGACTTCCTGCTTGATGGTGGGGAGGATGCGCTCCATCAGGCTGTTGACCTGATTCACCAGTGGCAGGCCGACGATGGCCACCAGAATGTTGAAGCCTGTGTGGGTGTAGGTGATGTGCTGTGCGGTGTGGCCCGGGACATGGGCCAGATACATGAGGATGGGCTCCTGGAAGACCATCATCGCAATCCCGACGACGACTTTCAGCAGCAGATTGGCCAGCGCCATTCTGCGGGAATCGATCTGTTTCCAGCCCATGGCCAGGGTGGTCAGGCTCAGGCCGATGTTGGTCCCGATGACCGCCGGGAAGGCGATTTCCATCGAATTAATCCCGCCCGCCATCAGCCCGATGATCAGGCCGATGGTCGCCGAGCTGGACTGAAGCATGATGGTGATCGTCGCGGCGATGCAGGCCATCCAGATCGGGTGGCGCTTGGCGATCTCGATGATCTTGAACAGGTCATCTTCCGGATTGCTGTTGGCGATGATGGCAGCTACATCCTGTCGGATCAGATGCACCGCCAGGAAGATCAGGCCCAGGCTCAGAATGACCTGGCCTGTCCCTCGGGACTTATTAGTGCGGGTGTACTGAAACAGTGCCACGCCCAGCAGGATGAGGATGGGGGCGTAGCTGTCGATGTTCATACCGATGAGCAGCGCCGTGAACGTCAGGCCGATATTCGAGCCCAGCGCCACCGCCAGCGACTGACGGGTGGAGAGGTATCCAGCCTGGATGGACTGGACCGTGAGCATCGACAGGGTTGTGCTTGAGGGAGAAGCAGTAGAGACAAGCAGCCCGGCCAGGAACGCTCGAAAACGCGTACGGGCCAGCCGTTGCATCCACCAGCCCAGCCTGGCGCCAAAGAGCCTTTCCAGACCCTTGCGCAGAAACCGGATGCCAAAGAGGATCAAGGCAACCGCCCCAGCAATCATCAAAGCGCTGACCATGTCAGATGCCACACTCCTGTCGTGAGACCCTGCGGACGTTATAAAAGGTGTATGTTAACGAAAAATTAACTTTCTGTTCTGTCCTGTTAGGGAAAGGGGGCTGTGTCGCGTTTCAATCAGAAAATGGGGTAGCCTGCGGTGAAGCCATGAAAATACATTGACTTGCGGCCAAGGCGGTCGGACAATCTTGGCGGAGGTGCGTGAGTTGTGTCAGGACACGCATGGTGAAACCTTAACAAGGAGAGACGCAATGGCAGGTTGGTATGAAATCCGCAACACCAGTGATGGCCAGTTCGACTTCGTACTCAAAGCGGGCAATGGTGAAGTGATCCTTCACAGTGAACGCTACAAGGCCAAGCCTTCGGCTCTCAATGGCATTGCCTCGGTCCAGAAGAACAGCCCGGATGATTCCCAGTATGAAAAGAAGGTGGCCAAGAATGGTCAGCCCTATTTCGTACTCAAGGCCCGCAACCATGAAATCATCGGCAATAGTGAGTTGTATTCTTCTGAAGCGGCCAGAGATAACGGCATTGCGTCGGTCAAGACCAATGGCCCATCGACGGTGGTCAAGGACCTGACAGCCGCCAAGGTCTGAGTGGGAAGGTACAAGCGACAGGGGACCCCGGTCTGATACAGGCCGGGGTTTTTCATTGAATTGCCAACCCCCGGTGGTTTTATTAAGATGTTCGGTTCACTATGCGTCATTCGGCCCGGAGGCCCTGATCGTCAGGGCGCGGCCGGGTCCGGCGTCCTGGCAGCGGAGCCTGGACCACCGAGCGGCGCAGGTACTGGAGCAATGCAATGGCTGAAGTCCGTATCAATCTGTACGAAGGTATGTTCCTGCTCAACCAGCAGGCGGTGGCGGCTGACCTGTCGGGCGCTGTCGAACACATCCGTGAAATCCTCAACCGCGCTGAAGCGGAAATCATCGTCCTCTCCAAGTGGGACGAGCGCAAGCTGGCTTACGAAATCCGTGGCCAGAAGCGTGGTCTGTTCGTGCTGGCCTACTTCAAGGCCCGCGCCTCGCAGATCGCCAACATCGACCGTGACTGCAACCTGTCGGAACAGGTGCTGCGCTCGATGATCATCCGCGCCGACCACATGGGCGAAGAAGAAATCGAACTGGCCAAGAAGAACGCTGAACTGGCGTTCGAAGCCCGTCTGCGCAGCGGTGGCGAAGGCGCTGGCCGCACCCGCGCTGAAGGCGCCGTCGTGGCCGCCGATGACGAAATCGCTGGCGAAGGCGAAGAAGAAAGCAACTAATTCCTGCGGTGGTTTCACCCTCTGCCTGACTTCGGCCCGGGGCCGTTGACCACAGGCAGCGTGGTGTCTTTCCAACGTTACTGATCCTTCAGAGGAGTCGGCCCTTATGCCCAACCTCAACCGTGTCATGCTCATGGGCAACCTGACGCGCGACCCTGAGATTCGTTACCTGCCTAGCAATATGGCGGTGGTGAGTCTGGGACTGGCCATCAACAGGCGGTGGAGGAACCAGCAGGGGGAACAGCAGGAAGAAACCACTTTCGTGGACTGCGAAGCCTTCGGCCGAAGCGCTGAAGTCATCAGCCAGTATCTGCGTAAGGGCCGTCCGCTGTTCGTCGAAGGTCGTCTCAAACTCGACCAGTGGCAGGACAAGGAAGGCAACAACCGCTCGAAGATGAAAGTGGTCATCGAGAGTTTCCAGTTCGTCGATTCCCGTGGCGGTGAAGAAGGTGGCGAAGGCGCCCCGGCTCCCCGTGGCGGAAACTTCGGTGGCGCCGGTGGTGGTGGCCCCCGTGGTCAGGGGCGTGGCCCTGGTGGCGGTGGTTACAGCGGCGGCGGCCGTGGCGGAAGCAGCTATGGCAACGGCGGCGGCCTCGATGCTCACCAGCCTATTGATGAAGAAGATATTCCGTTCTAACCAACGGATGACGTTTTGAAACCATGTTGGCGTCTGATCCTTCTGTCCATGTGAGGCAGAGCAGGCGTCTAACTCCCTCCGGACAGGTCGTGTCCGGCCATTCCTTGAAGGGAAGGACATCATGAAGACGATTGAACTGCTTCTGACTGAAAACGTGGACAACCTGGGCATCGTTGGTGACGTCGTTCGCGTTCGTCCCGGCTACGCCCGTAACTTCCTGCTGCCCCGCGCTCTGGCCACCGTTCCCACCAAGGGCGCCATCGCCCGCCTGGCTGAACGCCGCAAGCAGGTCGAAGCTGAACTGAAGCTCAAGCGCGAGCAGCGCGAAGCCGTGCTCACCAAGCTCGAAGGTGTGGAAATCACCATCCAGCGCTCGGCCAACGAGCAGGGCATCCTCTTCGGCGGCGTGTCGCAGCATGACATCGCCGAAGCCCTCCGCGCCGAAGGCTACGACGTCGAAGATCGCGCGGTCCGCATCGGCGAACAGATCAAGCGCCTCGATTCCTACATCATCCCCCTGGTGCTGGAAAAGGACCTCAAGACTCAGATCAAGGTCTGGGTCGTCTCCGACAAGCCTGCTGAAAACCTCGAAACCGAAGAAGAACAGGCTGAAGAAAACCAGGCCTGAGATTCTCGCGACAAGCTGGTTAATCCCGCAACGCCCCAATTCACATGAGTCGGGGCGTTGTTCATTTTGGGGAATGGGAGCGAAGGAGGCGAAGGGGAATGCGGAGTTTATTGAGGCGGATCTCTTCTTCCGTCATGCCCGCGTGCGCAGGGGTGACGCAAGGGTAGGCCGTACACACAATCGTCTATCCTCAGCCCCAATCCTCACTCGCTGAATTGCGTGCGATACAGCTGGCTGTAGCGGCCGTTGAGGGCCATGAGATCGTCGTGGCTGCCATCTTCCACGATGCCCTCGGGCGTGAGCATGATGATGCGGTCTGCATTGCGGATTGTCGCCAGGCGGTGGGCGATCACCAGTGTCGTGCGGCCGACGGCCAACTCGGCCAAAGACTGCTGAATGGCCCGCTCGGTTTCGCTGTCGAGAGCGGATGTCGCTTCGTCCAGAATCAGAATCGGTGGATTCTTGAGGAACATGCGGGCGATGGAGACACGCTGCTTCTGCCCGCCTGAGAGCTTCACGCCTCGCTCGCCGATGAGAGTGTCCATGCCATCAGGCAGATTGCGGATGAATTCATCAAGTTTGGCTTTGCGTGCCGCTTCCCAGATGTCCTGCTCCGAGGCGTTGAGATTGCCATAGGCGATGTTCTCCCGCAGGCTGCCTGTGAAGAGGAACACGTCCTGCTGCACCACGCCGATCTGGCTGCGCAGTGATGCCAGCGTCATCTCGGTGATGTCCAGCCCGTCGATGGTGATGCGCCCGCCATTGAGTTCATAGAAGCGAGGCAGCAGCGAGCATATGGTGGTCTTGCCCGCGCCCGATGGACCGACGAACGCGACAGTCTGGCCGGCCTGGATCTCGAGGGAGAGATTGGTCAGGATCAGCCGCTGTGGCGTGTAGCCGAAGGTGACATTCTCGAAACGGATGTCACCCCGCAGATGCTCGACCGTGATGGCGTTGGGCTTGTCGGCTACTTCCGGGCTGGTGTCGATCAACTCGCAGAAACGCTTGAAGCCTGCGATGCCCTTGGGGTAGGTCTCGAGCACCGCGGTGATCTTCTCGATGGGGCGGAAGAAGGTGTTGGTCAGCAGGATGAAGCCGATGAACTCGCCGTAGGTGAGTTTGTCGTTAATGACGAAGAAAGCTCCGACGATCATGACAATGACCGATACCAGCCTGAGCAGCATGTAGTTGATGGCGATGCTCTGGGCCAGAATCTTGTAGGCCATCAGCTTGGTGGAGCGGTAGTTGGTGTTGTCGCGGGCAAAGAGCTTGCGTTCGTGATGCTCGTTGGTGAACGCCTGGACCACGCGGATGCCCCCGACGTTGTCCTCCACGCGGGCGTTGAAGCTGGCCAGGTTGTCAAAGAGCCTGCGGAAGGTGGTGGTCATCTTCTTGTTGAAGTAGATGGCCAGCCAGGTCATCGGCGGGATGATCAGCAGGGTGATGCCCGCCAGCGACGGGTTCATGTGGATCATCAGCGCCGCAGCACCGATGAGCGTCATGAAGGCGATGAAGACATCCTCCGGGCCGTG
>Ga0182792_1002701_pt1 | contig 12188 bp, 7 predicted proteins | sample Passage237B_FD_130497 | JGI IMG/M metagenome (GOLD analysis project Ga0182792, IMG submission 130497) | Cellulose adapted compost microbial communities from Newby Island Compost Facility, Milpitas, CA, USA - Passage2 37B (version 2) (version 2) ...
CGACTTCGAGTTGATCAACACCGGTGATCTCACGCTGACCTCGGTGACCACCGGTGGCAACGCCAGCTTCAGTACAAATGGCGATCTGACTCTGGGCGGCGGCTCCATCGGGGGCAACGCGGCCTTTACCGCCACCAACGGCGACGTGGTTATGACCAGCGCTCCTACCGTTACTGGCGATTTAAGTCTGACGACGGTCGGCTCCGGCGATGTGATTGTGTCCGACGGTCTTAGCGTCGGCGGCAACTTAACCGTGGACGCAGATGATCTGCGCGATGTTGATGCCGGTGTTCTGACCTTGGCCGCCACTAACGCCAATATCATCCTGCGCGACACAGGGGCTCAGGATCGCAATTGGTCGACGACTTTTAATGACCTGGTACTGTCGCTCACCGGCACTGGTGACTTCAGCCTGAACAACACCGGCGCGCTGGCGCTGAGCCTGACCACTACCGGCGGCACTGCCAGTTTCACGTCCGATGGCGACCTGACTTTGAATTCCGGGGACATCGGCGGCAATGCCGCATTGACCGCTAATAACGGCAATGTGCAGCTGGTGACTGTGCCCAGTGTCACCGGCAACTTGAGCCTGACCACTGTCGGTACGGGCGATGTGATCCTGTCGGACGATGGTCTGACCGTTGGCGGCGATCTAACTGTGGATGCCGAGGATCTGCGCGATAGCGACGGCGGTGAACTGACCTTGGCCGCCACTAACGCCAATATCACCTTGCGCAACGAAGACACCCAGGCGCGAGACTGGACCACTACCTTCGAAGAGCTGGTGTTGGATATCGCTGGCACTGGCGACTTCAACCTGACCAACACTGGCGACCTCACCGTCACCTCGGCTACTACCGGCGGCAGTGCCACTTTTGCCACTGAAGGCGGCAGCTTGACCATGGGGGCCGGCACTATTGGCGGCGACGCCTCATTTAGCGCTACCGATGGCGACTTGGTATTTACCAATGCCCCGACCGTTGCGGGTGATCTGACCCTGACCACGACAGGCACCGGCGCTGTGATTGTGTCTGACACTGGTCTTATCGTCGGCGGTGTTTTAACGGTGGATGCGGACGATCTGCGGGACGGCGATGCCGACCTGACGCTGACCGCAACCAGCGCCAATATCACCTTGCGCAACACCGGCTCCCAAGCGCGAAACTGGACAACCAGTTTCAATGAGTTGGTGTTGGATATTGCGGGTGATGGTGATTTTCTGCTGACCGATACCGACGGCCTGACCCTGACATCTGTGACCACCGGCGGCAACGCCACCTTCCGCACTACCAATGCTGATCTGATTTTGGATGCGACGCCGGATGTGGCGGGGGCGTTGAGTCTGGTGGCACAGAATTCCGGCAGTATCGTCCTGCCCGATGCCGGTCTGCTGCATGACGGCGATCTCACCTTGGTTGCCGATAATCTGATCGCTGATTCAGCGATACGCCTGGGCGCCAGTACGGCGAATATCTCCCTGCGCGACGGCGCGCAGATTCAGTCGTGGAATACGGCTTTTGATTCTTTGGAACTCGACATTGCGGGCAGTGGCGATCTTCTGCTGACCGATGCTGACGGCCTGACCCTGACATCGGTAAGTACAGGCGGCAACGCCACTTTCCGCACGACAGATGGCGATCTGGTACTGCAAGCAACGCCGGATGTTGCGGGGACTTTGGGACTTTCCACCATTGGCTCCGGCGACATAGTGCTGCCGAATGTTGGTCTGCTGCACGCTGGTGATCTCACCATCGACGCCGACAATCTGGTGGCGGACGACGTAATCCTGGGTGCTGCCAATGCCGATATCACCCTGCGCGATGGCTCTCAGGCGCAATCCTGGACGACCAGTTTCGAAACCCTGGTGCTCTCCATCCTTGGCGATGGCGATTTCGCGCTGACGGATACCGACGGCCTGACTCTGGCCTCGGTCACCACTGGCGGTAACGCCAGCTTTAGCACCACCAACGCTGATTTGGAGATCACTGCGACTCCAGATGTCGCGGGCGATCTGACGCTGACGACCATCGGCACCGGCGATCTCATCACTCCGGTGGGTGGTTTGCTGCACGACGGTGCTCTGACCATAGAAGCTGACAACTTGGTGGCGGATGACATCATCCTTGGTGCGACCGACGCGACCATCACCTTGCGCGGCGGCGATCTCGCCCAGTCCTGGAATACCAGTTTCGATACCCTGGCCCTCACCATCGATGGCGACGGTGATTTCGCCCTGGAAGATACCGATGGTTTGACGCTGACCTCGGTGGCCACCGGCGGCAATGCCAGCTTCAGCACCAATAATGCTGACTTGGTGCTGGAAGGCAATCCGACGGTCGCAGGGGAATTGAGTCTGCTGACGCTCGGCAGCGGCAATGTGGTACTGCCGAATGCCGGCCTGTTGCATAACGGCGATCTGCGCATAGTGGCAGATGACCTGAGCGGCGCCGGCAACCCTCTGGTAATGAGCGCCGCCAACGCTGCCATCACTCTGCGCGGTGGCGATACAGCCCAGACCTGGAACACCTCTTTCGACCGGCTGGCCTTGACCATCGCTGGCACGGGTGACTTCTCTCTTACCGACACCGACGGCCTGATCCTGACTTCCGTAAATACCGGCGGCAACGCCAGCTTCCGCACCAATAGTGCCGATCTGGTGCTGACCGCTGCGCCAGTGGTTACCGGTGATTTGCATCTGGAAACTGTTGGCTCCGGCGACTTGGTGCTTCCAACGGCGGGGGGGCTTGCCCACAACGGCAAGCTCACCCTGGTGGCGGATCGGGTGCGCGACAACAACGCGGATATTTCCCTGTCCGCGACGGAACTCACCGCAGACCTGCGCAGCCATCAACAGGCGGCAACCTGGAATACTGATGTGGACCGCCTGGACCTGACAGTCGCCGGCGGCGGGGCTTTGACTCTGAACAATACCGGCACGCTGGTCATCGACAATCTGGTCAGCGATGGCCAAGTCTCGGCGGATGTTTCCGGCAATCTGACCATAGGTACGCTGCAAGGTGCGGCAGATATGGCCTTTAGCAGCGACGCGAATTTGACCCTGCTGAACACCACTTACGACGTGGATGGCGAATTGGCGCTGACGGCGGCCAATGATCTGCGTCTGGCATCAGGCGGGCTCACGGTGACCGACACCATGCGCCTGGTCGCGGCGCAATTGACCGTTGCCGGCGGCACGCCAGTGGTGCTGGCGGGTACGGCGGCGGATCTGACGTTGACCGGCACTCAGGCTCTCGCACTGACCACACGCCTGGGGCAGTTGGGACTGACCTATGGCGGCAACAGCGTCAGCATCAACAATGACCGCAATCTCACCATTAACCGCTGGACTGCAGCCAACGCCGATACTGTCGGCTTGAGCGTCGCTGGCACCCTCACGTTGCCGGCGGCGGGACTCGCCGCCAGAGAGCGCCTCACTATAGATGCGGTGGATCTGCGCGAGCGCAGTCTGAGCTTGAGCGCTCCCGAGCTCGCGGTGCGTTTGAGCGGAGCGAGTGGCAATCACAACTGGACTGTCAACGCGGATTCTCTCGATGTACTGATGCGCGGGCAGGCGAATCTGCAGGTGAACGCCGCCAACGGCCTGGTGCTGGAAGACCTTAATGGCGACAACAACGCGGTATTGGTGGAAAACGGCAACTTCACTTTGAATCTGGCGAGCGGCGATCTGACGCTGGCCAACGCCGTCAGCGCCGCGGATCTGACTGCGGACGGCGTGCGTGCCGGGATCATTGATCTGGCTGTGGCCCAGGGCAGTGTGCGCACACGCGGCGCGGCGAGTTTGATCTCCACCAATCTGGTGGATCAGGATGCCAACGGCGACGCCATCCGCATCCGTCTGACCGACACCAGCGCCAGCGACCGGAATATCACCCTCGGCGACAGCAGCAATTCGGCGGTAACCCTGCGCGCCATTGGCGGCGACATTCTGCTGGACAGCCGCGCTGCTGGCACCGCCGAATCTGCACGGCGCACAGTTGTACAGAATGCCGGCGTCAACATTGAAGCTTTCGACAATCCAGGCGATAACCTTAGCGGGCGGGTGCTGATCAACGGCGAGCAAGTGGCCGCGCAACCGTGGCAGACCGTGCGCGCCGGACGGACTTTGGCCATAGTGACGGACGTTGCGCCGCCACCGCCGCCGGCTGGCAGTGTGATTGATGAGCTGGACGATCTCGACGACGGCAGCACTGAGATCATCCGGGACACGGACAAATCCGGTCCCAAGGCGGCGGCGCAGTTTGAGCAGGTGTTCGGCACCTGTGATGAGCTCGACAAGAAAAACCGCCACCGCTGCCGCGTGGACGACGCGCTCAAATCGTTCCTGTCCCACTGGCTGGTGGGTGGCGAGTTGCCGCCCAAAACGGAGATACGCTGAATGATCACCCGACTGATCGGCCTCGCCTTCGGTCTGCTCGCCCTGGTCGCTTCGGCCCAGGAGAGACCCGCTATAAGCGAGGCAGAGCAACAGGTGCGGGCGCAGTTCGTGTACAACTTCGCCAACTTTGTCGAGTGGCCGGACGACGCCTTCGCCAGCGCCACTTCGCCGATCAAAATCTGTTTGTTCGGCGAAGTGGATTTCGCGCCTTATCTGTACAGCTTCTCCGGCACCCGCATCGGCGACCGGCCGCTGCTGGTGCAAAAAGCAGACGAGATGGAACAGATCCGCGCCGGTTGCCATATCCTCTATGTCGGCCAGGATGAGCGGGTGCGCCTGCCCACCTTCTGGCAGGAGATTCAGTACATTTACGTGCTGAGCATCGGCGACCGCCAAGGCTTCGCCGACAAAGGCGGCATCATCAACATCCTGCGCACCCGCGACCGCGTCCAGTTTGACGTCAACATTGAAAACGCCCTGTTGAACGGCCTGTTTCTGGATTCAGACCTGCTGGCACTGGCGCGGGTGATCAAGCGCAATACCGGCTCATGAGATCACTCTGGCGTTATCGCGATCTGCCGATTCAGCGCAAGATCTCGCTGATCATCGTTATTGGCATGGCGTCGGCGATGATCGTCACGGTAGCGAACTTCATTTCCTTCGACCGGGAAAACGTCAAACGCGATTTGGGTGAGGAGATGCGGGTACTGGCGCGCATCACCGCCGCCCGCAGCGCCGCCGCCGTGGCCTTTGGCGACCGTTCCAACGCTTTGGAAAATCTCACCGCTCTGTCCCTGCGCTCCACCGTTCAGCACGCCTGTATCTACGACGAGCAGCAGCGCCTGTTCGCGCGCTTTCAACGCAAGGAAAGCCCCTTCGGCACCTGCGCTGAAGTGCTGGACTATCGCGACGGCAACCGCCGGGAGGGCCGCCATCTGCTGGAGGTGGTCGAGCCGATTTTCCGCAAAGGCCAGCGTTTGGGTTATGTGCTGGTGGCCTCCGACCTGTCGCCGATCGCCGAGCGCACCCGCAAATGGATTGTCACCAGCGGCTTCGTGACTATCGCCGCGTTGCTGGTGGCCTTCATAATGACGCGCCGCCTGCAGCGCAGCGTGGTGCGACCGATTATCGACTTGGCCAACGTGATGGACTCGGTGCGGCGCAGTAACGACCTGGGCCTGCGCGCCATGGCTCCAGGTCGCGACGAGACCGGCCGGCTGGTGGATTCCTTCAACGAAATGTTGGAAATCATCGAGAAAAACAACCGCGACCTGCAGATGCTGTACCGCGGCTTGGTGGAGAAAAGTGCCGAGGCGGAGGCTACCGCCGCGTCGCTGGAACTGCGCAATCAGCAGATCAAGGACCTGTTTGGCAGCGCCGCCCATGACCTGCGCCAGCCGCTGCAGGCCATGAGCATTTTTGTGCAGACCTTGCAAAAGCGCATACAGGATCCGGATCAGCTCGCTATCGTCGATAAGCTGCGTCAGGCGCAGCAGAACCTCAGCAGCCTCTTCAACGAAATTCTCGATGTGTCGCGCTATGAGTTCGACCTGACCGTGGCGGGCACTCAGCCGGTATCCATCAAACAACTGCTCAACAAAGTCTTCCTGGAGTTCGATGCCATCGCTCAGGAGAAGGGCCTGCACCTGCGCTTCCACAGCTGTGACTACAAAGTGCTGGCCCACGGCGCGCTGCTCGAACGCATCATCCGCAACCTGCTCAGCAATGCAATTCGCTATACCGATAAAGGTGGCGTGTTGCTCGGCTGCCGCCGTCGCGGCGACCGGCTGGCCATTGAAGTTTGGGATACCGGGCGCGGCATTCCTCAGCATATGCAGAGCGAGATCTTCAGCAAATTTGTCCAGGTTAAGGACGAGGACCGCGAAACTCGCGGCGGCTTTGGCCTCGGCCTCGCCATTGTGAAGCAGTTTGTCGACTCCCTCGGTTACAGCCTCACCGTCGGCTCCAGCGTCGGTCGAGGTACGGTATTCCGCTTGGTCGTGCCCCTGGTGGATGAGCCCCAGCGCCCGCGCCGGGAAATTTTGGCAACGCCTGCGCAACCTGCTCCCGAGCCCCGTTTGGATATCACCACTGCGTCCCTGGCGAGTCTGCAGGACCAGGAGGAAACCCGCATTCTGCTGATCGACGATACCGAAACCGTGCGCCAAGCGCTCAAGCTGACCCTGACGGAATGGGGTTTTGTGGTGAACGACTTTGCCGATATCAATTCGATGGAAGCCTTTCTGCGCCAGGGCGGCGCGGTGCCGGATCTCATCATCTCCGACTTTGAATTGGGCATCGACGACACCGGCGATCAAGCCATAGCCGTGGCGCGTCAGGCGTTGGGTCGAGATGTGCCGGCCTTTATCGTTACTGGCGCGGAAGATGAAGCCGTGTGGCAGCGCATCCAGGCGACGGGTTTGGCGACCCTGCGCAAACCGGTGAAACCGGCGCGTCTGCGGGCGATGATCAATCATCTGCTGCGCTGAAAAAGGAGCGCAACGGAGCGCCGCTGCTTAATATTCAGCAAAAAGCCGCCATAAATTCTTCGTTTTCGCGTAAAACCTGCTGCTAAGGCGTATAATCCGCCAGCCGAATTTCTGACCCGTTTCTTTAATCACCCAGGAGACTCTTCTTGTGAACGTCTTGTCATCAATAAAAGCTTTTGGTCTTGCAGCGGTTTTTGCCGGTTTCGCCTGGAGCGTAGGCGCCGCCACTGAAACCGCTGCTGACCGCACCAAGCCGGTGGGCGAAGTCTGTATGGCTGGCAGTCCCTGCGCCGCTGCTGCGGTAGCCTCTGCCGGCGGTGAGCCGCGCAGTGGTGAGAAGGTTTACTCCACCAGCTGCTTCACCTGTCACGCCACTGGCGCTGCCGGTGCTCCTAAAACCGGTGACGCCGCCGCATGGTCTGCTCGCTTAGCTGCTTCCGGTCAGGACGGCCTCTACGAGCACGCCATCAAAGGCTTCAACGCCATGCCCGCCAAAGGTCTGTGCATGGACTGCAGCGAAGAGGAAATCAAACACGCTGTTGATCACATCCTGGCCAATTCCAAATAAGCTGCGGCCAGCACCAAAGAACCGCCTTCGGGCGGTTTTTTGTTTTTGGAGAAATGATATGTGTTGGCGGGTCTCGGACTTTTGTTTGTCAACGCAATGAAATCCGGCAAAGATAAGGACCAACACTGCTGTCCATCTCCTGTTCCGATAATCCAAGGCAGATTCCCATGACTCATTACGACAAGCTCGCAAGCCATTTTCGTAAACTCTCCCGCCTTTCTCATTTGGGATCCATTTGTGGTTGGGATCAGGCGGCGATGATGCCGCCCGGCGGCAATCAGGCGCGGGGCGAGGCTCTGGCGGAACTTGCAGTGGTGATGCACGAAATGGCCACCGCGCCACAATTGGCCGACTGGTTCGACGCGGCCAAGCAAGAGGACCTGAGTGATGCCGAGCGAGTGAGCCTGCAAGCCATGGAACGCACTTGGCGGCTCGAGACTGTACTGCCGGCCCATCTGGTGGAAGCTAAATCCCTTGCTTCCAGTCGTTGTGAACACGCGTGGCGCGAGCAGCGCAAAAATAACGACTGGCAAGGATTTCTGCCCAATTTGACGGAAGTCATTCAGCTTGCGCGTGAAGAAGCGGCGATTCGCGCTGAAGCGACGGGAACCAGTGCGTACGACGCGCTGCTGGATATGTACGAACCCGGCATGACCTGTGCCCAGCTCGACCATTTATTCGGCCAAGTCAAAACCTGGTTGCCAGAGCTGATCCGCACGGTAGAAGAAAAACAAAGCAGCCGCAGCTATATCACACCGACCGGTCCTTTCCCGGTAGAGCAGCAGCGACAACTGGGTGTGGCAGCGATGAAATTATTGGGATTCGATTTCGATCACGGCCGCTTAGATGTGAGCACCCATCCTTTCTGTGGCGGTGTACCCACCGACGTGCGCATCACCACTCGCTACGATGAAGCGGATTTTATGACAGCGCTGCTCGGCGTCATTCACGAAACCGGCCACGCTCGTTACGAACAAAATCTGCCGGTGCAATGGGCCGGACTGCCAGTGGGTGAGGCGCGTTCCATGGGGGTGCACGAATCCCAAAGTCTGTTTTTCGAAATGCAATTGGCGCGCAGCCAGGAATTTACTCATCAACTTGCACCGCTGGCGGCGCGCATTCTCGCACGCGAAGATGATCCTGCATTCGCAGTAGACAATATTTACCGTTTCAACACGCGCATGAAACGCGGTTACATCCGCGTCAACGCCGACGAAGTGACTTATCCGGCCCACGTTATTTTGCGCTACGAAATCGAACGCGCATTAATTCAAGGCGATATAGAGGTGACGGATATTCCGGAACTGTGGGATCAGAAAATGCAGGCGTATCTCGGTCTTTCTACTCGCGATAATTACCGCGACGGCTGCATGCAGGATATCCACTGGACCGGCGGCTCATTCGGCTATTTTCCCTCCTACACCCTCGGCGCCATCTACGCAGCCCAACTCTTCGCCGCTGCGGAACGCTCAATCGGTGAGCTGCGCAATAAAATTCAACGCGGCGATTTAAGCGAATTATTTGCGTGGTTGAAAACCAATATCTGGCAAAAAGCCAGCACCTTGAGCACCGATGAATTAATTCGCTCCGCCACAGGTGAAAGTCTCAACCCCGCGTATTTTCAACGGCATTTGCGGTCGCGGTATTTGTAAGCTTGATTAAAAGAGTGCGTCTTCTTGCGCTGGGCTTATGATTATGCCATTGTTAGGCTTTTCTTTTCGTATCCTCAGCAAGGAGCACTTATGGACAAGGCAAATCGCGCACTTCTTGAATCTCAGTTACAAGACAACAATCACGATCTATTCATCATGACCCCCGAGGAATTTGGGGAGCTTCAAAAGCAGATTGGCCTCGAGAAATTAAGTACAGTGAAAACTTTGGCCAGTTATACGTCCACCGCACTAGATGTCAAAACTACAGTAGATCAAGTGAGGGAATTTCGGGGATTTGGAAAGATTATCGAAAAAAATATTGGGGGTAAGCGATACGTAATATTAAAAGGGGTTCCAGGATTAAGAAAAACACTTAAAGGAACGCGCTATTTGGCGGGCAACCCTAAAGTCGTTTCGTTAGCCATGGGCACAATTGGCATGAATAAAAGTATAGTCAAGGGGGCAAAACTTACAATTTTTATAACGGTTCCTATGAATGTGCTGAAGTATTTAATAGACGAACACTCAACTCTAAGTAGGCTAATTGGTTCTATTGCATCTGATATTGTAAAAATAGGTATTTCTTCAGCTCTCGGCGTGATGGTGGCTGCCGGTGTGGGCGCGATTACTACTTTGGCTGCAGGCCCTCTAGTTGCAGCAATTCTCGTTGGCGTTGCGACGGCGGTGATACTTGATAAAGTGGATGAAAAGTTTGGGCTAACTGAGGCGCTAATAAAATTCATAGATGAGACATATGCGTCTTTGTATGACAAAACTCTGGGGGCAATGGCTCGTAATATCTCCAAATTAGAAAGAATTTTAATTTGGCAGGCTCGAAATAATATCCCTGTTGGGAAGGGTATATTTTATTAATTTTGGTTGTTAGATTTTTATGGAAAAAAAGCATGCCAAACTAATTTCGTGGGCTTATCTTTACGCCCTTAGTTTGGTGTGCTTGTGCTTCTATGCTCATGAAGTCATCTCTGTGCATGATGCCCTCAATCTTCGGGTAAACGAAATTTCTCTTTCGGAGCAAAACTTTCTTCTACTTCTTGCTGCTGGTCTTCCAATTGGTCATCTTTGTTCAAAACTTCCTATTAATAGCAGTGTTGATCGCCAGAAAAAGCTCCAAATTAAAGTTGGCGTGTCAATTTTCTTGTTGGTGATAGTTTTGTTGGCCGGTTTTCTCGTTCAGAGAGAATATAAAAATGGGATTATCTTGGCTGGTTACGTAGAGTGTCAAAGCGAACGATATATTGGATTGCGATCTGCCATTAAAACATTTAAGAATAGCGAACTTTTATGCAAATGAAATCTGGGGTTTTTATTTTTCTGTTTCTCTTTTCTATGGTGGCTAAAGCAGAATATTTATGTTCTGCGCACAGTGATCAGTATAAGCCTTATGACGACGGATCGATCTTTTCTAAAACTATTCCTCAGCTCGGTGCACAAGGGACATCCGAGGGTCATTTGCTGCTGCATGAAACTAAGGCTCACGCTTTTTGGCTGGTGGCGGGTACGTTGATCAAAAACGGAAAGGATCCTGCCAAGCTTATCGATTTTTACGTAGAGATTCACAATAAGCACTCAGGTAATGCCATAAGAGCAAAAAGTGGGCAGGGCGTTGACCAAAAAGAAGCTCAGATAGAGCTGCTTGAGTACCCCAAAAATAGCTTTTTATATCAAGGTATTTTGATTTTTTCTTGTAAAGAATATTCTTTCGAATAAAACCAAAAGAGTTCTTTTGGTTTTCAGTGTTGTTTTAGCTAAAGGAAATCTTTGAGGCAGTCGAAGGTTTCAATTCGATAAAAAAGATAAAAGGCGCAGAAGCGCCTTTTTTTATTTGTCCCTAGCTCAGCCTAAATAAAGTTGACAATTCCCGGAGGCCCTCACCTAAATCCTCTCCCAAAAGGAGAGGACTTGGAGTCGCACAGCATGAAATAGCAGATAGGATGCGACCCTTGAGATGCGACCCTTGAGATGCGACCCTTGAGATGCGACCCTTGAATGGGCTAGTGATGCATGGACCAAAATGTAACAGATTGTGAGCCGGTTCTTGCTATCGGGAGAGGTTCATGGAGAATACCTAGGTCGGCACAGCCTGACGCTGCCTATAGTGTACGAAGCCATTGCTGACCTGGAAGCTTATTCACTACTTGGAGATTACAAGATGGAAAACAACGTCTACAAAGCACCCGAATCAGAACTGACGCCCCCTGATGAAAGCTCTTCCGAGTTGGCGCCGCTCGGTCGTCGGTTGTTGGCTTCTATAATCGATAGCTTGATCACGGGTGTGATCATCATCCCCCTCCTGTATTTCACCGGTGGGTTTGATGGCGTGTCTACTGGTCAGGAGCCGTCCTTCTTATATACGTTGGTTACAGGTCTTATTGGTATTGCGGTTTTTTTGGCGATTAATTTCAATTTATTGAAGTCATCGGGGCAGACGATCGGCAAGCGGGTGATGAAAATCAAAATCGTAACGCTTGATGGACAGCTTCCTGATGTGGGCAATCATCTTGTCAAACGCTATGCCGTTTTTATGCTGCCTGGGCAAATTCCCTATGTTGGACAATTTTTCTCATTAATTAATATTTTATTTATTTTTGCCCGAGACCGACGTTGTATTCACGACCATGTTGCGGGAACTAAGGTTGTTTCCTGTGAATAAGTCAATTCGTGAATATTGCGAGCTCTCTTATTCGTTATTAAATAAAAAAGGCGCCGAGGCGCCTTTTTTATTTCTCCGTGAGAGTAGGCAAATTAAGCCGGAACAGCGTGCCCACCATGCTCTTCCAATTTCGCCGGTTGCGGCGCGAGTTTGGCGAATTTGGCGCAGCCGAGTAAAACGCCGCTCACCACCAGATAGCTCAGCGCCATAATCGGGCTTTCGCCAAAACCAATGGATTCGCCGTGCATAAAGCCGAAGAAAGTCAGCACCGCGCCGGCGAGAGCAAAAGCAGAGGCTTTGGAGAAGGTGCTTTGGAGAAGGTGCGGTCGATAACGCAAACGCCTATGGCACCGAGCACCAATCCGCCCAGAATCGCGCCGCCGCCCAGCACTTCCAGGCCGTGATACAGCAC
>Ga0182792_1002705_pt1 | contig 12177 bp, 7 predicted proteins | sample Passage237B_FD_130497 | JGI IMG/M metagenome (GOLD analysis project Ga0182792, IMG submission 130497) | Cellulose adapted compost microbial communities from Newby Island Compost Facility, Milpitas, CA, USA - Passage2 37B (version 2) (version 2) ...
TCTGTGCGGCAGTAGCGAGGCTGGTTCGGCGCGCCAATGCTGAAACCCAAGTGACAGAGTGCGTTGATCAGATCTTCCTTAGGTGTAATTGACCGCCGCTGACCTGCACCAAGCCGCCGACGACACGCTGGACAAGATCGACCCGGCGGCGCTGGCCCAGAACGTCGCCGCGTGGGCGGTGTTCGCGTGGCTGGCCGCCGAGGCCGAGGGCGACTTCGGCAGCGCGCCGAAGCCGGTCGCGCCGGCGCGCTGAGGCACGCGCGCGGCGCTATGCCGGTTGCGCGCGGGAGGTATTCCAGACACCGCGCGCGCGAGCGGGTACGCTCCCTTGCCTCCGGGAAGGGAGCCCACCGATGCCGCGCATGCTGCGAACCGCCTTCGTCCTGCTGCTCTGCCTGCACAGCGCCCCCGCGCTTTCCTCCGTGCCGCCGCCGCTGCGGCTGGCCTCGCCCGACGGCCGCATCGTCGTCGCCCTCGCGATGGATGCCGGCGGCGTGCCCACGTACGCGGTGGAGCGCGACGGCCAGCTGGTGATCGCGCCCTCGCCGCTGGGCGTGCAGCTGGCCGCCGACGACCGCCTCGACCGCGGCCTGCGCATCGCCGCCGCACGCGAAAGCGGTGCCGACGACAGCTACGCGCTGGTCGCAGGCAAGGCCAGCCGCGCGCGCGACCATTACCGCCAGCTGGAGGTCGACCTGGCCGACGACCGCGGCCGCACGCTCGGCCTGGTCCTGCGCGCCTACGACGACGGCGTCGCTCTGCGCTACCGCCTGCCGCCGCCGGCCCAGGGCGACCTGGTGGTGAGGGAGGACCTGACCGGCTTCCTGTTCCCGCGCGACTACGCCTGCCACGCGCTCAACCTCGGCCGCTTCGGCACCAGCCACGAGGGCGAGTACGACCCGATCGACGCCTCGCGCCTGCGTGCCCACCACCTGATCGAACTGCCGCTGGTGTGCGCCACGGGCGTGGGCGGGACGACGTTCGCCATCGCCGAGGCCGACCTGGACCGCTACGCCGGGCTCTACCTGGCCGGCCGCAGCGACGGCCGCCTGGGCGTGGAAGCGCGGCTGTCGCCCCGCCTGGACGAGCCGCAGGTGGCCGTGCGCCTGCCGCGCGACGCGATCGCCGCCGGCGGGCACCCGACGCCCTGGCGCGTGCTGATGCTCGGCGACAGCCCGGGCCGGCTGATCGAGTCCAACCTCATCGCCAACCTCAACCCGCCCACTCCGCTGGACGACACCTCCTGGATCCGCCCGGGCAAGTCGGCCTGGGACTGGTGGTCCGGCGGGCTGGCGCCGGACGTGCCGCAGCCGGGCATGAACACCGCCACCCTGCGCCGCTACATCGACCACGCCGCGGCGCTGAAGCTGGAGTACATGCTGATCGACGACGGCTGGTACGTCGGCAGCACCGGCGACGGGCGCTACCACCCCGGTGCCGACGTCACCCGTCCCATCCCCGAAGTGGACCTGCCGGCGCTGGTGCGGCACGCGCGCGAGCGCGGCGTGGGCCTGTGGCTGTGGGTGCACTGGAAGGCGCTGGACGCGCGCATGGACGAGGTGTTCGCGCGGTACCGGCGCATGGGCATCCGCGGCGTCAAGGTGGACTTCATGGACCGCGACGACCAGGAGATGGTCGCCTTCTTCCACCGCATGATGCGCAGTGCCGCCGGGCACCGGCTGATGCTGAACCTGCACGGGGCCTACCGCCCGACGGGCCTGACCCGCACCTGGCCGCACTTCCTCACCCAGGAGGGCGTGCTGGGCGCCGAGTACAACAAGTGGAGCCGGCGCGTCACCCCGGCGCACAACCTCACCCTGCCCTTCACCCGCATGCTGCTGGGCCCGATGGACTACACCCCGGGCGGCTTCCGCAACGTGGATGCGGCAGACTTCCGCCCCTCCCACTTCGGACCCCGGGTCATGGGCACGCGCGCGCACCAGCTGGCGATGTACGTGGTCTACGAGAGCGGCGTGCAGATGGTGGCCGACAGCCCGGACGCCTACGTCGACGCCGCCGGCGCCGACTTCATCGCCGCGGTGCCCGCGCGCTGGGACGAGACCCGCGTACTGGCCGGCGAGATCGGGCGCTACGTGGTCATCGCCCGGCGCAGCGGCCGCGACTGGTACATCGGCGCGATGACCGACCGGCCGCGCACGCTGGAGCTGGACCTGGACTTCCTGCCCGCGGCCGATTACGCCGTCACCCTCTGGCGCGACGGCGAGGCCCCCACCGAAGTGCGCCGCGAGCAGCTGCGGCTGGACGGCTCGCGCCGCCGGCTGACGCTGCGGCTGGCCGAAGGCGGCGGCGCCGCGCTGCACCTGGTGCCGCCGTCGCCGCGCATCGCCGCGGTGCCGTAGCGCGCGGCCAGGGCCTCCTGGGCCGGCGGGAAGGAACGCGGCCGTGTCGCGGAGCGCCGCCACGCGGGCCCCGGCGGCTCACCGGGCAGCTTCGTGCCTGCCGGCACCGACCGGCAGCCGCGGCAGCGAGGCCGCGGGGCGGCGGCGGCCGGCCGCTAGGGCTGCCGGGCGGCCCACTGCGCCAGGAACACCGCCGTGGCCGCGGCCACGTTGAGGCTTTCCACCGCGCCGGTGCCGGGGATGGACAGCCGCAGGTCGCAGGCCGCCGCCAGCGCCGGGTCCATGCCCTCGCCCTCGGCGCCCATTGCGTAGACCAGGCGCGCCGGCAACGGCGTGGCGAACAGGTCCGCGCCGTCGCGCACCACGGTGGCGGCCAGGGCGAAGCCGGCTTCGCGCAGGCGCGCCAGTGCCTCCGGGGCGGGCGCCAGCCGCACCAGCGGCACGCGCTCGGCGCCGCCCTCGGCCACGCGCGCCGCGGCGCCCGACAGCGCCAGCGGCGAGTCGTGGGGCAGCAGCACCGCCGCGCCGAAATGCGCGGCCGAGCGCAGGATGGCGCCGAAGTTGTGCGGATTGCCCACCCCGTCCAGCCACAGCGCCAGCGCGGGCGCGCCCGGCGCCAGCGCGCGCAGCCACGCGTCCAGCGGCTGCGGTTCCGCGCGCAGCACGTCGGCCACCACGCCCTCGTGGTGCGAACTGGCCGCCAGCCGGTCCAGGTCGTCGGCGGGCACCACGCGGTAGCCCACGCGCTGCTGCACGCACCAGGCCAGCAGCGGCTTGAGCGCGGGGATGCGCGTCTGGTCCAGGTAGAGCTTGCGGATCGCCTGAGGCCGGTGCGCGAACACCGCGCGCACCGCGTTCAGCCCGTACAGCCGCACTTCGCCCCGCGGTGCCGGGCGCGCCCGTTCCGGCCGTTCCTGTTCCTGCGCCGCCGCCGGGGGGCGGTGCGGGCGCGAAGCCGCGCCGCGGCCGCCGCGCGACGGCGGGCGGCGGTCCCACGGCCCGGTCACGTCAGCCCCGCCGCTGCCAGAAGCCGGCGTTGCGGATGCCCAGTGCGTCCGGGTCGAAGACGGGCTCCAGGCCCAGCTTCTTCTGCCGCTCGTAGTCGCGCAGCGCGGCCAGCGCCGGCTTCTGCAGGATCAGGATGGCGACGATGTTCAGCCAGGCCATCAGGCCCACGCCGATGTCGCCCAGCGCCCAGGCCGTGGCCGCGTTGTGGTAGGCACCGAACACCACCATGCCCACGATGCCCAGGCGCAGCAGCAGCGTGGCCAGCGGATGCGTGCGGCGCACGCCGGCCACGTAGGTCAGGTTGGTCTCGGCCATGTAGTAATAGGCCATGATCGTGGTGAAGGCGAAGAAGAACAGCGCCAGCGCCACGAAGCCCGCGCCCCAGCCGGGCAGCACCGACTCGACCGCCGCCTGGGTGAACTGCGCGCCCTCCGACGGCTGCAGCCCCGGCACGCCGGCAAACACCGCCACCAGGGTCTCGCGGCCGCCCTCCCGGACCACCTGGAAGGTGTTGTACATCCCGGTGGACAGCAGCAGGAAGGCGGTGGAGGTGCACACCAGCATGGTGTCGAAGTAGATCGCGAAGGCCTGCACGTAGCCCTGCTTGGCCGGGTGCGAGACCTCGGCCGCGGCCGCGGCGTGCGGGCCGGTGCCCTGGCCGGCCTCGTTGGCGTAGACGCCGCGCTTGACGCCCCAGGCGATGGCCTGGCCCAGGATGGCGCCGAAGGCCGCGTGCGCGCCGAACGCGCTGGAGAAGATGTCGGCGAACATGCCCGGCACCTTCCCGGCGTTGAAGATCATCACCAGCACGGCCATCAGGATGAAGGCCAGCGCCATGAACGGCACCACCAGCTCGGCGAAGGCGGCGATGCGCTTGATGCCGCCGAAGATGATCAGCGCCAGCAGCCCGGCCACGACCAGGCCGATCCACAGCTTCAGTGCGCCCATGCCGCCGACCGCGTCGCAGAACCCGGCGCGGGTGCTGCACAGCACGTTGCTGGCGCTGTCGGCGATGGCGTTGGCCTGCACGCCCGGCATCAGGAAGCCGGTGGCGGCGATGGTGGCCACCGCGAAGACCAGCGCGTACCACTTCAGGCCCATGGCCTTCTCGATGTAGTACGCCGGGCCGCCGCGGTAGCGCCCCTCGGCGTCCTTCTCCTTGTAGATCTGGGCCAGGGTGCACTCGATGTACGAGGTCGACGCGCCGAGGAAGCCCATCACCCACATCCAGAACACCGCGCCAGGGCCGCCGTAGGCAATGGCCGTGGCCACGCCGGCGATGTTGCCGATGCCCATGCGCCCGGCCATGGAGATGGCCAGCGCCTGGAACGAGGACACGCCGGCCTCGGACTTCTGCCCGGTGACGGTCAGCCGGCACATCTCGGCGAAGCCGCGCACCTGCATGAACCGGGTGCGGAAGGAGAACCACAGGCCGGCACCCAGGCACAGCGCGATCAGCGCATTGCTCCAGATGATGCCGTTGATGGCATTGATGATGGATTCCACTGGTGCCCCCGAACGCTGGATAAAAAAGCGCCCCGCACAGGGGCTTTCCCCGATTCTCCCCGAATTGCCCCGCGCTGCGAAGCCCGGCGCGCTCGGCCGTCCGGCGCCGGCCGGGCCTGCGCAGGCCGCGCCACCGCCCGTGCCCGCGCACGACGCCACGGCGCGGGGCCCGCAGGCGACCGGGACGCCGGCGCCGCAGGACGCGCCCCCGCCCCGTCGCGCGGCGTCACGGCGCCCGGGTTCAGCCGTGGCCGCCCACCGGCGGCGTACGCTCCTCCAGCGCCTCCAGCTCGCGCGCAACGGCCTCGGGCGAGCGCGTGAACGGCGCCAGCAGCGCGTAGAACGCCGGCACCACGAACAGCGTCAGCAGCGTGGCGAAGCTCACGCCGAAGATCACCACGATGCCGATGGTCGCGCGGCTGGCCGAGCCCGGGCCGCCGGCCACCACCAGCGGCACCGCCCCCATCACCGTGGCCGCGGCCGTCATCAGGATCGGGCGCAGGCGCACGGCCGAGGCCTCGGCGATGGCCGCGGCAACGCTGCGGCCCTCGTCGCGCAGCTGGTTGGCGAATTCCACGATCAGGATGCCGTTCTTGGCCGCCAGGCCCACCAGCATGACGATGCCGATCTGGCTGAACAGGTTGAGCGTGCCGCCGGTGACCCACAGCCCGATCAGCGCGCCCAGCACCGCCAGCGGCACGGTGAGCATGATCACGAACGGATGGATGAAGCTCTCGAACTGCGCCGCCAGCACCAGGTAGACGATCAGCAGCGCCAGGGTGAAGGTCAGCACGATGGCGCCGCCGGCCTCCTGGTACTCGCGGGACTCGCCCTTCCAGTCGATCTGCGCGTAATCGGGCAGTTCCTCGGACGCGACCTGGCGGGTCCAGGCCAGCGCCTCGCCCATGGTGTAGCCCGGCGCCAGGCCGCCGCTGATGGTGATCGCGCGCAGGCGGTTGAAGCGGTTGAACGTGCCCGGCTCGGCGATCTCGCTCAGGGTCACCAGGTTGGACAGCGGCACCAGCGCGTCGCCGCGGCCGCGCACGTAGGTGTTGGCCAGGTCCTCGGGCGAGGCGCGCCGCTCGCGCCCGGCCTGGACCATGACCTCGTATTCCTCGCCGTTGTCCACGTAGGTGGTCACCCGCCGCGAGCCCATCATCGTCTCCAGCGTGCGGCCGATCTCCTGCACCGACACGCCCAGGTCGGCGGCGCGCTGGCGGTCGATCTCCACCCGCATCTGCGGCCGCGTCTCCTTGTAGTCGGTGTCGATGTCCACCAGCCCCGGGTTCTGCGCGATGCGCGCCAGCATGCGGTCGCGCCACTGCACCAGCTCGGCGTAGTCCGGGCCGCCGAGCACCAGCTGGTAGCGCTGGCCGCGGCCGCCGATCAGTCCGCCGGGCTGGTTCACGCGGGCCTGCACGCCGGGCAGCGCGGCGAACTGGCGGCGCAGCTGGCTGGCGACCTCGTCGGTGCTGACGTCGCGCGCGTGCCAGTCCTGCAGGAACACGATGACCTGCGCGGTGTGCATCTCCTCGCCGCCGCCCCACCCGCGCGGCGCGCGCGAGTTGGCGCGCTGGATCGGCTTGCCCTCGCCCAGATGCCCGCCGATGATCCGCTCCACCTGCTGCAGCTGCCCCACCGTGTAGTCGAAGCCGGCGCCCTCGGGCCCGTCCACCATCACGAAGAAGCGGCCGCGGTCCTCGGTCGGGGCCAGCTCGCTGGGCACGCGCCAGACCAGCAGCGCGATCAGCGCCAGGCAGGCCAGCATCGCCGCCGTCACCAGCAGCGCGATGCGCCGGGACGGCAGCGCCACCAGGCGCGAGACGCGCCTGCCGTAGCCGGCGCTGATGCGCGCGAGCTGGCGGTTCATCCAGGCGTTGAAGCCGGTTTCCCTGCCATGCGGGCGCACCAGCTTGGAGCACATCATCGGCGTGAGCGTCAGCGCCACGAAGGCCGACAGCGCCACCGCGCCGGCCAGGGCCACCGAAAGCTCGCGGAACAGCCGCCCGCTGTTGCCCTCCATGAAACCCACCGGCAGGAACACCGCCACCAGCACCGCGGTGGTGGCGATGACCGCGAAGGCCACCTGCGCCGTGCCGCGGCGCGCGGCCACCAGCGGCGGCTCGCCCAGGTCGGCCCGGCGCTGCACGTTCTCCAGCACGACGATCGCGTCGTCCACCACCAGGCCGATGCACAGCACCAGCGCCAGCAGGGTCAGCAGGTTGATGGAGAAGCCGAAGGCATACAGGCCCATGAACGCGGCCACCACGCACACCGGCACCGTCACCGCCGGGATCAGCGCCGCGCGCAGGCTGCCCAGGAACAGCCAGATCACCGCGATCACCAGCACGATGGCCTCCACCAGCGTCCAGTACACGCGCTTGATGGAGGCGTCGATGAACACGGTGCTGTCGTAGGCCACGAAGATGTCCGTGCCCTCCGGCAGGGTCTGCTGGATGCGTTCGGCCTCGGCGCGCGCGGCACGGGCCACGTCCAGCGCGTTGGCGGTGGAGGTGCGGACGATGCCCAGGCCCACGTTGGGCACGAAGTTGCTGCGCAGGTAGGCGCGGCGCTCCTCCGGGCCCAGTTCGACCCGGGCCACGTCGCCCAGCCGCACCACGTAGCCGTCGGTGCCCTTGCGCAGCGGCAGTTGCGCGAACTGCGCCGGGTCGTGGTAGCCGCGCTCCACGCGCAGGGTGAAGTCGCGCGTCTGCGACTCGATGCGGCCGGCCGGCAGCTCGACGTTCTCGCGCCGCAGCGCGTCCTCCACGTCGCCGGCGGTGATGCCGCGCGCGGCCATGGCCTCGCGGTCCAGCCAGATGCGCATGGCGTAGCGCTGGCTGCCGCCCAGCTGCACCCGGGCCACGCCGTCCAGCGAGGACAGGCGGTCGACCACGTAGCGGTCGGCGTAGTCGCTCAGCTCCAGGGTGTCCATCGTGGTGGAGCGCATGTTGAGCCAGACGATGACGTCGGCGTCGGCCTCGACCTTGGCGATCTCGGGCGGGTCGGCCTCGTCGGGCATGCGGTCCATGACCCGGCTGACCGCGTCGCGCACGTCGTTGGCCGCCGCCTCGATGTCGCGCGTGAGGCGGAACTCGATGGTGACGTCGGCGCGGCCGTTGCGGCTCTGCGACTGGATGGTGTTGATGCCCTCGATGCCGGAAAGCGCGTCCTCGAGGATCTGGGTGACGCGCGTCTCCACCACCGCGGCCGAGGCGCCGGGGTAGTTGACCTCCACCGAGACGATGGGCGGGTCGATGTTGGGCAGTTCGCGCAGCGTCAGCCGCATGAAGGACATGACGCCCAGCACGATCAGCAGCAGGCTGACCACCACGGCCAGCACCGGCCGCTTGATCGAGATGTCGGACAGCTTCATCGGTCAGTCCCGCGCCGGGGCGGCGGGCTCGCGCGGGGCCTCGGCCACCGTCATGCCGGGCCGCAGCTTGCCGGTGCCGTCGACCACGATGCGGTCGCCGGCGGCGATGCCGCGCACGATCTCCACCCGGCCCTCGCGGCGCACGCCGGTCTCCACCGGCGCCTGCTCCACCTTGCCGCCCTCGCCGACGCGGTACACGAACGAGTCGCGCCCCACCTGCACCACGGAGATCTCGGGCACCACCAGCGCCCGGCGCTCGGGCCGGAACAGGCGCACGTCCATCAGCATGCCCGGGCGCAGCAGCCGCTCGGGGTTGTCGAACACCGCGCGCACGGTCACCGCGCGGGTGCCCGGGTCCACGCGCGCGTCCACGGTCTCCACGCGGCCCTCGAACCCGCGGCCGGGCCACGCCGCGGCGGAGGCGGTCACGCGCGCGCCGGGGGCCAGGGCGGCCAGCGCGGTTTCCGGCACCTGGAAGTCGACGTACATGCGCGAGACGTCGTCCAGGGTGGCGATCACGGTGGACGGGGTGATCAGCGCGCCGGGGCTGACCTGGCGGATGCCGAGCACGCCGGCGAAGGGCGCGCGCACGCGGCGGTCGCCGATGTCCGAGCGCATCTGCCGCACCCGCGCGGCGGCGGCGTCGCGGGTGGCGCGCTGGGTGTCCAGGGAGGCGCGCGAGACCAGCTGCTGCCCCACCAGCTCCTGCAGGCGGCGGAACTGCTGCTCGGCCTCCTCGTACGCGGCCTGCGCCTCCAGCAGCGCGGCCTGCTGCGCGTCACCGCGCAGGGTCACCAGCGGCTCCCCGGCGCGGACCTGCTGCCCGCTCTCGAAATGCACCTGCTCGACGATCTCGCTGACCTTGGCGGTCAGCTCCACCGATTCGCGCGCCCGCGCCGTGCCCAGCGCCTGCACGGTATCCCTCCAGGCCACCGGCTGCACGGTCGTGGTGGTGACCGGCACCGCGGCGGGCGCCGGCGGCGCGGATGCCTCGCGGCCGCATGCGGCCAGCCCGAAGACGCCCGCCAGGACCGCGCCCATGGCCAGGAAACGTGACGACATCGACATCCTCGCAGCAGTCATGGCAAACCACCGAGTCTAGCGAGGAGATGTGAACGGCCGGATGTGCCGATGGTTGACCCGCACGCGCCCCTCCGCCCCGGCGGGCCCGCGGCAGGTCCGGCGCGCGGCGGCACCCGCGCGCCGGGCGCCGGCCGGACCGCCCGCCGCTACAGCCCGGAGGTGCCGCTGGCGCTCCAGTCCAGGTCCAGCGCCTGCAGCACCTGCTCCACCAGGGCCTCGGGCGCGGCGGTGGCGTCCAGGTGGATCTCCGGGCTCTCGGGCGCCTCGTACGGCGAGTCGATGCCGGTGAAGTTCGGGATCAGCCCGGCGCGGGCCTTGCGGTACAGGCCCTTCACGTCGCGCGCCTCGGCCACTTCCAGCGGCACGTCGACGAACACCTCCAGGAACTCGCCCGGCGCGAAGCGCTCCCGCGCCAGCTGGCGCTCGGCGCGGAACGGGGAGATGAAGCTGACCAGCACGATCAGGCCGGCGTCGGTCATCAGCCGGGCCACCTCGGCCACCCGCCGGATGTTCTCGACGCGGTCCTCGTCGGTGAAGCCCAGGTCGCGGTTCAGGCCGTGGCGGACGTTGTCGCCGTCCAGCACGAAGGTGTGGTAGCCCAGCGCATGCAGGCGCTTGTCCACCAGGTTGGCCACCGTGGACTTGCCCGCGCCGGACAGGCCGGTGAACCACAGCACCTTCGGCGCCTGGCCCTTGATCCGCGCGCGGGCGGCCTTGTCCACGTCCAGGTGCTGCCAGTGCACGTTGTCGGCGCGGCGCAGCGCGAAGTCCAGCGTGCCGGCGCCGACGGTGTCGTTGTTCTGCCGGTCGATGAGGATGAAGCCGCCCAGCGCGCGGTTCTCCGCGTAGGGGGCGAAGGCCACCGGCTCCTCCAGGCTGAGGTTGCAGTAGCCGACCTCGTTGAGCTCCAGGCGCTTGGCCGCCAGGTGCTCCTGGGTGTTCACGTCCACCCGGTGCTTGATCTCGCTGACGCTGGCAGCCACGGTGCGGGCGCCGATCTTCAGCCAGTACGGGCGGCCGGGCAGCAGCGGCGCGTCGCTCATCCACAGCAGGTGCGCGGCGAACTGGTCGGCCACGGCCGGCGGATCGCCGGCGGCGGCGATCACGTCGCCGCGGCTGACGTCGATCTCGTCGGCCAGGGTCAGGGTCACCGCCTGTCCGGCGAAGGCGCGCTCCACCGGGCCGTCGGCGCCCAGCACCCGGGCCACGCGCGAGCGCCGGCCCGACGGCAGCACCACGATCTCGTCGCCCGGCGAGACTTCCCCGGCGGCGATGGTCCCGGCGAAGCCGCGGAAGTCCTGGTTGGGGCGGTTGACCCACTGCACCGGCAGGCGCAGCCCGCCGCCCGCGCCGGCGGCGGCCACGTCCACCGCCTCCAGGTGGCCGAGCAGGCTGGGGCCCCCGTACCAGGGGGTGCGGGGCGAGCGCGAGGAGAGGTTGTCGCCCTCCAGCGCCGAGAGCGGGATCGCCTGCACGTGGGCGATGCCCAGCTGCGCGGCCAGCTCGCGGTAGCCGGCGGCGATGGCGTCGAACACGCCCTGGTCGTAGCCGACCAGGTCCATCTTGTTCACCGCCAGCACCACGTGGGAGATGCCCAGCAGCGAGACGATGTAGCTGTGGCGGCGGGTCTGCGGCAGCAGGCCCTTGCGCGCGTCGACCAGCACCACGGCCAGGTCGGCGGTGGAGGCGCCGGTGGCCATGTTGCGGGTGTACTGCTCGTGGCCGGGGCAGTCGGCGACGATGAACTTGCGCTTCTCGGTGTCGAAGTAGCGGTAGGCCACGTCGATGGTGATGCCCTGCTCGCGCTCGGCGGCCAGGCCGTCCAGCAGCAGCGCGTAGTCGATGCGCTCGCCCTGGGTGCCGTGGCGCCGGCTGTCGGCCTCCAGGGCGGCCAGCTGGTCGTCGAACAGGCGCTTGCTCTCGTACAGCAGGCGGCCGATCAGGGTGCTCTTGCCGTCGTCCACGCTGCCGCAGGTGATGAAGCGCAGCAGCGGCTTGTCCTCGTGCTGGCGCAGGTAGGCGGCGATGTCGGTGGCGGCCGCGCTGGCGTCCGTGCCCATCAGAAGTACCCCTCCAGCTTCTTCTTTTCCATCGAGGCGGTCGGGTCGTGGTCGATCACCCGGCCCTGGCGCTCGGAACTGGTGGTGACCAGCATCTCGGCGATGATCTTCTCCAGGGTGTCGGCCTCGGACTCGATCGCCCCGGTCAGCGGGTAGCAGCCCAGCGTGCGGAAACGCACCCGGCGCAGCTGCGGCGTCTCGCCCGGCTTCAGCGGCAGGCGGTCGTCGTCGACCATGATCAGGGCGCCGTCGCGCTCGACGACCGGCCTTTCGGAAGCAAAATACAGCGGCACCACCGGGATGTTCTCGCGGTAGATGTAGAGCCACACGTCCAGCTCGGTCCAGTTGGACAGCGGGAAGGCGCGCACGCTCTCGCCCTTGCGGATGCGGGCGTTGTACAGGTTCCACAGCTCCGGGCGCTGGCGCTTGGGGTCCCAGCGGTGGTGCTCGTTGCGGAACGAGAACACCCGTTCCTTGGCCCGCGACTTCTCCTCGTCGCGGCGCGCCCCGCCGATGGCAGCGTCGAACTTCCACTTCTCCAGCGCCTGCTTCAGGCCCTGGGTCTTCATCACTTCGGTGTGCACGCTGGCGCCGTGGCTGACCGGGCCGATGTCCTGGGCGATGCCCTCGGGATTGACGTGCACCCGCAGTTCCACGCCGGTCTCGGCCGCGCGGCGGTCGCGGAAGGCGATCATCTCGCGGAACTTCCAGCGCGTGTCCACGTGCAGCAGCGGGATCGGCGGGATCGCCGGGGCGAACGCCTTCAGCAGCAGGTGCAGCAGCA
>Ga0182792_1002708_pt1 | contig 12167 bp, 8 predicted proteins | sample Passage237B_FD_130497 | JGI IMG/M metagenome (GOLD analysis project Ga0182792, IMG submission 130497) | Cellulose adapted compost microbial communities from Newby Island Compost Facility, Milpitas, CA, USA - Passage2 37B (version 2) (version 2) ...
CTGGCTCCACAGGGAGCGTGCCGGGTCGAGGAACTGTGGCAGGAAGGCGCCGTAGAAGAGGATTACCTTGGGATTGGAGACGGCCGAGAGCAGGCCCTGGCGCAGCAGTGCCGGACCGGACGGCGGCGTGCTGCGCGCGCTGGCCGTCAGGTGCAGTGGCGGGGCGCGCCAGATCTGCACGCCCAGCCAAATCAGGTAGGCGCCGCCGACCCACTTGAGGATGCTCAGGGCGTGGGCGGAGGTCTGCAGCAGCACGCCGATGCCGAACATCGACAGGGCCATCAGTAGGACGAAGCCGCCGACCCCGCCGACGATGGTCCACAGGGTGTGGCGGTGGCCGTACAGGGCGCCGTGGGTGAGAGTGAGCAGGCCGTTGGGGCCAGGGGTCAGCGACAGGCCGATGACCGCAACCAGGTAGAGCAGCCAGGTGTGCAGGGCCATGCTTCAGCTCCGTCCAGCCAGCGACAGCTTGACGCCGAGCGCGATGAACAGCCCTCCGATGGCTCGGTGCAGCCAGCGACCGAGGGCCTCGCCGGGACGCAGGCGGGCGCTGGCCCGGGCGGTGGCGACGGCCAGCAGCAGGCACCAGAGCAGGCTGTTGAGGTTGAAAATGCCGCCCAGGATCAGGAAAGCAAGGGTCTGGTCCGAGCCGTCCGGGGCGATGAACTGCGGCACGAAGGCCAGGAAGAACAGTGCTACCTTGGGGTTCAGGGCGTTGCTCAGGAAGCCCTGCAGGAAGACTCGCCGCAGGCTGACCGCCGACGTTCCGGCCGGCTTCGCCTGGGTGTGCGGGCGACGGAACAGCAGACCAAGGCCCAGCCAGACCAGGTAGGCGGCGCCCATCAGCTTGACCAGGGTGAAGGCGGTGGCCGAGGTGGCGAGCAGGGCGGACAGCCCGAGGGCGGCGGCGAGGATGGGCAGGCAGTTGCCGGCGGCGATGCCCAGGGCCGCTGCGGCGCCGGCCAGCCAGCCTTGGGCGGCGCTGCGGGTGATCACCAGCAGCGAGTCCGGGCCAGGCGTCAGGTTGAGCAGCAGGCCGGAGAGGACGAATAGGGTGAGGTCGTGGATTCCGAACATGGCGGGCGTCCGCAGGGCTGGGAGGCAAGTTTGGCGGATCGCGGGGAACCGGTCAAAAGAGGCGCGGAAGATGGCGTGGACGGCGAGAAAACTGTCGGACTTGTTGGCCATGGGCTATAGTCCGGCGGACTCTCAGGAGCTGGTGAGTTCTAGATTAGATCGCTGCCCGGGTTGGGCATCTTGCTAGGGATTGATCGCGAAGCGATGAACGAGCGCCGTTCGAGAAATACGGCCAGACCGGGACTGTCCTTCGTGCGCCGGGCCTTCTGGCCGCGGGCCATCGGTCTGGGCGTGGGCTTTCTCGCCGTGGCCGGGGTGCTCTGGGGACTCGACGCACCGGTTTGGCTGTGGTGTCTGCTGGTGCTCTACTGCGGCGTCTGGCCGCCGCTGGCCTACTTCATCGCCGTGCGCTCGCGGGTGCCTTACGCCGCCGAGCAGCGCCACGTGCTGTTCGACTCCCTGGCCGGCGGTTTCTGGATCGCCACCATCCAGTTCAACGTGCTGCCCACGGTGATGATGCTGGCCATGCTGGCAATGAACAACACGGCGGCCGGCGGGGTGCGCTTCATCGGACTCGGTGCCCTGCTGCAACTGGCCGGGATGGGGCTGTCGATCCTCGTCTTCGGCTTCGGCTTCGCTCCGGAAACCACCCCGCAGCAGCTCTATGCCTGCATTCCCATGCTGGTGGTGCATCCGCTGACCATCGGCCTGGTGCTCTACAAGCTGGCCATCCAGCTCGGCAAGCACAAGAAGGCCCTGCGCGAGCTGAGCCGCATCGACAGCCTGACTCGCCTGTACAACCGCGGCTACTGGAAAGAGTGCCTGGTCGGCGAGTTCGAGCACTACCGGGAGACCTGCCAGCCGGCCAGTCTGGCGCTGATCGACGTCGATCACTTCAAGATAACCAACGACCGCCACGGGCACATCACCGGCGACAACGTGCTGAGTGCGGTGGGCGAGCGGGTTCGCCGCAATCTGCGCAGCGGCGACCTGGCCGGCCGCTATGGCGGCGACGAGTTTTGCATCGTGCTGCCGGATGCTGACCCGCTGCAGGCCCGGGAGATCCTCGAACGCCTGCGCGACGAGGTGGCCGGGGTGCGTTTCGAGGAGGTGCCGGAGCTGCGCATCAGTCTGAGCATCGGCGTAGCCGGCTTCGATCCGCGCATGGCCAATGCCACGGCCTGGCTGCAGGAGGCCGACCGTGCCCTCTATCAGGCCAAGCGCGCGGGGCGCGACCGCATAGTGCTGTCTACCGAGCTGGACGAGGAGGGGGCCCTGGAACCGGGCAGCGCGTCAGCCTGAGGGCTGGTCCCTGCTTTGCATGATTTCGTCTTCTCCCGCCGTCGGCCCCGGTCGCCGGCGGCAGGAGGCATTGCGTCGCGGCCCCGGGGTCGCGGGAACCAAACAACCGGAATCGAGAAGGAGTAGATATGGTCAGGCGGTGGATCGGATTGCTGACCCTGGGGTTGATCGTGGCGTTGCCGGTGCGCGCCGAAACGCTCAAGGTGGCCATGGAGGGCGCCTATCCGCCGTTCGAGGAGATCGGCGAGGATGGCCGGCTGAAAGGCTTCAACGTGGACATCGCCAACGCCCTCTGCGCGGAGATGCAGGCCCAGTGCGAGCTGGTGCGCCTCGAGTGGGACGACCTGATCCCGGCGCTCGACGACGGCCGCGCCGACCTGGTGGTCTCCTCCATGTCGATCACCGCCGAGCGCATGCAACTGGTGGACTTCACCGAGAAGTACACCCAGACCCCGGCGTTCTTCTTCGCCAGGGAAGGGCTGGTCAACGAGGTGATCCTCAGCCCGCGACGGCTGGCCGGCAAGCGCATCGGGGTGCAGCGTGACACCACCTTCGACAATCTGCTCAGCGCGCGCTACGAACCGCATGCCACCATCCTCCGCTACGACAGCGCAACCCAGGCCTACGAGGCCCTCTACAACGGCGAGGTGGACCTGGTGTTCGACGACGCGGTGTCCGGCTACATGGGCTTCCTGAACACCCCGCGCGGCGTCGGCTTCGAGCGGGTTGGCGGCAAGATCGTCTCGCCCAAGTACCTCGGCCGTGGCGAAGGCATCGCCGTGCGCAAGGGCAATGTCGAGCTGAAGGAGCGCATCAACCGGGCGCTCAGCGCGATCCTGGAGAACGGCACTTACAAGGGCATCGAACGCAAGTACTTCCAGCAGTTCTCGGTGTACTGAACGGTCCGGGACCCGGCGTTGCCGGGGCCCCTCGGGAAAGTCTTCCATTCCCCATCTGGGGCAATGGCGACGTTTTGGGGCACAATAGTCGCCATTCGATCAATAACCCTCTCGAGAGGAACGACCGTGCATAACGTCGTCATCAGCGGTACCGGCCTTTACACTCCTGCCAACAGCATTTCCAACGAAGAACTGGTCGAGTCCTTCAACACCTACGTCCGCCAGTTCAATGCCGATAACGCCGCCGCCATCGAACGCGGCGAGATGGAGCCGCTGGCTGAGTCCAGCGCGGCTTTCATCGAGAAGGCATCGGGGATCAAGAGCCGGTTCGTGATCGACAAGGAAGGCATTCTCGACCCGCAGCGCATGGTCCCGCGCATTCCCGAGCGTTCCAACGAGGAGTGGAGCATTCTCTGCGAGATGGCCGTGAGCGCCGCCCGCGAGGCCCTGGAGCGGGCCGGGCGCACCCCCGCCGACATCGACGGGGTGATAGTCGCCTGCTCCAACCTGCAGCGGCCCTATCCGGCGATCGCCATCGAGGTGCAGGCCGCCCTCGGCATCCAGGGCTTCGGCTACGACATGAACGTCGCCTGCTCCTCGGCCACCTTCGGCATCCAGGCCGCCACCGCCGCGGTGCAGAGCGGTCAGGCCCGAGCCATCCTGATGGTCAACCCGGAGATCTGCACCGGTCACCTGAACTTCCGCGACCGCGACAGCCACTTCATCTTCGGCGACGCGGCCACCGCGGTGATCCTCGAACGCGCCGACCACGCCACCTCCAGGTACCAGTGGGAAGTGGTGGGTACCAAGCTGCTGACCCAGTTCTCCAACAACATCCGCAACAACTTCGGCTTCCTCAACCGCTGCGCCGAGGAGGGCATTGGCCAGCGCGACAAGCTGTTCGTCCAGGAAGGCCGCAAGGTGTTCAAGGACGTCTGCCCCATGGTCGCCGCGCTGATCGCCGAGCACCTGGCCGAGCAGCAGCTGGATGCCTCCGACGTGAAGCGCTTCTGGCTGCACCAGGCGAACCTCAACATGAACCTGCTGATCGCCCGCAAGCTGCTCGGCCGCGACCCCGAGGTCCACGAGGCGCCGGTGATCCTCGACACCTACGCGAACACCAGCTCGGCCGGTTCGGTGATCGCCTTCCACAAGTACCAAGACGACCTGCCGGCCGGCAGTCTGGGCGTGCTCAGCTCCTTCGGCGCCGGCTATTCGATCGGCAGCGTGATCCTGCGCAAGCGCTGATCCGGCGTACCGCGGCCGGTCCCGTCCCGGCCGCGCACCCTTCGGCAATTCCCTTTCCGCCAGTGCCCGGCCACGTGCTGCGCGCACGCGGCGGGGCTGGCGCACCTACATCTCCAGGATCACCTTGAGGGCGTGGCTCTCCGCCGCCTTGCCGAACACCGCGTAGGCCTTGAGCGCCTCGTCGAAACCGAAGCGGTGGGTGATCATCCGCTGCGGGTCGAGCTTGCCGGTTTCCACCATCTTCATCAGCTGTGGGGTAGTCACGGTGTCCACCAGGCGGGTGCGCAGGGTGATGTTGTGACTCCACAGGGTCTCCAGGTGCAGGTCCACCTTGACGCCGTGCACGCCGAGCACGGCGATGCGTCCGCCGGGGGCGATCAGCTGCTCGCAGAGCGCGAAGGTGGCCGGTACCCCCACCGCCTCGATGGCCACGTCCACGCCGCGGCCGTCGGTGAGGTTCTTCAGGGCCTCCACCACGTCCTCGTGGCTGCTGTTCAGCACCCGGCTGGCGCCGAAGCGCTCGGCCACCGCCAGGCGGTTGGCGTCGAGGTCGATGACGATCAGCTCAGCCGGCGAGTAGAGCTGCGCGGTGAGCAGTGCGGAGAGGCCGACCGGCCCGGCGCCGACGATGGCCACCACGTCGCCGGGGCTTACCTCGCCGTTGAGCACCCCGCATTCGTAGCCGGTGGGCAGTATGTCGCTGAGCATCACCAGGGCTTCGTCGGGGATGCTCTCCGGCAGCGGGTGCAGGCTGCCATCGGCATGGGGAATGCGCACGTACTCGGCCTGGGTGCCGTCGATGCGGTGGCCGAGGATCCAGCCGCCGTCGGCGCAGTGCGAGTACATGCCCTTCTTGCAGTAGTCGCAGCGTCCGCAGGAGGTGATGCAGGAGATCAGCACGCGGTCGCCAGGTTTGAAGCGGCTGACGCCGTCGCCGACGCTCTCCACCACGCCGACCCCCTCGTGGCCGAGGATGCGTCCCGGCTCGCAGGTCGGCACGTCGCCCTTGAGGATGTGCAGGTCGGTGCCGCAGATGGTGGTCTTGACCAGCTTCACGACGGCATCGGTGGGTTGCTGGACCTGCGGCTTCGCGCGTTCTTCGACGACCAGCTGGCCGGGGCCCTGGTAGACGATGGCTTTCATGGCATACCTCCGCTCATGGGGTTGGGGTTCGATCCGGGGTGAAACGCCTGACCACCCACTTCTCCAGTTCCGCTACGCCGAACAGTAGCAGGCCGGCGGCGATGACCCGCAGCCATTCCTCGCCGCTCAGGCCGACCGAGCCGAACAGTTTCTGCAGGGGTGGGGCATAGGTGTAGAGCAGCTGCAGCATGGCGCAGCAGGCCAGGGAGAGCAGCACGTAGGGGTTGCCGAACAGGCCCTCGCGGCTGAGCACCGTGTGCAGGATGTGGCGGCTGTTGAGCAGGTAGAACATCTCGCAGACCACCACGGTGTTGACCGCCATGGTCCGCGCGTTAGCCAGGCTGGTACCGCGTTCCAGCTCCCAGAGGAACAGACCCAGGGCACCGGCCATCATCACTACCGAGACCATGCATACCCGCCAGACGAAGAAGCCGGACAGCAGCGCCTCGTTCGGGGCGCGTGGCGGGCGTTGCATCAGCCCCGGCTCGCCGGGCTCGAAGGCTAGGGCCAGACCCAGGGTGCTGGAGGTGGCCAGGTTGATCCACAGCACCTGGGCCGGGGTCAGCGGTAGGGTGAGCTGGAAGAGGATCGCGGCGATCACGATCAGTGCCTCGCCGCCGTTGGTTGGCAGCATGAACAGCACGAACTTCTTGAGGTTGTCGTAGATCGCCCGGCCCTCGCGCACCGCGCGGCCGATGGTGGCGAAGTTGTCGTCGGTGAGTACCACCTCGGCAGCCTCCTTGGCCGCCTCGGTGCCCTTGCGGCCCATGGCCACGCCGACGTCGGCGCGCTTCAGGGCCGGGGCGTCGTTGACCCCGTCGCCGGTCATGGCCACCACCTGGCCGCTGGCCTGCAGGGCTTCCACCAGGCGCAGCTTGTGCTCGGGGCTGGCCCGGGCGAACACTTCGACGCCGGGCAGGGTGTCGCGCAATTCCTGGTCGTCGAGCATCTCGATCTCGGCACCGGTCATTGCAGGCTGGTCGCGGCCGATGCCCAACTGGGCGCCGATGGCCCGGGCGGTCTCGACATGGTCGCCGGTGATCATCTTCACCGCCACCCCGGCGCTGCGGCATTCGGCCACCGCGGCGATGGCCTCCTCGCGGGGCGGGTCGATGATCCCCACCAGGGCCAGCAGGGTGAAGCCGCCCTCGGTGTCTGCGAAGCTCAGGCTCAGCTGTCCGCCGTCCACCGGCTTGATCGCCAGGGCCAGCAGGCGCAGTCCGCGGGCGGCGATGTCGGTGGCCATGCGTCGCCAGTAGTCCGGGTCGAGGGGCGCGGCGCTGCCATCGAGCATTCGCTGGCTGCTGCACATCTCCAGAACCCGCTCCGGAGCGCCCTTGAGGCAGATGAAGGCCTGCCCCTGGTGGTCGTGGTGCAGGGTGGCCATGAAGCGGTGTTCCGACTCGAAGGGGATCAGGTCGCGGCGCGGCAGCTCGCTGCTGAGCAGCGCCGGATCGTAGCCGAGCTTGAGGGCCAGGGTGCACAGCGCCCCTTCGGTGGGGTCGCCTTCCAGCTGCCAGTGGCCGTCTACCTCGTGGACCCGGGCATCGTTGCAGAGCAGGGCGACCCGGCCGAGCTCGGCGAGCGTCAGGTGGTTCGCCGGGTCTATCGGCTGGCCGTTATCGAGGCAGAAGCCGCCCTGGGGCACGTAGCCGGCGCCGCTGACCTCGATCACCTGGTCGGCGGTGACCACCCGCTGCACGGTCATCTCGTTGCGGGTCAGGGTGCCGGTCTTGTCCGAGCAGATCACCGTCACCGCGCCCAGGGTCTCCACCGCCGGCAGGCGGCGGATGATGGCGTGCTGCTGGGCCATGCGCTGCACGCCGAGGGCGAGGATGATGGTCATGATCGCCGGCAGGCCTTCGGGGATCGCCGAGGCGGTCAGCGCCACCACCATGAGGAACATCTCCGCCGGGGGCTGCTGGCGCCAGAGGATGCCGAGCACGAAGGTGGCCGCGGCGCAGCCGAGGATCACCAGCGCCAGCCAGCGGCTGAAGCGGTCGATCTGGCGCAGCAGCGGAGTGCTGCCGAGCTGTACCTGTTCCAGCAGGGCGCCGATGCGGCCCAGCTCGGTGGCGCTGCCGGTGGCCACCACCAGGCCGAGGCCCTGGCCGCTGGTCACTAGGGTGCCGGAGTAGGCCATGCTGCGCCGGTCGCCCAGGCTGGCCTCGGCGGCCACCGGCTCGGCGCTCTTCTCCACCGGCACGGATTCGCCGGTCAGCGCCGCTTCGTCGATGTACAGGTTCTTCACGCCGAGCAGGCGCAGGTCGGCCGGCACCTTGTCGCCGGAGGCCAGGACCACCACGTCGCCGGGGACCAGTTCGGCGGCATCGATGGCCAGTCGGGCTCCGTCGCGCAGCACCAGGGTCTGCGGGGCGAGCAGGTCGCGGATGGCGTCCAGGGCCTGTTCCGCCTTGCCTTCCTGGAGAAAGCCGATCAGCGCGTTGACCACCACGGCGACCAGGATCACCAGGGTGTCGACCCAGAGGCCGAGCAGCGCGGTGATCAGCGCGGCGACCAGCATCACGTAGAGCAGCACGTTGTGGAACTGCCGCAGCAGGCGGCGCAGGGCGCTGGGCCGCGGTGGCTCGGGCAGGCGGTTTGCACCGTGGCGGGCGAGGCGCTCGCTGGCCTCTGCCGTGGACAGGCCGGCCTGGCTGCTGTCTAGCGCCGCGAGGGCGTGTTCGACGGGCAGGGCGTGCCAGTCGCGGGGCGGAGGCATAGTGCTCTGCATGGGCTCGGTTCCGTCTTGGCCGTGACCTGCAACAGGTCCGGTGTCCGTTTTTTTCGTGTTCTTCCAGCGTAGTTGCTCGACGGCCGGCTAGGCTTGATTTGAATCAATCGGGCCGGAGCGGTTCTGGGTTGCAATAGGGGCTCGAGAAACCAGCATCCGAGGAGATAGCACAATGAACAAATTGTTGGTGGCCACCGACCTTTCCCCTCGCTCGGACAAGGCCGTGCAACGGGCTGCCCTGCTGGCCCGGCGCTTCGGATGCGAATGGACCCTGGTCCACGTGATCGACGACGACTCGCCGCAGCGCCTGATCGAGCGCCGTCTGAGCGACGCCCGGGAACTGCTCGAGGACCGTGTCGAGGGCCTCGCCTTGGTGGCCGGGCAGCGCCCGCGGGTGATGGTCGAGGTCGGCTCGGTGGAGTCGACCATCAATGAGATCGCCCTGGGCACCGGCGCCGAGCTGCTGGTCCTCGGCATGCACCGCAAGAACCTGCTGCGCGAGATCTTCGTCGGCACCAGCGCCGAGCGGATCATCCGCAGCAGTCGCTTGCCGGTGCTGAGGGTGGCCGGCAGCGGCGAGGACGACTACCGCAAGGCGCTGCTGGCCGTCGCCCTGTCCGCCGACAGCGCCCATGCCATCCAGACCAGCCGTGCCCTGGGCCTGCTGGACGGCTGCGAGCTACACGTGGCGCACGTATTCGAGGCCTTCGCCAAGGGCGAGATCCTCATGTCCGCGGCCGAGGCCACGGTGGTCGCCGCCGCCACCCGAGAGGCCCGCGGCCAGGTGGAGGCGGAGCTGAGCAGCTTCCTCGCCGAGCAGCAGCTGGACCTGCCGGCTTCCCAGGTGCATCTCGAGGAGGGCTTCTCGGTGGTGCAGCTCAAGCGCTGCATGGAGAAGCTGGATCCCGACCTGGTGGTGATCGGCACCCACGGGCGCAGTGGCCTCAAGAAGCTGATGCTCGGCAGCGTGGCCGAGACCCTGCTCGGCGAGGTGGCGCGCGACATCCTCTGCGTGCCCATGCCGCCGCGCGACTGAGGCCCGGCCCTGGCGGGTAGGACGCCTGCCCGCCATCTACGCTTCTGCTGACCTGAATCACGGAGCCTGCCGCGGGGAGTGGTGACAATTCCCTGCAAGGACCTGAACACGAGGCATTCATGACGCGCAATGCACGCAAATGGTTGGGGCGTGGGGTCGTCGCAGTGATCCTGGCCGGCGCCGCCGCCCTGGCCTGGCAAGCCCTGAAGCCCAACGGCCTGCCCGAGGGTTTCGCCAGCGGCAACGGCCGCATCGAGGCTACCGAGGTGGACGTGGCTACCAAGATGGCTGGGCGGGTCGCCGAGCTGCTGGTGGACGAGGGGGATTTCGTCGAGGCCGGGCAACTGGTGGCCAGGATGGACACCCAGGTGCTTGAGGCCCAGCTGCACCAGGCCCAGGCCCAGGTGCGCCAGGCCGAGAACGCCCAGCTCACCGCCAGCGCCCTAGTGGCCCAGCGGGAGAGCGAGAAGCAGACCGCCGAAGCGGTGGTGCGCCAGCGCCAGGCCGAGCTGACCGCGGCGCGCAAGCGCTTCACCCGCACCGAGGCGCTGGTTCGCCGCAATGCCCTGGCCCAGCAGCAGCTGGACGACGACCGGGCCGTGCTGCAAAGCGCCGAGGCGGCCCTGGCCGCGGCCCGGGCCCAGGTGCTCTCCGCCGAGGCGGGGATCGCCGCGGCACGCTCCCAGGTGGTGGAGGCGCAGTCGGCGGTGGAGGCCGCCCGGGCCAGCGTCGCCCGCCTGCAGGCGGACATCGACGACAGCCTGCTCAAGGCGCCGCGCGCCGGCCGTGTGCAGTACCGCGTGGCGCAGCCCGGCGAGGTGCTGGGTGCCGGCGGCAAGCTGCTCAACATGGTGGATCTGGCCGACGTCTACATGACCTTCTTCCTCCCCGCCAGGCAGGCCGGGCTGGTGGAGCTGGGTCAGGAGGTGCGCCTGGTGATCGACGCGGCGCCGCAGTACGTGATCCCGGCGCGGGTCTCCTACGTGGCCAGCGTCGCTCAGTTCACTCCGAAGAGCGTGGAAACCGCCAGCGAGCGCGAGAAGCTGATGTTCCGCGTCAAGGCGCGCATCGACCCCGAGCTGCTGAAGAAATACATCACCTACGTGAAGACCGGCGTGCCGGGCATGGCCTACCTGCGCCTGGAGCCTGACGCCGAGTGGCCGGCCGAGCTGCAGATCAAGGTACCGCAATGAGCGTTCCGGTCGCCCGGCTCACCGGCGTTGGCCTGCGCTACGGCGAGACCCGCGCCCTCGACGCGGTGGACCTGGAGATACCGGCTGGCGGCATGGTCGGGCTGATCGGCCCGGACGGCGTCGGCAAATCCAGCCTGCTGGCCCTGGTGGCCGGAGCGCGGAGGATCCAGAGCGGCGAGGTGCAGGTGCTCGGCGGCGACATGCGTGATCGCCGCCACCGTCGGCGGGTCTGCCCGCGCATCGCCTACATGCCCCAGGGCCTCGGCCGCAACCTCTACCCGACCCTTTCGGTGTTCGAGAACGTCGACTTCTTCGGCCGCCTGTTCGGCCACGACCAGGCCGAGCGCAGGAGGCGCATCGCCGAACTGCTGGAAAGCACCGGACTGGCCCCCTTCGCCGAGCGTCCGGCAGGCAAGCTGTCCGGCGGCATGAAGCAGAAGCTCGGGCTGTGCTGCGCGCTGATCCACGACCCCGACCTGCTGATCCTCGACGAGCCGACCACCGGGGTGGACCCGCTGTCGCGCAACCAGTTCTGGGAACTGATCGGCCGCATCCGCGCCGGCCGCGCGGGGATGAGCGTGATAGTCGCCACCGCCTACATGGAGGAGGCCGAGCGCTTCGACTGGCTGGTGGCCATGGATGCCGGCCGGGTGCTGGCCACCGGCAGTCCGGCGCAGCTGCGCGGGCAGACCGGCTGCGACTCCCTGGAGGCGGCGTTCATCGCCCTGCTGCCGGAGGAGCGGCGCAGCGGCCACCGCGCCCTGGTGATCCCGCCGCGGCGGAGCACGGGCGGCACCCCGGAGATCGCCATCGAGGCCCACGACCTGACCTGCCGCTTCGGCGACTTCGTCGCCGTGGACCATGTGAGCTTCCGCATCGAGCGCGGGGAAATCTTCGGCTTCCTGGGCTCCAACGGCTGCGGCAAGTCCACCACCATGAAGATGCTCACCGGCCTCTTGCCGGCCAGCGAGGGCGACTGCGCGCTGTTCGGCCAGCCGGTGGACGCCAACGACATGGCGACCCGCCGGCGGGGCGGCTACATGTCCCAGGCCTTTTCCCTGTACCGCGAGCTGACGGTGCGCCAGAACCTGGTGCTGCACGCCCGGCTGTTCCACCTGGCGGAGAAGGAGATCGAGCCGCGGGTGGCGGAGATGCTCGAACGCTTCGACCTGGCCCGGGTCCAGGACGAGCTGCCGCCGAGCCTGCCCCTGGGTATCCGCCAGCGTCTGTCGCTGGCCGTGGCGGTGATCCACAGGCCGGAGATCCTGATCCTCGACGAGCCCACCTCGGGGGTCGACCCGGTGGCCCGCGACGGCTTCTGGCAGCTGATGGTGGAGCTGTCGCGCAACGACGGGGTGACCATCTTCATCTCCACCCACTTCATGAACGAGGCGCAGCGCTGTGACCGCATCTCCCTGATGCACGCCGGCAAGGTGCTGGACAGCGACACTCCGCAGCGCCTGATGGAGAAGCGCGGCCTGCCGACCCTGGAGGCCACCTTCATCGCCTACCTGGAGGAGGCCGCCGGCCTCGCC
>Ga0182792_1002712_pt1 | contig 12158 bp, 9 predicted proteins | sample Passage237B_FD_130497 | JGI IMG/M metagenome (GOLD analysis project Ga0182792, IMG submission 130497) | Cellulose adapted compost microbial communities from Newby Island Compost Facility, Milpitas, CA, USA - Passage2 37B (version 2) (version 2) ...
AAGTGCAAGGGAGCCTGCTGTGTGGAAGGCGATGCCGGGGCTCCTCTGGAAAAGGAAGAACTGGAAAAACTGGCGGAGATATTTGAAGTGGTTGAACCTTATCTGACCGAGGAAGGAAAAGCTGCCATCCAGGAACAGGGCCTTTATACCATCGATGAAGACGGAGACTATGTGACTCCGATCATTGAAGGCAGGGAATGTGCCTATGCCTTCTACGATGAAAACCGGCATCTGAAGTGTGCGATCGAGCAGGCGTACCGCGATGGAAAAACGGATTATATCAAACCCATATCCTGCCACCTCTACCCCATCCGTGTCACCAAATACGACCAGTACCATGCGTTGAATTATGACCGCTGGAGTATCTGCAGGGATGCCTGCACCCTGGGTGAAGCTCTCGGTGTGCCGCTCTACCAATTTCTGAAAGAACCGTTAATCAGAGCTTACGGTCAGGAATGGTACGATCAACTGGTTCAGGAGGCAGAAGAACTTCTGGAGCGCAATGCCCGCAACCCGTAAAATCTTTGAGGACGTTTATGAGGTGGCCCGGCTGATACCTTTCGGGCGAGCCACTTCCTACGGCGCCATAGCTCGCTATCTGGGTATCAATGCCCGCACGGTGGGATGGGCAATGAACAGCCTGCCTACCGGACATGATGTTCCGGCACACCGTGTCGTCAACACAAAAGGAATTCTGACCGGCGCCGCTGCCTTTAACCCTGAAAGTCCAATGGAAAAACTCCTGAAAGAAGAGGGAATAAGGGTGGAAAAAAATCGTATTACCGATTTCCAAAAGGTTTTCTGGGATCCTTCAGAGGAACTCTGATTTCGTATCCGGTATCCTCTACCTAAAAAAGAAGAGCAATCCCTACCCTTCAGCACGGATTACTCCTCCTCTCCCGGTTGACGGGAATATTAAGCTACTACTGCCTGATGCTCTTCGAGATAAGCAATCAGATTCTTCAAATTATTAATTTTTGAATAATCTTCATCCGGAATGGCTATTCCGAAAGTTTGCTCGAGTTGCATGATCAGGTCAACCATGTCCAGACTGTCCAGTCCCAGATCTCTCACAAAGTGAGCTTCGTCAGTGAGGGCGCTGGTTTCGATACCAAAATTTTTAAAAATATCAATAATCTTATTTTTCATGATTGAAAACCGAAATTATAGATCATCAAAATACGAGTAATATGTGAACGCAAATATGATAAAATTAGTGTCACCAAAAACATAAATTTAATTATTCAAAGAGTAATATTTTTCAAGCATTTGATTTTCAATATATTAACAAAACACATCACTATACTTTTCTGAACAAATATAGTAATTTTCCAAGAGCATCTGCTTATTATTCTATGGGCGGTTATATGTGTTTACGCACCCATCTTCCCGAATGATGAACGGTTGTATAACATTGAGCTTTAAACTGCCTTTCGGGTTGCAATACACGGTCAAAAAAAGTGGCGATTAATCAGTTGTATGGCCGGTAAATTGACAGGCTTGAAAATTGTGTTTAGGTTCGCGTATAAATCCAAGGCCACACCCTAAATTGATAATCTATGCAAATGAGGCTCAGGGTAACAGGAAAACTTCTTTTAACCTCCTTAACCTGTCGAACGTTCTTTCTGTTTTTAGCCCTATGGGTCGCCGGAAAGGCTGCAGCCCAGCAGGTTCCACGGCTCTATGAAAATCTGCCGTTGGCAAATGCATCGTCGTTCACGGTACTGCCAGCCAGCTGGACCTACGCCGATAGTCTGATCATACACCCCGAAAAGGCCAATACGCTCAGGACATTGCCGGGTACACGCTATCTGGTCGGAAAACCGGGGGATGCCCTGCTTCCCAGGCTGAGCGGACGCAACTTCAAACTCTATATGAGCTATGTGCTTTCACCCGGGGCATCGGGAATCATTACGCTTCCGGGAGGCATATCGGTACAGATCAGCGAAGGCAGAAATCTCCCCGACCACAAGCTCAGTGGTTACACCGGTATTAAGCCGCTTCAGGATGCCGGAAAACTGGCAGGACTTTTGCAAACCCTGGAAATCGATTTTGAGAGCAACGTGCCCCACTTGTCGGGGAAGGCGCGTATCAACGAACTGAAAATAAACGGTGTCGTAGTCCAGCAGGGGCAATATTTCAGTTTCACACCTGCAACCCCGCTTTCGATCCGGGTTTCGGAGGGAGTTATGGGCATCAGCGCTATCGGCTATCGGGAGTTTCAGGACCGGAAACCCGTTCGGCTTCAAAACTTCACCTACAAAATTTATAATGACGCCTGGGATGCGCGAACTACCGATCTCCTCGGAGAATCCGGACAGTCACCGATTCTGACCTATGAAGTAGCCGAAGGGCGAAAGTCTTTCCACCTGGTGTATGAGGGCACAATGATCGTCGATGAGCCGGGTGACTATGATTTTACCACAATCTACACAGGGGCACTCTGTCAGCTAAGTATCGACGATAACGTTGTACTGGATACCGAACACAGCAATTCCCAGGAAATACATCATACAAACGTGAGGCTGGATGAAGGGTCCTATAAATTCAGGCTCTGGTATTCCAGGTTCCCCTGGGCCAGCCCTGCCCTGGGGCTTAGGGTAGGGAAAAGCGGCATCAGACCTTATGACCTTCACGCCACTTCTTCCCTGCCTGTACCACCGGCCAAACCCTTTATAGCGGTTTCCCCAGATATAAACCGTGCCGAAATGATCCGTTCCTTTATTCAGCTACCATTTGAAACACACAAACGGACCCATTGCATATCGGTTGGAGCTCCTTCAGGCCGAAATTATACCATGGATCTCAACCGGGGCGCGCTCCTCCAGGTATGGAAGGGGAACTTCGCCAATGCCACGGAAATGTGGTATGATCGCGGAGAAAAGCAGTTGCTGACCAGTGCCGGTCAACTTGAAATCCTTTCGGGGCGCAGTAGTTTTGCAGTGCTGAACGACGCGGGTTCGCCCTGGACCGACTCCTCCGCGGTTAACTTTCTCGATTACCGCACCGACGGCAAGGGTGAACTGACCTTCCGCTTTGGCCTCGGAACTTCCATTCTCAGGGATTCACTTAGTGCGAACACGAACGGCATTTCCCGGACCATCATTCCCGAACGAAATGCCTCGGCACGTAATTACGTCCTCCTGGCGGAGGGCAGAAAGATTACACAACTGGAAAAAGGTTTGTACGTAGTCGACGGACGGTATTTCATCAGAACCGGTAAGGACACCAATCCGATCATCCGTAAGAGCGGTCGCCTCGAGGAACTCATCTCACCCGTCGTAACCCCGGTATCCTACTCTATCTCCTGGTAACCATGAAAATAATCCGACTTTATACCCTGCTTTTTCTGTGCCTCGGATCCCTGGTATCCCAGTCACAAAACCGGCCCAAATCGGAAGACGACTATTATCGGATCATCACGGTACCCATTCCCGAACAGGTCCAGCTGGAAATAGGTGGGATGGCTGTACTGCCTGACGGCCGGCTGGCGGTTTCCACTCGCCGGGGAGAAGTATGGATGATTACCAATCCTTACGGAACCGGGAACCGGCAACCCGTATTCCGACGCTTCGCCCATGGATTACATGAGCCTCTGGGACTGTTATTCCGCGGAAAAGACTTCCTGGTTACCCAGCGTGGAGAGGTAACCCGACTGGTTGATTCGGACAACGATGGCGTTGCGGATATCTATGAATCTTTCGCTAAATGGCCCCTTTCGGGCAATTATCATCAGTATTCCTACGGTCCGGTGCGGCTTCCAAACGGAGAAATGCTTGTCACCCTCAACGTCGACTGGCTGGGAACAGGAGGAGGAAGCCTGACCAAATGGCGCGGCTGGATGCTCAAACTCGATCAGCAGGGAAAACTGACACCCTGGGCTACCGGTCTGCGGTCGCCGGCAGGTTTTGGCAGCTATCAGGGAGAAATTTTTTATACGGAAAATCAGGGTGACTGGGTAGCCTCAGGCCGACTTACCCACCTTGAAAGGGGGGATTTCGCGGGCAATCCCGCCGGACTTGCCTGGAGCAGCGACCCAGAATCACCGATACGGCTGAAACCGGAAGACATCCCGAATACGGGAGACCCCATGCATATCGTCGCCCGTAGAATACCCGAACTCAAGCTTCCTGCCGTATGGTTCCCTCACACGATCCTGGGGATTTCACTTTCCGATTTTAAGGAAGACACCAGCAACGGCAGATTCGGTCCCTTTGCAGGACAACTTTTTGTCGGAGACCAGGGACACAGCAATATCATGCGGGCGGACCTGGAAAAGGTAAACGGAAAATGGCAGGGGGCCTGTTTTCAGTTCCGTCAGGGCTTTGCATCGGGCGTTTTGCGGCTGGAATGGGGACTGGACGGGTCTTTGATCGTAGGACAAACCAGCCGGGGATGGGCCGCGAAGGGGACGGAACCCTACGCCCTTCAGCGACTGGAATGGACCGGAGAAACGCCTTTCGAGATGAAGCATTTGCGGGCCAGGAGCGATGGATTTGAGGTAACGTTCACTTTGCCGATCGACCCCGAATCGGCCAAAAATCCGGAGTCATGGGAAGTTACCAGTTTTACCTATAAGTACCATCGCAGCTATGGCAGCCCCATTATCAATACAGAAACCCTACCTGTCCGCGGGGTAATCGTTTCGGAAGACAGTTTGCGGGCGCGGATTGTCATCGACCGTCAGAAACTCAAGGAAGGGTACATACATGAAATTAAAGTCGAGGGCATTCGGTCCGCAGGAGGGTTATCAGTGCTGCATCCGGCAGGCTATTACACGCTCAATGCCATTCCGGAAACGGAACCAGCCGATCTGACGCTGATGACTCCTTTCCCCCAAACGGTAGCCCAGCATGAGGCACACGTAGCGGGTTCTGAAGGAAGCCCCCTGGCGTCACCTGCGTCTTTGAAAAGAGTGACCGTACAGCCCAGTAGCTGGACGAAAGGTCCGGACCGCATTCTTACCATTGGCACCCGGCCAGGACTCCAGTTCGACATCTCGGAAATCCGGGTAAAGGCGGGCAGCAAGGTTCAGCTGACATTCAACAACCAGGACGACATGCTGCACAATTTCATCATCACACAGCCCGAAGCTGCCAACCTGGTAGGTGAAGCCGCACTGGCACTCGGACTACAGGGCAGCGAAAAACATTATGTCCCCGACCTGCCGGAGGTTTTGTTCCATACCAACCTGCTGCAGCCCGAATCTTCCGAGACTATTTTCTTCGTAGCCCCGACCAAAACAGGCACTTACGAGTACGTATGCACCTTTCCGGGACACCATGCACAAATGCGTGGAAAACTGGTTGTGGTTAAATAAAATTTTTCAAATTGCGCCAAAACCGCAACAAAGCTTTCGCTTTTTTTGTAATTTGGCGTAGATACTTAATAAACCATTGTATGAAAAAACGTCTTTACCTTCTTGCCTTTCTGGCATTTGCAATCTCCCTGGTATCCTGTAAGAAAGACGAGGAGCCGGAACCCATCCCGGAAGTCGTAGGAAAATGGTCCGTGGATTATGGCATTCTGAGCGGGTTTGCGAATCCGAATTTGAACGGACTTAAAATTGACCCTTTTTCAGAAGTCAACTACGGTGACTACTTCTATACCAGCACCATCCACATTCTCAACGACCAGAATAAAACCTTTGTCGAAGTATTTAAGGCAGGAGGCGTAGCAGAAGATTTTGCAGGTAAATGGAGTTTCGAAGGCAGCACCCTGACCCTGGACTATGACGAATCCAACATACCCAACGAAACCCTGACCTATCGGATAACCAACGGTCTGCAGGAACTGGTATCCCAACCTTTCGACATCGCCCTCGACTCAGCAACTACCGGGAAAATCCAGTACGTTTATCGGAAATAACTTTCAGAGCCGGCTCAGTTTAAAATAGCCATTCTGAATTTCATCCTCCTCCAGGCCAGGTACAGGCCCGGAGATCCGGATCGAATACTGTGCTTTAATGGATGTGGGCAGTAAATCTTCAACTTCGTAGAGATCGTCCACATCCAATGCATATTTGTCGTCGATATGCGGGGAATCAAAGCTTTCCCAGAAAACCGTTGACTTCGCCTGTTTTATGGCCTCGGCAAGCGACGCGGCTACGACGACACGCTTGTAGTGATACTCTTCAAACTGGTTGGGCTTATACCCCCCCAGATTAACAAAGTACAATTTTTTATCTCCCCCCGGTTCCACTTCCGACTTCTTCACCACTTCGATGCGGTAACCGTCGACAGAGGTAATCCGACGAAATGCGTCGATATGCACTTTCGCGTCTGCCTCAGGCCAGTACTCCAGAATCTGAGGTACAAAATCCTTCAGCTCTCTTCCCACACTAAAGAAGATATCATGTTGTTCCGTATGCCGGCCCGGCGGTTTACAGCCCAGCAGCATCATATATAAATTCATATTTTTATCGGGAGTATCCATATAAATTAAACGATTGAGTATGAGCCGGTCGTTAAACCGGATGAAAAACGTGGCAGACTATACCTGAATATCTGAAACCTGAGTAAATTGCAGGTCTTTACCAGAAGTAAAATTATGAGGTCGGAAGAAACTAAGGAAACAAAATCGTTAAACTTCATTGAAGAAATTATAGAAGAGGATCTGGCATCAGGCAAATATGACAGCATTGTAACCCGCTTTCCTCCTGAACCTAACGGTTATCTTCATATCGGACATGCCAGTAGCATTTGTTTGAATTTCGGTTTAACTCAGAAATACAAAGGTTATACCAACCTTCGTTTTGATGACACCAATCCGGTGACAGAAGACACCGAATATGTGGAGGCCATCAAGGAAGACGTCCGCTGGCTGGGGTTTCAGTGGAAAAACGAGCTGTATGCTTCCGACTACTTTGATCAGCTCTATGAATATGCCCTGAAGCTGATCAGAAAAGGGCTGGCTTATGTAGACGACAGCACTTCAGAAGAAATTGCCCAGCAGAAAGGTACTCCTACCACGCCCGGTGTCAACAGTCCCTACCGGGAACGTTCGGTCGAAGAGAACCTCGACCTGTTCGAGCGCATGAAGGCGGGTGAGTTTCCTGACGGCAGCAAGACCTTAAGGGCCAAAATCGATATGGCCCATCCCAATATGCTCATGCGCGACCCTGTGCTCTACCGGATCAAACATGCCCATCACCACCGTACCGGTGACCGCTGGAAAATTTATCCGATGTATGACTTTGCGCATGGTCAAAGCGATTCGATCGAAAGGGTTACCCATTCCCTTTGTACGCTGGAGTTCGTGCCTCACCGCGAACTGTACGACTGGCTCATTGAAAAACTGGAAATATTCCCATCGCATCAGTATGAATTCGCGCGGCGGAACGTCAACTATACCGTGACGAGCAAGCGTCGTCTCATGCAGCTGGTAAATGAAAAATTCGTGGCCGGCTGGGATGACCCTCGTATGCCCACCATCGCAGGTATGCGACGCAGGGGATATACCCCGGAAGCCATCCGCGATTTTGTGGAACGCATCGGCGTATCGAAAAGGGAAAACAGTGTCGATCTGAGCCTGCTGGAATTTTGTGTCCGCGAGCATCTGAACAAGATCGCCCTGCGGCGTATGGTGGTTCTCGATCCCCTCAAGGTAGTCATTACCAATTTTCCGGAGGGCGAAACTGAAGTCTGTCTGAGTGAGAACAATCCGGAAGATCCCGAAACCGGGAATCGCGAAGTTCCCTTTACGCGGGAACTCTATATCGAGAAGGAGGATTTCATGGAAAACCCGCCCAAAAAATTCTTCCGCCTTTTCCCCGGTCAGCATGTACGCCTGAAAAGCGCCTATATTATCCGGTGTGATGAGGTTGTAAAAGATGCTTCCGGCGAGATTACGGAAATCCGGTGTACCTACGTGGAAAACAGCAAGAGCGGCAGCGATACCTCCGGCATTCATGCCAAGGCAACCCTGCACTGGGTGTCGGCATCACATGCCGTACCGGTAGAGGTCCGGCTTTATGACAGGCTTTTCCAGGTGGAAGACCCGGCCGGTGCAGAGGGTGATTTCAAAGATTACATCAATCCTGAATCCCTGAAAGTCGTGAAAGCCTATGCGGAACCTGCGCTGCTCACGGATGCGCAAACCGCACACTTCCAGTTCCTGCGGCTTGGGTATTTCTACCCAGACAAAGATTCGGGAGCAGGGAACCTGATTTTCAACCGCACGGTAACCCTGCGCGATACGTTCGCCAAAGCGGTAAAAAAAGACTAATAAGATAAGGTAGGGGCGTTCTGATAGATGCCCCTACAAATTTTCTATAGCTTCGATGATCTGCCCGAAAGGCTGCTCTCCTTCAAACGTGCGGATCAGATTACGTGCGCCATCGTACAGGGCCACGTATGGGAATTTTCGAATAACAAGTCCACGGGCAATCCGGTAACTTTCACCTTCTGTTCCCATCCGGATATTGGGAAATCTCTCCATTCCCATCGTCTTTCCGAAACTGGCCAGGGAACTGACTTCCACGAACGAAGCCAGCAGAATCTGCCGGCTCTTCACGAGTTTTTCCCTTTGGAGAAATGCGGTGATAAACTGCTGGCAGTGTTCACAATCGGGTGAAAAATAAATCAGTACCAAAGGGCCTGGCTTCACGTCCCGGTTGGTATACCTTTCGCCATTGGTCAGCGTAAGGTCAATCATGGGTAACCCTTTTCTTGTGGCAGCAACCTGACCCGACGCCTGGCTTCCTGCTACCAGCAACAGTAAAAGAACTATCAGTTTTTGCATAAAAAGAAAATTGTTTATCCCGAAGGTACGGCATAAATCAGAATATCCCTCACAATCAGTGGCGAATAGTCCTTTGCTGATTTTTCCAGTAAAAAGGCAGTAAGTAGTTGGTACTTTCTTCCAAAATATTCTCCTTTATTACCAATATTGAATACCCTATCTTACCAAAAAACTTATGGACTCCAGGAGAGAATTTATTAAAAAGGCGGCGATGCTCACCGGGTCGGCGGGGCTGATGACCATGATGCCGGCATCTATCCGCAAAGCCCTTGCGATTAACCCCAAGGAAGGATCAACTTTCCTTGACGCCGAGCATATCGTCATCCTCATGCAGGAAAACCGATCCTTTGATCACAGCTACGGAACCCTTCAGGGGGTGCGCGGTTTCAACGACCCCCGGGCTATACGGCAGCCCAACGGCAACAAGGTATGGCTGCAAACGAACAGCAAAAACCAAACCTACCTCCCTTTCCGCCTGAACATTCATGACACCAAATCGACCTGGATGAGTGCTTTACCCCACTCCTGGGAAAACCAGGTAGACGCCCTGAACAAGGGAAAAATGGACGGCTGGCTGGAGAATAAGAAGTCGGGCAACAAGGACTATGCCGATATGCCACTCACCATGGGCTTCTATAACCGGGAAGACATCCCCTTTTATTATGCACTGGCGGATGCATTTACCATCTGTGACCAGAATTTCTGCTCGTCCCTAACGGGTACAACCCCCAACCGGCTTTACCTCTGGTCGGGTACCATACGGGAAAAACCGAGTTTCGAAGCCAAGGCCAACGTGCACAACGGCGACGTAACCTATAATAAGGAAGCCTTCTGGACTACCCTGCCCGACCGCTTTGAAGACTTCGGGATCAGCTGGAAAATCTATCAGAATGAGCTGAGCGTTGACGTAGGCTTTGAGGGGCCTGAAGAAGAATGGCTCGCAAACTTCACCAACAACCCGCTGGAATGGATGAAGCAGTACCATGTCTGGTATGCCAAAGGTCTGCAGGACTATCTTCCGAAGGCACTGAAGCAGCTTCCTCAGAAAATTGAGGCCCTGGAGAAAAGTTTGGCCGAAGCCAAAGCAGCTAACCGGGATACCGCGGATCTGCAGAAGGAACTTAACCGAACCCGGGTTAAACTGAATGCCGCAAAAGAAATAGCGGCCAAATACCGGAGGGAAGATTTTGAAAAACTTCCGGTTAAGGAACAGAATCTGCACAAGAAGGCCTTTTGTGACAACTCGAATGACCCCGATTATCACAGTGTCGTAGAAGTAAAGTATGACGACAACGGTGTGGAGCGTACCATGTATCTGCCCAAGGGGGACGTCATGCATCAGTTTCGCCAGGATGTGAACTCGGGCAATCTGCCTACGGTTTCCTACCTCGTAGCACCCAAAAACTTCTCCGACCACCCGGGTGCACCCTGGTACGGAGCGTGGTATATCTCAGAAGCGCTCGACATCCTGACCAAAAATCCGGAAGTCTGGAAGAAGACGATTTTCATTCTGTGTTACGACGAAAATGACGGCTATTTCGACCACGTCACGCCGTTTTTCCCACCCCGCCATGATGATCCGAATTCGGGTAAGGTCAGCAAGGGGATCGACACATCGGTAGAGATCGTCAACATGAAGCACGAGCTTCAGCGGGTAAGAAGCAATGCGGAAAGAGTTTCCCGCGATGGCCCCATCGGTCTGGGATTCCGGGTGCCGCTGGTCATCGCTTCTCCCTGGAGCCGGGGCGGGTATGTCAATTCGCAGGTATTCGACCACACGTCCATTGTGCAGTTCCTGGAGGTGTTCCTGAGCCACAAAACCGGCAAACCTTTCCGGGAAGAGAATGTGTCAGCGTGGAGACGTACGGTTTGCGGAGATCTTACTTCCGTATTCCGACCCTATAATGGTGAAAAAATAGACTTCCCTGAGCCTGTTGAATACAAACGGTTCGTTGAGGGTATTCACAAAGCCCAGTACAGGGGGCTGCCAGACGGTTACCATGCCCTCTCAGCAGCAGAAATCGAAAAGGTGAACAAGGGAGAGGGAAGTATCATGCCCAAACAGGAAAAAGGCACACGCCCCTCCAATGCCCTGCCCTATGAAATTTATGCCGACGGAAAATTACCCCAGGACGGTTCCTTTGAAATCAAGCTGACCGCTGGAAACCAGTTGTTTGGCAAAAAATCAGCCGGCGTACCCTTCCTGGTTTATTTATATGGTAAGGAATATCAGGTGAAGGCTTATGCCGTAAAACCGGGTGATACACTCACCGACACCTATCCTGCAGCTTTGTTCAACAACCAGGACGTACACCTGGCGGTATACGGTCCAAACGGATTCTACCGTGAATTCCGTCCGGGTCACCTGCCTGAAGTTAAATTCGGTATCAATCCCCGAAAGCCGGAGCAGGCTGTGGTTACGGTTACGCCAAAATCAGGAAGCAGTTTGCAGCTTAAACTGACCGATAATGGCTACGGTGCCCCGGAAAAAACTATTACTGTGAGCGGAACGAAATCTCAGCAAATTTTTGTTGATTTGAGTAACAGCTTCGGATGGTATGATTTAACCCTCACCGATCCGAAAAATAACAAGGCATTTTTGAGATTCAGTGGCCGGGTTGAGACAGGCAAAGAGAGCCGTACCGATCCCATGATGGCGGGCTAGTTTTCTCTCAAAAAAAAATATTTAAAATTTTTTCAAAAAGATGTGACGTCATCTGATATTATTCGTCATAATTGCGAAGTTTTTCATAACGTTGAGTAAATTAAATATCCGTTTTTGACCTCAGAAACGGATATTTTGTTTCTAAACAGTTCCATTTTCATCACTCCGAAAACTAGAGCTGACGGCTTTGCATGGCCAGCCGGGTTTTAAGATCGAACAGACTTTTTTCGAGTCCGACCTTGTACGTATGCGGGTTCTCGAACCGTTTGGTCCGCTCCGGTAAAAGGGCCAGTTCCTCGCGGACCTTATCCCTTATCTCCTCAATTTCAGGGAGTTCATAAACCCTTTCTCCCTTCCGGTAAATGGGTATCAGCAGGTCTTCACTCTGATAGGAATCATCGTAGGCAAACTGTCGTGTAAAATTGTAGGGATCGATCATCCGTTTTTCCTCACCAACACCTCCCAGTTCATCGTAAATCATATCCCCCGCGTAAGCACCATCGCGTCTGAATCGTCGTACCTGCAGAATACCCGGAGTCGAAACCTTGACCAGCTGCTCGGAAAGCTTGAGTTTGTATTCCCATGTACCGTCAGGTTTCTGCAGCGCAGCAAGCTTGTAGACGCCGCCCAGGGCTGGTTGGTCAAAGGCTGTGACCAGCTTCGTTCCCACGCCCCAGACCGAGATCTCTGCTCCCTGCTCTTTCAAACTGCGAATAATATATTCATCCAGGTCATTACTGGCTACGATGGC
>Ga0182792_1002716_pt1 | contig 12137 bp, 11 predicted proteins | sample Passage237B_FD_130497 | JGI IMG/M metagenome (GOLD analysis project Ga0182792, IMG submission 130497) | Cellulose adapted compost microbial communities from Newby Island Compost Facility, Milpitas, CA, USA - Passage2 37B (version 2) (version 2) ...
CCCCCCCCCACCCCACCCCCGCCACCCCCGAACCCGCCCCCGCCCTGGTCGACTGACACCTCCCCCTCGCCACCCCCTCGAACCCCCGAACTTGGCACGGATGTGCCGCACCGGTGCCCCGTTTCCGTGCCAAGTTCGGGGGAGGGCCTCCCCGGGGTCGGGTCGGAGGAGGGCCTCGCCGGGTCGGGTCGTCGGCAGGAGGGGCCCGCCGGGGTGGGTCAGCCGCAGAGGGGGAGGATCGGGGCGGCGGCCTCGATCACCTGCCGGGTGGTGGGGTCGACGGCGACCTCGACGGTGGCCCGGTCGGTGCGGTCGGTCAGCGTGGCGATCCAGATGCCCAGCTCGGCCACGTGGGACGTGTCGAGCTGCCAGTCGTAGCGGGTCGCCGCGGCGGCGCGGAACGCGTCGACCTCCATGCCGACGGTGCCGGCGCCGTCCACCTCGCCGGCGCGGATCGAGATGCTGTCCACGAACAGGTCGGTGGGGTCGTCGGCCGAGTTGGCGAGCTGCACGGTGCCGGTGACGCCGGACGTCGTCAGGTCGAACTGGTCGTTCACGCCCGTCCCGCAGCCGTCCTGCGGGTTGGCGAGCAGGCCCCGGCCGACGAGGTCGCCCAGGCGCATGCCGATCGAGATCTCGCCGAGGCCGTCGGACCGCAGCGCCGTCGGCGATGCCTCGCCGCGGTCGCCCGCCACCGTCGTCCGGGTCACCTCCAGCGGGGGTGCCGTCTGGTAGGTCGACGCCACGATCGCCTGGGTGGAGCTGGTCGCCGCCCCCGAGGTGGACGACGAGGCGGGCTCCGCCGTGGACCCCGAGCCCGATCCGCAGCCGGCGGCCGCCGCACCGAGGGCGGCCACGGCGGCCAGGGCCGCGACCGTGGCGGCTCGACGTCGCGATCGGTTGCGGGTGCTGCGGTACACGGCGCTCCTCCCTCGGCGATGACGCGGCACGCTACCGGTCAGCCGAGCGCGATCCCCAACTCGTCGCCGGCGAGCGCGCGGAGGCGCCGGTAGTCGGCCTTGCCGTTGGCGGCCCGGCCGATCGGGGCGGCGACGAGGTGCCGGGGCACCTTGTAGCCGGCGAGCTGCTCGCGCACCGCGGCCCGCAGGGCGTCGGGGTCGAGGTCGTGGCCCGCGGCCGCCTCGACCACCGCGGCGACCGCCTCGCCGAAGCGGTCGTCGGGCAGGCCCACCACGACCGCGTCGCGGACGCTCGGGTGCGCCTTCAGCGCCTCCTCGACCTCCTCCGGGAACACCTTCTCGCCGCCGGTGTTGATGCACAGCGAACCCCGGCCGAGCAGCTTCAGGGTGCCGTCCGCGTTCACCTCGGCCCGGTCGCCGGCCACCACGTGGACGACGCCGTCGATCGTCACGAACGTCTCGGCCGTCTTGTCGGGGTCGCCGTAGTAGCCGATCGGGATGTGGCCGCGGATCGCGATGCGGCCCGACTCGCCGCTGCCGGGGGCGACGTCGCGGCCCTCGTCGTCGATCACCCGGGTGCCGGCGCCGACGCGGAACGCGGCCGTCTCGGCCGCGTCGCCATCGGCGCGCGACGCGGAGCGGGCCAGGCCGCCGGACTCCGACGAGCCGAGCGAGTCGATGACCTGCGCCCGGGGTGCGTGGCGCAGCAGCCGGGCCTTGGTGTCGGCGCGCATCATGGCGCCGGACGTGAAGATCACCCGCAGGCCCGAGAGGTCCCAGCGGTCGGGCTCGGCGTCGAGCGCGTCGAGCAGTGGCCGGGCGAACGCCTCGCCCACGATGCAGATGCCCTTCACCCCGCACTCGACCACGGCGTCGAGCATCTCGGTCACCTCCAGGCGCCGGTTCGGGAGGGTGACGACCGCGCCGCCCCGGTTGAGCGCCGGCATGGCGTACCAGAGCGCGGTGCCGTGCATGAGCGGCGCCGCGGGGAGCACGGTCGGGCCGGGCTTGGCGAGGCCGGCGACCCAGCTCCGGGGCGTGGCGTCGTCGGGGATCTCGTTGCCGTTCAACCCCTCCAGCATCCGCAGCAGCGTGTCCTGCGGCCACATGACGCCCTTGGGGTGGCCGGTCGTGCCGCCGGTGTAGAGGAGGTTCAGCTCGGCGCCGTCGCGCGGCCACGGCACGAACCGGCCCTCGGGCGGCGAGGCGGCCGCGTCCTCGTACGGGGTCGCCCAGTCGGGGCACGGCGTGCCGTCGCCGGCGTCGACCCACAGCCAGCAGCCGATCGCGGGCAGGTCGCCGCGGACCTCCCCGCAGCGGTCCGTGAGGTCCGAGTGGAAGACGACCGCCTCCACGTCCGCGTTGTCCCACAGGTAGCGCAGCTCGGGGCCCGTGTAGCGGTAGTTGGTGTTCACCGGTACCAGGCCCGCCTTCGAGCACGCGAACTGCACCTCCAGGTACTCGGGCCCGTTGTAGAGGAACTGGGCGACCTTGGCGTGGCGGCGCAGGCCCGCGGCCACGAGCGCCGCCGCCACCCCGTCGGCCCGGCGGTCGAAGTCACGCCAGGTGTGGGCGCGGTCCGCGCAGCGCTGGGCGAGCGCGTCGGGGAAGCGGTCGGCGTTGGCCTCCCACAGGTCGGCGACGGTCCAGGTGCCAACGGTCGAGGTGGGGGAGTCGGTCACGGGTCCTCCTTCGGGGGCTGCGCCGACGGTACTCCCACGGCGCGTGGGCCCGGGCCTGCCGCGTGGGCCGGCGGCCGGATCCCCGTCGAGGTGAACGCCAGGCTGCGTCGAGGTGAACGCCAGGGCTACGGTGCCCGGCATGGGGACCAGGGGATCGCTCGTCCGGCTCGCATCGGTGCTGGTGGCTGCGGCCGCGCTCGTCGGGGCGGGCTGCTCGTCGGACGGCGGCGGGGCCTCCGCCGACACGACGAGCACCACCGCCGGCACGCCGGGATCGAGCGGCGGCGAGCCGGCCGGCACGTTCACGCTGCTCAGCTACAACGTGGCCGGGCTGCCCCAGGAGATCTCCGACGAGCACCCGTCCACGAACCTGCCGCTCATCAGCCCGAAGCTGGCCGAGTTCGACGTGGTCGCCACCCAGGAGGACTTCGACTGGTGGGCCGAGCTGGCCTCGGGCTTCGACTTCGTCCACTACCACGAGCGCCTGCGGGCCGAGGCCGGCCACCCGCACCGCAGCCCGCAGCACCCCGGACCCGACGCGGTGGACCTCGACCTCAGCGACCGGCCCTCCCCCGAGGTGGGCGACGGCCTCGGCGTGCTGTCGCGGTTCCCGCTGCGCGGCGACGAGCGGGTGCCGTGGACCGGGTGCTTCGGCGGGATGGACACGAGCGACGGCGGCGCCGGCGACTGCCTCGCCATGAAGGGCTTCCAGCGGACCACGCTGGTGCTGGCCGACGGGAAGCTGGTCGACCTCTACAACCTGCACGGCGAGGCCGGCCGGACCGACCGGGACCAGGCGCTCCAGGTCGAGGACTACCGCCAGCTCGCCGCCCACATCGTGGCGCACAGCGAGGGCCGGGCCGTGATCGTGGCCGGCGACACGAACCTGCACACCGGCGGCGACCACCCCGACGGTCGCTCCGGGGCGGACACCGAGATCTGGGAGCGCTTCCTCGCCGACGCGGGCCTCACCGACGCCTGCGCCGCGGCCGATTGCCCGTCACCGGAGCGGATCGACAAGGTCGCCTTCCGCTCCGGCGGCGGCGTGGGCCTGGAGGTGACCGGGCACCGCTTCCGGGCCGAGGACTTCGTGGACGACGCCGGCGAGCCGCTCAGCGACCATGACCCGCTCGAGGTCACCTTCGCCTGGCGCTGACCGCAGCCCGCCCGGCCGGCGCGGCCGGCGACGGCCGGACGTCGGCCCGCACGAGCGGGGCGGTGAGGGCTACGGCTCGACCGTGATGGCGAACTCGGGGCAGTTGTCGACCGCGAGCATCGCGGCCTCCTCCTGGCCCTCGGGGACCACGCCGTTCGGGGGCACGACGAAGCCGTAGCCGTCGTCGTCGGTGTCGAAGAGGTCGGGGGCCAGGGCGTAGCAGCGGCCGTGGCCCTGGCACCGTTCGCTGTCGAGCACGACTCGCATCACGCCTCCTCGGCGGGGTGGGTGGTCCCGGCCGCGTCGGCGGTGGCCAGGATGCGGATGGGGAGCCGGCGGGGGCCACGGACCTGGCCGGTGGACCAGCGCACGGCGGAGGGGTCGTCGTCGGCCAGCTCGAAGTCGGGGATGCGGGCCATCCACTCCTCGATCGCGACGGTCAGCTCCAGGCGGGCGAGGTTGGAGCCGAGGCACCGGTGGATGCCGAGGCCGAAGGCCACGTGGCGGTTCTTCTGCCGGTCGATCACGAACCGCTCCGCGTCCTCGAACGCCTCGGGGTCGCGGTTGGCGGCGGGGAAGCCGAGCAGCACCCAGTCGCGGGCGGCGACCGGGCAGCCCCCGATCTCGGTGTCCTGCTTGGCGATGCGGGCCATCGTGACCGGGCTGTAGAAGCGCAGGAGCTCCTCGATCGCGAAGGGGCGGACGGCCTCGTCGCTCGTCCAGCGGGCCCGGTCCTCGGGGTGCTGGGCGAGGTGCCAGAGGCTGGCGCCGATGGCGGACCAGGTGGTGTCGATGCCGGCGACCACGAGCAGGGCGATGGTGCCGAAGATGTGCTCGGGCGTCAGCTTCTCGCCGTCGACCTCGGCCTCCAGGAGGAACCCGATGAGGTCGTCCTGCGGCGGCCGGCCCCGGCGGGCCTCGATCTGCTGCTGGATGTAGTAGACGAACGTGTCCTCGGGGGCCAGCTCGTCGGTGTAGGTGCCGGGTTTCTCGATGATGCGGTGGATGAACTGGCGGAAGCGGTCGCCGTCCTCCTTGGGGAGCCCGAGCATGGCGGCGATGGCCCGCACCGGGATGTGCTGGGCGTACTCGGTGGCGGCGTCGACCACGTCGCGGCCGTCCGCGAGGAGCGCGTCGAGCAGCTCGCGGCACGAGGACCGCACGTCGTCCTCCAGCTTCTGGATCTGGCGGGGCGCGAAGGCCGGGAGCAGGAGGCGGCGGGCGTCCTTGTGGAACGGCGGGTCGGAGGTGATGGGCGGGGCGTAGCCCATCGGGGCGAGGCCCTCGGGCTTGAACGGGCTGACGATCACGCCCTCGGAGGACCAGTTCTCGGTGTCGTGCGCGATGGCGGACACGTCCTCGTGGCGGACGGGCAGCCACACGCCGCCGTGGGCGTCGCTGTGGGCCACCGGGCAGCGCTCGCGCAGCTCGTCCCAGATGGCCGGCGCCTGCTGGGCGTACGCCTCCTGGGTGTGGTCGAACTCGGTGGCCCAGTCGGTCCGGGTCTCCAGGTCGGTCATGGCGCCATCCCCTTGCGCAGTCGGCAGCATCTTCGATAATAGACGTTATTCGCCCTCGTGTCGCCGGGGCCGGGGTGGTCAGGGGTCACCTCCGGGCGGTCGAGCTGCCCGTCGGCGGCTCGACGGGGCCCGGGTGGCCGGCGGCGCGGGCCGCACCCGTCTGGCAGGCTGGCGGCGCCACGAGGACGAGCGAACGGGGAGCGACGTGGACGAGCAGGACGAGGTCGTCTGGGGTGAGATCGAGGGCCGCCGCATCACCTTCCCGATGGCGGTCGAGCGCTTCGACGCCGTCACCCTCTCGTACCCGGTGGATGCCGCCGCGGCCCGGGCGCTCCTGCCCGGCGACGCCTTCGAGGTCGTGGAGGCGGACGGGCTCGCCCGGTTCGTGCTCGCCGCCTGCGACTACCACGAGAACCCGTGGGGCGACTACCTGGAGCTGAACCTCGGGTTCCTCGCCCGACCCGTGGGCGCCGACCCCTCGGTGGTCGGCTCGTTCGTGTACCGGATGCCGGTCGACCAGCCCTTCACCTGCCGGGCCGGCAACGAGGTCCTGGGCTTCCCCAAGACGGTGGAGGACCTGTCGGTGCACCGCGACGCCGAGGCGGGCACGGGCGCGTTCGCCTGGCACCGAGACGGCGCCCTCGTGCTCCGGCTCGCCTTCCCGGCGGTCGAGCCGGCCGGCGAGGCGGCGCGGGTGGCGACCGACAGCTACTCGTACCTCGACGGGGTGCCGCACGCGACCGCGCTCGACATGGACCTGGGCACCGGCATCGTGGACCCCGCGCAGGTCGTCCTCGAACTGGGCGAGGACCCGGTGGCCGACGAGCTGCGCGGCCTCGGCCTGCCCCGGCCCGCCGAGCTGGTGGCGTGGGGGACCGACCTCACCGCCACCTTCCAGCTCGGCCGCCCCCTCTGAGGCCCGGCCGACCGCCCGCCTCCGGGGGCGAGGCGCAGTCGCCGTCGATGCCGACCGCGGTGACCCACCCGGGAGGCGGTGGTCAGGGGTCGCGGTGGGTGCGGGTCCGGGCGCGGGCCACGGCGGCCACGGCCAGGACGGCGACGATCGCCGCCAGGATCGCGACCAGCGCGACGCGGGTGCCGGTGCCCCGGTCGGTGGGCGAGGGCACCTCGCCGAGCGCCGGGAGGTCGTCGGCGGCCAGCGGATCGGGGATCGGCTCGTCCCACACCGTCGCACCGGGCGAGCCGTCGGGGATGTAGGGCGTGACCGGCGTCGACGCGGTGGCATCCCCGCCCGGCTCGGTGTCGGGGGTCGGGGGCGGGTTGCGGGCGGCGTCGACCGCGGCGCCGATCTGGGCCGCGAGGAGCTGGGCGCCGGTCGGGGTGAGGTGCAGGCCGTCGCCCACCACCGCGCCGGGGTCGGCCTCCACGGCGGCGTGCCAGTCGAGGACCGTGACGTTCGGCCGCACCTCGGCGGCCTGGCGGAGGAACGCGTTGACCTCGGCGAAGGTCGGGCGGGTCTCGTGGAGGGTGAGGACGATGATGCGGGGGACGAGGGCGTAGTGGTCGAACAGCTCCCCGAAGCCGCGCTGGTAGGCATCGCGGTTCGACGCGTCGTTGTGGCCGAGCAGGGCGACGACCACGTCGAAGCCCTCGCCGTGGCCCTCACCGGCCTGCACGCTGGTGGCGGTGGAGCGGGACTCCTCGGCGTCGACCTCGACCTCGCAGCCCGCGCAGGCGGCCGGGATCTCCCCGGCGGCGCCGAGCAGCACGCTGTCGCCGAGCACGAGCACCCGGGTGGGCCGGTCGATCGGGATCGTCGGCGGTGCGTCCTGGGCCCGGGCGGGCGCGCCCGCGCCCACCACGGTGCCGAGGGCGAGCACGACGAGGGCGGCGGCGAGCGCACTCGTGCGGGTGCGGGTGCGGGCTCGGACGGTGGCACAGGCGGCGCGGGTGCGGGCTCGGACGGCGGTGCAGGCGGCGCGGGCGGCCGGCGCCGGCCGGCGCGGGGTGCGGGGGCTCACGAGCCCATCCAGGCCCGCACCCGGCGGGCCAGCACGGGCAGGCTCACGGTGGCGCCGCCGAGCACCGCGTCGTGGAAGCCTCGCACGTCGAAGCGGCTGCCGAGGGCGGCCTCGGCCTCGGCCCGCAGGCGGAGGATCTCCCGCTGGCCGACCTTGTAGGCGAGCGCCTGGGCGGGCATGCCGATGTAGCGGTCCACCTCGGTCTCGATCTCGTCGCGGTTGACCGGGGCGTGGGCGACCATGAAGTCGATGGCCTGCTGCCGGCTCCAGCCGAAGGCGTGCAGGCCGGTGTCCACCACGAGCCGGCAGGCCCGCCAGGAGTCGCTGGCCAGCATCCCGAGCCGGTCGAGGTCATCGACGTAGAGGCCCATCTCCTCGGCGAGCTGCTCGGTGTAGAGGGCCCAGCCCTCCACGAACGCGGTGTGGCCCCAGGAGAGCCGGCGGAACGCGGGCAGGTCGGTCAGCTCGGCGGCGATGGCGAGCTGGAGGTGGTGGCCGGGGACGGCCTCGTGGAACGCGATCGACGCCGTCTCGGCCCGCGACCGGCCGGTGGGGTCGTGCAGGTTCACGTGGTACTCGCCGGGCCGGCTGCCGTCGGGCGCCGGCGGCGTGTAGTAGGCGGCGGGCGAGTCGGCGGCCAGGTAGTCCGGCACCGGGGTCAGCTCGCAGGACGCCTGGGGGAGCAGCCCGAACCAGTCGCCGACGACGGCCTCGGCCCGCGCCAGGCAGGCCCGGGCGTGGTCGAGGATCTCCTCGCCCGAGCCGTAGCGGAGGTCGGGGTCGTGGAGGATGCGCCGGAAGATCTCGCCCAGGTCCTCGGTCCCGAACGTGCGGGCGCCGATGCGCCGGTACGCCTCGGGCAGCTCCTCCAGCACCTGGCGGCGCCCGATCTCGTGCAGCTCCTCGGGGTCGAGGTCGAGGCCGGTGTGGCTGCGCACCAGGAGGCGGTACAGCTCGTCGCCGCCGTCGAGGCGGCAGAGGCCCGCCCGGTCGTCGGGGCGCGCCACGGGCGCCAGCTCGTCCGCGAGCACGGCGCGGTAGCGGGCGAAGGCCGGGCGCAGGCGGGTGGCGACGGCGTTCGTCAGCTCCGCCCGCCAGGCGGCCTCGCCGTCCCAGCCGTCGGGGCCCCGCTGGCCCGCGAACGGGTCGCCGTCGAGCGGCGAGGCGAGGTAGCCGTCGAGCTGGTTGAGCGACCGGCCGATGACGATCGCGGCCGGGGTGCGGCCGGCGGCGAGGCCGGCCCGGAACCGGTCGGTGGCGTCATCGAGCATCCGGGCCAGCGCCGCGACGCGGGTGACGGCCATCGCGGCATGCTCCGGGGTGGGGGCGTGGAGCTGGCCGGCCATGATGAGCAGGTCGGCGTGGACGCCCTCCATCTGGTCCGACGCCAGCTCCACCAGCCGGGCGTCGAGCAGCGCCACGGCGTCGCGCAGCTCGCCCACCAGCAGCTCCCGGGTGTCGACCTCGGTGGGGGACAGGTCCCGGGTCGGCACGGCCTCGGCCTCGGCCAGCAGCGCCGTCCACGTGTCGCGCTGGGCGGCCTGGCCGGTCTCGGACAGGTCGTCGGCCCGGTCGTCGTAGCGGTGGTCGCCGAGGAAGGTGGCGGCGAGCGGGCTGGCGTCGAGCCGGGCCTCCCAGTAGCGCTCGCACAGGTCGGTCAGCCGGGAGGACATGGTCGCCATGTTGGCGCACCGACCGCCCTACCGCACCGGCGGGTGCGCTGTCCGGCTCGGGCCGGGGCAGAGGGGGGTTAGGACCCGATCCCGCGGAGGCCGGACCAGGCGAGGCGGGCGACGGTGTCGGCGAAGTCGTCGGCGTCGGTCCCCGTGCCGAGTCCGAGGCCGATCCAACGGCGGCTGGTGGACTCGGCCAGGCCGACGACGCCGTAGGCGAGGACCTGGCGCTCGTCGTCGGAGATGCCGTCGTAGACGATGAGGTCGGCGACGGTGTCGGCCACCATCGCCTCGACCTTCGCCACCGCGGAGGCCAGCTCCCGGTCGGTGCGGTTGCGCTCGGCGAAGAGGACCCGGAAGGCGTCGCCGCGCTGGGTGGCCCAGCGGAAGTAGGCCCGGAAGCCCGCCTCGACCTGCTGGCGGGGGCCGTCGGCCCGGGCGACCGCGGCCAGGATCTCCTGCTCCAGGCCGGCGCCCAGCTCCACCACCAGCTCGCCGTAGAGGGCCTTCTTCGAGTCGAAGTGCTGGTAGAGCACCGGCTTGGTCACGCCCGCGGCCTCGGCCACCTCGTTCATCGAGGTGTCGTGGTAGCCCTTGCGGGCGAAGACCTCCAGCGCCACGCCGAGGAGCTGGCGGCGGCGCTCGGCGGCGGGGAGCCGGACGGTGCTGGGGCGATCGATGGTGTTGGTCATGACCTGGTGGGCCGGCCGCGCGGGGGCGTGGACCGGCGTGGCCCCGAGGCTACGCGTCGCCGGTCCCCGCCCCGCGGTCCGGGGTGGCGGGCGCCGTCAGTGGGTGTGGCGGATCACCGAGCGGGCCACGGTGCCGGCCTGCATGTCGGCGAACGCCTCGTTGACGTCGTCGACGGTGATCTCCTTGGAGATCAGCTCCTCCAGCTTCAGCTCGCCCTGCTTCCAGAGGTCGAGGAGCCTCGGCACGTCGCGGTGCACGTCGGAGGAGCCGTACCAGCAGCCCTTGATGGTCTTGGCGAGGTACAGCCAGGTGAAGGCGGCGTTCAGGTTGACCATCACGTCGAGGCGGGGCACGCCCACGAGCACGACCTCGCCGCCCTTGCGGGTCGAGTTGATGGCCTGCTCGATGGTGGGGCCGAGGCCGATCACCTCGAAGGCCACGTCCGCGCCCCGGCCCTCGCTGAGCCCCATGACCGCGGCGACCGGGTCGCCGTCGTCGGCCGTCACGGTGTCGGTGGCGCCGAACTGCCTCGCCATCTCCAACTTCGACTCGAAGCGGTCGACGGCGATGATCTTGCCGGCGCCGGCGATCTTGGCGCCCTGGATCACGTTGAGGCCCACGCCGCCGCAGCCGATGACGACCACGGTGTCGCCCTCCTCGATCGATGCGGTGTTGAGGGCGGCGCCCACGCCGGTGAGCACGCCGCAGCCGATGAGGGCGGCGACCTCCAGCGGGATGTCGTCGGGGATGACCACGGTGGAGATCTCCGGGACGATGGCGTAGTTGCCGTAGGTGCCGAGGTTCGCCATCTGGTGCAGGGGGGCGCCGGCGTCGGTGAGCCGGGTGGTGCCGTCGAGCAGGCCACCGGTGGCCGCCGAGGCCGACTTCTCGCAGATGAAGGGCTGGCCGTGGCGGCACTCGTAGCACTCGCCGCAGGCGGGGACGAAGGAGAGCACCACGTGGTCGCCCACCTTCACGCGCTCGACGCCCTCGCCGACCGCCTCCACGACGCCCGCGCCCTCGTGGCCGAGGACCACCGGGGTGGGGGTGGGGATGGTGCCGTTCTGGACGGACAGGTCGGAGTGGCAGACGCCCGAGGCCACGACCTTGATGCGGACCTCGCCGGGCCCGGGCGGGGCCAGCTCGATGTCGTCGTGGGTCTCGACGGCGGTGTCGAGGGCGGGAAGCACGGCTGCCTTCATGGGGGTCCCCTTCGTGGATCGGCGGTGCGCGGCACCCTACCCGACCGTCTTGACCGCCGGGTCAGGATCGGGGCCGGGGCAGGCGCTAGGTTCCCGGCCATGACGACCCCCGACGCCGCCGGCGCCCCGGCCCGCCACCCGCTGGACGAGGGCTTCGCGCCCCTCCTCGACCTGCTGAACGCCCCCGGTGCCCGCCGCACGGTGGACATGACCCCGCCCGAGGCGCGGGAGTCGTTCCGGCTGCTCAACGCGCTGGCCGGCCCGGGCATCGAGGGCATCGGGTCGCTCGACCGCACGATCCCGGGCCCCGCCGGCGAGATCCCGGTGCGCATCCTCACCCCCGAGGGCGTCGACCCGGTCGGCATCCTCGTCTGGTACCACGGCGGCGGCTTCGTGATCGGCGACCTCGACACCGCGGACGACATGACCCGCCGCCTCGCCGCGGCCGCCCGCTGCGTCGTCGTCTCGGTCGACTACCGCCTCGCCCCCGAGCACCGGGCGCCCGCCGCGGCCGAGGACTGCCGGGCCGCGCTCGCCTGGGTGGCCGAGCACCGCGCCGAGCTGGCCCACGACGGCGCGCCGCTGGCGGTCGGCGGCGACAGCGCCGGCGGCAACCTCGCCGCGGTCACCGCCCAGCGGGCCGCGGCCGAGGGCGGCCCCGCGCTCGCCGCGCAGCTCCTCGTCTACCCGGCGGTCGACTTCGACACCGACGGCACCACCTACCCGAGCTACGGGGAGAACGGCCAGGGCTACTTCCTCACCGTCGACACCATGCGCTGGTTCGGCGCCCACTACCTCGGCCCCGACGGCGACCCGACCGACCCCGCGGTGGCCCCCATCCGCGCCACCGACGAGGCCCTGGCCGCCACCCCGCCGGCCATCGTCCACGTGGCGGGCTACGACCCGCTCCGCGACGAGGGCCGCGCCTACGCCCGCCGCCTGGCGGGCGCGGGCGTGGCGGTGGACCTGCGCGAGTACCCGGGCATGATCCACGGGTTCTACGGGATGGTGTCGCTCACCCCCGTCGCCGCCCAGGCGATCACCGACGCCGCCGCCTCCCTCGCCCGCCTCCTCACCGACGCCGCCTGAGCCCCCCGCCGCCGACCACCCGACCCGGCCGGCCACCCACCACCGGACCGCCGAACCCGGCGAACGTGGCACGGTTCTGCCGCACCGGTGCTACGGATCCGTGCCAGGTTCGAGACGGTGGGCGAGCGGCGGGCGAGCGTGGCACGGGCCTGCCGCACGGGTGTTACGTATCCGTGCCAAGGGCGTAGCGGGTTCGGGTGGGTCAGTGCCCGTCGGGGAG
>Ga0182792_1002717_pt1 | contig 12136 bp, 10 predicted proteins | sample Passage237B_FD_130497 | JGI IMG/M metagenome (GOLD analysis project Ga0182792, IMG submission 130497) | Cellulose adapted compost microbial communities from Newby Island Compost Facility, Milpitas, CA, USA - Passage2 37B (version 2) (version 2) ...
TGGGCACCAGCGCCAAGATGCTGTCGATCGTGCCGCTGATGGCCGGCGGCGGCCTGTTCGAGACCGGCGCCGGCGGCAGCGCGCCCAAGCACGTGCAGCAGTTCGTCGAGGAGAACTACCTGCGCTGGGATTCGCTGGGCGAGTTCCTGGCCCTGGCCGCCTCGCTCGAGCACCTCGGCGAGACCACCGGCAACGCCAAGGCCCGCGTGCTGGCCGACGCGCTGGACGTGGCCAACGGCCTGATCCTGGACAACGACCGCTCCCCGGCGCGCAAGGTCGGCGAGCTGGACAACCGCGGCAGCCACTTCTACCTGGCCCTGTACTGGGCCCAGGCGCTGGCGGCGCAGGACCGCGACCCCGAGCTGAAGGCGCGCTTCGCGCCGCTGGCCAAGGCCCTGGCCGAGAACGAGGCCACCATCGTGGCCGAGCTCAACGGCGCCCAGGGCAGGCCGGTGGACATCGGCGGCTACTACCAGCCGGACCTGGCCAAGGCCGGCCCGGCGATGCGCCCCAGCGCCACCTTCAACGCCGCACTGGCGGCGCTGTAAGCCGCGACCGGGGCCGGACGCGAACGGGGCGCCGCCGGCGCCCCGTTTCTTTTGCGCGCCCGGCGTCAGATCGACAGATCGGCCCGGCGCTGCCGCCGCAGCATGGTCATCACCAGGGCCAGCGTCAGCAGCACCGTGGTCACCGCGAAGATGCCCAGGCCCAGGTACTGGCCGCCCAGGCCGCCGCCGGTGCCCAGCGTCTCGTCGGGGACGAAGCGGGCGGCATACATGCCGGTGTAGTGCATGCCGCACACCGCCACGCCCATCACCAGCGCGCTGCCCAGCATCTGCGCCCAGCCGCGCAGGTTGAACGCCAGCCACAGGGCCGCGCACGAGGCCACCACCGCGATGACCACCGACAGCGCGACCACGTTGGGGCTGTAGACGATGGCCGCGGGCATGCGCATGGCGGCCATGCCGGTGTAGTGCATGCCGGCCACGCCGATGCCGGTCAGCAGGCCGGCCACCGCCAGCTTGCCCCAGTTGAACACCCCGGTGCCGACGATGGCCAGGCCCACGGCGCACGACACGAAGGCGATGACCGCCGACAGCAGGGTCAGCGGCAGGTCGTAGGTCACCTGCATGTCCACGCGGCAGGCGAGCATGGCGATGAAGTGCATCGCCCAGATGGCGCCCACGCCCAGCGCGGCGGCCGCGCCCAGCACCGCCTGCAGGCGCTGCGCCGGCGTCCGCGCCGCGGGGATGGCCACCGCCAGCTGCAGCGCGGTGAACGCGCCCAGCACCGAAACCAGGTAGGAGAGGACCACGAGCGTGGGGTCGTGCGAGAACGGCGTGGCATGGTCATGCATGACGGGATTCCTCCTTGCAGACGGGTGTTGCGCCGGACATCGGAACCGCTAGACGTGGAACACGAACTTGCACTGGCTGGAGCCGGTGGCGCGGCAGCTCGTCTCGCTCACGCGCACGGTGCCGAGGTTGCCCGCCTGGTTGAGCGCGCCCTCGAGGAAGCCGCACAGGAAGTGGCACTGCGGCGCGGTCACCGCGTGATCGGGGCTGCAGAACGGGCTGGCGTCGGTGGTCAGCCCCTCGTCCTCGTGGGCCGAGGGCAGCAACTGCCTGAGCGCCGGCAGCGCGACGTGCAGGATCGAGCCGGCCAGCGGCAGGCGCCCGCCCAGGGCGAAGTCGCGCTTGTACACCCACGCGCCCAGGCGGCCGCCGATGTAGCGCAGCGTGGCCTCGCGCTGCGCGCCTTCCAGGCTGTGCTCCAGCGCCAGCACCGGGCCGAACACCTGCGGGTACTCGCGCGCGATCTGCTGCAGCAGTGCCTCCACGCGCTTCTGGTCCACGGGCGGCGCGCGCGGCGCCGGCGGCGGCGCCACGGGCGGGGCCGCCGCGCCGTTGGCGGCGGTGGCGGCCGGCACGGTGATGCCGGCCACGATGGGCGCCGGCGGCGCGGAGGGATCGTAGGGATTGGCCTCCAGGCTCTGCACCATCCAGTGCGTGCCCAGCTGCTCCTCCAGCTGCAGCAGCCGTTCCTCCGGCCCCTGCACCACCATGGCCAGCACGACCCCCTCGCCGAAGTTGGCGCGCCGCTGGCGCAGCAGGGCGAAGCCGTTGGCGATGAGCACTTCGCCCAGCGCGATCAGGAGGCCTTCCCGGTGGCCCGAGATGACCTTCAACTCGATATCGACGGTGTTCCCCATGGTCCCCCCGGCCTCCCAGCCATCGAGGCGACCGCCCGCGCGGATACCACCCTTCGCACGGCTTCCCTGCGGTCGCCCAGTTCCGTCGGCAACATAGCAACAAACCCCGGCCGCGATACCGTGATCCCCCGCACACAACCGGATGCCGGGCCGGCCGGCCGTCGCCTCGCGGGCCCGCTGACGGCCGCCGGGGCGGCCACGGCCGCGTGCTAGGCTCGCCGCACCCTTTTCGACGATGGAGCGCGCCATGAACCGACGCCTGCTGTCCCGTGCCTGCCTGCTGGGCCTGTCCCTGGCCATCGCCGCGCCGCTGGCGCAGGCCGCCAAGCCCGCCGACGCCGCCACGCTGCCGGCGCCCGACGCGGCGCTGCAGGCGGCCATCGGCGGCGCCTGGCGCGACCCGGCCAACGTCGCGCGCGACCGCTACCGGCACCCGGGCCAGACCCTGGCGTTTTTCGGCATCCGCCCGGACATGACCGTGGTGGAGGTCACCCCTGGCGGCGGCTGGTACGCGGAGATCCTGGCGCCGTACCTGCGCGAGCGCGGCCGCTACGTGGCCGCGGTGGTCGACCCGCAGGCGGTGGCCGAGGGCCCCGGCCGCGCGTACCAGCAGCGTTCCCGCGACGGGCTGGAGAAGAAGTTCGCCGCCGCGCCGGCGCAGTTCGACCGCGCCGCGGTGGTGGCCTTCGACCCGAAGGCGCCGGCGTTCGGCCCGGCCGGCTCGGCCGACCTGGTGCTCACCTTCCGCAACGTGCACAACTGGCGCGGCGCCGGCCAGGCCGAAGGCATGTTCCGCGGCTTCTACGAGGTGCTCAAGCCCGGCGGCGTGCTGGGCGTGGTCGAGCACCGCGCACGCGGCGACGTGCCGGCCGACGACAAGAGCGGCTACGTGGGCCAGGCGCAGGTGATCGCGCTGGCCGAGGCCGCGGGCTTCCGCCTGGACGCGAGCAGCGAGGTCAACGCCAACCCGCGCGACACCCGCGACCATCCCAACGGCGTGTGGACGCTGCCGCCGTCCAACAACCACCCCGAGTCCGAGCGCGCGAAGTACCAGGCCATCGGCGAGAGCGACCGGATGACCCTGCGCTTCGTGAAGCCGGCGCGCTGACCGCGCGGCGGCGTGACCGCCGGCACATGCCTCCGGCCCACGCCGGCGTCACGCTCGGGGCGATGGACTTGCGGTCCACGCGCCGAACAGGAGACGGTCGCCGATGCACGGTGTCATCGCCAAGATCCGGGCCCGCCCCGGGCAGCGTCCCGCGCTGCTCGAGGTGCTGCTCAACGAGGTTCCCTATCTTCCGGGCTGCATCAGCCACGTGGTCGCCGAGGACGCGGCCGACGCGGACGTGGTCTGGATCACCCAGGTCTGGGACAGCGAGGAGAGCCGGCAGCAGCAGCTCGGGCTGGTGCAGGTATGGGGCGTGATCGAACGCGCCGGCGCGCTGATCGCCGCGCGCGAGATGACCGTGTCCACGCGGCCGCGGGGCGGGCAGGGGGCGCACGTTTCCGGCGCGTAGCGCCGCCGGCGGCCGCATGCTGATCGCCTTCAACAAGCCCTACGGCGTGCTGTGCCAGTTCACCGACCGCAGCGTGCCGCCGCGGCCCACGCTGGCCGGCTTCGGCCTGCCGCCGGGGGTGTACGCCGCCGGCCGCCTGGACCACGACAGCGAGGGCCTGCTGCTGCTCACCGACGACGGCGCGCTGGCCCACCGCCTGACCGACCCGCGGCACAAGCAGCCCAAGACCTACTGGGTGCAGGTGGAGGGCGACCCGCAACCGCCGCAGTTGCAGGCGCTGCGCCAGGGCGTGGTCCTGGCCGACGGCGCCACGCGACCCGCCCGGGTGCGGCGCCTGGCGCCGGCGCCGGCACTGTGGCCGCGCGACCCGCCCGTGCGCTACCGCAGGACGGTCCCGGACGCGTGGCTGGAACTGGCCATCACGGAAGGCCGCAACCGCCAGGTGCGGCGCATGACCGCGGCGGTCGGCCTGCCGACCCTGCGCCTGGTGCGGGTGGCCATCGGCCGCTACCGGCTCGACGCCGACGGCGACGGATGGCTGGCGCCCGGCCAGTGGCGCCGGCTGGACTGAAGTCCGCAGGGGAACGGCGCAGGCGGGGCCGCCGCGCGGCCATCCTCCGGGCGGCGGGCCCGCCCGCGCCGGTAAGGGTCAGGCCGTGGGCGTGGTCGAGGCGCCGCGCCCGGCGCGGCTGCGCGACGCGGCGGCACCGGCGCTGCCGTTGTCGCGGCGCTCGATCGTGCGCGCCTGGCCGTCGATCGGCGCCTGCCGCGCCTGCTGCCGGCGCTTGCGGTAGATCAGGTAGCCCAGCACGCCGGCGCCGACCACCGCCGCGGCCGCGGCCACCGCGACCGGGTGGCGGCGCACCGCGCCGGTGGCGACCCGGACCCCGGCGCGCGCCGCGCCCAGGGCCGCGCCGGCCTTGATCCACTGCTCGGCGCCGTGGCCGGCGTCGCGCAGGCTCGATCCGGCATGGCGCAGGCCGGCGCCGGCCTGGCCGGCCAGTTCCAGCGCGCGGTCGGTGATGATGGTCAGCTTGCTCATGGGCGTTCCCCGGGGCAGGAGTGGGAGAGAGCGCCGCCAGTGTGGGCGGCACGCTGTGGACGATACGTCAGCGGCGGCGACGCGGCGCCCGCGGAGCGCGCGCGGCGATGGCCGCCGTTCAGCGCGGCGACGGCCGGGCGCGCCTGGCCCTCACGTGCCGCGCGGCTTGGCGCGGTGGGTGGCGGTGGCGCTCCACGGGTCGTCCGGCCACGGGTGGCGCGGGTAGCGGCCCTTCATCTCCTTCTTCACCTCGGGGTAGGTGCGGTCCCAGAACCCGCGCAGGTCCTGGGTGACCTGCAGCGGGCGGCCGCCGGGGGAGAGCAGGTGCAGGGTCAGCGGCACCCGGCCGTCGGCGATGCACGGGGTGTCGGCCAGGCCGAACAGCTCCTGCAGCTTGACCGCCAGCACCGGCGGCCGCGGCGTGCCGTCGGCGTCCAGCGCGTAGTCGATGCGCCGCTCCATGCCGGAGGGCACGGCGATGCGTACCGGCGCCAGGCGCTCGAGCTGCTGGCGCAGGCTCCAGTCCAGCGCCGATTTCAGGGCCTCGCCCAGCTCGGCCTCGGACAGCGCGTCCAGGCGGGTCTTGCCGGCGAACGCCGGGCGCAACCAGGCGTCCAGGCTGGCCAGCAGCGCCGCGTCGGAGCGGTCGGGCAGGCCCAGCTCGGGCATCCACGCACGCAGCGACACCGCCCGCGCCTGCCATTGGCGCAGGCCTTCGCTCCACGGCAGCGCCTCCAGGCCCAGGGTGCGCACCGCCTCGGTCAACGCCTGCGCGGCGCGGGCCGGGTCCACGCGGCCGGCGGGGCGGCTGTCGAGCACGATGCGGTCGAAGCGCGATTCGCGCCGCGCCACCAGGGCGCGGCGCTCGGGGTCCCAGACCGCGCCCTCCTCCTCGACGAAGCGGTCGGGGAAGTCGGCGCGCAGCCGCGCCTCGTCCACCGGCGCGGCGCGCAGCAGCAGCGCGTCGCCGCGCGCCTCGTGGCGCAGCTCGCTGGCCACCAGCCAGGGCTCGCCGCGGAGCGCGCTGTCCTCGAACAGGCGCGCGGTGCGGCCGTTGGCCAGCTGGTAGCGCAGCGGGTCGGCCGGGTGCCGGGCCGCGATGCGGTCGGGGAAGGCGTGGGCGAGCAGGTCGCCGAGCGCGTGCGCCTCGGTCTCCGCCGGCGGCGCGGCCTCGCAGCGCAGGCGGCGGCGCCACTGCCGCGCGGCGGCGTCGATGGCGGCCAGCGCCGAACGGCTGGCGTCGTGCGGCATGCGCCCGCCGCGGAAGGCGGCCAGCGCGCGCCAGCGCTCGGCCAGGGCGTCGCTGCGGCTGCGCAGCGGGTCGCGCGCCTCCAGCAGCGCGGCCAGGTCCGCGGCCAGAGCCTGTTCGCGCGGGTCGCGCGCGGCCAGCAGCATCGCGCCCAGGCGCGGGTGGGTGCCCAGCGCCAGCATGCGGCGGCCGGCCGGGGTGGGCGTGCCCGCCGGCGACAGCGCGCCCAGGCGCTGCAGCAGTTCGCGGGCGGCGGCCAGGGCGCCGGGGGGCGGCGGGTCGGGGAAGCGCAGCGCGTCGCTGCCCCACGCGGCCAGTTCCAGCGCCAGCCCCGCCAGTTCCACCTGCGCGATCTCCGGCCGGCGCTGCGGCTCCAGCCGCTGCGACTCGGGCCACAGCCGCCAGGCCCAGCCCTCGGCCACACGCCCGGCGCGGCCGGCACGCTGGTCGGCGGACGCCTGCGAGATCGGCACCGCGTCCAGGCGCGAGAAGCCGCTGTTGGGGTCGAAGCGCGGCTCGCGCGCCAGGCCCGAGTCGATCACCACGCGCACGCCGGGCAGGGTCACCGAGGACTCGGCCACGTTGGTGGCCAGCACCACCCGCCGCTGGCCGCCGGGCGCGGGTTGCAGCACGCGCGCCTGCTGCTCGACCGGCAGCTCGCCGTGCAGCGCCAGCACCTCGGTGCCGGCCGGCAGCGCCGCGGCCTCCAGCACCGCCTGCAGGCGCGCGATCTCGCGCTGGCCGGGCAGGAACACCAGCACGTCGCCCGGGTGCTGCGCCAGCGCCTGCTCCACCGCCCGGCGCGACTGCGCCTCGAGCGATTCGTCGCGGCGCGCCGAGAAATGCGAGACGGCGACGGGAAAACCGCGGCCCTCGCTGGCCAGGCGCGGCGCGCCGAGGAACGCCGCCAGCCGCTCGCCGTCGAGCGTGGCGGACATGGCGACGATGCGCAGGTCCTCGCGCAGCTGCGCCTGCACGTCCAGGGCCAGCGCCAGGCCCAGGTCGGCCGACAGGTGGCGTTCGTGGAACTCGTCGAACAGCAGCGCGCCCACGCCCTCCAGCAGCGGGTCGTCCTGGATCATCCGGGTGAGGATGCCCTCGGTGACCACCTCGATGCGGGTGGCGGCGGACACGCGGTTCTCGAAGCGGATGCGGTAGCCGACGGTCTGCCCCACCTCCTCGCCCAGCTGCCGCGCCATGAACATGGCCGCGCTGCGGGCGGCCACGCGGCGCGGCTCCAGCATCACGATGCGGCGCCCGCCCAGCCAGGGCGCAGCGCGCAGGGCCAGCGGCACCTGGGTGGTCTTGCCGGCGCCGGGCGGGGCCTCGAGCACCAGCCGCGGGTGCGCGGCCAGGCTCTCGCGGATGCGCGGCAGCAGCGGGGCGATGGGGAAGGACGCGGAATCCATGCGCGCAAGGATACGGGCGGCCGGGCGCGGCTTCGGCCTTCGCGCGCGTGGCCGCCGCGCATGCAGGTGCCGGCTTGCCGCCGCCGCGGAGAATCGGAACCCGGTGGCATGGCCCCGCCGGCGCCACCGCGTCGCCGGCAGGCCGGCGCCGACAGGATCCTGCGGCCCGCGGCGGCGGGCCGGCCTACCGGGAGACGGAGAGCGCGCGCAGCAGGTCGGCGTGGAAGCGGTCCGGGTCCTGCACCTGCGGCGAGTGGCCCAGGTCGGCGTACTCGACCAGGCGCGCCCCCGGGATGGCCTGGGCCGCGCGGCGGCCGAGCGCGCGGTAGTCGCCCAGCCGCTCGCGCACGGCCGGCGGCGCGGCGGCCTTGCCGATGGCGGTGCGGTCGTGCAGGCCGATGAACAGCGTGGTCGGCACCGCCAGCTGCGGCAACTCGTACACCACCGGCTGCTGGTAGACCATGTCGTAGGTCAGCGCCTGGCTCCAGGCCACCTGCTCGCGGCCGGGGCCGAGGTACATGCCGGCCTGCATGCGCGCCCAGCGCTCGAACTCCGGCTCCCAGGCGCCGGCGTAATAGACCTCCATCTGGTAGCGGCGGATGCCGTCGTAGGTGGTGCGCAGCTCGCCCGCGTACCACTGCTCGATGCTCTGGTAGGGCACGCCCTCGGCACGCCAGTCCTCCAGGCCGATCGGCCCGACCAGCGCCAGGTGCTCGACCGCCTCCGGGTACATCAGCGCGTAGCGGATCGCGAGCATGCCGCCCATGGAATGGCCCACCACCACGCTGCGCTCCACGCCCAGCGACCGCAGCAGCGCGCGGGTGTTGGCCGCCAGGCCCGCCAGCGAGTACTGGTAGCCCTGCGGCTTGCCGGACTTGCAGAACCCGACCTGGTCCGGCGCGATCACCCGGTAGCCGGCGTGCGCGAGCGCGGCGATGGTGCGCTCCCAGGTCGCGGCGCAGAAGTTCTTGCCGTGCAGCAGCACCGCCGTGCGGCCGTTGCCGCGGCCGGCGGCCGGCGGCACGTCCATGTACGCCATCTCCAGCGCCTGGCGTTGCGACTCGAACGTGTGGATGCGCACCGGGTGCGGGTAGTCGAAGCCCTCCAGGCGCGGTCCGTAGGCGGGGCCCTCCCGCGCGGCCACGCCGGCCGCCGCCAGGGCCAGCAGGGCGGTGGCAAGGACGCGGGACCGGATGCGCATGGCGTTCTCCTCGGACGTCGGGAGCGGACACTCTACAATCGCGCCTCCGCGTTCCCCGTGACAGCCCCGCAATGCACCTGGTCGACATCGGCGCCAACCTCACCCACGACAGCTTCGACCGCGACCGCGACGCGGTGCTGCAGCGCGCACGCGACGCCGGCGTGGTGCAGATGGTGGTCACCGGCGCCAGCCGCGAGCATTCGCCGCGGGCACTGCAGCTGGCGCGCGCGCACCCCGGCTTCCTTTACGCCACCGCCGGCGTGCACCCGCACCACGCCGTGGAGTACACCGAGGAGTGCGACGCGGAGATGCGGGCGCTGCACGCGCACCCGGAAGTGGTGGCGGTGGGCGAGTGCGGGCTGGACTACTTCCGCGACTTCTCCCCGCGCCCGGCGCAGCGGCGCGCGTTCGAGCGCCAGCTGGAGATCGGCGCCCAGACCGGCAAGCCGCTGTTCCTGCACCAGCGCGACGCGCATGCCGACTTCCTGGCGATCATGCGCCAGTTCGACGGCCGCCTCGGCCCGGCGGTGGTGCACTGCTTCACCGGCACGCGCGAGGAGCTGTTCGACTACCTAGACCGCGACTGGTACGTCGGCATCACCGGCTGGCTGTGCGACGAGCGCCGCGGCGCGCACCTGCGCGAGCTGGTGCGGCACGTCCCCGCCGGGCGGCTGATGGTGGAGACCGACGCGCCCTACCTGCTGCCGCGCACGCTCCAGCCCATGCCGAAGGACCGCCGCAACGAGCCGGCGTTCCTGCCGCACATCGTCGCCGAGCTGGCGCGCGACCGCGGCGAGGACGCCGCCCTCACCGCGGCCAACAGCACCGCCACCGCGCGCGCGTTCTTCCGCCTGCCGGGCTGAACCGCCGGCTCAGGCGTCCTTGCGGCGGTAGCGCTGCACGATGGGCGTGGCGTTGGGGATGGCCATGCGCGTCTCCATGCCCGCGCCGGCGCAGCGGTACTGCAGGCGCTGCACCTGCGGCGCACCCGAGGGCAGCGGCACGCGGATGCGCGCGCCGTTGGGGCCTGCGACCTCCATGTCGCCGCGCACCGACTCGCGCGAGGGCTTCATGACCAGGGTGTCGCCCTCCGTGCTCCAGGTGCCGCTGGCCTGGAAGCGGGTGCCGCGGGTGCGCGCGCTGCCGCCCGCGGCCGAGGAGACGGTGGCGTCCACCGCGGCGTCGGTGGCGTAGGTGCCGTCGGCGCGGAAACTGATCGCGGCCTGCTGCCGGTCGATGGCCAGGCGCGCGCCCGGCGCGTTCTTCTGCATCCACTCGGCGGCGGCGTTGCCGATCGGCTCCCAGGTGCCGACCAAGCACGGCGCCGCGCCGGCGACGGCCGGCAGGCAGGCGCCCAGCAGGGCCAGGGCGGCGCGGCGCACGGAGGCGGGGGTCGGGGTCTTCATCGCGGTGCTCCTGTGGTGGCGGGCGACCGCCGCGGACGGGCGGCCCTGACCCGGCATACGCGGAGCGCCGGCGGGAAGTGACAGCGTCAGCCGCCGGTCGCGGCCAGGGCGTCGCGCAGGCGCCGCGCGGCCACGCCCGGCACTGCGCCGCGCAGGGCGGCCTGCGCCTGCTCGCGCAGCGGCGCGCAGTCGGCGGCGCGGTTGCGGCAGGCAGCCTCGACCAGGAAGGCGAGGGCCTCGCCGCGCAGGCGCGGGCTGGGCTCCGGCTCGGCCTCGATCCGGGCCACGCTCTGCCGCAGCACCGCCTCGGCCTCCGCCGCGCGCCCCAGGGCCAGCAGGCTGCGCGCACGCCAGGCCGCCACGTAGGCCGCATTGGCGCCGCCGCTGCCGTGTTCCTGCGCCTGGCCCTGGTAGATGCGGAGGCTGCGGTCGTAGGTGGCCAGCGCCCGGGCATGGCGGCCCAGTGCGGCCTCGGTGCGGGCCAGGTTGCTCAGGCGCCCGGCCACGCGCGGGCTGTCGGGGCCGAACAGCCGTTCCATGGTGCGCAGCGCGGCCTGCTGCAGCGGCAGTGCCTCGGCAGGACGGCCCAGTTCGCGCAGGGCGTCGGCACGGTTGCCCTCGGCGATGGCCGCGCCCGCCTCGCCGCCGCTGGCGCGGTAGGCGCGCACCGCCTCGGCATAGGCCGCGGCGGCCTCGGCGAAGCGCGCCTCGGCGAACAGCAGGCCGCCGCGCTCGGCGTGGCCCAGGGCCGTATCCGGATGGTCCTCGCCGAACAGCGCGCGCGCCTGGCGCAGGTACTCGGCATTGGCCTCCAGGCCGCGGGCGTTGTCGCCGGCGAGCGAGCGCAGCCGCGACAGGTGCTGCAGCGCCGCCAGGGACTCCTGGGTGGGGCGGGTGTAGATGCGCCGCTGCGCCTGCACCACCTCCTCCAGCAGCGCCAGCCCGCGCCCCGGGTTGCCGGTGCCGGCATGCACCAGCGCGAGCTGGCTGGCCACGGCCAGGGTATCGGCATGCCGGTCGCCCAGCCGCTGCCGGCGCGCCTGCAGGGCGCGCTCGAGCAGCGGCACGGCCTGCACGGGGCGGCCGATGCGTTCGTGGTAGCTGCCCGCGGTCAGCCAGAAGCCCGAACAGCCTTCGTCGTCGGCCAGGGGGCCGTCGCACAGGGCCATGCCTTCGTCGATCAGCCGCGACGCCTCCGCGTAGCGGTCGGCGTTGCCCAGCACGGTGGCCGCCATCCCCAGCGCGCGCAGCAGCTGCGGGCTGCCGGGGGCCTGCCGCCTGAGCACCGGCAGGGCCGCGGACAGGCGCCGCCAGGCCTCCTCGTGCTGCGGCGGCTTGAGTCGGGCGCGCACCCCGCCGGAGGCGGCCAGGGCTTCGGCCGTGGCCGCCGATTCCCCGCCGAACAGCTGCCGCCGCCGGGCCAGGACGCTGTCGAACAGCGCCGCGGCGCGGGCGTATTCGCCGACCTCCTCGGCCAGCAGCCCCAGGCGCAGCTCCACGCTGGCCAGCACCCGGGGGCGCGCGGCCAGCTCGGCGCGCGCCCGCGCGGTGGCCTCATCCAGCAGCTCGGCGCGGTCGATCTCGCGCGATTCCTCGGTGTTGGGCGCCAGCACGTCCAGCAGGCTGCCCAGGTAGTCGAGCTGGGCCTGGGACTCCTCGGCCAGCGCGTTGGCGCGCGCGGCCTCGGCCTGCGCGCGGCGCATCTGCCACACCGTGCCGCCCAGGCCGGCGGCCAGCAGCGCGGCCAGCGCGGCGCCGGCCGCCACCTGCCAGCGGTTGCGCGCGACGAACTTGCGCAGGCGGTAGCGCCAGCTCGGCGGGCGCGCGCGCACCGGGCGACTGTCGCGCCAGCGGCGCAGGTCCTCGGCCAGGGCGGCGACGCCGGGATAGCGGTCCTCCGCCCGCTCGGCCAGCGCCTTCATCACCACCGTGTCCAGGTCGCCGCGCAGGTGCTGCAGCCGCTGGCGCTGCGGCGGCGAGGGCTGCGCGCCGGCGGCCGCGCGCAGCGCTCGCGACGGCGCGGGCGGCGTCCCCCGCGGGCCGCGCTTGGGGGGCTCGCCGGGCAGACGTCGGCACTGCAGAGGGCCGGAGGCGACAACA
>Ga0182792_1002720_pt1 | contig 12131 bp, 10 predicted proteins | sample Passage237B_FD_130497 | JGI IMG/M metagenome (GOLD analysis project Ga0182792, IMG submission 130497) | Cellulose adapted compost microbial communities from Newby Island Compost Facility, Milpitas, CA, USA - Passage2 37B (version 2) (version 2) ...
GACATTTTCTCCGACATGGCGCTGATCAACGAACTGCACGCGCCGCAGGTCGGCCTCGTGCCGATCGGCGACCGTTTCACGATGGGCGGCGCGGTCGCCGCGCTGGCCTGCCGGCGCTTCTTCAAGTTCGAGGCCGTGCTGCCTTGCCACTATGCGTCCTTCCCCATCATCGACCAGAATGCAGACAAGTTCGTCGAGGGGATGAAGGGATCGGGCACGAAGGTGCTGACGCCCGAGCCGGGGGGCTCCGTGACGGTGTGAGCCTCAGCCGATATCCGTGCGAAGGTTCATCGCCGTTCTCCGTTGCCATGACAATATGGGTCATTTGCCATGACAGGGCCACGGGGGCCTGCTTGGCGGTTGCGCGCAAACCGGCGCGAAGCTATAGCCCGGGCTTCGCCCCAATCCGGAGCCTGCCATGTCCGTCGACCTCGCCACCGTGAAGCGCGTCGCGCGCCTTGCCCGGATCGCCGTGGACGAGGAGGAGGCCGGGCGCATGGTGGGCGAGCTGAACGTCATCCTCGGCTTCGTCGCCCAGCTCGACGAGGTGAACGTGTCCGGCGTCGAGCCGATGACCTCGGTCATCCCGCTTGCGATGAAGAAGCGGCAGGATGTCGTCACCGACGGCGGCAAGGCGGCCGACATCGTCGCCAACGCGCCGGCAACGGAGGAGAATTTCTTCCTCGTGCCGAAGGTGGTGGAATAGCGGGATGGCCACGCCCGATCTGCCCCACCTGCCTGCTTCGCCGGCACCCTCCCCGGAATGGGGAGGGAAACCGGCGCCTTCTGCGGAGAAGGTGGCCGAAGGGCCGGGTGGGGTCCAGCCGATGACGAAGTGCCGCTTCCACGAAAAGACAGCCGACAGATGACCGATCTGACCCAGTTCACCATCGCCGAAGCCCGCGAGAAGCTCGCCGCGAAGGAATTCACCGCCGGCGAGCTGACCGACGCCTACCTGGCCGCGATCGACGCCGCCAACCCGCGCCTCAACGCCTATGTCGAGGTCACCCACGACAAGGCGCGCGAGATGGCGAAGGCGTCGGACGCCCGCATCGCCGCCGGCAAGGCCGGCGCGCTGGAAGGCATCCCGCTCGGCATCAAGGACCTGTTCGCCACCGAAGGGGTCCACACGCAGGCGGCCAGCCACGTGCTCGACCGCTTCAAGCCGCGCTACGAATCGACCGTGACGGCGAACCTGTGGGCGGCCGGCGCCGTCATGCTCGGCAAGCTCAACATGGACGAGTTCGCCATGGGCTCGTCCAACGAGACCTCCTATTACGGCCCCGTCGTCAATCCCTGGCGCGCGGCGGGCTCCGACAGGGACCTCGTGCCCGGCGGCTCTTCCGGCGGCTCGGCCGCCGCGGTCGCCGCATGGCTTGCCGCCGGCGCCACCGCCACCGACACCGGCGGCTCGATCCGCCAGCCTGCCGCCTTCACCGCCACGGTCGGCATCAAGCCGACCTACGGCCGCTGCTCGCGCTGGGGCGTCATCGCCTTCGCCTCCTCCCTCGATCAGGCAGGCCCGATCGCCCGCGACGTGCGCGACGCGGCGATCCTGCTGAAGGCGATGGCCTCGGTGGACGCGAAGGACACGACCTCCGTCGACATGCCGGTGCCGGACTACGAGGCCGCCCTCGGCCAGTCGCTGAAGGGCCTGAGGATCGGCATCCCCCGCGAATATCGCGTCGACGGCATGCCCGACGAGATCGAGGCGCTCTGGCAGCAGGGCATCGCCTGGATGAGGGACGCGGGCGCACAGATCGTCGACATCTCGCTGCCGCACACGAAATATGCCCTGCCCGCCTACTACATCGTGGCGCCGGCGGAAGCCTCGTCCAACCTCGCCCGCTACGACGGCGTGCGCTACGGCCTGCGCGTGCCGGGCAAGGACATCGTCGAGATGTACGAGAACAGCCGTGCCGCCGGCTTCGGCCGCGAGGTCAAGCGGCGCGTGATGATCGGCACCTACGTCCTGTCGGCCGGCTATTACGATGCCTACTACGTCAAGGCGCAGAAGGTGCGCACCCTCATCAAGAGGGACTTCGAGGAGGCTTTCGCCGCCGGCGTCGACGCCATCCTGACGCCGGCCACGCCGTCCGCCGCCTTCGGCATCGCCGACCAGGAGATGGCGGCCGATCCCGTGAAGATGTACCTCAACGACATCTTCACGGTGACGGTGAACATGGCCGGCCTGCCGGGCATCTCCGTTCCGGCGGGGCTGAACCCGCAGGGGCTGCCGCTCGGGCTCCAGCTGATCGGTCGGCCCTTCGACGAGGAAACGCTGTTCCGCGCCGGCGCGGCGATCGAGAAGGCTGCGGGCCGCTTCGCCCCGCCACGGTGGTGGTAAAAGCCGAATCCGGTATCATTCGCCGATGGGCGGAACGGACGGACATCGCGGCAAGCTTCTGCAGCGGCTGAAGGCACGCAGGGCCGCGCTCGCCCGGGCGACGCTGGATGGCGCGCAGGCGACCGTCGGAACGCCGGTCGAATGGCCCTCTCCACCTCGTGAGGAGCAGGACGCCGGACCGGCTGACGCAGCCCCGGCGGACCCCGATACGGGCATGCGGCGCATCGTCATCCGGGAGACCGAGGACGGCCTGGCGCTTCACCGCCCCGCGAGCCGGTCCTTTCCGATGATCCTGTTCCTGCTGGTCTGGCTTTCCTTCTGGGCAATGGGAGAGGCGTTCGCGTTGCGCGAGATCGTCCGGACGCCGCTGGTCGTGGTTGCCTTCCTGTTCGTCTGGCTCACCTTGTGGACGCTCGGCGGCCTCGTAGTGGCGGGCATCGTCCTGTGGCAGCTCTTCGGCAACGAGCGTCTGTTCATCGTTCGCGGGGCGGTCACGCGCGAGATCAATATCGGCCCCCTCAGGTTCCGGCGCGACTGGCTGCCGGGCGAGGCCGGCGATTTCGCGATCGTCAACAGCGGGACCCCCGGCAAGGACGCCATCGCCTTTCGCACCGGCGGGGCGACGCGCCGTTTCGGCACCGGGATCCACCGGACCGGGCTCGAGCAGGCACTGGCCGCCATCGCCCGGCACATGCCGCCGGCGGCGCGCGGTGCCGCCGCGCCCCGGCAGTGAGCGGGGCGATGTTCTATTATCTCGCCAAGATCTTCTGGCTGTTCGCAGACCCGGTGAATGCCCTCGCCATCCTGCTTTTTCTCGGCGTCGCCGCCCTTCTGGCCGGATGGCGCCGGCTGGGCACGGCGCTGGCCGCAGCCGCCCTTGCCCTTCTGTTGCTGGCGACCTGGACGACCTTCGGCGCGCTGCTGTTGCGTCCGCTCGAAGACCGCTTCGCCCGGCCCGCCCCCGCACCCGCCGAGGTGGCGGGCATCATCCTGCTCGGCGGCGGTTTCGAGGGCGCCGTCAACCTTGTGCGCGGCGGCTACGAGCTGAATGCATCGGGCGACCGCGTCGTCGAAACCGCGGTTCTCGCCCGTCGCTATCCGCAGGCGAGGATCGTGGTTTCCGGCGGCAATGGCAGCCTGCTTCTGGCCGGTGAAGGCGACGCCGACAGCGCGCCGCGCCTGCTCGCGGCGCTCGGCGTCGCGCCGGGCCGGCTCGTCCTGGAAAACCGCTCCCGCAACACCTGGGAGAACGCGGTCTTCAGCCGCAACATGGTGGAGCCGCAGCCCGGCCAGACCTGGCTTCTGGTGACCTCGGCCTTCCACATGCCGCGTTCGATGGCGCTGTTCCGCAAGGCCGGCTTCGACGTGGTCGCATGGCCAGCGGACTACCGCACGGCAGGAACCGAACGCCCCGGCCTGGCGCAGGACAACCAGCTCGATTCGCTGCGCAACAGCTCGCTCGGCATCCGCGAATGGGCGGGCCTCACCGCCTACTGGCTGAGCGGCCGGATCGATTCTCCCTTCCCCGCTCCGTAGCGCGCCTGCCCGGCCGTGTTGCAGCGCCGCAATGGCGCCACAAATCTTTCCGGACGGTTAAGCGAGGGAACTCGCACAATCCACTGATAAAACATAATATTTCTGCACTCGCGCTTCCTGCCGGGCAGTGCCGCCGCCACGCCTTCGCCGTTTTGCGTTGCGAAAGGCTGCGCGGCTGACTATGAGGTGGCCGCGCGGGCCGAAGCTGCGATGCGGCCGCCCGCGCAGCGTATGGTCGAACGACGGGAATCGAATTGGACGAGAACATTCAGAAATCGTGCTGGGGCGTCACCGCCAAGGCGCTCATCGGATTCGCCTGCGTCATCCTCATTGCCTGGCTCGTCAGCGGCAACACGGTCGCGGTCGTCGCCGCAGGCTGAATCCGCGGCTTTTCCATCAAGGGCGCGGCGGAAGCCGTGCCCTTTTCGTTGCCGTGCGTTCCGGATGTCGCGGCCGGGGCAGCCGATGTCGACCCGCGCATAGCCATTCATGCGAAAACCGGCGATAGTCGCCGAGGCTGCTGCCCTGGAAGCGCAATGCGGTCTTTCCGATTCGCCTTTCACGCTTTAAGCCTTTGTTTTATCGCATGTCGGTTTCGCAGAACTGCTGCGCACTCTTGCGCGACATGCTCCAGGCGGAGCTTTTCCCGACGCAATGTTCCTGTCCGTCTTCGACCTCTTCAAGATCGGCATCGGCCCGTCGTCCTCGCACACGATGGGCCCGATGGTGGCCGCCAAGCGCTTTCTCGACGAGATCGCCGGCGACGAATGGCCGCGCCCGCCCGGTGCGCGGGTCGCCGCGCTGAAGGCGAGCCTGCACGGCTCGCTCGCCTTCACCGGGATCGGCCACGGCTCCGACCGCGCCGTCATCCTCGGCCTCACCGGCGAGACGCCGCTGACCGTCGACCCGGACCGTTCCGACGAGGCGGTGGAGCGCGTGCGGCAGGCACGGCGCGTGGAGCCGGCAGGCCACCCGCCCTATCGCTTCGACCCGGCGGCCGATCTCGTCCTCGACCGGAAGAACCCGCTGCCCGGCCATGCCAACGGCATGACCTTCCTCGCCTTCGACGGGGACGGCCGGCTGCTGCTGCGCCGCATCTACTATTCCGTCGGCGGCGGCTTCGTCGTCTCGGAGGAGGAGTTGCAGCGGCTCAAGGGCGCGGCCGCGCCCGACGCCGGCAAGGGCGTGCCCTACCCCTTTGCCAGTGCGAAGCAGATGCTCGCCATGGCGGAGAAGAGCGGGCTGTCGATCGCCGCGATGAAGCGGGCGAACGAGGAAACGCGCATGGACCCCGCCGAGCTCGACGCCGGCCTCGACGAAATCTGGGACGCGATGGCGGCCTGCATCGAGCGCGGCCTGTCGAAGGACGGCATCATGCCGGGCGGGCTCAAGGTCAGGCGGCGCGCCCGCGCGCTGCACGACAGGCTCGAGGAGGAATGGAGCCGCAACCGGCCAAACCCGCTGCTGGCCAATGACTGGCTGTCGGTCTACGCGATGGCCGTCAACGAGGAGAACGCGGCGGGCGGTCGCGTCGTCACCGCGCCGACCAACGGCGCGGCCGGCGTGGTGCCCTCCGTCATCCGCTACTGGCTGCACTTCCACCCCGAGGCCGACCAGGCCTCGATCCGCGACTTCCTGCTGACGGCGGCGGCCGTGGGCGGCATCATCAAGCACAACGCCTCGATCTCCGGCGCCGAGGTCGGCTGCCAGGGCGAGGTCGGCTCGGCCTCGGCAATGGCCGCCGCCGGCCTCTGCGCGGTGATGGGCGGCAGCCCGGCGCAGGTGGAGAACGCGGCCGAGATCGCGCTGGAGCATCATCTCGGCATGACCTGCGACCCCGTCGCCGGCCTCGTCCAGGTCCCCTGCATAGAGCGCAACGCGCTTGGCGCGGTGAAGGCCGTCACCGCCGCCTCGCTCGCCATCAAGGGCGACGGCACTCATTTCGTGCCACTCGACGCGGCGGTGGAGACGATGCGCCAGACCGGCCTCGACATGAACGAGCGCTACAAGGAAACCAGCCTCGGCGGGCTGGCGGTCAACGTGGTGGAGTGCTGACAAGCGGCGGGCCGGCGAGGCTCAGCCTGTCACCCCGGACGCGGAAGCGAGCGAGCGCGAAGGTCCTTGTCTGCTTCGTGCTGTCTGGCGAAGCGAGGGGCGTTCATCGCCCGCATCTGTCGTCGGAAACGACGGAGTGCGGTCCCTTCGATCGCGAAGCGGCCTGAAACCGGGAACCGGGCCGGGGTCGCGGGAGCGATGGAGAGCGCCGCGGGCGATCGACGCGAGCCTGTGGACAATCGCGGCGGCGGTTGACCGCCCCGCCGGCCGGGCATAGCTCAGGCACATGCCGCTCAACATGATCAAGCTCTGCGTCGGCTGCGACTCCGTCGAGGACCTCGAGGAGTGGATCGAGTTCCGCCTTGGCGAAAAGCGGCGGGCCGGCGAGACGGTCGAGCAGTGCCACACGACCCGCATGGTGCCGAAGCGGACCGGGGAGCTGCGCGGCGGCTCGCTCTACTGGGTCATCAAGGGTTCGGTCCAGTGCCGCCAGCGGCTGCTGGAAATCCGTCCCTTCATCGATGCCGAGGGCATCTCGCGCTGCCATCTGGTGCTCGACCCGCAGGTGGTGCGCACCGACTGGCAGCCGCGCCGCGCCTTCCAGGGCTGGCGCTACCTGGCCGACAAGGATGCCCCGCGCGACCTGCCCGACGGCGCCGATGTCGCGGCCCTGCCGCCGACCTTGCGGCGCGATCTCGCCGAGCTCGGCCTGCTGTAGCCGGCCCGCGGCCTCCGCCGGCCCCTTCCCGTCCGGCCTGTCATACGCCTGTCGCGATAACCATCGCGCTTTACCAAACCGGCACATGCGGAATGGCAGCGGCGTGATTTGATTTGATCGCGCCCGAAATTCGGTCCATTCTTTCAACGGGGTAGGGAGTCTGTGTACCATGTACTTCTCCGGCGTAAACGGGCACGCGGACGCGAAGCCGCGCAAGACCGCCCATGTCATCGTCTGCGGCAACGAAAAGGGCGGTTCCGGCAAGTCCACCACGGCGATGCATATCGCGGTCGCGCTGCTGAAATCGGGCTACGGCGTCGCCACGGTCGACCTCGACGGCCGCCAGCTCTCGCTCACCCGCTATGTCGAGAACCGCAGGCGCTGGGCCCGCACCGCGCGCCTGCAGCTGGAGGTGCCGCGCCACTTCCACGTGCCGCCCGCCAACCGCGACACCGTGGCCGACACCGAGAGCGAGGAGTTCCGGCAACTGACCGAGGGCCTCGGCGAGATCGAGGACAATCACGACTTCGTGGTCATCGACACGCCCGGCTCGGACACCTTCCTGAACCGCATGGCCCACCGCATCGCCGATACGCTGGTGACGCCGATGAACGACAGCTTCGTCGACTTCGACGTGCTGGCCCACATCGACCCGGTGAGCCACGAGATCCTCGAGGTCTCGCAGTACGCCTCGGCCGTGCGCGAGGCGCGCCGCCAGCGGCGCCAGGCCGACAACTCGATCCTCGACTGGATCGTCGTGCGCAACCGCATGGCCAGCATCACCTCGCGCAACGAGCAGAAGATCGATTCGTGCCTGAGAAACCTGTCCGCCCAGCTCGGCTTCCGGCTGGCCGACGGCATCTCCGAACGCGTCGTGTTCCGCGAGTTCTTCCCGATCGGGCTGACCGCGCTCGACGATTTCGAGGAGCATGTGCTCGGCACCCGGCCGACGCTCTCGCATCTCGCCGCCCGGCAGGAGATCCGCCAGCTTCTCGCCGCCCTGCGGCTGCCGACCGACGAGGTTGGCCGCAAGCGCGCCTTCCTGCGCCAGCGCTATGCCGAGGCCATCAGCCGGCCGATCGCCATGCCCGACATCTTCGTCAACTGAGACAGCCGCCGGCCCGCCGGCGCGGGCGGCAATGCCGGGTTCTATGCGGCCGTGGCGACGAGGCCCGGACGCCCCGCAAGGTGCCGATGCCCGCCTCTGCCGCGTCGTTCAGCCCGCTTCCGGATAGAGCGTATCGACGATGGCACGGGCGTCGTGCCGCGCCGGAACCATGCCGTAGGTGCTGCGCCACTGGCCGGCAAGCCGCGTCTCGATGAAGGCATCGGCGATGCGCCCCGCTCCCAGCCGCCTGAGCTCGGCGGCGGCCGCCGCCAGCGCAAGCTGCTCCGTCAGGATGCGCGCCGAGCCCTCGTCGGCAAGCGACACCTGCACCGCGGCCCGCAGCACCTTGGCCGTTCCCTGGCCGGCCGGTCCGAGATCGCGCTGGATCGCGTCGACCACCCGCTCGAACAGATCCGGCGCGCGCTTCAGCACCCTGAGCACGTCGAGCGCCATCACGTTGCCCGAGCCCTCCCAGATGGCGTTGACCGGCACTTCGCGATAGTAGCGCGCCAGCGGCGCCTCCTCGACATAGCCGTTGCCGCCAAGGCACTCCATCGCCTCGTACACCAGCCCCGGCGCCACCTTGCAGACCCAATATTTGACGACCGGCGTCATCGCGCGGGCAAAGGCCGCGCTGTCGCCCTCGTCGGCCGCCTCGTCGAAGGCCCGCGCCAGCCGGAACGCCAGCGCCGTCGCGCCGGCCACCTCCAGCGCGAGGTCGGCCAGGACCCGCGTCATCAGCGGCTGGTCGACCAGCTTCGCCCCGAACACGCTGCGATGGCGCGTATGGTGAACCGCCTCCGCCACCGCGGCCCGCATGATGCCGGACGTGCCCAGCGCGCAGTCGAGCCGGGTCAGCGTCACCATGTCCATGATGGTCCGCACGCCCTGCCCCGGCTCGCCGACCATCTCGGCCAGCACCCCGTCGAACTCGACCTCGGAGGAGGCGTTGGACCGGTTGCCGAGCTTGTCCTTCAGGCGCTGGAACTCCAGCCCGTTGGCGCTCCCGTCCGACAGGATGCGCGGCACCAGGAAGCACGACAGGCCCTCGGCCGCCTGCGCCAGCATCAGGAAGGCGTCGCCCATCGGCGCCGACATGAACCATTTGTGGCCGGTGAGCCGCCAGAAGCCGTTGCCGGCGCGCTCGGCCCGGCTGGTGTTGGCGCGCACGTCGGTGCCGCCCTGCTTCTCGGTCATGCCCATGCCGAGCGTCAGCCCCGTCTTCTGCGAGGGCGGCTTGTGCGAAGGGTCGTATTTGCGGCTGATGACGCGCGGCGCCCATTCGCGAAACAGCGTCGGGCTCGCCATGATCGCCGCCAGCGACGCATTGGTCATGGTGATGGGGCACAGATGGCCGGTCTCCAGCTCCGACATCAGGTAGTAGCGCGCCGCCCGCGCCTGGTGGCGCATACCGGTCTCGGTGTTGGTGTTTTCCCACACCGACGCATGCAGCCCCATCGCCACCGACCGGCGCATCAGCGCGTGATAGGCGGGATGGAACTCGACCTGGTCGATGCGCCGCCCCTGCCGGTCGAACGTCCTCAGCCTGGGCGTCTCGCCGTTGGCGATGCGGGCGAGATCCTGCGCTTCCTGGGTGCGCACGAAACGGCCGAGCTGGTCGAGATCCTTGCGCACGGGCTCGGTGAAGCCCTCGGAAAGCTGCGTCAGCAGCGGGTCGCTGCGCCAGGCGTTGGTGCCGGTCAGCGGCGGCGGCTGGTTGGTCACTTCATGCGTCAACGCGCAGCCCTCCCCGGGATTCGTGTGCCGGCCGATTGTGCCGCATCGCGATCGACAAATACAGCGCCGCGATTTCCGGGGAGAACGCCTCATGGACCGCCCCCCGCGCTTGCGGGAGGCCGGGGCGCGGCCTATAGCAGCGGCTTGTGACCAGTTCCGCCGCCTTTCCTCTTTTTCCCCACCGCCATTTGCTTGGCATCCAGGGGCTTTCCCCCGCCGATATCGAGCTTCTGCTGGCCCGCGCCGACGCGGCGGTGGCGCTCTCCCGGCAGCCGGAGAAGAAGGCCTCGACACTGCGCGGCCGCACCCAGATCAACCTTTTCTACGAAGCCTCCACCCGCACGCAATCCTCGTTCGAGCTGGCCGGCAAGCGGCTGGGCGCCGACGTGATGAACATGGCGGTCGCCTCGTCCTCGGTGAAGAAGGGCGAAACGCTGATCGACACGGCGATGACGCTGAACGCGATGCGGCCGGACATCCTCGTCATCCGCCACGCGTCCGCCGGCGCCGCCGCACTTCTGGCCCAGAAGGTGGGCTGCTCGGTGGTGAATGCCGGCGACGGCGCCCACGAGCACCCCACCCAGGCGCTGCTCGACGCGCTCACCATCCGCCGCGCCAGGGGCGAGATCGCCGGCCTGACGGTGGCGATCTGCGGCGACGTGCTGCATTCGCGCGTGGCCCGCTCCAACATCGTGCTGCTCAACGCGCTCGGCGCGGCCGTCCGGGTCGTCGGCCCGTCGACGCTGATGCCGGCCGGCATCGCGAAGATGGGCGTCGAGGTCTTCACCTCCATGGCCGAGGGCCTGAAGGGGGCCGACGTGGTGATGATGCTGCGGCTGCAGCGCGAGCGCATGGCCGGCTCCTTCGTGCCGTCGACGCGCGAGTATTTCCGCTATTTCGGCCTCGACGCCGAAAAGCTGAAGGCGGCCCGGGACGGCGCCCTAGTCATGCACCCGGGGCCGATGAACCGCGGCGTCGAGATTTCCTCCGCCGTGGCCGACGGCCCGCAAAGCGTCATCCAGGAGCAGGTCGAGATGGGTGTCGCCGTCCGCATGGCCGTTATGGAAGCGCTGCTCGACCCGCGCCGTGACGAGGGGCCGGCGCGATGACCGTCACCGTCTTCCAGAACGCCCGCATCGTCGATCCCTCGCGCGGCATCGACGAGCTCGGCGCGGTCGTCGTCGCGGACGGCCGCATCGCGGCCGCCGGCGCGGGCGCCCGCAACCAGGGCGCGCCGGACGGCGCCGAAACGATCGACTGCCGCGGCCGGGCGGTCATCCCCGGCCTCGTCGACGCGCGCGTCTTCATCGGCGAGCCGGGCGCCGAGCACCGCGAGACGATCGCATCGGCGAGCATGGCCGCCGCGGCCGGCGGCGTGACGTCGGTCGTGATGATGCCGGACACCGAGCCCGCGATCGACGACGTGGCGCTGGTCGAGTTCGTCCTGCGCGCCGCGCGCGACACGGCCATGATCAACATTTTTCCCGCTGCCGCGGTGACCCGCGGGCTCGCCGGGCAGGAGCTGACCGAGTTCGGCCTGCTGCGCGCGGCCGGCGCCGTCGCCTTCACCGAGGGCCGCCGCACCATCCGCAGCTCGCTCGTCATGCGCCGGGCGCTCACCTATGCGCGCGACTTCGACGCCGTGATCGCGCACGAGACGCAGGACGCCGACCTTGCCGCCGGCGGCGTGATGAACGAGGGGCTGTATGCGAGTTGGCTCGGCCTGCCCGGCATCCCGCGCGAGGCCGAGCTGATCCCGCTCGAGCGCGACCTCGCGCTGGCGCGGCTGACCGGCGGCGCCTATCACGCGGCCAAGATCTCGACCGCCGCCGCCGCGGAAGCGGTGAAGCGGGCGAAAGGCGACGGCGCCCGCGTCAGCGCCGGCATCTCCATCAACAGCCTTGCCCTGAACGAGATGGATATCGGCGAATACCGCACCTTCTTCCGTCTCGCGCCGCCGCTGCGCGCCGAAGAGGACCGGCGGGCGATGATCGAGGCGCTGCGCGACGGCACGATCGATCTGGTCGTCTCCTCGCACGACCCGCAGGACGTCGACACCAAGCGGCTGCCTTTCGCCGACGCGGCCGGCGGCGCGATCGGGCTGGAAACGCTGCTCGCCGTCGCGCTCAGGCTCCATCACAATGGCGACGTGCCGCTGATGCGGCTGGTCGAGGTGCTGTCGACCGCGCCCGCCGGATTGTTCGGATTGCCCGGCGGCAGCCTCGCGCCCGGCGCGCCGGCCGATCTCGCCGTGGTCGATCTCGACGAGCCCTGGGTCGTCAGCGAGGCCGGGATCCACTCGCGCTCGAAGAATACCTGCTTCGAAGGCGCGCGCCTTCAGGGCCGCGTGAAGCAGACGATGGTTGCCGGCCGCACCGTCTATTCGGCGTAGGCCGGTTCCCCCCGTTTTCGCAGCGGCGTGAAATCCCCCCGCCCCTGTCCCTCCCCACAAGGCGGCGGGAGACCATCACATGGTCCCGCATGGCGCAGACTTCGACTATTTTCCCCGAAGGCGATGACGGCGTCTCCCTCACCCTTGTAGGGTAGGGGCAAGGGCCATGCGGTCCGTATAAGGCTGCCCTCCCCGCAAACCGCGAAAACAGCGCTATTCTCCACGCCGCCGCCGGTGA
>Ga0182792_1002728_pt1 | contig 12101 bp, 11 predicted proteins | sample Passage237B_FD_130497 | JGI IMG/M metagenome (GOLD analysis project Ga0182792, IMG submission 130497) | Cellulose adapted compost microbial communities from Newby Island Compost Facility, Milpitas, CA, USA - Passage2 37B (version 2) (version 2) ...
ATAGTGGTCCGCGCCGGGGTTGTCTTCTGCCGCAGGGATCAGGGCCAATAGACGGTCGGCAACTTCATCTGGATCGCCGTAGAGAATGGGGTTGTAGGTATTGCTTTCTTCCGGGTTTCCAGGGTTGATGACCCATAGATCCTGAGCCCGGCCGCACCAAGCGGCATATTGGTAAATGGTCAGCAAATCAACGCTGTCCATTTTTGCATCCACAAAAATCAGGCCTCCGCCTCGCTGAATCTGTTGAAAGATCATCAGCATGGCAAGCGTCGTTTTGCCCTTTCCGGACCCGCCCTGGATCAACCCGTGCGGATTGGCTGCATCGCGTGGGAGATACACAGGTTCGCCCGTATCGGTCCTGTAGCCAACCAGAATGCCGTCTGTCCGCCTGCTCAAGATGCTGGCCGATTCAATATTCAGCTTCGACTGAATCAGATTTTTGTCGGCAAGTTGCTTGGCGACTCGTTGCCCAACCCATGCCGCTCCACCTAACGCGCAGGCGAGTCCTGCCATAGGTGGAACGCTGGCAAAGAACGGGGACGAAAGCGCTGCTCCGGCGCCGATCATGGAGAGGGCCGCGGCGTCCGCAGACCCGCCAAATTGCAGTTTTCTACGCATGCTCGAACGGTTCAGAAGTGTAGTTGAGCGAATTTCACTCATAAGTATAATAGGCACCATCGAAAAATTCAGTGCAGGTCCAATATGGCTTTTTGTGCGAGAAAGTTGGCTCTTGTGGCGCTGTTTTCCGCCTCGTTCAGTGGCCAAGCCATGGCGGTGGACACCCGCGAAGTGGTCATCGGAGAACAGGTTGGATTGGCTGTTTCTCCCGCTCACCTGGGGCATGTTTTGGCTTCTCCCAGCCGCAACTTCGGGAAGTCACAACTCTCCGGTGATGAAGATTGGTGGGTCTTTGAAAAACCGCGCCGCAAAGCCTCCTGGGTCGATACGTCCTACCTTTCCGACCGGCAAAACGCCAAGGTGCTGAAAACTTACTTTGATTTCGACTCTGACACGCCCATCGATGCGTCGGTCCTGTTGAATCTGGTCGGCCTTGGCAAGTCGATACCGCTGAAGTACCTGGTGATCGGACATGCCGACGAGACGGGCAGCGATGCTTACAACATGCAGTTGTCCGTTCGCCGCGCCAATAGTGTCAAGAAGCTAATGGTCCTGAGCGGCATTCCGAGCGAATCGATCAAGACCGAGGGAAAGGGCAATCGCGTGCTGGCCAGCCTGCGAGACCAATCCAAGAACCGACGCGTGGAAGTCCTCATTCGCGGCGACGAGAAAGCCCGTCAGGCCTACGCCAACGCTGTGAAAGCACGCGCTGACGCTGAGCGCCAAGCCCGCATGGAAGAGCAGGCACGGATTCAGGCTCGGCAGAGAGAGCGGGAAGCCGCCTATCGGGCTCAGCTGCAGCAGATGCAGGTGACCATGAACCCGCCTGAACCGGGCAAGGAAACGAAAGGGGGCCAGAAAAGCAGAACGGCAACGCAGAACAGCCTGCTTCCCCCGGTGCGGGAAAGCCAAATGAAAGCGGTTGGTTCCAATCCGCTGAACCAGTCAAGTAAGGAGTGACCAAATGGAGCCTGTCGAGTTTCCAGACTATATCAACACGATGCCCTCGTTCTTTTGCTATGAGCTTGACGAGTTCTGTGTCGTGGTCATGGCGTTGATGGTCGGCTATGTGATGCGCGGGCTGTGGCCTTTTGCCGGGATCGCAGTGGGGATGTTTCTCGCCAGCAAAATGAAGAAGTGGAAGCGCGGGGAGTTGGACGGTGCCATTCCCCAGATCATGTTTCAGAAGGGTTGGTTGGCCGTCAACAAGCTCTACAAGAACGCCCGCGACGGCTCGCTCTGGGTGTAAGCGCTATGAGAATAAGCACATTCACAGGCAATTGGGTCGGCATGCAAAAGACCATCGCCGTACTCATGGTCACGCCGATCATCTTGTCGGTCGTGTTGGCGATACTCGCCTACAAGGTGTTGGTCAAAGAGGAAATCGTGACGATTCTTCCGCCGAAGATGACGCACGAAGCCACCATCAGCATGAACACCGCGAACAGCGAATATCTGATGTCTTTCGGCCTGTACGTTGCTGGCCTGACAGGGAACGTCACACCGAAGAACGTGGTTCTGGTCGCTGATGCGCTCGGCTCTCTGGTGGACGCAAAGCTCTATTCGGAGGTCAGACGCCAACTGTTCGCTCTTGCCAACGATCCCTTGTTCAAGGAAAGGGGCGGCGCAGTTTTCTTCGAGCCGGTAAACGTCGTCTTCGATGCGCCAACTGGCAAGGTGTTCGTCGTCGGAAACATGGTCTCTACGACGAGCGCTGGGCGTCAGAACAGATCGCCTCTGGTCTACGAGATCAAGATCGAAATGCGGAACTATCGACCGGTGATCGTGGCGCTGGACAAATACCCAGGGAGCGTCCCGCGCACGCTTGAGTGGGAGAAGAAGAACAAGCAGCGGTTGGAACGGCAGAAGCATCGGCAGGAAGCAATCGAAAAGCCAGCATCGCCGTGGTTTACGGACAGCATCCGCTACTACGCCGATGAGGTCGAGGGCACACCGGAGCAGGAAAACGGGTCATCGCCGGAACCTGAAGCAGCCGCTGCCGGTACGGACGATGAAAAGCCTGGGGAAATGTAATGAAGAAAACCGCAATTGCACTCGCTTTGTGCTCCATTTGCTCGGCGTGGACTGTGGCTGTCGCGGCCGAACCGAATCCCAAGGACGCGGCTCAACCCAGCCCCGTTCAGGATGCGCCGAAAATCGAACGCATCCATATTGGTCCCTCGCGGGTGAATGACCAAGCGCCTGCCGCCGAAAAGGCAGTTGCTCCCGCGAAAGCGTCCGTGGCACCCAAGGAGCAGAAGCTTGCACAGACGGCGCAGCGTGGTAACGAGGCGCTTGCCAAGTCCATGTACGGGCAGGGGAATGTCACGAAAGCGCGGAACATCAAAGCCCCAGGCGTTCCACCAGCCGGCCCTCGTGCAGGCGTCCCCGAGACGGTTCTGCCCGGTGTTGGCGTCATGCCCGGCGACTCCCCGGAGTTGCAAAGCAACGTCATCCAGGTCAGCAGCGACAGAACGCACATCGTCAACGTTTCGGGCACGCTTACCAATCGGATTGCGACTCCGTTTCAGAACCCTACCGCCATCTTGCTTGATGGCGTGGCAACGGTCGATGCCGTTGGCCAATCCCTGTACGTGGCACCGAACGGTAGCCCTGATCCGATCTCCCTGTACGTGACCGGTGATGGCCCAAATGACCCTGTGGTTTCGCTGACGCTCGTTCCCAGGTCGATGGCGCCGCAGACCATCGTGCTTCAACTGGACGGGGCCTCTGCTCCCTCCATGGCCAGTGATGGACGCGTGGACAACGCGCAAAGCGACGTTTACACCGAGCGGATCGTCGCAACGTTGCGCAGCCTCGCGCTGGGCAAGGTGCCCTCTGGCTATGCTGAAGGGGCGCTGCCCAAGGCTGTGGCCAATATGGGCCGGGTAGCCGCTATTCCCCTTGCCCGGTATTCGGGGCCGTCTTTCGACGTGTACCGCTACCGAGTCGAGTCCATAGTGGATGGCGTCGTGGAGATGGAGGAATCCGCTTTCTGGACCAATGGCGTGCGCGCAGTCGCTTTCTATCCGTCTGGCACGGTCTCCAGGGGCAAGCCCACCCAGGTTTTCGTCATCGCCGACAAGTCGGCCACCGGAGGCCACTAAATGTCCGAAGAAAAAATGACACTGAAGGAGCGCTTCAACGAACTCTCACCCGGGGTGAGGTTGAGCATTGTGTTTGGCGCAGCCTTTGTCTTGTTTGTTGCTGGTCTCATCCTGATGCCGAGCAGGAGCGGAACCAGTCGGATCAGTCGCAATCCTCCCGAGCCAATCAAGGCCGAGATGTTGCTTCCGAAAGGACAGGATCGCACCGTCGAGCAACTGAGTGGCGGGTTGACGGCCACCGAGCGTGACATCGACCAGATCAGGCGAGACATCAAGCGGATGAAGCAGGACAGCAATGAATTGACGGAAAAGGTCAAGGCTGCCCTTGATGTCATGCAGGAGAAGAAGTCCGATGACGGGATATCGAGCGAGCTTGTTCAGGCAATGAAGCGCATCGAAGGGCGCGTTGAACTCCTGGAAGCAAGGCGCGAACTCGGTACGTCGAGCATGAGCCCGGAACCGAGCCATATGGAACCGACCGTGCAAGAAGAGGTTGTCCAAGAGGCGCCGAAGATCGCAGTCATCCGAAGCAAGGCCAAAGAATCCGGCAAGGCCAAGGAGACCCCGGAAGATCCAGTTCCGTACGTTGTCGCCAACTCGATGTTCGAGGCCGAACTTCTGAACGGTATGGATGCGCCTACGGATCAGTCGTCCAGGCAGAATCCCGTTCCTGCCGTGCTGCGGGTCAAGTCCGAAGCGATCTTGCCCAACATGTTCAACGTCTCGAACGTGCAGGAATGCTTCCTGTCCGTTGGCGGCTACGGCGATATGGCTGACGAGCGGGCCAAACTGCGCACGGAAATGCTCTCGTGTGTGGTCGCCTCGAATGACCCAGAGAAGCCCCCGAGGATCGTTGAAGCCAAGGTGGACGGCTATATCGTCGGCGAAGACGGGCGTGTCGGCATGCGAGGCCGTCTGGTCTCCAAGCAGGGCCAACTGATAGCGAAAACCCTGTTTGCCGGGACACTGGCGGGCTTTGCCGATGGCCTGCGGCCGCAGCAGATCCAAGGGCTGGACCTGAATCCCACCGGGAACAGCGCCAGAACACAACGAAACGATGTGGGGACCATTGCTGCATCTGGCTTGGCGCAGGGCGTTTCCGATACCGCCAGATCCGTGAGCCAGTACCTGCTCAAGATGGCGGACCAGATGATGCCTGTGCTGGAAATCGACGCTGGGCGGAAGGTAACCGTGGTTCTCCTGAAGGGAGTTGAACTGAAATGATGATGAAGACTATTGGACTTGCTGCCCTGGTGCTTTCTCTGTCTGGGTGCGCAAGTCTTCTTGACCCGAACGGCGCCAGCAGCAACTTCACCTGCCGCGATCCGAACAATCCCGATTCCGCAGTCGATGGCGTGGTCTGCAAGACGCCATTCGCGGTCTACAAGTCCACGCACGGCCAGCCCGAGGTTCGAGAAAGCGATCTGCCCATTGGTGTGTCGATGAGCGAATACAAGGCGACGATGGCCGGAAAGTCTGCCGACGCGCCCAGCGACAAGATGCCTCATCCGGCTTTGGGCATGACCTATCACTTGCCGGGCCAGATGTTTGGCCAAGACCAGCCGCAATACGCTCGACCGGTGCGCGCTCCGGCTCAGATCATGCGTATCTGGATCGCACCCTGGATCGACAAGCGCGACGACCTTCATCTGCCGTCGCACATCTATACCGAAATCCAGCCACGCCGCTGGGTCTTCGGAGTTGAGGCGGGACGTTCGCAGGGCGTGATCGTTCCAACAAAGGATCTCGCACGCGTACCCAGCGGGCGGGTTGAGCAAGGGCCAGCTACCGGCGAAAAGGAGAAAGTCAGGACGGAATCGAACATGCATTCTGGAACGGAGTTGCCGGGCATTCCCGCGAAGTAACCGTTCATCCCTATCCCTAAACAGAGTTTTCTACAGAACCAACTTCAAGAGGAATTTCAATGAAGAGCCTTGTGACATCCCCTTCTGTTCATCCATCGGGCGCACGCCTGACCCGTTCGAGCAAACTGCTGTGGATCGGCGTGCTGCTGGTCGCCGCCGTGTTTCTGGTCAGCCATGCGATGGCCAGCGGCGGCGGCAACGCCCTGACGGATCTGAATGACTGGATCGAAAGCGAACTGGGCGGCTCGGTCGGCCTGACGATCGCTCTCGTCGCGTTCTTCAGCGGCCTGGTATCGGCCATTGTGACCCGGGCTTTCATGCCGATCCTGTGGGGTATCGGCATCGGCTTGACGATGGGCATCTTTCTCGAAATCGTCGTCAACACGATGGGCTTTGGCATGCCGGTCGTTGTCATGGGCATGCCAGGCCTTTTCTGAGCCGCCATCGCGCTTAGGCAAGGCTGGGGGCCAAGGGTCTGTGCCTTGGCCCCAATTACTTTGATGTCTGAAAGGAACAATGATGCGTCGCCACCGTCACCATGCAGCTGAAAATATTTCGATTCGCGCCTGCGACGAAAGCGGGGAGCTGTTTCTGTTCACGAGTCCCTTGGGTGAGTATCACATTGGGGCCACAGGGATTGGCTTCCCCGTTGTCGGGTGTGACAGTGAGCTGATCGAAAAGCTGAATTCCATGCTTGGAAATCGGTTCAAGCCGGGGACCGTCATCCAGTTCGCTTTGTTCGCCAGCCCGGACGTTGATCATTTGATCGACGTGTACGAGGCTGGAAAAATGGAAGGCTCGGATATTCTGACTCAGCTCTGTCATGAGCACGCAGAACTGTATCGTCGTGCCAAGAATGAGCCTCTGGTTCGGGCCTCTGGTGTGCTGGCCAACCACAAGCGTCTGTTTTTCGGTATCAAGGTGCCTGTAAGCTCGATTCAGCCGGATACCGAAACGATGAAGGACGTAAGGACGGTCATCGACTCGGCCTTTGACGCTCTTATGGCCGCGCAGATCCACGTCAAGAGAATGGACGAGACCGGCTACAGGCGGTTCGTTCACGCAATTCATGATCCTTGGGCCGTTGAGTCCGAGAGCGTTCCTGTATGGGATGAGACCCGGCCGCTGAATGATCAGATCCTGCCGGTTGGCATGGATATTGACTACAACTACAACAAGGCGAAGAACACGATCTGCTTCAACAGCGGTGAATACTTCGCCAAGATATTGAGCGTCAATTTCCTTCCGCACAAAGCATACCCGTGGGTCATGAACGATATCGTGGGCGACTGGACGGGATTGACGAACCAGATTACCGATCCGTTTTTTCTTTCGGTGGTCTTGACCTATCCGGACCAGGAGCAGACCAAGGCAAAGGTGCTGTTGCGCTCGGCCCAAATTAACAACCAAGCAGGTGCGGCGGTTGTTCGCCTGATGCCGGAGGTCGGCGAGAGAAAGCGAGGAATCGATGCGATGGTCAACGAGATGAAGCGGTCATCGACCACGGTCAATATGACCTGGAGCATGACGGTCTATTCCCGTGACGAGCGGCGTCTGGAGCGGCTTACCAACCTGCTGGTGGCCTATTATTCCACTCTCGGAGAGGGGGACAAGAAATTCGATATCCGTGTCGATAGAAGGATTCTGCGCCCGATGTTCGAGCAGACTCTGCCGCTGAACGCGACGGAGGGAGGCCTAAAAGGAACTTTCCGCATCAAGACCGTTGGCGCACGCCATGCCGTGGCTCTGCTGCCGATATACGGCGATCTGAGGGGAGTCCCACAATCCAAAGGCTCTTTGTACGTGACGCGGCGCGGTGAACCAGCAACCATCGACCCGTTCGACTCCGACACAGGCTACAACGGCTTGGTTTTCGCTGAAACTGGTGCCGGTAAGACGATGCAGATCCAAGGCATGATGCTCGATCAGCTGGCAAGCGGCGCAAGGGTGTGGGCTATCGATGACGGGCGATCTCTGGAGAAAACATGCAATATTCTCGGCGGACAGTTCATTTCCTTCGGGCAGCATAGTGACATCTGCCTGAATCCGTTCACTACCATCAAACCCGGTGAGCTTTACGAAGAGTTGGACCTGCTCAAGACGCTCTTCACCAAAATGGCAGCGCCGAATGATGGGCTTGGCGATGACAAATTGCCGAAGCTGGAACGTGCGATTATTCAAACCTACGAGTCCTACGGCTCCAGCGCCTCAGTAATGCATGTGGCGGACTTCTTGCTGCAGCAGGAAGACCCGGACGCCAAGCAGATCGGCGAACAGCTCTTCCCCTTTGCTCGGGGGCAGTTCTCGCAATGGTTCAACGGGGAGGCGAACGTCAATTTCAACTCGTCCCTCGTCGTGCTCGAAATGGGCGAGTTGAAGCAGGTCAAGCACTTGAAGGACGTTGTGGCCCTGCAGCTTTTCGCGCTGATTACGCGAGGCATGCGCAAGGTCGAGGGTGGCCGCAGGAAGATGCTGATCATCGAGGAAGCCAAGCAATGGCTTCTGGATAAGATCATGTCGCAGGGTATTGAAGAGGCGTTCGCCCGTGCAAGAAAGGACAACGGCAGCGCTGTCGCGGTGACGCAATCGCTTCTGGACATCGCCGAATCGCCATCCGGCCAGAGCATTCTCCAGAACGCCGCATGGATGCTCATCCTTGCCCAGAAATCTACCAGCATCAAAGCCGCAATCAAAAAGGATTTCCTCGATCTGGACCCGTATGCTCAAAAGCTGCTTGGCAGCGTCAGCACAGTCCCTGGGCAGTACGCGGAATTCATGTTCAAGCGTGGCAAGCAGTACGGGGTGTACAGAGCGGTGTATCCACGCTTTACGCAGGTCATGCTTAGCACCAAAGGCGCCGAGCGGACGGCCATTATGGAAGCGATGGAGCAAGGGATGCCAGCGCTCGAAGCGATCAACCAGTTCCTACGACGCGAGCGGGAAGCTTCCGCCAATGAAGCGCCTTACCAACTGAGGGCCTGAACATGGAATCTCAACCGAAGAACCGCTCGGCAGTCCTGAAGGCGCTTGGCGCGGCTTTGTTGGCGGTAGGGGTAGGTGCCTACATCTTGCATGCCAAGAACTACCTGGGGGCCGCTGCGGCCCCTGCAGCGGAAGATCAGGCTTTGGTCAACGTGGTTGTTCTCGATTCGGCGAAGCTTGCCTTTGAAAGACTGGAGATGGTCAAAAAGGACGGGGGCGATGCCGACCAGGCAGCGCGGGCCGCACGAGAGTTTGCAATCGATCTAAGCGCGATCATGGGCCAGTACGAAGAAGCGGGAATCCTGGTGCTGAACAAGTCGGTCGCTCTGGCGGTGCCTGGCGCTGTCGATATCACGCCATTGGTTGCCAAGCGCCTGGGCATACATGGGAGTGGACGTGACGATGATGATTCGGCTGATGGCAAGCCCTCTGCTCAGTGAAGCCAAGGCCCGTACAGCGTACTTCTTCCGCAAGCCGACAACCCTCCCTCTGGTCGTTCTGCTTTGCCTGCTGATGGTCGTCACGCTGCAGGCGGTCGGGCCATTGCTCAAACAGCACTACCGGATTGGCATCGACGCGCAAAGCTATCGCTGTCTTCCCTTCGTAGCCTACCTGCTGAAGATGGGCGGCGTGGATTCTCGATTGCCTGATGACTCGCGCATCGAGCTGAAAAAGGGAATGTTGGTCTCCTTTGTCCCGGCCAATAATGCCATGGGTTTGCCGGAGTTGGACGGGCATCGCATTGTCAAGATCGTGGCGGGCTTGCCTGGTGATGTATTGGAAGTCAAGCAGGATCGCGTTTACATCAATGGAACGGACTGGGGGGGCCTAAAGCTTCTCCCATCACTTGGGAAGGCACCGGGCGCATTGGACCGTACCGAGGTCGTTCCTGAAGGCAAGGTGCTTTTGATGGGAACGCTCGAAAATTCCTACGATGGGCGCTATTACGGGTTCATGGACCAAAGCGCCATCAATGCACAAGCATTTGCCCTTTTTTAACTTTATACTGCATGAGTCTGATTAACTCATGGCAATAAACGTGAATCCGCCTCGATGCCTTCGCCACCTTCTTTGCATAGGTCTGATCGTATCAGCCTCACTTGTGAACGCTGCCCAGGAGCGCTCGGCTGGCGGAATCAATGAAACCGCTGCGGCTACGACAAGCCCCTTTTTCTATGGAGGCAGCGAAGGCTGGTTCTGGTATGAAGATCCGCCTTTACCGGAAGAGGAAAAAGAAGAAAAGCTAGAAGAGCCGCCACAGTCGCTGGCGCCTGCTGATAAAGCAGAAGAACCTGAGCAAAAGAAAGGACCGGAGCCGTTTTCCGTTCAGTGGTTGCGGCAGAACATGCCCATCCTTTTGGACAGGGCGATCAATGACCCGACAAAGGAAAACGTTGAGGCCTACGAGTACGCCAAGCGTGTCTTGTTGGACAGGGCGCAACGCTACGCCGAGCAGACGCGAGACGTTGTGGCGAACGATCCGCTGCTCGATGAGAACAATCGTGTTCCGTTAAGCACGTTTGCGAAAAAGGAATTCCTGGCCAATAGAAAGGACGGTCTGGCGGACGCGCTGAAGTATTTGAGCGGTGTTGCTGGAATCTGGATGTTCTTCGACTCGACCTGCAGCTTCTGCCACCTGCAGGCCAGTCAGATCATGGATCTGGCGAAACACTACAAGTTTCACACCCGGTTCATTTCGATGAACGGCCAGGGGATGCCGATGCTACCTGAATGGTACGTGGACGCTGGCCATGCCAAGGCGCTTGGCCTGACGATGACACCGACAACGGTATTGGTTGTTCCCCCGGACAAGTATTACATCATCTCCCAAGGGGCGATGGCGCGGGATCAGCTCGAAGAGCGGATTCTAGTCGCGGCGGACTCGAACGGTTTGTTGCCCGAGGATAAGCGTGCGGGCACCAGAGCGTTTGATAAGGGAGTTCTTCGCAGCGAAGACCTCGAAGGCTTTGAAAGCGATGATCCGAAGGTTTGGGTGCAGAGGCTGAAAGAGAAGTTGAAGGGTCGGTACTAAGGGATTAACCATGAGTAAGAAAACAGTCCACAGCAAGCCAGTTGTGATGCTGAAGAAAACCGTAGCGGCCGTTGTGCTGGGCCTGATGGCTCCGGCCCTGGTTACGCCGGCTCACGCCTCGCTGGCTGACGAGCTGGACGGTATGTTTGCCAATGTGACGGCCCCGGGGTCATTCAACACGACGCTTCGCCAAGGATGGGTCGGTGGCGGCGTCGGCATCAGGGCGCCAATCCGCAACATCACAATCATCTCCTTTGACCCCCCTCGTCTATCTGCTGGCTGCGGGGGCATCGACTTTTTCGGAGGGAGCTTTTCCTTCATCAACTCCGAGCAGCTGATTGCCTTGCTGCGTGCCATCGCGGCCAACGCTGTGGGGGTGGCGTTCAAGGCGGCTATCGACGCCATCAATCCCGCCTTGGGCAAGATCATGGGCGACTTCCAGCAGATCATACAGGCGCTGAATCAGGGGTTGAGCAATACGTGCGCCCTTGCCTCCACAATCGTCCGAAACACGGCCTCTTACCTGGGCCAGAATGAGATGACCAAAAGTTCCGTTGGCGGCGAGGCGACGGCAACTGGCGGCGTGATGGACAGCATTGCGGCGTTCACGTCTTCTGTGTCATCGACAGTCAATAACTGGTTCAACAATTCCGGGTCGATGGCCGAAAAGGACGCGAAGAAGGCCAAGATGCAGGACGTAGGAAATCTCGTCTGGAAGGCGCTCGGCCGATCTGGCATTGCGAACAATATTGGTAACCCGATTACTGGGGAAGTCAGCCAGAAGTCCGGTAAAGAATTCATCATGTCCATGCTGGGCACGCTGGTCGTTGGTTCAGGCGATCAAGGTGAGACAACTGGCGAGGGGGGGTATGACGGAAACGATGCCCCGCCTCCGACCAATCGCGTTTCCTGGACTATCGACATGAAAACCATGCGCGACGGTCCGCAGAATGAGCAAGACCCGAAGATCTATATCCTTCGCTGCAGCGAAACGTCCGGGGGCACCGGAGATGTGCCTGATGGAGCTTGCAATGTCGTAAGCAAGGTCCAAGGGCCTAGCGACTTCGTAGGGATCATAGGCTATGTCAACAAGATGCTCTTCGGCAACAGCCGGGGAAAGGCGCATGGGGTGACGGCGGACTCCATTATCGGGAAGATCCAGACTTGCGAGGCGACCGATTCATCCGGCGCCTGCAACTTCACCGAGCAGCAAAAGAAGTTGCTTCAAAGTCTGGACGGCCCGGCCCTGGCTCTTCTTCGCAAGGTACAACACAACCAGACCGCAATGGCGCAGGTAGCCTCTACCGTAGCGCCTATTCTCGCAAATCGGCTGGCCATGTCCTACGCGAACATGGTGCTTCTGACGGCAAGCCAGGCTTTTGATGGGCAAAACCAGGAACCGGCTCCTGACTTCGTGAAGGATCAGGTGGCCAATATCCACTCCTTCCTGGAGATCGCGGAGCAGGAGGACAAGAAGATGTGGCAGGACTATGAAAA
>Ga0182792_1002730_pt1 | contig 12099 bp, 10 predicted proteins | sample Passage237B_FD_130497 | JGI IMG/M metagenome (GOLD analysis project Ga0182792, IMG submission 130497) | Cellulose adapted compost microbial communities from Newby Island Compost Facility, Milpitas, CA, USA - Passage2 37B (version 2) (version 2) ...
ACCGTCTCCCTGGTGAAATTAGCGTTGTGGAACCACCCGATCCCATCCCGAACTCGGAAGTGAAACGCAACAGCGCCGATGGTAGTGTGGGTCTCCCATGCGAGAGTAGGTCATCGCCAGGGTCTTTACCCGGAACCCCCAGCCGAAAGGCTGGGGGTTCTTCTTTGCGCGCGCGCATGCAGCAATGCGCGCACCGGCCTGTACGTGCCGCCGCGGATCGCCAACAATCGATGCACCTGCCTTTGGGGAGCAACGATGAGATCGACGGTTACCGCGACGCTGGCTGCGTGCCTGCTGCTGGCTTGGCAGCCCCCGGTGTCCGCGGCCGAAGTGGACCCGTCGCGGGCCGCGCGCCTGCACGAGCGCCTGCTGGTGCTGGATACGCACCTGGACACGCCGGCCAACCTGCCGCGGCCGGGCTGGAGCATCCTCGAGAACCACCAGGCCGAACGCGACTTCTCCCAGGTGGACCTGCCGCGCATGCGTCTGGGTGGCCTGGATGGCGGCTTCTGGGTGATCTACACCGGGCAGGGTGAACGCACGCCGGGAGGCAACCGCCAGGCGCGCGACCACGGGCTGGCGCGGCTGGCGGCCATCCGCGAGATGGTCGCGGCGCATCCGCAGCACTTCGAGCTCGCGGTGGCCGCCGCCGACGCCCCGCGCATCGCCGCCGCGGGCAAGCGCGTGGTGTACATCAGCATGGAGAACGCCTCCCCGCTCGCGGCCGATCCCAGCCTGCTCAGTGCCTACCGCAGGCTGGGGTTGCGCATGCTCGGCATCACCCACGTGCGCAACAACGACTTCGGCGACTCCTCGAACACCCCGCCGGAATGGAATGGCCTCAGCCCTGCGGGCAAGGCCCTGGTGGCCGAAGCCAACCGTCTGGGTGTGGTGCTCGATGCCTCGCACGCGAGCGACCAGGTGTTCGACCAGCTGCTGGAGCTGTCGCGCGCGCCCATCGTGCTGTCCCACAGCGGTGCCGATGCGGTCTACGACCACCCGCGCAACATCGACGACGCCCGCATCCGGCGCCTGGCGCAGAAGGGCGGCGTGATCCACGTGAACGCGTATGGCGGCTACCTGGTGCCGGTGGAGGAAAGCGCCGACCGCAAGCGGGAACTGGCGGCGCTGGAAGCGCGCTTCGGGCCGCACAGCACGCTGACCGCCGCGCAGGTGGCCGAATGGCTGCGCGAGCGCGACGCGATCGATGCGCGCCACCCGGCCAAGCAGGCGACATTCGACGACTACATGCGCCACCTGCTGCACATCCTGCGTGTCGCCGGCCCCGAACATGTCGGCATCGGCGCGGACTGGGACGGCGGTGGCGGCGTGAAGGGCATGGAGGACGTGGCGGCCCTGCCGCGCATCACCGAGGCGCTGCTGCGCGCCGGCTACAGCGAGCAGGACGTGGCCAACATCTGGGGCGGGAACCTGCTGCGGGTGCTGCGCCAGGCCGAGGAGGTCGCCGCCGCGATCGCGGGCGAGGCCTCCGCCGACGGGTGAACCGCCCGCCGCCGGCCGCCACCGGCGGGGGGCGGCAAAAGGAAGGGCCGGCCGCCACCCGGCGCCGGCCCTTCGCGTTTCCCGCATCCGTGCAGCGGCGCCCTACTGCGCGGCGGCCGGCGCGGAAGCGGGCTTGTCGGCCATCATCCGGTCGCGCGCGGCCTTGAACGGGTTGCCTTCGTACCAGTTGGGCCAGCGGTCGCCGCCCGCCAGCTCGCGGCCCACGCCGTAGAGCGCTTCCAGGTCCTGTACCACGCCGTCTAGCTTCCACGCCGGGTCGAACTCGTCGCCGGGCTGGTGGTAGCGGTGCGTGCCGTAGTCCTCGGCCTCGGCCTTGCCCGCCGCGACGCCACCCTCGATCAGGTCGCCGCCGCCCTTGGCGTACAGTGCCGGCACGCCGGCCTTGGCGAAGTTGAAGTGGTCGGAACGGAAGTAGAAGCCGCTCTGCACCGACGCCTCGCCTTCCAGGCGCCGGCCCTGGGCCTCGGCGATGGGCTTGAGGATGTCCTCCAGCTCGGAATTGCCGATGCCGGTGACCACCATGTTGCGCGAGCGCCCGGCCACGGACATCGCGTCCAGGTTGATCACGCCGGCGATCTTGTCCAGCGGGAAGGTCGGGTGCGCGACGTAGTACCTGGAGCCCAGCAGGCCCGACTCCTCCAGCGTCACCGCCAGGAACACCACCGAGCGCTCCGGGCGCTGCGGCTGGCTGGCGAAGGCTTCGGCGATCTCGAGGATGCCCGCGACGCCAGTGGCGTTGTCCACCGCGCCGTTGTAGATGGTGTCGCCCTCGCCCTCGTGCTTGCCCAGGTGGTCCCAGTGGGCCATGTACAGCACCGCCTCGTCGGCGCGGCTGGCGCCGGGCAGCACGCCGATCACGTTGCGCGAGGTCTTGCGGGTGATGGTGCTGGCCAGGTCCACCGACATCCGGGCCTTGAGCGGCACCGGCTTGAACCCGGGTTTGTTGGCCATGCGGTACGCCTCGTCCAGATCGATCCCGGCGCCGGCGAACAGCTGCCGCGCCGCGTCGGCGGTGAGCCAGCCCTGCACCGGCAGGCGTGGCTCCGGGTCGTCGCTGGCGGGCAGGTCGTACTGCGCGCCGGACCAGGAGTTCTTCACCACGTCCCAGCCGTAGCTGGCGCCGGCGGTGTCGTGCACGATCAGCGCGGCGGCGGCGCCCTTGCGTGCGGCCTCCTCGAACTTGTACGTCCAGCGGCCGTAGTAGGTCATCTTCTTGCCGTCGAACAGCTTCTCGTCCTCGACGTGGAAGCCCGGGTCGTTGACGAACATCACCACGGTCTTGCCGGTCCAGTCCTGGCCGGCGTAATCGTTCCAGCCGCGCTCGGGCGCGTCCACGCCGTAGCCGACGAACACCATCTCGCTGGCATCGACCTTCACCTGGGCCTGGCCGGTGCGGGTGCCCACGACCATGTCGGTGCCGAAGGCCAGCTCGACCGGCTTGCCCCCGATCTCCAGCACCAGCCGGGTGGACGGGTCGGCCGTGGTCTCGACCATCGGCACGTCCTGGTAGTAGCTGTCGCCATTGCCCGGCTGCAGGCCGATGCGCTGCATCTGCGCACGGATGTATTCGACCGTGCGTTCCTCGCCGACCGAGCCGGGCGCGCGCCCTTCGAACTCGTCGGAGGCCAGGGTCTGGACCATCTCGGCGAAGTCGGTCGCGGCGATGGCCGGCTCGAACGGGTGGCTGGGTGCCGGCGCCGGCGCGGCGGCGGGGGCGGCGGGAGCGGTGGCGGCCGGATCCTCGGCCTGCTGGCCGCAGGCGGCCAGGGCGAGGACGGCGGCGCCGATCAGGGTTTTGCGGAACATCGGGACTCCGGTGTGGCGGCAGTGTCCCGATTCTAAGCCGCGGCGGCGCGACGGCGGGCGCCGCGCAACGCGGAACGTGCCGGGCGGCTCAGTCCCGCGGCGCGGTGTCGGTGTCGAAGATCGATGCTTCGGCGCCGCTCACCGGGCCGGTGCGGGCGCTGCGGTGCACGTGCAGGTCCACCTCGCGGTGGAAGGTCAGCGGGCCCTCGACCACGGCACCCGGGCCGATCACCACGCGCGGCCGGCGCTTGGGCGCGACCTGGAACCAGCCGGTGGAGCGCTCGATGGTGAGGCCGCCGCGCACGTGCGAGCCGATGCCGACGGTGACGTCGCCGTTGACCGTCTCGATGTCGCCGGCCAAGTCGGCATCGACCAGGCCGATGGCGCCGTTGACCGTCTCCACCCCGCCCCCGACCACGCTGCCACGGTCGACGAAGACGCTGCCGTTGACGGTCTCGATGCCGCCGCCCGCGCGCACGCCGGCGCCGACGCGGATGGCGCCGTTGACCGTCTCCAGGCTGCCGACCTGCGCGCCCGGGCCCACGGTGATGCTGCCGTTGACGGTGCTGATGTTGCGCGCCTGGGCGCGGTCGCCCACGCGGATGCTGCCGTTGACCGTGTCCAGGTCGCCGTAGGCCTGCCCGGCGGAGGCCTCGATGCTGCCGTTGACCTTGCTGATGTCCTCGGCCGCGAGGGCCGCCGGCGGAACCAGGGCCAGCGCGAGCGCGAAGGCGAGGCGGTGGATGTGCGACATGGGCTTCTCCCGGGACGGCGTGCTTGCCGACGCCAGCATACGACCACGCTTGGCTACAATCCGCACCTGTCTGAAGTCACTGGGATCCATGGGCGTGCCCCGACCCGCGCAGCGACAGCCCGGAACGCACGCGCCGCGATGGGTCCGGCCCGGGCCGCTGCGCGCCTGGGCCGGCGGCCTGCTGCTGGCGCTGGCCGCCGCGGGCGCGATGGCGCAGAGCGGGCGCGACCCGGGCGCCACCGAGCGCGAGCTGCGCAAGGTCCGCGCCGAACTGCAGGAGATCGCGCGCGAACGCCGCCGCCTGGAAGGCCAGCGCGGCGACGCGGCCACCCGCCTGCGCGACGCCGACGAACAGCTCGGCCGCTCCGCCCGCGAGCTGGCCGGCACCGAGGAGGCCCTGCAGCGCGAGCAGCAGGCCCTGGCCGAACTGCGGCAGCGCCGCGCCGGGCTGCTGCGCGAGCGGGAGTCCCGCCGCGAGCGCCTGGCCAGGCTGCTGCGCGCCTCCTACACCCTGGGCACGCATGCGCCGCTGCAGCTGCTGCTGGCGCAGGACCGCGTATCCGACGCGCAGCGCGCGCTGGCCTACTACCGCTATGCGCAGCACGACCACGCCCGGCACATCGCCGAGCTGGCCGGGTCGCTGCGCGCGCTGGAAGCCACCGAGGCCGAGATCGCCGCGCGCACCCAGACCCTGGAGGCCCTGCGTGCCGAGCAGGCGCAGCGCCTGGCCGCGCTGCGCCGCGACCGCAGCCAGCGCGCGGCCCTGGTCAGCGAGCTGGATCAGCGCTACCAGGACCGCCAGCAGCGCGAGAAGGCCCTGGGCCAGGACGCGCGCGCGCTGGAACGGCTGCTGGCGCAGCTGCGCGCCGCCGCCGCGCGCGCCGAAGCCGAGCGCCGCGCCGCCGCCCGGCGCGCCGCGCAGGAGCAGGCGCGGCAGCAGGCGCAGGGCGGCAAGGCCCCGGCGAAGGCGCCGCCGCGCGTGGCCTCGGCCACGCCCGCGCCGAAGGTGGGCGGCTTGAGCTGGCCGGCCAGCGGCGAGTTGCTGGCGCGCTTCGGCGGGCGCCTGCCGGACGGCCGCGGCAGCAGCGGCGTGCTGATCGGCGCGCCCGCCGGCAGCCCCGTCACCGCGGTGGCCGACGGCACCGTGGTGTTCTCCGAATGGATGACCGGCTACGGCCTGATCCTCATCATCGACCACGGCAACGGCTACATGAGCCTGTACGCGCACAACGACACGCTGCTGCGCGACGCCGGCGACCGCGTGCGCCGCGGCGAGGCGGTCGCCCGGGTCGGCAGCTCCGGCGGCCACGGCCGGCCGGCGCTGTACTTCGAGCTGCGCCACAACGGCCGCCCGGTGGATCCCTCGGCCTGGCTGCAGCGGCGCTGACGCCCCGGTTCAAGCGGCATTTACGCCGCCATCGCGCATAATCGGGCCGCGCGCATGGGCGCGTTCCCGGAGCCTTCGATGCGCCGCTTCCGTTTCGCCGTGATCCTGCCGATGCTGCTGCTGGCCGCCGCGCCGCCGGCGCTGGCGCAGCAGCCGCCTCCGGCGGCGCAGGAGGACGCGCCCGCGCAGGAGGACGCCCAGGCGCCCGTACCGGCCAGCGACGATCCCGACGCCGCCAACGCCGCCGCCTCGAAGGTGCCGCTGGCCGAGATCCGCCGCTACGTGGCCGTGTACAACGCCATCAAGGAGGCCTATGTCGACCCGGTGGACGACCGCACCCTGATGCAGTCGGCCATCCGCGGCCTGCTGCTGGACCTGGACCCGCACAGCGCGTACCTGGATCGGGCCGAGAGCGAGGCCTTCGACGAGCAGACCAGCGGCGCCTACGACGGCATCGGCGTGGAGCTGCTGCAGCAGGACAACGGGCTGAAGGTCATCGCGCCGATCGACGGCACCCCGGCCGCGCGCGCCGGCGTGCTGGCCGGGGACACCATCATCGCCATCGACGGCAAGCCCATCGCCCAGGTGGAGGGCATGGAGCCGCTGCGCGGCGAGCCGGGCAGCAAGGTCACCATCACCCTGGTGCGCGAGGGCCGCGACCGGCCCTTCGACGTGACCCTGGTGCGCGAGACCATCCGCGTGACCAGCGTGCGCAGCCGGATGCTGGAACCGGGCTACGGCTACGTGCGCATCAGCACCTTCCAGGCCGACACCGGCGCCGATTTCCGCCAGCACCTGGACCGGCTGCAGGCCCAGGCCGGTGGCCGCCTGCGCGGCGTGGTGCTGGACCTGCGCAGCAACCCGGGCGGGCTGCTGACCGCCGCGGTGCAGGTGGCCGACGAGTTGCTCGAGCGCGGCGGCATCGTCAGCACCCGCGGCCGCATCGCCATCAACGACACGCGCTTCGACGCCACCTCCGGCGACCGCCTGCGCGGCGCGCCGGTGGTGGTGCTGGTGGACGCCGGTTCGGCCAGCGCCGCCGAGGTGCTGGCCGGCGCCCTGCGCGACAACGGGCGTGCGCGCGTGGTCGGCAGCCGCACCTTCGGCAAGGGCTCGGTGCAGACCCTGCTGCCGCTGGACAACGGCGATTCGGTCAAGCTGACCACGGCCCGCTACTACACCCCCAGCGGCCGCTCGATCCAGGCCAGCGGCATCGTCCCGGACGTCGAGCTGAAGCCCGAGCCGGCGCCTGGCGACGGCGACGCGCCCGCCAGCCTGGCCGGGCTGAGCGAGGCGGTCCTGCCCGGGCACCTGCAGGGCGAGGAGGAGGGCCGCGACGGCTACAGGCCGGGCGCGGCGCTGCCGGGCGACGCGCCCATCGCCGCCGCCCTGGCGGAACTGAAGAAGCTGGTGGCTGCCGCGCCGGCCGCGGCCGTGGCGCGCTGAGCCCGGCGCGGGCCTGGCCTCAGCGCGGGGGCTTGGCCGGCAGCGGGAACGGGGTCACCACCTTCTCGCCGGTGGCGGCGTCGCGGATGGCCGACTGGCCCTTCCGTTCCACTTCCTCCACCCGGACGATGCTCTGCATCGGCAGGTGCAGCATCCGCGTGTTGCCGAACTCGTCGCGCAGCCGTTCCTCGGTGGGGTCCACCACCAGGCCCTCGTGCAGGTCGAACACCAGGTCGCCGACTTCGGTGAAGCCCCACAGCGAGCTGCCGGACACATGCCGTGCGTACAGCTCGTAGACCTTGCCGTGGTTGAGGAAGGTGACCTTGTAGAGCGGTTTGGCCATGGGCGGGGATGCGGGACGCGGACAGGCGCAGGATGGGGCGCGCCCGGCCCGATTCCAAGGGCTCAGTAGCCCTTCTGCCGGCGCAGCCGCCGCGCGATCCCCGCGCGCACCACCAGGGCGAAGGCCACCCCGAACAGGAACCCGGCCACGTGCGCGGCCCAGGCCACCGCGCCGAAGGCCGGGCCGATGTACATGAACAGCACCTGCAGCGCGGCCCAGATGCCGATCAGCAGGAACGCCGGCGCGCGCACGAATTCCAGGAACAGCCCCAGCGGCAGCACCACGCCCAGCCGCGCGCCGGGAAACAGCGCCAGGTAGGCGCCGATCACCGCCGAGACCGCGCCGCTGGCGCCGATCACCGCCCGGTCCGGGCTGCCGAGGGTGCTCACCGCGGCCAGGTTGGCCGCCGCCCCGCCGCACAGGAACAGGAACAGGAAGCGCCATGGCCCCATCGCCCGCTCCGCGGGCAGGCCGAAGATCAGCAGGAACACCAGGTTGCCCAGCAGGTGGGCCCAGTCCGCATGCAGGAACAGGGCGGTGAACAGGCGCAGCACGCTGCCGTCGCGCAGCGCCGCCAGCAGCGCGTCGCCCCCGCCCAGGCCGCGGGCCAGCGCGCCCCAGGCCAGCCACAGGCTGCGCCGGGCCTCGTCCGGGCGGCCCAGCATCCACAGGAAGGCCAGCCACAGCGCCGCCAGCAGCAGCGGCGTGGCCCAGCGCAGCGACGGTTTCCGGCGCGACGGCAGCGATACGAACATGGCGCGCACTATGCCGGAGCCGGCCCGGCGTCTCCACGCCGGGTCCACCGGGACGTCGTTATTGTCTTGTTAAAGACACCGGCTATACTCCAATACGGCGTCGTATGTCGGGAGGGGAATCCGACGGCGCAGGTGGCCCGGGGGAGGGCCCTGGCTGACGCTGGATCCCACAACCCACGCTTTCGGAGACGCAGCACCATGCAATACGCGCAGATCACCCGCTACACCGCCCTCGCCCTGGGCATCGCCGGCGCCCTCGCCTGCGGCCATGCCCAGGCCGCCGCGTTCCAGCTGAAGGAGAACAGCGTCAAGGCGCTGGGCCGCGCGATGGCCGGCTCGGCCTCGGCCAAGGGCGACGCCTCGGTGGTGGTCAACAACCCGGCGCTGATGTCCACCTTCGACCGCACCACCGTGCAGGGCGACGCGACCGCCATCGACCTGTCCTTCAAGTTCGACGGCAGCGGCTCGGCCGCGGCCGGCACCCCGCTGCAGCAGCCGCTGACCGGTGGCAACGGCGGCGACGCCGGCGGCCTGGCCGCGATCCCGGCGGCCTCGTTCATCCTGCCGCTGGAAGGCGGCTTCGAGTACCTGACCCTGGGCGCGATGATCAGCGCGCCGTTCGGCCTGAAGACCGACTACGACGCCGGCTGGGAAGGCCGCTACCACGCCCTGAAGTCCGACGTGCGCATCATCGACCTGACCCTGGCCGCCTCGGTCGAGCTCAGCGACCGCTTCTCGGTCGGCCTGGGCGCGGTGTACGAGCACTCGGACGTGACCCTGTCCAACGCCATCGACTTCGGCTCGGCGCTGTGCGCCAACCCGGCCACCCAGGCGCTGTGCTTCATGCCCAACCCGGTCGCCGGCCCGTTCGGCCCGCAGAAGAACGACGGCATGGTCGAGGTGCAGGGCACCGACAACAGCCTGGGCTGGATCGTCGGCCTGAGCTGGCGCCCGACCGACACGCTGTCCATCGGCTACATGCACCGCTCGGAGATCGACCACGAGCTGGACGGCGAGGCCGACTTCACCGTGCCGGCCAACGTGGCCAGCATCCTGGCCGCCACCGGCCAGTACGTGGACACCGACGCCGGCGCCAAGCTCACCACCCCGAGCGTGGACACCCTCAGCGCCACCTGGCAGGCCACCGACCGCTTCGCCCTGATGAGCGAGGTCTCGCGCACCGACTGGCGCTCGCTGAAGGAGATCCGCATCGAGTTCGACAACCCGCGCCAGGCCGACTCGGCCGAGGACTACAACTGGGACGAGAGCTGGTTCTACACCCTGGGCGGCGAGTACGCGCTCAACGACCGCGTCACCCTGCGCGCCGGCATCGCCCGCGACGAGTCGCCGGTGAGCCTGCCGTACCGCACCCCGCGCATGCCCGACCAGGACCGCAACTGGTACTCGCTGGGCGTGACCTGGGCGGCCACGGACAACTTCGAGCTCAGCGCCAGCTACGTGCACCTGGAGCTGGCCGACGACCCGCGGATCGACCTGCTGTCCTCCAGCCGTTCGCGCCTGACCGGCACCTACGACGGTGGCGCCAACCTGTTCGGCATCTCGGCCCAGTACAAGTTCTGAGCCTGCCGCCAGGCGACGCGAAAAGGCCCCGCTCCGGCGGGGCCTTTTCCTTTGCGGCGAGGGACCGCCGGCTCAGTAGGGCAGCCCGGCCACGTCCAGGTCCACCGACCACACCGCGCCGGCGCCGGTCAGGTACAGGGTGCGGCGCTGCGGGCCGCCGAAGGCCGCATTGGTGATGTTGGCGTCCACGGTGATGGTGGCCAGCTCCTGCCCCTGCGGCGAGATCACGCGGACGCGCCGCAGGTTGTGCTCGGTCAGGTACACGTTGCCCAGGCAGTCCACCGCCAGGCCGTCGGGCACCTGCGCCTTGGCCAGGTCGCGGCCGGCCTGCGCGCGGCCGTCGACCAGCGGATAGGCGCGCAGCACGCCGTCCTCGCCGCCGCCGGCCACGTACAGCGTGTCGCCCGCGGGCGAGAGGGCGATGCCGTTGGGGTTGCGCAGGCTCTCGTCCACGGCCTCGACGCTGCCGTCCGTGCCGACGCGGTAGACGCGGGTGCGGTCCTGGCCGCCCGGCGCGGCCGCGCGCTGGAAGTCCGGGTCGGTGAACCAGACCGTACCGTCGGCCCCGATCACCAGGTCGTTGGGGGAATTGAACGGCTGGCCGCGGTATTCGCCGACGATCCGCATGCGCGCGCCGTCGCGCAAGTCGTAGCGCGAGAGTTCCTTGCGGTCGTGGGTGGCGGCCACCAGCGCGCCGTCGCTGCCCAGCGCCAGGCCGTTGCTGCCGCTGGCCTCGATCGCGGTCTCCATGCGGCCGTCGGCGGTCAGCCGGCGGATGCGCGAGGGAAAGCCCGGCTCGAAGGTGAAATCGGAGAAGTACAGCGCCTGGCCGGTCCACACCGGCCCCTCGTACAGGCCCTTGCTGCCGTCGCCGTCGGCCGCGGCGATGCGCGTGGCGGCGATCTCGCCGGTGGGCGCGGTGCCCGGTTCGGCGGGGCAAAGCGGGTGGCGCGGCGCAGCCGCGGTGGGCGCTTCGGGCTGCGTCGCGGGCGGCGCGGCTGCGGGCGCGGCGGCGGTGGCAGCATCGGGGCTGGCATCCTCGCGCTGGCAGGCGGCCAGCAGCGCGGCGAGCAGGGCGGCGGACAGGGCGGTGCGGGGCAGTGTGCGCATCGGGGTTCCGGTGGGTGGGCCGGCGCCATCCTAGCGCGCCGGGCCCGGCGCGGCTCAGCCGCCCACCAGCGCCCGCAGCGTGGCCTTGAGCCGGCGGCCCTCGGTGCGGAAGTACTCGCGCTCCTCGCGCCATGCCGGGAACCGGGCCTCCACCTCGCGCCAGAACGCAGGGGAATGGTTGGCCTGCAGCAGGTGGCACAGCTCGTGGACCAGCACGTACTCGAAGGCCGAGGGCCGGCCCAGCACCAGGGCCAGGTCCAGCGACAGCGTGCCGTCGGGAGCCAGGGAACCCCACAGCGAGGACATGACCTTCAGCCGCACCTGCCGCGGCGGGCGCGGCAGCGAGGGCAGGGAGGCCGGGAGCCAGCGGCCGATGTCGGCGCGCGCCTCGGCCTCGTAGAAGGCGCGCAGCGCGCGGCGCAGGCCGGCCCCGCTCGCGCGCGGCGGCAGCTGCACGTGCACGCCGTCGGCCTCGCGGGCGATGCGGACGTAGCGCCCGGACTGCCAGTGCAGCGGCAGTGGCGCGCCGCGCAGCGGCAGCTCGGCGGTGACGCCGGCTTCGAGCGAGGGCGGCGCCCCGGCCTCCGGCAACTGCCGCTGCAGCTGCGCTTCCAGCCACTGGCGGTGCTCGTGCAGGAAGCGCTCGCCCGCGGCCAGGCTGGCGCGCGGCGGCAGGGTCAGGCGCGCGCCGCGCTCGTCCACGCTCAGCTTCAGCCGCCGCGCGCGCGGGTCGCGCACCCGCTGCACGGTGATGCTGCGGCCGTCGTCCAGCGCCAGCTGCAGCGTGTCGCGTTCCACGCGCTGCGGCGCGCGGGCGATGAAGCGTCGTGGCGGGGCGGGCATGCGCCGATTCTACGCAGGCGGCACGGGCGCGTCGCCGCGCGCGACCACGATGCCGGCCATGGCCTCAGGCGTCGGCCTTGCTCAGCTTCAGCGCCGATTCCAGCACCAGGAACAGGCGGCGAACCTCGCCGGCCAGCAGCGCGAAACGCGCGTCCAGCTCGGCGCGCACGTCGTCGCGCTCGGTGCTTTCCAGCTGGTCCACCGCGCCGTCGAGGAACTTGAGCTTGCGCACCACCAGGTCCTCGCCCAGGACGAAGGACACGTGGTCGTCCAGGTTCAGCGCCAGCTTCGTCACCTGCTTGCCGGCTTCCAGGTGCTTGGCGATCTCGTCGGACAGCAGCTCCTGGTGCTGGGCCTTGACCACCGCGCCGCCGTCCATCGCGTCCTTCAGCTCGCACTCGTCGCCCAGCGACAGGCCTTCGGGCAGCGGCTCCCCCGCGGTCCCGGCGGGGGGCACGCCGCGCGGGGGGGCCCCGGCGGTGGGGGGGGGCGCCGGGGAGCGGCCCCTGGGGCGGGGGGGCTCCCGGGGCCCCCCCCCCCCCCGCCTGCG
>Ga0182792_1002731_pt1 | contig 12098 bp, 9 predicted proteins | sample Passage237B_FD_130497 | JGI IMG/M metagenome (GOLD analysis project Ga0182792, IMG submission 130497) | Cellulose adapted compost microbial communities from Newby Island Compost Facility, Milpitas, CA, USA - Passage2 37B (version 2) (version 2) ...
CTGCGACTTCACCCGGCCGCGGATGCGCTTCTCCATCTGCTGCACGTCGATCTCGCCCTCGACCAGGCCCACCAGCAGCTCCAGCCGCTCGCCGGTGTCGGCCGTTTCCAGCAGGCGCTGCTTGTCGGCCAGGCGCACGCTGATGTGCGCGGCGATGGTGTCGGCCAGGCGGCCGGGGTCATCGATCCCGGCCAGGGTCTGCAGCAGTTCCGGCGGCAGCTTGCGGTTGGTCTTGACGTACTGCTCGAACAGGCTGGTCAGGGTACGCGCCACCGCCTCGATCTCGCGCGGCTCGCGGCTGCTGCCCGGCGGGACCAGCTCGCCCACGCCATGCAGGGCGCCGTCGCGCTCGGCGATCCTGCTCACCTGCACGCGCGACACGCCCTCGACCAGCACCTTGATCGTGCCGTCGGGGAGCTTGAGCAGCTGCAGCACCGTGGCCAGGGTGCCGACCTGGTAGAGGTCGGCGGCCTCGGGGTCGTCGGTCTCGGCCGACTTCTGCGCGACCAGCAGGATCTGCTTGTCCGCCTCCATCGCCTGCTCCAGCGCGCGCATGGACTTGTCCCGGCCGACGAACAGCGGGATGACCATGTGCGGGAACACCACCACGTCGCGCAGGGGCAGGACGGGCAGCTCGAATGCGTCGGTTCGGGCGCGGGACATGAAGACTCCGGAAAGCGTGGGGCTGGCGGCGGTCGCCGCCTTGCCCCCGTTATGGGGGCTAGTCTTGGCCGATGCAAGCCGGGAGCAAAAACCCGGTCAGAATCATCGACTTATGCAAATACAAAGCCCCCGCCGCGGGGTCCGCGACGGGGGCTGGATGGCACCTGCCGGGCAGGTGCCGGACCGTCAGTCGGCCGAGGCCACCTTGGGCGGGGCCGCCGGCGGGGTCTGGTAGATCAGGTAGGGCTCGGTCTTGTGCTCGATCACCGACTCGTCCACCACCACCTTGCTCACGTTCTCCGCCGAAGGCAGGTCGTACATGGTGTCCAGCAGGACCGACTCGACGATGGTGCGCAGGCCGCGGGCGCCGGTCTTGCGCTTGAGCGCCTTGCGCGCGATCGCGGTCAGGGCGTCGGGGCGGAACTCCAGCTCCACGCCCTCCATCTCGAACAGCTTCTTGAACTGCTTGGTGATGGCGTTCTTGGGCTCGGTCAGGATCTTGACCAGGGCGGCCTCGTCCAGCTCCTCCAGGGTCGCCACCACCGGCAGGCGGCCGACGAACTCGGGGATCAGGCCGAACTTGATCAGGTCCTCCGGCTCCACGTCGGCCAGCAGCTTGCCGGTATCGGCCTTGCGCGAGCTGCTTTTGACCTTGGCGCCGAAGCCGATGCCGCCGGCGTCGGTGGTCCGCTGCTGGATGATCTTCTCCAGCCCGGCGAAGGCGCCGCCGCAGATGAACAGGATGTTCTTGGTGTCCACCTGCAGGAATTCCTGCTGCGGGTGCTTGCGCCCGCCCTGCGGCGGCACGCTGGCCACGGTGCCCTCGATCAGCTTCAGCAGGGCCTGCTGCACGCCTTCGCCGGACACGTCGCGGGTGATGGACGGGTTCTCGCTCTTGCGCGAGATCTTGTCGATCTCGTCGATGTAGACGATGCCGTGCTGCGCCTTCTCGACGTCGTAGTCGCACTTCTGCAGCAGCTTCTGGATGATGTTCTCCACGTCCTCGCCCACGTAACCGGCTTCGGTCAGCGTGGTGGCGTCGGCCATGGTGAACGGCACGTTGAGCAGGCGCGCCAGGGTCTCGGCCAGCAGGGTCTTGCCCGAGCCGGTCGGGCCGACCAGCAGGATGTTGGACTTGGCCAGCTCCACGTCCTCGTTGCGCTGGCGGCTCTCGATGCGCTTGTAGTGGTTGTACACGGCCACGGCGAGGGTCTTCTTCGCCCGCTGCTGGCCGATCACGTACTGGTCCAGGGCCTCGAGGATCTCGCGCGGCTTGGGCAGCGAACTGCGAGCGGACTGGGCCTTCTCCTCCAGCTCCTCGCGAATGATGTCGTTGCACAGCTCCACGCACTCATCGCAGATGAACACGCTCGGGCCCGCGATCAGCTTGCGCACCTCGTGCTGGCTCTTCCCGCAGAAAGAGCAGTAGAGGATCTTGTTGCTGTCGCCGGAACGGCCTTGCCGGTCTTCGCTCATGCTTCGCTTGTCCAGTATTTCCTGCCCGCCTGGCGGGACTTCGAATCGAGAATAGCACAGGGCCGGCACCGCGCCAGTGGCGCGCCGGCCGATGAATCAAGGACTTGCAAGCCCCGTGCCGCCGCCAGCGGGGACGGCGGCTGTGGCCGGCCGGGTCCTCAGCCGGCCTGGATCGACTCCTCCGGGCGCCGCTCCAGGACCTCGTCCACCAGGCCGTAGGCCTTGGCCTCGGAGGCGCTCTTGAAGTTGTCGCGCTCGGTGTCGCGGGCGATGGTCTCGATGCTCTGGCCGGTGTGGTGGGCCAGGATCTCGTTGAGCCGGGCCCGCATGCTGAGGATCTCGCGGGCGTGGATGTCGATGTCGGTGGCCTGGCCCTGGAAGCCGCCCAGCGGCTGGTGGATCATCACCCGCGAGTTGGGCAGCGAGTAGCGCTTGCCCGGCGCGCCGGCAGCCAGCAGCACGGCGCCCATCGAGGCGGCCTGGCCGACGCAGATGGTGCTCACGTCCGGCTTGATGTACTGCATGGTGTCGTAGATGGCCATGCCGGCGGTGACCAGGCCGCCGGGCGAGTTGATGTACAGGCTGATGTCCTTCTCGGGGTTCTCCGCCTCGAGGAACAGCATCTGCGCGATCAGCACGTTGGCCACGTGGTCCTCGACCGGGCCGACCAGGAAGATCACCCGCTCCTTGAGCAGGCGCGAGTAGATGTCGTAGGCGCGTTCGCCGCGGCTGGTCTGCTCGACCACCATCGGGACCAGGTTCAGGGCTTGGGTGGGGATCATGCTCATGGTGCTGGCGCCTCGTGGTATGCCTGGGATGTGACGCGGGTCCGGTTCCGGGCAGGCCCGGGACCGGGAACTGCGGGGGCGGGACGGCCGCGCCGGCCGGCCCGCCCTGCGGCCATCATGCCCGGATCGCCTCCTGGAACGACAGCTTCTCCTCGGTGTGCTGGGCGCGCTCGGCGATCCAGTCGATCACCTGCTCCTCCATCACCCGGGCCTGCAGACCCTGCATCAACTGGGGATCGTTGCGGTACATCTCAATGACCGCCTCCGGCTCCTCGTAGGTGGAGGCGATCAGGCGCAGGGTTTCGTTCAGGCGCTTGGGATCCAGGCGCAGGTCGTGGCGGCGGGCGACCTCGCCCACCAGCAGGCCGGCCAGGACGCGCTTGCGGGCGGCCGGCAGGAAGCCCTCGTGGGCGTTGGCCGGCGGCTGGCCCGGGTCGCGGCCGGTGCTGCGGCGGATCTGCTCGATCTGCTGGGCCAGCATGGCGCGGGCCTCGTTCTCGACCAGGCGCGGCGGCAGCTCGACATGGGCCCAGGTGGCGGTCAGCTGCTCGCCGACCTCGCGGCGCAGGCGGGCCATCAGCGCGCCCTTGAGCTCGCGCTCCAGGTTGGCGCGGATGTCATCGCGGAACTGGTCCATCTGCCCGCTCTTGACCCCGAAGCTCTTGATGAACGCGGCATCGACCTCCGGCAGCACCGGCTCGGAGACCTGGTCCAGGGTCACGGTGACCTTGGCGGTCTTGCCGGCCAGCTCGGCCTGGCGCCAGTTCTCGGGGAACTCCACGTCCAGCACCGACTCCACGCCCGGCTGCAGGCCGGCCAGGGCATTCTCCAGGGCCGGCAGCAGCTGGCCAGAGCCGATCACGGTGCCGAAGCGCTCCTCGCCCTCGGCCGGCTGGCGGAAGTCGCCGGCCTGGGTGAACAGCTTGCCGCTGACCAGGTCGCCGGCCTGGGCCGCGCGCTCGACCTTGTTCCAGGTGCGGCGCTGCAGGCGCAGGTTCTCGATCATCTGGTCGATGTCTTCGTCGGTGACCTCGGCGGTGTGGCGCACGATGGTCAGCTTGGTCACGTCGACATCGCCGAAGTCCGGCACCACCTCGAAGGTGGCCACGAAGTCCAGCTCGCCCTCGCCGGCGCGGTCGATGCGCGGGGCACCAGCCGGGCGCAGGTCGTTCTCGCGCACGGCGGTCTCGAAGGCGCGGCGCACCAGATCACCCAGGACCTCGGCCTTGATCTGCTCGCCGAAGCGCTGCTCGACCACCTTGGCCGGGACCTTGCCGGGGCGGAAGCCCTTGATGCGGACGGTGCGCGCAACCTCGCGCAGGCGGCCGTTGACGCCGGACTCCAGCTGGTCCGCCGGCAGGCTGAAGTTGATGCGGCGCTCGAGGTTGCCGGTGGATTCGACAGAGACTTGCATGGTGGTCTGGCTCCTGCAGCCGCGGCCCTGGCCGCAGCGGATGTCACGGTGGTTGGATGGGTCGGCGCCCGGAAATCCTCTCCGGCGCCCGCGGGAAACGCGCTAGTTTCGCCCATCGGCCGCCACCGCGCCAGCCCGGCACGAAAATCGGCATTGACACGGACGCCGCCCATCCAGAACAATAGTCGACCTTCCGGGGGCGCCTACCCAGGCGGCACCGGGAGCCGGGCCCGGCGGGCTGTGCCAACCAAGACTTCGCCGGACCGGCCGTGCAACACCGGGGTATAGCGCAGTCTGGTAGCGCGCCTGCTTTGGGAGCAGGATGTCGGGGGTTCGAATCCCTCTACCCCGACCATTCCGCGAGGCCGAAGCGACACCGAGTTGTGCGCCCGTAGCTCAACCGGATAGAGCACCGGCCTTCTAAGCCGGCGGTTGCAGGTTCGATTCCTGCCGGGCGCGCCATCACCGGCGTCCGCGGGAACAAAAATTGTGGTGGCTGTAGCTCAGTTGGTTAGAGTACTGGATTGTGATTCCAGTGGTCGTGGGTTCGAATCCCATCAGCCACCCCACCACCCGGCAAGGGCGGAGCGAAAAAATTTTCGCAAAACACTTGCCAAGGTCGTCCAGCCTGTTTAGACTGCGCGGCCTCAGCTTTCAGGGCCGTTAGCTCAGTTGGTAGAGCAGCTGACTCTTAATCAGTAGGTCCAAGGTTCGAATCCTTGACGGCCCACCACTGAAACTGGAAAACCCCGCTTCGGCGGGGTTTTTCTTTTTCAGCTCTCCGCCAGCCCTGCCTGCCGGCCCCGCCACCGGGGCACCGCTCCCCATGCGCCACGCCACGCCCGGGACCGGCAGCACCGTGCGCGCGCCGGCCACGGGAGCTCCCTGGCCCCGGATGACCCGGGCAACGGGAGCCAGCCGCCCAAGGCCGCTTCAGCCGACTGTCCGGGCTGGCGGCGCACCGCAAGCAGCCCCGGGCGCCGGCACCGCCGCGGCCACCGGATACCCTCCAGCCCCCCGCATCCGGGCGCCCCACGTGGGCGCGCACGGCACGCGGTTCCGCAGCCGCCACGCCAGACGCACGAAGGCCAACCAGGGCCGCGCCGGGACGGGTAGAATGCGGCCGACCTGCGAAAGTGGCGGAATTGGTAGACGCACTGGATTTAGGTTCCAGCGGGCAGCCCCCGTGCGGGTTCGAGTCCCGCCTTTCGCACCAGGCCTTGCAAGGCCTTGCCCGCCACCACGGCGCCCTCCCCGCCCCGGCCACGCACGCCGTGCCCACCGGTGGGCCGTGTATCCTGTAGGTGGACCCTATCCTCGCAGGAGCGAAGCATGCGCAGCGGCAACCCCGCCCTCTCCGAATCCACCTTCCTCGACCTCGGCAGCGGCGCGGTCGTGTCCCGCGATGGCGGCGCGATGACCCTCAACGGCACGGTCAACAAGACCGGCCTGCTGTTGCTGCTGGCGGTGATCACCGGCGCCTTCTCCTGGTCGCAGATGAGCATCAGCGAGGCCGGCGTGACCGGCATGGGCTATGTCTGGGGCGGCGCCATCGGCGGCTTCGTCCTGGCCCTGGTCACCATCTTCAAGAAGGAGTGGGCACCGGTCACCGCGCCGCTGTACGCGCTGCTGGAAGGCCTGTTCCTGGGCGGCATCTCGGCGGTGTTCGAGGCCCGCTTCCCGGGCATCGTGATGCAGGCGGTGCTGCTGACCTTCGGCACCCTGTTCGCGCTGCTGGCCGCCTACCGCAGCGGCCTGGTCAGGGCCACCGAGAACTTCAAGCTGGGCGTGGTCGCGGCCACCGGGGGCATCGCCCTGATCTACCTGGCCACCATCGTGCTGGGCTTCTTCAACATCAATATCCCCTACATCCACGAATCGGGCCTGATCGGCATCGGCTTCAGCCTGTTCGTGGTGGTGGTGGCGGCCCTGAACCTGGTGCTGGACTTCGACTTCATCGAATCCGGCGTCGAGCACGGCGCGCCCCGGTACATGGAGTGGTACGGCGCCTTCGGCCTGATGGTCACCCTGGTGTGGCTGTACGTCGAGTTCCTGCGCCTGCTGGCCAAGCTCCAGTCGCGCGACTGAAGCCCGCCACCGCTCCCGGCAATGCCGGCAAGGGGCGCCGCCAGGCGCCCCTTTGTTTTTGCCCGCCGGCACGCCAGGCAGGCACGAAAAAGGCGCCGTCTCCGGCGCCTTTCCCGATACCCCGGCCGTGCCGGCCGGGGGAGACCGGCCGCGCTTACAGGCGGCTGGCAATGGCCTTGGCAAAGCCCATGGTGGTGCCGGTGCCGCCCAGGTCGCCAGTCAGGTTGTCCTTGGCTTCCAGGGTGGCGACGATGGCCTTGCGCAGGCGCTCGGCGTTCTGCGGCTGGCCCAGGTGGTCGAGCATCTGCGCCGCAGCCAGCAGCAGGGCGCAGGGGTTGGCCTTGCCCTGGCCGGCGATGTCCGGGGCGGTGCCGTGCACGGCCTCGAAGATCGCGGCCTTCTCGCCGATGTTGGCACCCGGGGCCAGGCCCAGACCGCCGACCAGGCCGGCGCACAGGTCGGAGATGATGTCGCCGAACAGGTTGGTGGTGACCAGGACGTCGAACTGCTCCGGACGCATCACCAGCTGCATGCAGGCGTTGTCCACGATCATTTCCTGGAACTCGATGTCCGGGTACTGGGCGGCGACCTCGCGGGCCACGCTCAGGAACAGGCCCGAGGTGGACTTGATGATGTTGGCCTTGTGCACCGCGGTGACCTTCTTGCGGCCGGTGCCGCGGGCCAGCTCGAAGGCGTAGCGGACGATGCGCTCGGAGCCCTTGCGGGTGACCTTGGTGCCGGAGATCGCGGTCTCGCCGTCGGCCGACACTTCCTGGCCCTCGGCCAGGTAGGCGCCCTCGGTGTTCTCGCGCACGGTGATCATGTTGATGTTCTCGTACCGCGACTTGGTGTTCGGGAACGAGATGGCCGGACGCACGTTGGCGTACAGGTCGAAGTGACGGCGCAGGCTGACGTTGATGGAGGTGAAGCCACCGCCCACCGGGGTGGTCAGCGGACTCTTCAGGGCAACCTTGTTGCGCGCGATCGAGTCCAGGGTCTCCTGCGGCATCAGGTCGCCATGCTTCTCCAGGGCGACGACGCCGGCATCGGCGAACTCGTACTCCAGGCCGGCGTCGAGCTTGTCGAGCACGTGGAGGGTGGCGTCCATGATCTCCGGGCCGATGCCGTCGCCGCGGATGACCGTGATCTTCTGGGTCATTGTGTGTATTCCAGGCAGGCGTACCGCCCTGGGGGAGCAGTCCGGCACGCGGGAGGGGAAAAGTTATTGCTGAAATTATGCCCTATTCACAATGAATCCCGCATATCGACCTTTGGGGGGCGGGCGCCGCTTCCTGCGGTCCTGCCCCCTTCCGGCGGCAGTTTCAGGGGTGGGCGTGGCCCGGCTCGGCCCCGCTGGCCGCCTGGCCGGCCTCCAGCTGCTCCAGGAAGTCCACCGCCCGGCGCAGGTGCGGGATCACGATCGAGCCGCCCACCACCAGGCCGACCGAGAAGGTCTCGAAGAACTCCTCGCGGCTGACCCCGGCGGCCCGGCACTGGGCCACGTGGTAGCTGATGCAGTCGTCGCAGCGCAGCACCAGGGAGGCGACCAGGCCCAGCAGCTCCTTGGTCTTCACGTCCAGCGCCCCGGCCTGGTAGGTCTGGGTGTCCAGGGCGAAGAAGCGGCGGATGACCTGGTTGGGCTCGGCCAGGATGGCCTGGTTCATGCGCTGCCGGAACTCGGTGAATTCGCGGACCCGGTCGGCACCCGGGCCCGGGACGGCGCCGCTCACGCCTGGCCGTCCAGCAGCGGCAGCAGCTTGCCGGCCCGGTGCAGGGCCATCATGTCGTCGTAGCCGCCGACGTGGACGTCGCCGACGAAGATCTGCGGCACGCTGGTGCGGCGGGCGCGGGCGACCATCTTCTCGCGCTCGGCCGGGTCCAGGTCGACCCGGACCTCGGTCCACTCCCGGCCCTGGCTCTTGAGGAAATTCTTGGCCGCCACGCAGTAGGGGCAGATGGCGGTGGAATAGATGGTGATGGCGGGCGTGCTGCTCACGGGGGAAACTCCGGGGTACGGGAATGGTCGAAGCGGATATGGTATCGGCCACGGCCCGGTCCAGCCCTCACCGGCGGAACACAGCGGATTAACCACGGATTCACCCGCCCCACCCCGTGCCCCGGCATCCTGCCCGAAGCCCCTGGAGCCCGAACTTGCGCAATCTCCCGCTGGCCCTGTCCCTGTCCCTGACCCTGGCCGCCGCCCCCGCGCCGGCCCAGGAGGACATGCGCCTGCCCGACATCGGCTCCTCGGCCGGCGAGCTTCTCACCCCGGCCCGCCAGGCCGAGTACGGGGCGATGATGCTGCGCGAGCTGCGCAATTACGGCTACACCCTGGAAGACCCGCTGGTGGACGACTGGCTGCAGGCCATCGGCAACCGCCTGGGCGCCAACAGCGACCGGCCCGAGCAGCGCTACACGCTGTTCATGCTCAAGGACCGGCAGATCAACGCCTTCGCCACCCTGGGCGGCTACATCGGCATGAACGCCGGTCTGGTCCTCACCGCCGAGCGCGAGGACGAGATGGCCGCGGTGCTGTCGCATGAAATCGCCCATGTCACCCAGCAGCACGTGCTGCGCGGGGTCGAACGCGCCCAGCGCGACCAGATCCCGATCCTGCTGGGCATGCTGGCGGCGGTGGTGGCGGCGCAGGCCGCCGGCGGCAGCTCCTCCGGCGAGGCCACCCAGGCGGCGCTGGTCGGCGCACTGGGCCTGATCCAGCAGAACCAGATCAACTACACCCGCTCCAACGAGGCCGAGGCCGACCGCATCGGCATCCGCACCCTCTCGCGCACCGGCTACGACGTGGACGCGATGGCCGGCTTCTTCGAGCGCATGTCCTTCGCCATGCGCGGCAACCAGGGCGGCTACTCGACCCCGGACTACCTGCGCACCCACCCGGTCACCACCACCCGGGTCAGCGAGGCCAAGCAGCGCGCCGAGCAGATCCGCCGCGGCAGCGGCGCGGTCACCGCCACCACCACGGTCGGCGAGCCGGGCGAGCAGCTGCAGCGCACCGAGGTGCTGCCGCGCGCCGGGGTTTCCGCCCCGCCCCCGGCCACCGGCAACCCGCTGCTGCCGGCCGGGCTGGGCCTGGGCGGGCTGGCCCCGGACCTGGGCCTGGGCGCTACCGGCCAGTTCCCCTGGGCCCAGGAGCGGCTGCGCGCGCTCAGCGCCAATACCACCGACCAGGCCATCCGCGAGTACGAGGCCCTGCGCCGGGCCCGCCCGGAAGGCTTGACCGATCCGCAGCGCTACGGCCTGGCCCTGGTGCGCCTGGGCCGCGAGCCGGCGGCCGCGGCCGCCGAGCTGGCGGCCCTGCTCCAGCGCCACCCCGACAACCTCTGGGTGGAACTGGCCCTGGCCGAGGCCCAGGCCCGCGGCGGGCACCGCGCCGAGGCCAACCAGCGCTTCGACGACCTGCTCCGGCGCCATCCGGGCAACCGCCCGGTGGCCCTGACCTACGCCCGCAGCCTGGTCGAGCAGGGCGATGCCGCCGCCGGCCGCCGTGCCCAGGAAGTGCTGCGCCCGCTGCTGGCCAGGGCCGGCGAGGACCCGGTGTTCCAGGAGACCTTCGCCCGCGCCTGCGAGCTGGCCGGCGACACCACCCGCGCCGGCGAGGCCTATGCCGAGGCGGCCTTCCTCAAAGGCCGTCCGGAGCAGGCGCTGATCCAGCTGGAGACGCTGAAAAAGAGCGGCAACCTGGACTACGTCTCGCGCGCCCGGATCGACGCCCGCATCGCGGCCATCACCCCCACCGTGCTGGAACTGCGTCGCCAGGGCATCCATGACCCGGATATCAAGCGCCGCTGAGGCGCTGTCACCCGGCTGTCATGCAACGGTAGTCTAATCCCCAGCGACTTCCAGCCCGGCGGATCAGCACGTGCACAAGCAGATCCTCATCGTCGACGACGAACCCGCGATCCGCGACATGGTCGCCTTCGCCCTGCGCAAGGGCGATTTCGAGCCGGTCCACGCCGGCGACGCCCGCCAGGCCCAGGAGGCCATCGCCGAGCGGGTGCCGGACCTGATCCTGCTGGACTGGATGCTGCCGGGCACCAGCGGCCTGGAGCTGGCCCGGCGCTGGCGCCGCGAGCCGCTGACCCGCGAGGTCCCGATCATCATGCTCACCGCCCGCGGCGAGGAAAACGACCGGGTGGGCGGCCTGGAGGCCGGGGTCGACGACTACGTGGTCAAGCCGTTCTCCACCCGCGAACTGCTGGCCCGGATCCGGGCGGTGATGCGGCGCAGCCGCGAGGACGAGGAAGACGGCAGCATCCAGGTCGGTCCGCTGCGGATCGACGGCGCCGCCCACCGGGTCTATGCCGGCGAAGCGCCGGTGGTGATCGGCCCCACCGAGTACCGCCTGCTGCACTTCTTCATGACCCATGCCGAACGCGTCTACAGCCGGGCCCAGCTGCTGGACCATGTCTGGGGAGGCAGCGTGTACGTGGAGGAGCGCACCGTGGACGTGCACATCCGGCGCCTGCGCCGGACCCTGGAGCCGTTTGGCGCCGAAGGCCTGGTGCAGACCGTGCGCGGTGCCGGGTACCGCTTCTCCACCACCCCCTGAAGGACGCATCGGCCGGAATGGAACCCCGCCCATCCCTGGACGCCCCCGGCCCGGCCACCACCGCCGCGCAGCTGCGCCTGGCCTGGTGGCGCTCGCTTACCGCCCTGCTGCTGGCCCTGGCCGCGGCCACCGTGGTCGGCCTGGCCCTGGACCGGGTGGCGCTGGCGCTGGCGGCCACCGCCCTGGCCTGGCTGGGCTGGCAGTACTGGCGCCTGCGCGGGGTGCTGCTGGGGCTGGTCGCGCGCCGGCGCTGGGTCCCCGCCCGCGGCCACGGTGCCTGGGCCGCACTGGACCGGCTGCTGCGCCGCAACCAGGGCGAGATGCGCGCGCACAAGCGCCGCCTGCTGGGGATGCTGCGCGCCTACCGCGCCGCCGCCGACGCCCTGCCCGACGCGGTGGTGGCGGTGGAGCGCAACAGCCAGCGCATCCTCTGGTTCAACCAGGCCGCCACCGGCCTGCTTGGCCTGCAGACCCCGCGCGACCGCGGGCGCCCGCTGGGCGAGGCGCTGCAGCCGCTGCCGCTGGCACCCTGGCTGGCGGCCGGGCGCAAGGCCGAGCCGATCCTCGACGCCCCCGCCCCCACCGACCCGGCGCTGCGCCTGAACCTGCGCCTGGTGCCCTACTCGGACGAGTACTGGCTGCTGCTGGCGCGCGACGTGAGCAAGCTGCTGCACCTGGAGCAGATGCGCCAGGACTTCGTGGCCAATGTCTCCCACGAACTGCGCACGCCGCTGACCGTGGTCCACGGCTATCTGGAGATGCTCGACCCGGAAACGGTGCCGGAATGGGCGCCGATCCTGGGCGAAATGCGCAGGCAGTCGCAACGCATGACCCAGCTGGTGGAGGACCTGCTGACCCTGTCGCGGCTGGAGGCCGGCGAGGCCCTGGCCGAGGAGGCGGTGGCGCTGGCGCCGATGCTGGCCAGCCTGGTGCGTGAGGCCGAAGCCCTGAGCCAGGGCCGGCACGCGATCGAGGTGCAGGACGAGGCCGGCTGTGACCTGTACGGCTCGGCCCGCGAACCGCACAGCGCCCTCTCCCACCCGGTCACGAAACCGGGGGCCCCCACCCCCCCCGGGGGCCCGGGCCCCCCCCCCCCGGC
>Ga0182792_1002733_pt1 | contig 12093 bp, 10 predicted proteins | sample Passage237B_FD_130497 | JGI IMG/M metagenome (GOLD analysis project Ga0182792, IMG submission 130497) | Cellulose adapted compost microbial communities from Newby Island Compost Facility, Milpitas, CA, USA - Passage2 37B (version 2) (version 2) ...
GGGCTTTCCATGGACTGAACGCGGTACGAAAGTTACGCCCGTTTGAATCGGCTCTTGCCAGACGTCGCTGATTTCTACTTCCTCGATCTTGAGTTCGTCCATCACTACTCCGTTCGCCTAACGTTTGCCGTTGTGCCGCAGCCCTCACCCGCGTGCTTGAGGCCTCCCCAAGCCGGCGTTCATCCTCAAAGAGGATACGCTCTGAGAGCGCCGAGCGACAGCGCTCGAAGCAGGCGAAAGCCCCTCAGAGGCTGTCGGTCACCAACGGCCAGTTATGTGGCCTCTTCAGTCGCCGAAGGCGAGAAGCGGTGGCCAAACCTTGAAGCAACCGTGATTCGGAAATCTGGCCTAACAAGATTCTAAGACGCCGTGACGCAGCCACGGCCCTGAGCGTGTGCAGTTTCACGACCGCTTCCGCCGGCGGGAGACGTCGCGCTCGATGAGCTCCCCGACCAGAAGAGCGTTGCCGCATGCGATGGCCCGCACAGAAAGACTTCCGCAAGGAGGGCAACGTGTCGCACAAAGTCGCTGAGCGCGCAGCCCCTGCTCGCGGTGACCTCGCGCAAACCACGGACTCGTCATCGTAAGTCGATGCGACTGTGGCCACAATCAAACGGAGCACGCTCGCGACCTCCACCGCCCTCGCCGCCCCGACCGCTCGGAAACAATGCTCGTCGTAGCGCGCTGTCGCTCAGCGACTGAGCGGAGTCCGGCGTCCCTAGATGGCGAGTTCGGGGCACTCTATGGGTCGAAGCCCTGGCGCGAGCGTCCCCCACAACGCGAGATCGAGACTGCTCACTGAGTAAGACCCGACTCGCCGTCCGCCTTAGGAATCGGGGTTTGCGATGGCGAGTTCGGTGTACTTCGCGGCACGCAAGTGAAACCCATGCTCAATCGCTCACACATCTGATCCTGCCGACATGGCGGGTCACACGTTGCCGCAACACAAAGACCAGATTCCTTGTCGCAGACCTTACCCCCGGAACACTCACCCCAGCAGGCACCATTGGCGGCACGATTGAGCGCGTTGGCTGACACCAATCCCGCGGCACCCGAAAGACCACCTGATACGGAGGATCCGGTCGAACGAGGGGCACACCCGGACACCGCGCCTGCAAGCACGCAAAGCATCCAAAAAAGTTGCTTCGGTATCATCGATTCACTGCGCAACATTGACCCCATAGACGAGCCGCCGCCCGACGGAGGAAGCGGCGGGAACCGATTGCCATTCGGTAGGAAACTCCTGGCTGGGTACGATGCAGCCAGAAGGGCACGTCGCTGTGCCAGGACTTCCATCCGGCCACATCGCCATTTCGGTGCATTCGTCGCCCACACAGCACTGCATGGCCAACGGAAGACCAGTCACGAAAACGCCAGGCTCCACGATGGTCGTGCCGATCTCTCCGACCTCGACGGCTGATGAAAAACACACGGGAGCGTGCTTCTCGGCTGAAGCGCTCACAACCACCGCGGGTGTTTGCTTTAGCTCCAATTCAGCATCGAGGTCCAATTGCTCGATGCTAAGCTCCGCAGGAGGCCCATAGAACTGAGTTTGAGCTCGAAACGCAGCCGACGGTCCATCCAAGATGACGAGCAGTTCACCAGACTTTGGCAGCACCAGCCGGAGGCCGCCAGAGGCACTGCCACCTGACCTCTTGTCGATCGAGACGCTGCGCCGCGGCTCTCCCCGAAAGTGAAGAAGCGTGCGGCGGCTCGAATCGTGCTCAAAATCCCGTCCCCACGACACGCCACAAGAGGAAGTGAGCGTGGCAGCATCCTCGGAGCCAAGGACGGGCGTTCCTCGAGTCAGCCGATACACGGTCTCGGTGCTCCGAAAGTCCCACGCATCCCATCGGGCCAAAAGGTCCTCGAGACGGACAGCGAATACGTCCTCGAACGTCTCGCGAACTTCAGTTTCTGGCCGCCCTCGCGTTAGTCTAGAGTACAGATCCACGTAGCGCTCCCGCCCGTACTCCTCAACGATAAACCGCGCGAATGCTCCGGCAGTGCGATACAAGGTGCCGACGTCCCTCTCCGCTGCCTCGTTCCACCCCTCATCCGTGCAAAGCCGCACGACGTCGAAGCTTCCTATGAGCTCAGGAACCGTTTGCGTATCGACGGAGCCGAAACTCTCGCTGAACATAACCGCCGCTCCTTCCGCGAGGAACCTTGGTGGCTGCCCAAGCGCCGCGGCGACTGCGTGGACGAGCTCGTGCGTATCTGCGCCGGTGGTCGTGTAAACAATCCCCTCGGAGAAGCAGCCTCCGGCGTAGTGAGAACAGGGCGCGAAGTCGCGAAGGGAATCTTTGCCCTCGTAGAGGTTATAGCGGACGCCCGTCACTCCGACTCCGAACCAGTCGGAGAGCTCGACGATTTCACTTTGCGCTCGTTCGGGAGCCCCTGCGCACAGCTCCGCCCCCCCCATGACGGCATAGGTGAAACCCTCGTTCTCAAAGGCGATGGATTCTGTCGGGGGCTCTTTGCCGCATCCCAGGGCTAGGAAGCAAGCGATGAGAGAGGCCCATGCTTTCGGCTCGTCATAACGACGCATCAGCAAACTCTACATCAAAAATTACGCGAGGCAGCGTTTCCCGCCACCTCGCGTTTTCTTACTGTTGCTTCCCTCGCTTACTTACTCGCCGCAGTCGAAACTATCCTGAAGAACGTTCATGTTCGCGCGAACGAGGATCTTTCGAGCAAAAAACTCACCGGTGAACGCCTGCGCAGGACTGTTGTTTCCGAGAGTTAGGTCCCCTTGCGGGGCCCGAATGATTCCGTTGAAGCTCGATTCAAGAAATATGTGAGAGGCGTTGGGGAGATTGAAGATGGGCATAGTCCCCGATTGAGTGCCACGGTACGTGACATTGCCATGAATCCAAGCAACGACGCGCCCTACGAACTGCACGGTAGCGCCGGGTTCGATCTGCAAGTTAGCGAATGAGTATTCGCCGCTGCTTAGAGTCAAAGTTGCTCCGGCTTTGACGGCAACGTCACCGTACTGACCAGCGTTGAGCGTTGTCGAAGTTGATGGCTCCAGGTTCACCGAGTTGGACGAGGGCGCGAGTACGCCGGACAGAACAGGAGCAGCGGCCGCAGGAGCGAACGTTTCCTCAGTAACCGTACCGAAGACGTTCACGCCATTCTGGGTCCAAAACTGATCGCCCGTTGTAAGATCACCGTCAATGAACGCGCGCTCGCGCGCGAACACTGAAGACACGCTTTGCACCGCTCCGACCTGTGAATCAGCTCCAAGTTCGGTTGTTTGCACACCGGTTGCCAAGATGAGTCCCTTGGATCCGTTAGAGGCGAGGATCTTCGCTCGGTCGGCCAACGTCAGCTGCTCGCTAGCTCGGAGAACCGGACGTGCGACGACCGAATACTCCACGTTGATCGTAGCTGCCACCCCGTTGGGCTTCGTAGCGGTCCACTCCACGAGAACTGTCCCTGGGGGGACGGCCGCGCTACGTCCCAAGAGAGGGATGGGACCGACGGAGCCCTCGTTGATGCCAACCACGTGTCCGGTTAGCTCTGCCCCGGAGCACAGATCTGTGACGCTCGGCGCGGGAAACTCAATCTGAGTTTCCCCGGACGAACACGCCTCAAGTTGAGTATTGCTGGGCACTGTCAGCACTGGCGGTTCGGTGTCATTCACTTGGAAAGACACCTGTTGAAGAGCTGCTTTTCCGCTTGGATCCTGCCCAGTAGCCGCAACCAAGTAGGATCCAGGAGGAAGCTCAACCTGAACGGTCATTCCTTCGCCAAGGAGCTCGCCGCCCTCGTTGCGCCAGGACACCGAGAAGATTGTCCCATCAGGATCACTCGACCCTGATGCATCGAGCACCACCGGTGCCGTCCCGGTCAGAGGGTCGCAGGTCAGATCTCCTCCGGCAAACGCAGAAAGCCTAGGAGTACGATTCCCTTGGGAGCTTCCTCGGAAAGAGAGCTGAAACGCTCCGTCCGTTCCAGCAAAGTATCCGTCGATTGCGATTGCGCCTGTTTGACTGTCGAACGTGCCCGTCACATCGTTGTTCGGCACGAATGAGTCCGAGCCCAGCGCTCCATGCGCGACTAGCTGCCCATTCAATCGAACATTGCCCGAAGGGAACGTTATATTTCCGTTCGCATCAATCGTACCATACCAAATGTTTGCATTCGATACTCCCACGCCTGAAATTCCGATTCCTTCGATGCTGAGGTTTTCACCCGAAAGCGAGAGATCAGTAAGAGCGACCTCGCATGGAAAGCTCGCGCAATCCGGTGTGGTCAGCGAAGCCGAGCCAGAAGCGAGGGTGCTTCCGGAATGCCCTTCGATGGACACATTTATCCTGCTATCCGAAGTTGCGACGAACTCGTCCGTGCCAGGAAACTTCCCTGGGTCATCGCTTAGGTTGCAGCGGGTTTCTGAGAAAAACGGCTCAAATCGAAAGCCGGGATTGGGCGCGTAGGGGCTATCGAACTCACCCGTGAGGAAGTTGAAAAAGCTGAGGTCCGCTCCGAATGCGTTGCAGGCGTTCTGACACTTTTCAGTGAACTCTGCTTGCGTATCGATAACGGCAGGATCCCCGCAACCCGCGGCCTCGTACATGATCCCGCCAACAACCTTGCATGGGCAATGGACCAAAAATCCGTCCAAACGGTCCACCACGTCGCCACTTCCACAACCTGTACTCGCGAGTGACGCCACGGTGGCAAACACGGCCAACCGTCGCCACCCGATCTGGTAGCATTGCTTCATAAGGTCCCCTTCCTAGTTGGATCGGCCCCACCTCCAGTATCGATAAGAGAGCCAAAGGTGAGGGCTCGGTTTCTTTTATACTCGCTCGAGCCGGAAACAAAGAAACTTCTGGATCAATTTCTGCTCACAAACACATTGCGCCTCTGAGGGCCGCATCGGCCCGACGTCCAGATTCTCAAATGGCGCCGGTGGCCTGAAACTGACCGCAGTCCAGTGTCCAAAAGTCTGCGAACACAAGTCAGGGCAAACTACGGCGCTCTCTCGTACACGTTGCGTGCTCTTGCGCTCCGACATTCCCCGGGTGTGCCACCGGTTCGAAAACCGTCGTAGGCGTCGCATCTCGACCTTGATTGGCCGCCGGAATCGCTGATCGAAGCGCCCGGAATCAGTGATCGGGTGACCGGAATCGCTGATCGGGTCCGGCCCGAATACTCACTCAATGACTTCGCACAAGAAAGAACGGACCTCTCGAGCGCCCAAGACCGCGCTGAAAAGACGCTGTGACCAGGATAGATCCGAGCGCCTGCAATCCCACAAGCCCGCGCCGCCCGACCAGCAACACGCTGCCGACCGCCACTCGGGCCCCTGACATGCTCGCGCACACGCTGCCTCACGCCACGACCCCACGAAGCAAACCCTAGGCGCCCTACACGAGCCTCAGCGCGGGCGGGGATGAGCTCGAGAGGACACATTGAGAAACCGCATGAGCCCGCGCCCTTGGACCACCAACACCTCTCGGAACACAACTCGAGCCTCGGGGTCCTCACGCACACGCCCTCGCGAAGCCGCGACAACTCAAAGCACAAACTAACAATTTTAGCCTAAACCGAGCGCGGGCGAAGGAAATCCGGTCACGCCAACCTCCCGAAACATCCGCAGATTCTGGAAATCGGCGCGAGACCAAGACAAGCAAAAGGCCTCGGCTCTCCCAGCGCGGGCGAGAAGAAAGAACTCGAGACCTCAGTAGTCTCGCAAACCCATGGCTGCGCGCGATACTCAAACTCCGCGTCAACCTCACAATCAGGCACATCGCTTGCGCGCGCTCAGACCGCAAACGATCGACAAGCCTCGTCCACCCAACCAAACCTCTGCGAAAGCAAAGCGGCAGAGGGCCCCATAACGCTTGCCATTGTGCCGCGGCCCTCTCCACCCCGCGGAGGACCGCTGCAACCGGCGCTCATCCTCGCAGAGGATACGCTCAGAGAGCGCCGAGCGACAGACCCCGAAGCAGGGAAGAACGCCTGCAAAGGCCGTCGGTCACAAATGGCGAGTTAGACGGAACCGCATAGGCGAGTCCTTTGAAACTAACCTTCTACGGGTTGAGCCATTGACGGTCAGGTGCACAAATTATCCGTGCATCAATGTACGCCATGTCCATCGACAGTACCGTACGGACCATGTATTTCTTCCGGGCAATGTCCTTCTCAGCTACCAGAGCAACGTCCGCGACGTTGTCATCCGTGATGCAGAGCGGCAAGAGCAGCTGGATTCGCCCGTCATACCAGTGGGGGACCGCAAGTTTGTAGTTTCGCTTGAGCCTTTCTTTTAGCTGTCGCACCGCCCCTTCCACCGCATTTCGTGCAAGCGCTTGGTTGCCCTGAAGAACAGCAGGTAGCCGATCTGCGTTGTCCGTCAGGATGTGCTTGTAATCAACTTCAAGCTCCATGCGGTAGTCAAAAACCAGCTCGGCCGGGTCGTCGATATAGGTTGCTATGTCTGGCAGTGGTTCAAATTCGCGAACCTTGTCGGAATAGCCGTCGAAGTAACCGAAGAAGGTCCAGTCTGTCTGCCCACGATCAACCGCGTTCGGGTTGCGATAGAACGTCGCGAAGACATCCTTCCCTTCAGGAGTTTGAAGCCCGGTATTGAAGCACGCCTTTGATTCGTCCGACGAGAGACGGATCTTTCGCTGCTCTTGTAGTCGAATGAACGTGTAGTTCAGATAGTTGGCCAGAATCGGGTATGACCTTCCAGGTCGCCGAAATTCCGCACGCTCAAAGTCCCATTGTTCTAGCTTGGCCTTCTCAGCGAGCTTCTGAAAAGGAGACTCCCAATTCTCGCCGTGTTCTTCCCGCCACCCGAAATGGGCGAATACCGTTCGCGGATCCTGATCTTTGAATCGGCGCGATAACGCTTCATATGTGCGCATCTTGTACTTCCTTTCATCGACAAATTTCGCCTACTTTTTGGACGGCTTTCCATCGGACGCTAAGCCTACCGCACCCAAGCAACGATTTCCTCTTTTGCGGCAGGCGAAAGCTGCAGCGCGATGAAGTCGTTGAGCGCCTCTGGATCGGTTTCCGTCCGCGTCGCCTCCACCTGTACGTCCCAGCTATCGTAGTCCTCGGGGTCACTTGCAACGACGAGACCAATACCGAACCGCTTCGCTTCAGATGCTACGGCTTCGACTGACTCCTCAAGTGACTTTGCCTTGTCGCTCGGAACATGCAGCCAGACGTAAGAGTGAGTCGCTGCCCGGCGATGGGCGAGGGCTTCGTAGACCGCCGTCACATCAATTGCCCAATGAGGCTTAACCTCAAACGTAAACAGGTCGAAGAACTTGCCGGGTAAGTGGGGAAAAACGCGTAGCCCTGCAACGATCAAATCGGGACGGGTCCAAATTCCGCCCGTCGAACGGCGCCCTTGCAACGCGGTAACTTCAACCAGCGCCTGTCGCAAACGGTAGTCCTTGATCCAATCCCGGCGGAGCACGGTCGCGATGGGCTCATAGAGACTTGCCTCTGTCGGCGTTGCCGAGGCGGCGGAACTGGTCTGAGCGCCACCTTCGGGGGCGGGCGTGGGGCGGTCAACAAGTGTCACTGAGCCGCCCTTGCCTCGCCCAAGCGTCACAAGGCCCCGGTCGTAGAGCCGATTGCGCAAAGGCCAATACAAGGCTTCCTCCCATCCAAGCGTTCTTCTCAGCGACACGTTGCCAGCAGAACCTCCCGATTCTCGGAGGCTGGATAGCATCCGCTCTTCAAGTGTAGCAATCGCCGCGTCGTCTAGACCTTCCAACCCCATTTTTGAATCCCTCAGTCGAACGTTTCCGTCTAACGCTTGCCGTTGTGCCGCAGCACAACCACCCAGCAGGATAAGCCAACCGGCGCCCTTCCTCAAAGAGGAAGACGGGCGGGCGCCGAGTGCCGGCCTCTCGTCCGAAGGCTGAAACCTACCAAGTTGCTGACGGCACCAACGGCTAGTTAGGAAGCTGTGAGGCCGATCGCAGGACCATTAAGCCGACTTATCACGATGCGGAGACTCTTTGTCGGGTCCTAGGTTCAAATCCCGACGGAAAAGGCCTATGGTGATGAGGTGTCCGAGCAGAAGGCGTCCAATAGTCCGGAATTGGAGTTGGTACGTAACCGTCCAGCAGTCGGCGCCTATCCATGACTAGCGGAAGGCGTCATCGTGCGTTCGCACGATGACGTGGTGGTCAAGCTCACGGATCTATGACGCGACAAGGCTCAAGCGGTACGCGGCCGGTACGAAAGTACGCTCGGGCGGAGCTCTATCTCGATTCTGCCGGGTTTGGCGGCCGGTATTTGTGCGGCAAGAGCTCCTCGATCCGGCTCTGCGGGTGCGATTGAATTCGGACCAGCACATCGGCGAGATATGTGGTCGGATTGAGCCCATGCTTCTCCGCGGAAGCGACCAGTGTGTACAGAATCGCGTGGCGTTCACCCGACTCCTTCGACTGGAAGAAGAGGTAGTTCTTTCGGCCGAGCGCGACACGCCTCAGGTCTCGTTCCGCTGCGTTGTTGTCGATTGCAACCTTCGAATCGGTGAGAAAGACGCGAAGGGCTCGCCGCCCTTTCAGCACGTAGCGCGCTGCTCGACCCGGCACCGAGCGAGGTTCGTGGAGCTTCGCGGCTCGCCGAGCCCAGAGCAGAAGTCGCGCGAAAACCGGACGGCCTTCCACCGCGCGAAGCGCGAGATGCTTTTCGGTACCAACAACGCTCTCCTTCCTTGCGCGCGCCTCAATCTCATAGAGCTTACGAATCAGCTCAAGCGCATCATCGAAGCCTGCATGCTCGCGACTCTCAAAGACCTTTCTTCGTGCGTGCGCCATGCAACCTGCTCGCGTCCTTCGACCCGGCTTCGTGACTTGGTTGTATCCGGTGTACTGGTCGACAATGATCGTGCCCTGCGAATCTCCCAAGAGCTCGCTCGCAACGCTGCCACTGCGCGATTCGGCGTACTTGTAGACAACCAGCTCCGGGCTCGAAAAAGTCCACATGAAGGCTCTCTTGTCGAGGTTCGCTTGCCGAGCCGTCGTCTCATCTGCATGCACAACCGAAGCGCTAGCCACAATGGCGCAGGCGGCCGCACGCAGTGGCCTGAGTTCCTTCGCCGCACGATGAATGAGCGAATTCAGAGTGCTGCGACTGATCGGGATCCCAAGACGGGCGTATTCCTTCTCGAGGCGATACTGCGGAATCGAGTCGCTGCACTTGGAGACACACAGCTGCGCGGCAAAGCTCGGCGCGTAGCGGGTCTTGTCGCCCATGCGCGCTGGGGGCGCCGCCGTGATGACCTGCCTGCAACCGCAGGCGAGTGTCTGGCGGAGGTAGATGCGCTTTCGAAAGTAGCCAGGCACGTATTCGATGATTATCGAAGACTTCCCCTCGCCAACTTCGCGAAGCGCCGTAGAGCCGCACTCTTTGCAGCAACGAGCGTCGCTCGCTACTGTTATCTTTATGGGAGATGTCTCGAGTCGCGAAGCCCGCGGCTCACTCAGCGCGTCGCGTGCGGCCTTCTGCTCGGCGCGAGGCACGGGCTCTTTAGGCAAAGGGGGCGGCAACTTCTCCGCCTTCTGCTTCTCGCTCTTGCGCCCGAAAGCCCCCTTCTCCAGCGCCGCCAAACGCTCCTTCAGAAGAAGAAGTTCTTGCTCCTGCGCCCGAGCGTACGTCTTCCAGCCGCAGTCATGATCTTCCTCGGGCGGCGCCACTGCCGAGTTTCGATCACGCTCGCGGCTCCGTGTCGATCCCCGCCTCGAAGCGATCGACTTCACTTTTGTTTTTTCGTCACGCAGTGCGGAGCGCGCTCGGCTGCCAGGCGGGTGTTCTCCGCGCCGAGCCGACGTCGAATCCACCGAGCAGCATCGCTAGCTCAGCACCGTCGAGCTCGAGGCTCGCCCCGTCGGCCCCAAGGGCAGGCATTCGAAATCGACCTCGCGCGAGCCGCTTATAATAAACAACAAACCCGCTCTTGTCCCAAAAGAGCACCTTGATGCGGTCGAGCCGTCTACCGAAAAACACGAAGTAGTGCCCGCTATAAGGGTCGCCGCTCAGCACACTCTCCGCCAGCTTGCAGAGCCCATCGTGCCCTCTCCGCAAGTCGACCGACTCCCTCGCCACAAAGACCTTGAGCTGCGAGCTCGCACTCAGCATTGCATCCCAATCGCGTGCGCAAGCTCGGCCACATACTTCACCTCTGTTCCCACCCTAAAACGCACGCGCACGCTCCCAACCTCGAGCTCACACTCGCTGGCAGCCCCGATCAGCCCCGGCTTCAGCACTATCGGCACCAGCGCTGGCACCTCACGCTTCGGAGCCTTCCCAATCCGAGACTTCCAAAAGTGAAGCGTACTCAGCGGCACATCGTGACGCCGGGCAACCTCGGATACCGTGACTCCGCCCCCTATCTCTCGAACAAGTCCCTCCCAAAATTCTCGACTTCGCTGCTGCCGCATGCCCCAAGTCTCGCCCCTGCTTTCGCCGACCGCTATGCGCCTATTGCGGGACGGTTACGTTGGTACCCCGCTGGGTGATGCAGGGGCTCAGCGAGGAGCTTCCTCTTTCAACGGAGCGCGTGGTTTTGTTTCTTGGGGAGGAGGAGCTTCCTGGAGTTGCTGAGCTGACGTTTGTTTGGGCACCGTTTCCACATACAAAGGCGCGGATAACGACAGGGCAACTCGATCCGAAAATTGAATGGGTTGCACACACACGGGAGACGGCGGAATTTGAGCTCATCCTGTACGGAACGAAGACCCGGGCACTACTGATGTCCTTCAATTCGCGCCTTGAGGGACAAAGCGTTCGGTTAGCATTGGACGCAGCGCTCCCCGAGTTCGAACACGGTGATGGTCCATTCACCAGAGTGCAATTCTCGATCGCGAACTTCCGGAGGTTCTTTGGGACCTGGATCAAGACTGGCGATCACGCTGGAAGAGCTGGTCGGCTGACTTTCCGCCATGACGGTTGGGTAGTTGTTGTCGAAAACGCACCAAATCTGGATGACCTTCAAGAATCTAGAAAACGCCTCATTGGCCACGCCATCACTCACAATGGCTACTTCCAACGGGAAGACGACAAGCCTTTTCGAGTGCTGGATGCCGATCGCATCCTGTCAGCGCTTCTCGGCCTGCTTTGCCTGGCCCACGGTGCCTGGGCACCTTACATCATGCCTGTTGGTTTAGACTCGAGTGGAGTGAAGGTGTGGGAACGTTGGTACATTCCCAAGGGTGATCCTTGGACCTCCCCATCTAACTGGTTCGACTGGACTCATCCGGACGGACTCGACCAGATGTTCGGTCACATCCTTAACGGCTGTGCGAACGATGATTGGAAGAGAGCGTTCGAGAACGCGCTCTTCTGGTATGATCAGATTGCGAGGAATAGTGCGCCGAATGCGACGCTGCTTCTTGCCCAGACAGGGCTTGAGATTCTGTCGTGGTATCGGTTCGTGACCGCTGGGAGTGAACCAGCGGCTACATTTGATAAAAAGCCCGCTGCTTACCGGATTAGACGACTGCTTCAGGAGTACTCAATTCCAGTCGGGATCCCGGAAGAGCTTGGCGCCCTATCGAATCTTGCATTTTCCGAAGGTTGGTCGGATGGGCCGCACGCCACGACGGCCCTGAGGAATCTTGACGTGCATCCGAAGGGAAATAGCGCGCCATTCGAAGTGGTCAACGAGGCCTCGACGTTGACCCTTTGGCACTTCGAGCTCTGCCTTCTGGCTTTCGCAGGTTATGGCGGAGTCTACCGAAACAGGACTCAATGGCCGCGGTCAGACTCGCTTGAGTATGTTCCCTGGGTGGTCGGACCATCGGCTTCGGAAGCGTTCGTGGAGTCTACCTAACGCTTGCCGTTGTGCCGTAGCGACCTCTCACTCAGCGACACACCACAACCGGCGCCCGTCCAACCACTCATCTACTCCTGCCGGGCGCCGAGCGATACCCTCCCGGCGAAGCCCTACCCCCAGCAGGCTTCCGCTACCGGCACCAACGGCTTTATGGCTGTCCCGTCTCCCACTTATTAGGCCGCTCGTGACTCTGCTTGCGAGAGTCCTGGGTGAGAGGGAGATGCACCCAGGGGCAACGAACCACCAACGGCGAGCACGAGATGCCCACTAAC
>Ga0182792_1002734_pt1 | contig 12092 bp, 14 predicted proteins | sample Passage237B_FD_130497 | JGI IMG/M metagenome (GOLD analysis project Ga0182792, IMG submission 130497) | Cellulose adapted compost microbial communities from Newby Island Compost Facility, Milpitas, CA, USA - Passage2 37B (version 2) (version 2) ...
AGGCCGGCTCCTACAACGCCATGCGGCCCCCGCCTCTGTAGGAGCCCGCCTTGCGGGCGACCTCGCCGCGTGGCGGCGAGGCGGCGAGGCGATGCGGCAGCGGCAGCCCATTCGGTCGCCGGCAAGGCCGGCTCCTACAACGCCATGCGGCCCCCGCCTGTAGGAGCCCGCCTCGCGGGCGACCACGCCGCGTGGCGGCGTGGCGGCGTGGCGGTGCGGCGGTGGCAGCCCACCCGCTCGCCGGCCAGGCCGGCGCCTACGGGGCCGCGGCGAACAGGTCGATGGGGCGCGCGCGGGGCAGGGCGCCTTCCAGTTCGAGCAGGAAACGCTTGGTCGGCAGTCCACCGCCGAAGCCGGTGAGCGAGCCATCCGCACCGATCACGCGGTGGCACGGCAGCACGATGGGCAGCGGGTTGCGTCCGTTGGCGGCGCCCACGGCGCGCATCGCGGCCGGCCGGCCCACCCGCGCGGCCAGTTGCGCATAGCTGAGCGTGGCGCCGTAGGGAATGGACGCCAGCGCGAGCCACACCTCGCGCTGGAACGGCGTGCCGCGCGGCGCAAGCGGCAGGTCGAAGGCGCGGCGCACGCCGGCGAAATACTCGTCCAGCTGCGCCTGCGCCCGGCGCAGCAGCGGATGGTCGCCCTCGCGCCAGCCGGCATCGCGGCGCACCGGGTGCCGGTTGCTCGTGAACTCGATCGCGTGCAGCCCGTCGTCGGACGCGGCGACGGTGAGCGGGCCGACCGGGCTGGCGATGCGGCGGTGGAAGATGGTCACGGGGATGCCTCCGTCGTTGCGGGCGCGGCGGCTTCGCGCCAGAGGTGGATGGCGGCATAGGCGCGCCACGGCCGCCAGGCCTCGGCGTGCGCCTGCAGCTGCCGCGCGGTGAGCCGGCGGCCATCACCCGGCAGGGCCTTCTGCAGGACCAGGTCGCCGGCGGGGAATGCGTCCGGATGCCCGAGCGCGCGCAGCGCCAGGTAGTGTGCGGTCCAAGCGCCGATGCCGGGCAGCGCGGTCCAGGCCTCGACGAAACCGTCCAGCGTCTGCTCGGGCTGGAAGCCCGCGCGGCCCTCGAGCACCGCACGTGCGACCGCGCACAAGGTCGCCGCGCGCGCGCCGGTCAGGCCGATGCCGGCCAGTGCCTCGGTGCCGGCCCCGGCCAGCGCCTCGGGCGTGGGGAAAAGGTGAGTGATGCCCGGCAACGCCGGTGCCGGCAGGGGCCGCCCGAAGCGCTGCGCCAGCCGCGTGCCGAGCGTGCGCGCGGCGGCAACGCTGACCTGCTGGCCGAGCACCGCCCGCACCGCGATCTCGAAACCGTCCCAGCCGCCGGGAAGGCGGAGCCCCGGCTGGCGCCGCAGCAGCGGGCGCAGCCGCGCGTCGCACGAGAGCGCCGCGGCGATGCCACGCGGCTCGGCGTCCAGGTCGAACATGCGCCGCACCCGCGCGACCAGCAGCGCCAGCTGCGCGGGCGCGGCGCCATGCAGTTCCAGCCTCAGCGCGTGCGCGCGCGCGCCGCGCGTTCCCGGCCAGGCGCCCACCCGCAGCCAGCCCGGTGCCTCGGGCGTGCCGATGGCGCGGACGTACCCGTGCGCGTCGACCCGCTCGATGCCCGGCAGCGCGCGCTGGCGCAGGAAGTCGAGCGTGGCGGCGAAGTCGAAGGGCGGACGGTAGCCCAGGCGAAGCACCAGCGGCTGCGCATCGCCCGCCGGCAGCGCCTCCGGCGGCGCGCGCCTGCGCAGTTCGCGCGGAGCCATGCGGTAGGCCTCGAGGAACGCGGCGTTGAAGCGGCGCAGGCTGGAGAAGCCCGAAGCCAGCGCCACCTCGGTTACCGGCAGGCGGGTCTCGGTCAGCAGCTGCTTGGCGAACAGCAGGCGTCGCGTGCCGTGCACGCCGATGGGCGCCGCGCCCAGGCGCTCGACGAACAGGCGCCGCAACTGCCGCTCGCCCAGGTGCACGCGCGCGGCCAGCTCGGACAGGCTGCGCTCGGCGAGGAAACCCTGGTCGATCAGCTTGAGCGCGCGGGCCACCGCCTCGTCGCCGCGACGCCAGGCGCCTTCGCCGGGGGCCAGCTCGGGCCGGCAGCGCAGGCAGGGGCGGTAGCCCGCGGCCTCCGCGGCCGCCGCGCTGGGGAAGTAGCTCACGTTCTCGCGCCGCGGCGCCGGCGCCGGGCATACCGGCCGGCAGTAGATGCCGGTGCTGCGGACCGCGGTGAAGAACAGCCCGTCGAAGCGCGGGTCGCGGCTCAGCCGCGCGCGCTCGCACACGCGCGGATCGGGCAGGGTGGCGGTGGCGGACGGGGATGGCATGGATGCAGGCTAGCACCGCGCCGCCCTGCCGACTCGCCGTTTCCGGACATGGATGTGCGTGCCGCCCGGCGCCTTCTACGGCTCCCGCAGCGCCCCCCGCAGCGCGGCCGGATCGCCGTCGTTGGGCGCCGGCGCGATGCCCAGCAGCCGCGCCAGCAGCGGGTAGACGTCGACGTTGTCGAACGGTGGCAGCACCGCCCCGCGCCGGAACGCCGGGCCGGCGGCGACGAACATCGCGCGCATCGACGGCAGGTCCGGATCGTAGCCATGCGAGCCGCGCGTGCCCTCGCGCAGGCGGCGACCCACCTGCGCGCGCGGCAGCGCGTCCCAGCCTTCGTGCATCTGGCAGACGATCGGCGGGATGCGCGGGTGCGTTCCGTAGCGCCAGCGCGCCGGAAGCGCTTCCTTGCGCCAGCAGTCGTACTGCGCGTGCGCGCCCTGCAGGCGGCGTTCGACCTCGGCCTCGCGGCCGGGGAGCGGCACGATGCCCACCACCTGGCCGATGCTGGTCACCCGCGCCTCCTCCGGCGCGACGATGTCCTCCACCGCCAGCACCTGCGCCGGCGGGACCTCGGCCATGCCGTGGTCGGAGACCGCGACGATGTTGACATGCGCCAGCAGCCCGCGCGCGCCCAGCCCGTCGAGCAGGTGGCCCAGTGCCGCGTCGGCCTCGCGCAGCGCCTGCCGCGCCTGTTCCGAGTGCGGGCCGTGCGCGTGCGCGGCGCTGTCGGGCGTGTCGAAGTACAGCGTCACCAGGTGCGGCCGGGTGGCCGGCGGTTCCGAAAGCCAGGCCAGCGCCTGCTCGGCCCGCGCGCGCGGCGGCAGCGCCTTGTCGAAGGGCTTCCAGCGGTCGGGGTGGTGGCCCTGGATCGGCGCCTCGCTGCCCGGCCAGAACATGGTGGCGCTGCGCAGCCCGGCCTTGCGGGCGCCGGTCCACAGCGGCTCGCCGCCCCACCACCGGCCCTCGCCCACGGCCTCGCGGTCGCTCAGCTTGAACCCGCCCAGCGCCGCGTCCCACATGGTGTTGTGCACGATGCCGTGGCGGTCCGGGCGCAGCCGGGTGACCAGGGTGTAGTGGTGGGGGAAGGTGAGCGAGGGATAGGCCGGACGCATCCCCCGGGCGCGCACGCCTGCGGCGGCCAGCCGGTCCAGCGTGGGCGTGTCGCCCCGGCCCAGGGCGTCGGCGCGCACGCCGTCGAAGGAGACCAGCAGCAGCGGCGTCGTGGCCGGCGGCGCGGTGGAAGCGGAACGGGGCGGCGTGGCCGAACAGGCGACCAGCGACAGCAGCAGGAAAAGGCAGGCGAGGCGGTACGGGAACAAGCGCATCGGCGGTACGGCGGCGGACGGGCGCGCCAGCTTGGCAGAGTCCGGTTCCCGCTGCATGACGGCCCCGCTTGACGGGTCGCCGGCGCGGCAGGATGCTGGCCCCGCCACTGGAGGACATTCGCATGAAGCTGCCGGCCTTCCCGCTGTCGCTTGCGGTTTTCCTCGCCGCTTCCGCCCACGGTTCGGCACGGGCAGCGCCGGAACCGCCGCGCACCCAGGCGCCTGCCGCGACCTCCTCGCCCGCCGCGCCGGGACCCGCTACCCCCTTCGCCGAGCCTGATGCCGCGGACGGCCAGGACGCGGGCGACGGCACGTCCCCCGCGCGCCGCAGCCGGATGGTGGACGGCGACGACAATCGGCCCAGCTTCCGGCTTTCGGCGGCGTACCGCGTGGTGGAACGCGACCCTGCCGGCAAGGACACATGCCTCAAGGGCACCGGCAGCCGGCTGAAGCGGGATGCCGACGGCCATGCGGCCTGCACCATCGGTAATGGCCGTGTGTACGTTCCGGAGCGCTGACGTGCGCGCGGTCGCCACGGCGCTGATGCTGTCGGGCGGGCTGGCGTGGCCGGGCGTGGCCTCCGCCGGGGACGCGCGCTGCGAGGTGTGGGCGCGCGAACTGGCGTTCGCCGCATCGGTGGCTGCCCGCGACGCGGCGGCATTCGCCGGATACGTGCATCCGCAGGCGGTGTTCGCGGTCACCCGGCCGCAGCCGCTGCGCGGCTCCGACGCGATCGTCACCGCGTGGCGCGGCGTCATCGACGGCACCGCGGTGCGGCTGTGGTGGTATCCGGATCGCGTGAACGCGGGCGGCGAGGGGCTGGTGGCCTCCAGCGGGCCGGCGCTGTACCAGGATCCGGCCACCGGCGCCTACCGCACAGGGCGCTTCAGCTCGGTGTGGCAGCGCGACGCGCAGGGCACCTGGCGCGTGGTGTTCGACGACGGCAGCGAACCGGTGCCGGCGGACGCCGCGCAGGTGGAGGCCTTCCACGCCGGTCGCCGCGAGGCCTGTCCACCGGCCTGACGCCCGCCTGAAGCGCGGGCCGCGGGCGGTGCCCTGCATGGCGCACCCGCGCTATAACGGGACGCAGGTATACGTGGGAGCCCGCGCCATGAACCTCAAACCGTTCCTGCCGTGGCTGCTGCTGGCCGCCGTCGCGCCCGGAACGGCGACGGCGCAGGTGCAGCCTTCGATCCAGCCGAACCGCTACGGCAGCCAGCCCGCGCCGCCGTCCAATGACGCACGCGCCGCCTACGAGCGGCAGCGCGAGGCGGCCGAGGCCGCGCAGCGTGGCCAGCGCGCCGCCAGCCGCCGTGCCGAGAACGACCGCTACGAGGTGGCCATCGACGCCAACCGCCGGCGCCTGGAGGCCGACCGCGCCCGCACCGAGCGCCTGCGCGCCGCGGCCCCGACGCCGGCCGAGTCCGAGCGCCTGCGCCAGGAGTTCGAGCAGCGCCGCCAGTCCTACGAACGCGAGCGCGAGGCGCTGGAGCGGCAGCGCGCGCAGGCGCAGCCCCAGCCCCAACCCTGAGCCGCGCGGCGGCGGCCGCGCGGCCCGCCCTGCGATAATGCCGGCATCTCCTTTCCTGGCAGACCGGCATGTCCGACCCGCGACACGATCCTTCCCGCGTCGTCCGCGCCCCGCGCGGCGACCGGCTCAATTGCCGCAGCTGGCTCACCGAAGCCCCGTTCCGCATGCTGCAGAACAACCTCGACCCCGAGGTGGCCGAGCGGCCCGGCGACCTGGTGGTGTACGGCGGCATCGGCCGCGCCGCGCGCGACTGGGCCTGTTTCGACGCCATCCTGGCCTCGCTGCGCGAGCTGGGCGACGACGAAACCCTGCTGGTGCAGTCGGGCAAGCCGGTGGGCGTGTTTCCCACCCATGCCGACGCGCCGCGCGTGCTGATCGCCAATTCCAACCTGGTGCCGCACTGGGCCACCTGGGAGCACTTCAACGAGCTGGACCGCAAGGGCCTGATGATGTACGGGCAGATGACCGCAGGCTCCTGGATATACATCGGCAGCCAGGGCATCGTGCAGGGGACCTACGAGACCTTCGTGGAAATGGGCCGCCAGCATTACGGCGGCAACCTGCGCGGCAAGTGGATCCTCACCGCGGGCCTGGGCGGCATGGGCGGCGCGCAGCCGCTGGCCGCATCGCTGGCCGGTGCGTGCTCGCTGAACATCGAATGCCAGCAGAGCCGCATCGACTTCCGCCTGAAGACGCGCTACGTGGACGAGCAGGCCAGCGACCTGGACGATGCGCTGGCCCGCATCGCCAGGTACACCGCCGCCGGCGAAGCCAAGTCGATCGCGCTGCTCGGCAACGCCGCCGAAGTCCTGCCGGAACTGGTGCGCCGCGGCGTGCGCCCGGACTGCGTCACCGACCAGACCAGCGCGCACGACCCGGTGCACGGCTACCTGCCGATCGGCTGGACGGTGGAGCAGTGGCTGGCCGAACAGAAGGCCAACCCGCAGCGCGTCCGCGACGAGGCGAAGAAGTCGATGCGCGTGCACGTGGAGGCGATGCTGGCCTTCCATGCGCAGGGCATCCCCACCGTGGACTACGGCAACAACATCCGGCAGATGGCCTTCGACGAAGGCTGCACGAACGCGTTCGATTTCCCCGGCTTCGTTCCCGCCTACGTGCGCCCGCTGTTCTGTCGCGGCGTTGGCCCGTTCCGCTGGGTGGCGCTGAGCGGTGATCCCGAAGACATCTACAAGACCGACGCCAAGGTGAAGGAACTGATCCCCGACGATCCGCACCTGCACAACTGGCTGGACATGGCGCGCGAGCGCATCAGCTTCCAGGGCCTGCCGGCGCGCATCTGCTGGGTCGGCCTGGGCCTGCGCCACAAGCTGGGCCTGGCCTTCAACGAAATGGTGCGCAACGGCGAACTGAAGGCGCCGGTGGTGATCGGCCGCGACCATCTGGATTCCGGTTCCGTCGCCTCGCCCAACCGCGAAACCGAGGCGATGAAGGATGGCAGCGATGCGGTGTCCGACTGGCCGCTGCTCAACGCCATGCTCAACGTCGCCGGCGGCGCCACCTGGGTCAGCCTGCACCACGGCGGCGGCGTCGGCATGGGCTATTCGCAGCACAGCGGCGTGGTCATCGTCTGCGACGGCAGCGAAGCGGCCGACCGGCGCATCGCCCGCGTGCTGTGGAACGACCCGGGCACCGGGGTGATGCGCCACGCCGACGCCGGCTACGACATCGCCAAGCAGTGCGCCAGGGAACAGGGGCTGAAGCTACCGATGTCCTGAGCGCGCGGCAGGCGGTCCATGTGCGCCTGATCGCCTGCCGCCTCGCGGGCCGCACCTCGTGCCCCGGGGCCTGAGGTTGCGCCAGGAACTCCGGCATCGCCTCGGCGATCCCGACGCCGTGGTTCCGGCGCGAAGTGCCCGGTGTCGAGGAGTGCACCTCGGCGGCGGGGCCGGGCCGCGGGTCGGCCCGGCGACCTTCGGGCCGCTGGCACGGACTCACTGGTCCGGGATGTCCGGCTGCACCAGCAAGGCCAGCAGGGCCAGCGATTCCTGCCAGCCGAGGTAGCAGGCCTCGACCGGGATGACCTCGGGCAGGTTCTCCTGGGTGACGTGCATTTCGGTGCCGCAGAAGACCTTCCGCAGCACCACGGTGGTCACCATCTCGCCGGGCAGGTTGGGATCGTCGAAACGGTCGGTGTGGACGATGCGCTCGCCGGGCACCAGTTCCAGGTAGCGGCCGCCGAAGCTGTGGCCGTTGCCGGTGGAGAAGTTGCTGAAGCTCATGCGGTAGCTGCCGCCGACGCGGGCGTCCAGCTCGTGCACGGTGCAGGTGAAGCCGTGCGGCGGCAGCCACTTGGCCAGCGCGGCCGGGTCGAGGAAGGCTCGGTACACCTTCTCCGGGGGCGCGGCCAGCACGCGGTGCAGGCGGACGGTGCGATCGTTCGTGGTCATGCGTGGGTTCCTCGTCGGGTGGGTGGCAACGGCGCGCGTCAGCGTGCCAGTTCCAGGATCGGGGCGAAGCCGGCGTAGATCAGGCGGCGGCCGTCGAAGGGCATCGGGTTGGCGTCCGGGGCCAGGCGCGGGTCGTTCATGGCCGCGGCCATGCCGGCATCGCGGGCGGCCTTGTCCGGCCATTCGATCCACGAGAACACCACGGTCTCGTCCTCGCGCGCCTGCACGGCGCGGTGGAAGTCGGTCTGTTCGCCGTGGGGCACGTCGTCCCCCCAGCATTCGACGATGCGGGTGGCGCCGTGCTCCAGGAACACGGCGTCGCCGGCGCGGGCATGGGCCAGGAACTCCTCCCGGCGGGCGGTGGGAACGGCAAGCACGAAACCATCGACGTAGGACATGGCGGTCTCCTTGTTGCGGCGCCGGGATGGCGCCTTCATCCCTGCGACGGGCGGGCAGGGCGCGGATCGACATCGCCGATCACGCCGCCGCGATGGCCCCGGCGCATACTGGCGGCACCGGCCCCGGAGTCCTCGCATGATCGAGATCCTGCCCGCGCCGCCCCAGGTGGCGGCCTTCCGCTTCGACGGCATGCTCACCGCCGACGACTACGACCGCTGCATCGCCGAGATCGAGACGCGGCTGTCGCGCCATCCGCGCATCGGCCTGTACTGCGACATGCGCGGCTTTTCCGGCATCACGCCGCCGGCGCTGGCGCGCGACCTGCGCTATTCGCTGGGCAAGATCGGCGAATACCACCGCTTTGCCCGCGGCGCGATCGTGACCGGGCAGGCCTGGCTGGGCGCCGTGTCCGAGTTCGCCGGCCGCTTCTTCCCGCAGACCGAGATCCGCGCCTTCGCCGCGGACGAGGCCGCGCAGGCGATGGCATGGGTCGCGGCGGTCGAGCCCGGCGCCGCGCCGGGCTGAGCCCGCGCCGCCCGGCGGCGCGGCCGCCGCGGACCGGTTACGCTGTCGCCACCGCCTGAACGGGGAACGACCATGGACATCGAGATCCGCTACCTCGGCTGGGCCATCGTCCTCGGCCTGGTGCAGCTGTTGCTGGCCAGCCTGCTGGTGACGCGCCTGCGCGGCCTGGCGTGGAATGCCGGTCCGCGCGACCGCGACAACGGCCCGGCCCCGGGCGTGGCCGGGCGCGCCGAGCGCGCCTTGCGCAACTTCCTGGAGACCTTCCCGTTCTTCGCCGCGGCGGTGCTGGGCGCGGTGGCGGCCGGGCGCACCGACGCGCTCACCGCGCTGGGCGTGCAGCTCTACCTCTGGGCCCGCGTGGCCTACGTGCCGCTGTACCTGGCCGGCGTTCCCTACCTGCGCTCGCTGGTGTGGGGCGTGTCGATGGCCGGGCTGTTGCTGGTGCTGCGCGCGCTGCTCTGAGCCGCGTTCACTCGGCATTTGTGACGCCGGGGGCGGCTGCGCCTAGACTGGCCTGCCGCAGCCCCGGCTGCAGCCGTCCGCGCCACGCCCGATGCCGATGTTCCGCCGTTGCCTGATCCTGCTCTGCCTGGCGGCGCTGTCCGCCTGCCGCGCCGACCCGCCGCCGGCACCCCCGCAGGACCAGGCGCAGACGCAGACGGTGGCCACGCCCGAGGACGGCGGCGCGGTCAGCCGCGCGCCGCTGGACCCGGCCGCCGCCCCGGCGCCGGCACCCGCCGCGCCGCCGAAGGCGCGGGCGGCGGACTGGTCGCCGATGGAGCTGGCCTCCGGCCAGGCCTGGATCTCCTGCCGGCTGGACTACCGCGAAGGCGACGGCGAGCAGGTGACCTCGCCCAGCCGCGCCAACCTTCGCCACCTGATCGAGCCCTGCCGCAAGAGCGAGGTGCTGCGCCTGCGCTACCGCGGCAAGATCGCCAGCGACTTCACCGCGCTGGTGGAGCGGGTCACGCGCGTGGCCGACTCGCTCGGGGTGGCCAGCCGCGTGCTGGACCTGGATTCCACCGGCGGCCAGGTGGAGGACGCCATCCGCGCCGGCGACTGGATCGGCGGCTCGCGCTGGACGCTGTGGGTGCGCGAGGACTCCCTGTGCCACAGTGCCTGCGTGTTCGTGCTCGCCGGCGGCGACAGCCGCATGATCGCCGGGCGCGTGGGCATCCACCGCATCATCCGCCTCAGCTCCACCGCCACCAACCGCGTGGAACTGAACACCGAGCTGCAGGCCGTCTACGCCACGGTGCGCGAGTACCTGGAGCGCAACGGCGCCTCGCCGCTGCTGGCCGACGTGATGAAGACCGTGCCCAACCGCAGCCTGCGCCTGCTCACCGCCGAGGAGCTGCGCATCTACGGCCTGGACGGCAACAACGCCGCCCAGGACGACCTGGACCGCGTGCGCCTGCTGGACAAGTGCGGCGAGGACTTCATGCGCCGGCGCGACGCCTGGGTGCGCGCCTTCGACGACCAGTGCCGCGCCGGCGAGCTTCGCGTGCACGCGCTCAACGCCTGCGGCCTGCAGCTGCGCAGCGATTTCGGCTTCCCGGACGACGACTGCCCGGCGGAGAGCCCGCTGGCCGAGTTCAACGCCGTGCCGCACGCGCTGCCCGCGCCCGAGACGCCGGAGGACCCGTCCGAGGTGGACGCGGCCACCGGCTCGGCCTCGACCGGCGACGCCGCGGCGCCTGCGGCGGGCGCCGCCGCGGCCGGCGCCGAGGGCTGAGGCGGCCGCGGGGAGGGCGGAGGGCACGATCGGCATCCGCACCGGCCGGTGGCGTCGGACCCCGGCACGGCCGGCGCCGCGCTCACGCGGCCCCGTCGCGCTCCACCGCGGCGATGGTTTCCTCCAGCAGCTCGCGCAGCTGGGCCACCTTGGCCGCGCCCAGCCGCCGCGCGAGGCGGCGCTCCCATTCCAGGCTGAGCTCGATCAGGGCCGCCATGGCCTGTTCGCCGCGCAGGGTCAGTCGCGCCAGCTTGGCGCGACCGTCGGCCGGGTCCGGCACGATGTGCAGGTAGCCGCCGCGCACCAGCGCGTCGACCAGGTAGCTCATGCTCTGCTTGGTCATGCCGGCCTGGGCCGCCAGCTCGGTCACGCGCGAGCCTTCCGGCCGGATGTGGCGGAACACCGCGCTGTGCGCGGCGCGGAGGTCGTCGAAGCCGCGCTGCGCCAGCGCGGCGTAGGTGCGGTCCTGGAGGGCGCGGTAGGGCTGGCGCAACAGGCTGCCCAGGGTCCGCTGGCGTTCGGGATAGGAGGGGGGCATGCCGGCAGATTGGCACATGGTCAGATTTGCTGTCTATTATGGTCAGCCTTACTGACCAATTGCCCGAGGTGAATGCCATGACCATCCTGCAGGAAAACCCGCCCGAGACCGCCGAAGGCCTGCTGGCCCGGAACCTGGCGGTGGTGGACCGCCACATGCGCGAGGAGGCCAGCGACCCGGACGGCGTGCTGGCCCTGTACACCGAGGACGCGGTGCTGGAGGTGCCGGGCCGCGGCCTGCGGTTCGACTCGCACCAGGCCATCCGCGACAACTACGTGCGCATGTTCGCGTCCATGGCCGAGGTCGAGATCCAGCCGCTGGACCGCTTCGCCACCGCCGAGCGGGTGGTGGACGAGTGTATCGTCCGCCTGCGCCTGGTGGGCGACGGCATGGTCAACGCGCCGGTGCCGGTGGGCAGCCGGGCGGAGCTGCGCCTGCTGCACGTGTTCCACATGCGCGGGGGCAGGATCGCCCGCGAGACCGTGTTCGAGGGCTGGCGCGCGCTGGACGGCTGAACGGCGCGCCGCGGCCCGCGGCGGCGTCCAAGGGATTTTCACGCCCGCAGGGCGCACAATACGCGGCCATACCGCCGCGGTGCCCGCCCATGTCCTCCCCCGACGCACCTTCCCCGCCGCCGTTCTCGGAGCTGGGCCTGTCCGGGCCGGTGCAGGCGGCGCTGGCCGGGGTCGGCTACGAATCGCCGTCGCCGATCCAGGCCGCGACCATTCCCGCGCTGCTGTCCGGCCGCGACGTGCTGGGCACGGCGCAGACCGGCACCGGCAAGACCGCGGCCTTCGCCCTCCCCATCCTCTCCCAGCTGGACCTGGAGCGTCCCCCCGGCCGCCCGCAGGCGCTGGTGCTGGCGCCCACGCGCGAGCTGGCCATCCAGGTCGCCGAGGCCTTCCAGCGCTACGCGGCCCGCATCCCCGGCTTCCAGGTGGTGCCGATCTACGGCGGGCAGAGCTACTACCCGCAGCTGCAGGCCCTGCGCCGCGGCGTGCACGTCGTGGTCGGCACCCCGGGCCGGGTGATCGACCACCTCGAGCGCGGCTCGCTGGACCTGTCCGGCCTGTCCACGCTAGTGCTGGACGAGGCCGACGAGATGCTGCGCATGGGCTTCATCGACGACGTCGAGGCCGTGCTGCAGAAGACCCCGCCCACGCGCCAGGTGGCGCTGTTCTCCGCCACCATGCCGCCGCCGATCCGGCGCATCGCCCAGACCTACCTGCGCGACCCGGTCGAGGTCACCATCGCGGCCAGGACCACCACCTCGGCCAACATCCGCCAGCGCTACTGGTTCGTCAGCGGCCTGCACAAGCTCGACGC
>Ga0182792_1002736_pt1 | contig 12089 bp, 9 predicted proteins | sample Passage237B_FD_130497 | JGI IMG/M metagenome (GOLD analysis project Ga0182792, IMG submission 130497) | Cellulose adapted compost microbial communities from Newby Island Compost Facility, Milpitas, CA, USA - Passage2 37B (version 2) (version 2) ...
AACGGGCGCGAGTTCGGCCGCTTCGGCTTCGAGGACTATCTGGAGGTCAAGGCGCTGCTGGGCTTCCCGCAGGGGTGAGCCCGGCGACCGGCCTCCGCCACGGCGCGGCGGTTTTCGTCACTCATGACGATGCGGCGCGGACTGTTGTCTGCGATCAATCGCCGTCGAAAGCCGCTTCCGCGCGGCGGACGTCCAGAGCCCGGTCATGTCGAATGGTATTATCTTTACGGTGTTTCAGGCTGATATTCGCCTGGAGTCGGCGACCGGATTCTCGGCCTGACAGGCCGCGGCGCACGTAAGCGGTTGGCGCCGCGCGCGGGCTGCATGCCGCACCCGCGGTTCAGGCTCAGGCGCCGCGCAGTGCGGACAAGGGCTGGCTCAGCGTAGTGGTGGAGGATAGTCCTCGTGGAATTCTCGCTCACCGGATTCAAGTGGGGACCTTCACTGCTCGGGTCGCCCGGCGGCCAGGTGACCTGGAGCTTCGCGACCGCGAGCTACGGCCAGTTTGTTTTCGATGCGTTCATCGTCGAGGAGAGTTTCCGCGCCCTCGTCCGCTAGGCCTTCGAGACCTGGGAATCGGTAGCCGACATCAATTTCGTGGAGGTGGCGGACAGCCCGCTCAGCGACATTCACCTGGGCTGGGATACGATCGACGGCCCAAGCGGGACGGTTGGCGAGGCGGCCTATCAGGGCATGACCGACGGGTTCTTCAACCCCGCTGATCCGCGCTATTCGACCACGGATGCGGAGATCAGGTTCGACCTGGTCGAATCGTGGTCGCCCGACGGCGGATACGTCGATTTTCTCGCCGTGGCTCCGCACGAGATCGGACATGCCATTGGGCTGGGTCATACCGACGACCCTTCGACGATCATGTTTCCGGTCGTTTCGGCTCTCGGGTTGTCGCCTGGCGACAGCCTGGGAGCCCAAACCATCTACGGCACGACGGCGATTGCGGACGGCGTCCAGTTCGACGCTGACGATATCGCGGCGGGCGTGATGCAGGCGTCGTTCGGCGGGGCGGCGTGGCGGGCGCCTGGTGCCCAGCTTGGCATCGTCGGAGCGACGGCCATTCCCGGAATGTCGTTCGCCTAGTAGCTGCGCTCCGACCAATGCTGCTCCCGATTGCGGAGTGCAGAAGCGGTAGTGTCCACCGGGACAAGCTCTGTGCGGGCGATTTACTGGCCGGCGGAGCGATTGCTCTTGCCAGAGGTCTTCGAGCCGCCGATTACCTCCCGCTGCTCGTCACATGAACGATGGCAGGTAGAGGCTGATCTCGGGGAACACGACGATCAATCCGATCAGGAGCGCGAAGGCGATCCAGAACGGGAAGACCCCATAGAACACCTCGTACATGGACACGTCTTGCCGCGCCATCGCCGCGATTGCGAAGACGTTGACGCCGATCGGCGGGGTGACGACGCCGAGCTCGACCATGATGACGACGATGACGCCGAACCAGATCGGGTCGAAGCCGGCGGCCATGGCCACCGGGTAAAACAGCGGCACCGTCAGCACCAGCGCCGGCAGCGCGTTCATGAACATGCCGATCAGCACGTAGAAGGCGAGGATGGCGCCGATCAGCTGATACTTGCCGAGCTCCCATCCGATGATCAGGGCGGCGAGCTGCTGGGTGAGCCCGCTGACGGCGATGAAGCGGCTGAAGGCGGTGGCGAACATGAAGATCACGATGATGCCGGCCGTCAGCAGCATGGTGCGCTCAAGCGAGTGCCACAGCGAGCCCCATGTCAGCCGGCCGGTGACGGCGGCGATCAGGAGCGCCCCGCACGCGCCGAGGCCGCCCGCCTCGTTCGGCGTCACCAGGCCGGTGTAGATGCCTCCAAGCACCAGCAGCATCAACAGGACGATCGGCCAGACCCTGGCGCTCGAGCGGATGCGCTCGCCCCAGCTGCTGACCTCGCCACGCGGGGCGAGCGAGGGGTTGAGCGCGGCGCGGATGGTGATCAGCGAGACGAGGATGAAGGCAAACAGGATGCCGGGCAGGACGCCGGCCATGAACAGCTTGCCGATCGAAACCTCGGTGATCATGCCGTAGACGATGAAGGCGAGGCTCGGCGGGATCATCGCGCCGATGGTGGCGGCGCAGGCGATCGAGGCGGTGGCGAGCTTCATGTCGTAGCCGTAGCTGCGCATCTGCGGCAGCGCGATCGAGCCCATGCTGTAGACGCCCGAAAGCGTGTCGCCGACGATCGACGCAAGGCCGGCGCAGGCGACCGTGCTGGCCGAGGCGAGACCGCCCGGCAGGTGGCCGATCCAGCGGTAGGCCGCGCGGTAGAGATCCTCGGCGAAGCCGGAAGCCACGACGAGCAAACCCATCCAGGTGAACAGCGGCACCACGCTCCAGGTCTGGTCGCCGACGACGTTCATCGTGGTTGTCGCCAGGCTGGTGAGGCTGGCGGTCGAGTTGATCAGGATGCTGATTCCGACCAGTGCGGTCACGGCCATCGCGGCGGCGACGTGAACGCCGAGGAAGATCAGCACGAAGCAGAGCACGATCGCCATGATCCCGCGCATGCCGCGCGGCATGTCGAACGGCAGGTATTGCGGAAACAGCGCCGCGACGAGGATGAGGCCGGTGACCGCGACCCAAGCGAGCAGGATCGCGAGCGCGCGGGGGTCGCGCATCTGCGCCACGCCGGCCAGCGCGGCCGCGAAGCTGGCGAGCAGCGCCGTCGCGAACAGCAGCATGAAGCAGGTGGCCGCCGCCACGAACGGCCATTCCGGCACGCCGAGCACGCCCGTCACAATGCCGTTGTGCCACAGATGAAGGCCCTGCAGGAGAATCTGCGCCCCGGCGACCACGATGGTTGCGAGCGTCAAGACCAGCCCGCCAGCGATGGTCGGCTTGCGGGCGAAACCCGGCAGCGCCTGCAGGATCAGATCGACGCGGATGTGGCTGCCCTCGAGCTCGGCGGCGGCGAGCGTCGAGAGCGCGACGAGGATCATCAGCAGGCCGGTCATTTCCATGCCGCCGGGAACGACGACGGCGGCGAGGTTGCGCAACATCACGTCGGCGACGGTGAGGGCCATCATCAGGACGAGCGAGGCCGCGCCGACATAGACTGCCGCTTTGGTAGGCCAGGCGATGGCGCGGCGCAGGCCATCCGCCGCGGCCTGGATGAATGCGGCGACCGAGCTGTCGGCGACCCCCGTTCCTGCTGCCTGCCCCACGCTGGTCTCCCCCGACGTTGCGGCCTCCGGCCGTCCGTATCACGATGCATCCGGAAAGGGCGGCCGCGCCGCCGGGGCGCGGCCTTTCTCGCCGCGCTAGTTCTGGTCGTACAGCTTCATCAACCGCACGGCCTCGTCGAGGATCTTGCGGCCCGGCATGCCCGCCGCGTCGGCCTTGGCAACCCATTCGTCACGGAAGGGCTGCGTAGCGACCGCCAGCGCCTCGCTGTCTGTGGCAGACAGCGTGAAGATATTCTCGGGCGGGATGCTCGCCATCGCAGCCGCCGCGCCGTCGGTGGTGTTGTTGAAGAAGTAGGTCGTGTTGAGATGGACGAGGTGCTGCTGTTCCTGCGGCGTAAGCCTGGCGAAGGTGTCCTTGTTCATTACCGTGCTGTAGGAGCCGGGATTGAGGTTGAGCAGCGTGTGGTAGGTGGTCACCTCGTTGAGCTTAAAGTTGTTGACCCAGCCCCAGGCGCAGAGCACGCCGTTCACCGCGCCGCGCTGCAGGGCGAGGTAGGCATCGGGCCCGACCATCACGCTGGCGCTGGCGCCGAGCTTCTCGATGACGGCGACGCCGGCCGAATCCTGCGCGGCGAAGACCTTGCCCTTGAAGTCGGCGAGGCCGCGGACCGGCTCGCGGCTGTGCAGGTGCGAGCCCATGGCGATGTAGGTCGCCAGATCAACGACGTTGTCCTCGTCGCTGTAGAGCTTGCCGAGCTCGGGAAACTGCTCGCGCATGCGCCAGTAGACGATGCTGGCGATCGTCTGGTTCTTCGACAGGCCCGGCAGCGCGAACAGCTCCATCTGCGGAAACTTGCCCGGCAGCACCGGATGCCAGACGAAGCCGATGTCGAGCAGGCCGGTGCCCGTCGCCTGCAGCCAGTCCTTGAACGGCGTGACCGAGTTCGGCGGAAAGAACACCACCTTGGCGCGGCCATCGGTGATCGCCTCGACCTGGGCCGCATAACGGCGGTCCATGTCGTTCCACGGCGTGCCGTCCGGCGAGGCGAACTGCATCTTCAGCTCGAGTTCGCCGGCTGCGGCTGCCGGGCGGCTCGCCAACTGCGCACCCGCCAGGGTCGCTACGGCAAGACCGCCGAAGGCGCGGCGGCTCAGTCCGCGCCCGCCCGGCGCAGTATCGGCATTCAATTCTGACGTCATGACTTGTCCTCCCGGCTTTCCGGGGCCCCAACGGCCCGCAATGCCCATGCCGCCATTCGCCTCGAGGCGAGGGCGTCCTCCGCGCTTCGGCCGCCTCCCGGCGCCGACATGCATTCCTCAAGGGAAGAGGCTAGTCCCGCGATGCGATAACGAATACTTATTTCTGCTAAAGCATGCCGTTAGGGCGGCTTAACCTAGCGGGTCATGCGCTGCCACTCCGCCTCGCAGCGCCGCAGTTCCTGGAGGAAGTAATCGTAGAGCTGGCGCGAGGCCCGCGACAGCGGCCGCTGGGCCGGATGGATCAACGCCAGCTCGACGCTGATCGCCGGCTCGACGATCGGATTGACTGTCACCCGGTCGTTGGCGAGCTCCTTCAGGCAGATCCAGAAGGGCAGGATCGAGGACCAGTCGGCGAGGTTCAGGAATTCGAGGCCGGCCGACAGGCTGGCGATCGAGATGGTGCGCTCCACGACGATGTCGCCGTTGCGGATCGCGCTGTCGATCTTGGGCCGCAGGCTGTTTGTCGCCGACGGAACGAACAGCTTCAGCGGCGCGATTTCGGTGAGCCGCACCGGCTTCATCGGCATGAGGCCGCGCCGCGAGCCGGAGATCAGCGCCACCGGGAACCGGCCGATGGCGGTGGCGGTGAGGCCGGTTTGCGACGTCGCGAACTGGCCGACGTAGAAGTCGAGCGCGCCGCCGGACGTTTCGGCGACCAGCGCATCGGCGGTGCCGCTGGCGATGTCGATGTCGACCCCGGGGAACTCGCGCGCGTAGCGAGCCAGAGCGGCCGGCAGCACGGCCTTGGCAAGGCCCGGCGCGAAGCCGGCGGAGACATGGCCGCTCAAGCCGGCGGCGAAATCCTCGAGCTCCATTTCCGCCTCGGAAACCGCCTTCAGCACCGCGAGGCAGCGCTGGTAGAAGCGCCAGCCGGCGGCGGTGGGGGTGACGCCGCGACGGGTTCGCTCGAACAGGCTCGTGCGCAGCCGCGCCTCGAGCGCGCTCATCTGCTGGCTGACGCCGGAGGCGGTGCAGTTCAGCCGTTCGGCGGCGGCGCTGAGCGACCCCTCCTCGCAAGCGGCAACGAAATAGCGGATTTGCCGCAGGTCCATGGCATCCCCCCCAACTGCTTTCAGCAATCAATAATACCCCCTTTAGCAAATATAACTACCGGTAACATCTGCCCTTTCCCTATCCTGCCCTCGAATACAAGGAGGCGCGCCGAGCGCGGAGCCGGCGCGGCATGCCTGCGCCGCGTCCGGAGAGGAGAACCGCATGCAACCACTCGAGGGGTTTCGGGTGCTGGACCTGACGCACGTGCTGGCGGGGCCGTGCGCCACCCATCATCTGCGCTGCATGGGCGCGGAGGTGATCAAGGTCGAGCGTCCGGGCGGGGGCGACCCGATGCGGGCGCTGGACATGCAGCCCGAGCAGGGCGGCCTGACGCCGGGCTTCCGGGCGCTGAACGCAGGCAAGAAGTCCGTCGTCCTGGATCTGGCGACCGAAGGCGGGCGCGCGGCGCTGCTGCGGCTGGCCGAGGACTGCGACGTCTTCGTCGAGAATTTCCGGCCCGGCGTGGCGAAGCGGCTCGGCATCGGCCCCGACGATATCCGCGCGGTGCGCCCCGACGTCATCTACTGTTCGATCTCCGGCTGGGGCCAGAGCGGCCCGAACAGCGGGCGCGGCGCCTACGACCACGTCGTGCAGGCCGCGACCGGCATGATGGCGCTGCAGGGCAGCGGCGCTGGCGACCCGCCGGTGAAGGTCGGCTTTCCGGTAATCGACATCGCCACCGGCATGAGCGCGGCGGAGGCGATCCTGGCCGCGGTCATCCGCCGCCTGCGTGGCGACCGGGCGCCGATTACGCTGGATGTCTCGATGGTCGACTGCGCGCTGGCGCTGATGTCGGGACCCGCCGCCAACACGCTGGCAACCGGCAGGGTGCCCGACCGCGTGGGCAATCGCGGCTTCGTCGGCAGCCCGGGCGCGGAGACCTTCGCCACGGCGGACGGCCATATCTCGGTCGCCGCCAACACGATGGGCCAGTTCACCACGCTGTGCCGGCTGCTGGGGCACCCGGAGCTGGCGCGGCCGCCTTTCGTGCCGGAGGGCCTGCCCGCCGGCGCGTTCCTCGCCAATGCCGCGACACCCGAACTGCGCGAGAAGCTGGCAAGCGCCTTCGCCGTGAGCCAGGCGGCCGCGCTGGAGACCGCGCTCAACCAGGCCGGCGTGCCGGCGGCACGAGTGCGCGACCTCGGTGAATACCTGCACGAGCTTTATCCGCAGACGCCGGGGATCAGCATCGAGGGCGAGCCGGTGGCGTTCGGCCCGGCCTTCCGCTGGGGTGACCTCGGCGCGCCAGTCTTGCCTCCGGCGCCGCCGCTGGGGGCCGACACGGAAGCGTTCGAGTCCGGTGCCCGGGTCGCTGCGCCACACCGCGCGTGGGCGGAACAGTCGGGAGGGTGAGGGACAGGCGGGCCGGGCGAAAAGGTTTTCGATGCCGGGATGTCGCCCGGCAATTCAGACTGGGAGGAAATCGATGAAACACTGGTCAAGAGGTTCGCTGCTATCGCTCGCGATCGGCGCGGCGATGGGCATGTGCATGACGTTTGCCGATGCCGAGCCGTCCGGCACTTTCAGATACGCCGAGCAGGTCAAGCTCATCACCATGGATCCGCAGCAGCAGAGCGGCAGCGGCGTTCCCTACCTGCGTCCGGTCTATGAATCGCTGTTCGAGCGAGGCCCTGACGGCAAGCCGGTGCCGTTGCTCGCCACCGGCTACGAGGTGGACGGGCTGAACGTAACGATCAAGCTGCGTGAGGGCGTCACCTTCTCGAACGGCGAGGCCTTCAACGCCGAGGCCGCGGCGGCAAACATCAACCGCGGCGTGAAGCTTGGCATCATCGAGGGCCTGAAGACCGTCGAGAGCGCCGAGGCGGTCGATGCGAACACGGTCAGGATCAAGCTCAAGGAAGCCGATCCGGCCATCATCGACAGCCTGTGCGGCACGGGCGGCATGATGATCGCGCCTGCCGCCATGGCCGATCCGGCCATCGACCGCAATCCGATCGGCACCGGTCCCTATGTCTACAGCAAGGAGGAGTCGCGCGAGGGCGAGAAGCGCGTCTACCTGCCGAATCCCACCTATTGGGACAAGGACAAGATCGGCCTCGCCCGCTACGAGGTGTGGGAGCTTCCCGACGATACTGCCCGGCTGAACGCCCTGAAGACCGGGCAAATCGATGCCGGCAACTGGCTGGCCAACCCGCAGGCGGCGATCATCGACCGCTCGCCCGACATGAAGCTCATCCGCAACACCGGCGGCCTGAACTACCATCTCGTCATTTCCGACCGGGAAGGGACACGCGTGCCGGCACTGGCCGACCCAAACGTGCGGCTGGCCATGGCCCACTCCATCGACCGCTCCGCGTTCGCGACCGCGGTCCAGTTCGGCCTCGCGGAAGATTCCTATCAGCCCTATGCCAAAGGCGACTGGGCGTACGATCCCGCCACCGAGGGCTACTACGCGTATGATCTCGACAAGGCCCGGGAACTGATGGCGAAGTCGAAGTTTCCGAACGGCTTCACGTTCGACATGCCTTCGATTCCGATCTTCCAGTCGCGCGTCGAGGCGCTCGCCGGCTTCTTCAAGGAGATCGGCATCACGATGAATATCGTGCCGGTCGAGCCGGGGACGCTCGCCCGCCGCAGCCGCACCACGGACTTTCCCGCGACCAACCTCGTCTGGAACACGAACACCGACCCCAAGTTCCTGCCACTGCGTTTCCTCTACGAGGACTCCGCCTACAACCCCTTCAAGGCGAAGCCGAGCGCCGAACTGCTGACGCTGGCGAAGCAGGGGCTCGAATCGGTGGACGTCAACGTTCGCGCGCCCATCTACCAGAAGATGGCGGCCGAGCTGGCAAAGGAGGCATTCCTTATCTTCGTCACCAACACGCCGATCCTGATCGGCGTGAGCGAGAAGACGGCGAACAACCCCACGGTCGTGTACCGCTTCGGCGAGGACTCCATCAACCTGCGCGGGCTGAAGGCCAACCAGTAAGATACCGGTCCAATGCTCAGGCTCGTCACCCAGCGGCTTCTCGCGCTGGTTCCCCTGCTGTTTATCGTGTCGGTGCTGACGTTTTCCTTCACGTCGCTGCTGCCGAGCGATCCGGTCGACCTGATACTCGGCGACGTCGGCACGAACGAACAGTACGAGATGCTGCGCGAGAGGCTGGGCCTGAACGAGCCCGTCGTCACCCGCTACTTCATCTGGCTTGGCAAGGCGCTGCAGGGAGACCTGGGGACGTCGTTCTTCAACAGCGTCAGCGTGATGGAGGCCGTAATGCAGCGGCTTCCCGTCACGCTGTCGCTGACGGCTGCCGCGGCGCTGATCGCCCTCGTCGTCGGCATTGCCGCCGGCATCGCCGCCGCGCTGCGGCCCCGTTCGTGGGTCGACCGCTTCGCCACGCTTGGCGCGACGTTCGGCCAGGCGATTCCCAATTTCTGGTTCGGCCTCATCCTGGTGGCCATCTTCGCGGTGAACCTGCGCTGGTTCCCGGCCACCGGCTTCACGCCGATCACCCAGTCGCCGTGGGAATGGCTGCGAAGCATCATCCTGCCGTCGATCGCGCTTGGAACGGCGTCGAGCGCCGCGATCGCTCGCCAGGTCCGCTCGGCGATGGTCGGCGTTCTCCAGCAGGACTACATCCGCGCGGCCCGCGCGCAGGGGCTTTCGACCCGCCGCATCATTTTCCGGCACGCGCTTACCAATGCCTTGGTGCCGGTGGTAGCGGTGCTGTCCTTCCAGACCACCGTGCTGCTCGGCGGTGCACTGGTCGTCGAGCAGGTCTTCGCCATCAACGGGCTGGGCACGCTAGCCATCGGCGCAGTACGCCAGCAGGACATCCCGATGATCCAGGGTCTCGTGCTCGTGATGGTCGCGCTCGTCGTCGTCGTGCAACTCCTCACCGACATCATCTACGGGTTGCTCAACCCCAAGGCGCGGCCGTCTTGAGCACCCAGTCCGCCAGCCAGCCGCAAACGTTGCGCCGACCCCGATGGCGGCCGGGCGCATCGCATGTGGTCGTGGCGATCGCCGTCTTCGTTCTGACGCTGCTCGCCGTGCTGGCCATCTTCGCCGACTGGATCGCGCCCTACGATCCGCTCCACCAGGATCTGATCCACGCGCTGCAGTGGCCGTCCGCCGCGCATTGGCTCGGAACCGACGATCTGGGCCGCGACGTGCTTTCGCGACTGATCTACGGATGCCGCATCGCCGTCATCGCAGCAGCCGAAGGCACGTCCATCGCCGTCCTGCTCGGCGTGCCGCTGGGGCTTTTCATCGGCTATCGCGGCGGCTGGTGGGACTGGGTGGTGATGCGCCTCGTCGAGGCGATCGTGTCGATTCCCGGCATCATGGTGGCGATCGTCATCATCGCGATCCTCGGCGCGGGGCTTCACCGGGCGATGATCGCGCTCGGCATCCTGTTCTCGACGTCGTTCCTGCGGCTGGCGCGCGGCGTCGTGCTGGCCGAGCGCGAGGAGGTCTACGTCCGCTCGGCGCTCGTCCTCGGTGCCTCGGACCGGCGCATCCTGCTGCGTCACATCTTCCCCAACATCGCGCCGCCGCTGATCGTGCAGGTCACGCTGACGGTCGGGGCGGTGCTGCTTGCCGAAGCCGGGCTCTCCTTCATCGGCCTCGGCGTGCAGCCGCCGCAGGCGAGCTGGGGCACCATGCTCAACACCGCCTCGGCCTTCATGGACCTGAACTGGTTCCTGGCGATTCCTCCCGGCATCGCCATCCTCGTGACGGTGCTTTCGGTCAACCTGCTGGGCGACGTGCTGCGCGATTCGGTCGGCCGCGGCATCGCGGCGACGGCCGAGCCGGAGACGCCCGCCGCCCGCTACGAGGCGGCGGCGCCTGCCGCGAGCGGCGACGCTTCGCTGCCATCGCCGCGCGACGACGAGGTGCTGCGCGTCGAGGGGCTGCAGGTGATGGTCGCCTCGCGGGACGGTGCCGGCGAGGTGCCTGTCATCACGGACCTGTCGCTGTCGATCGCCAGGGGCGAGACGCTGGGCCTCGTGGGCGAATCGGGCAGCGGCAAGACGCTGACGGGGCTGGCCATCCTGGGCCTGACGGGCGCCGGCGTGCGCACCACCCACGGCTCGATCCGGCTCAACGGCCAGGAGCTGCGCGCGCTCTCCGGGAGCCAGATCGAAAAGGTGCGCGGGAATGAGGTAGCGATGGTCTTCCAGGACCCGACGACCAGCCTCAACCCGGCCTTCACGGTCGGCAGCCAGATCGCCGAGGTTGTGCGCGCAAAGCAGGGCATGTCGGGCAGGCAGGCATGGGAGCGCGCCGTGGAGCTGATCCACCGCGTCGGCATCCCGCGCCCGGCCGAACGGGCACGGTCCTATCCGCACGAGCTCTCCGGCGGCATGGCGCAACGCATCGCGATCGCCCGCGCGCTCTCCTGCAATCCCTCGCTGCTGATCGCCGACGAGCCGACGACCGCGCTCGACGTAACCGTGCAGCAGGAGATACTCGACCTTTTCCGCGACCTTCAGGACGAGTTCGGCATGGCGATGCTGTTCGTCACGCACGATCTCGCCGTGGCGGCGGACATCTGCGATCGCATCAGCGTCATGTATGCCGGCGAGATCGTCGAGATGGCCGAAGTCGATGCGCTGTTCTCCTCCCCGCGCCATCCCTACACGCGGGGACTGCTCTCGGCGATGCCGCACGCTTCCGACCGCAACCCGCCGCTGCCAACCATTCGCGGCAACGTTCCGCGGCCGGGATCGTGGCCGGCCGGCTGCCGCTTCTCCGACCGGTGCGATTTCCGCATCCCTGCCTGCGACCGACGCATCGCGCTGGCAGGCATCGACCGCTCCGTGCGCTGTATCCGCGCCGACGAGCTTGAAGTGGAGCTTGTGTCGTGAGCGACGAAGCGCTGCTCGAGCTCAGAGACCTTCAGGTCATCTATCGGGGCCGCTCGCTGCTGGGGATCGGCGCAAAGCCCTTTCATGCGGTCAAGGGCGCGAACCTGACGATCCGTGCGGGCGAAACGCTCGGGCTGGTCGGCGAATCCGGCTCCGGCAAGTCATCCATCGCCAACGCCGTGCTCGGTCTGGTACCGGCCGCCGGCGGCTCGATGCGGTTCGGCGATGTCGATCTCGTGGCGATGGGGACGCGCTACCCCCCGGCGGTACGCGCCCAGATACAGGCCGTCTTCCAGGATCCGTACTCGTCGCTCAATCCGTCGATGACGGTCGAGGACATTCTGACCGAGCCGCTGCGCGTGCACAAGAACATGACGAAGGCCGAGCGGCGCGCCCGGGCGATCGAGCTGCTGAAGCTGGTCTCGCTGTCGGAGGAGCATCTCGGCCGCCATCCGCACCAGTTCTCCGGCGGCCAGCGCCAGCGCATCGCCATTGCCTCGGCGCTGGCGCTCCAGCCCAAACTGATTGTGCTCGAGGAGCCGGTGAGCGCGCTCGACGTCTCGACCCAGAACCAGATCATCAACCTGCTCTACGAGCGCCGCGACGAATTGGGCATCGCCTATCTGCTGATCGCCCACGATCTGGCGCTGGTGCACCACATCTCGGACCGGATCGCGGTGATGTATCTCGGCCATATCGTGGAGGAGGGGCCTTCCGACCGCGTCTACAAGGCGCCGGCCCATCCCTACACCAGGGCGCTGCTCGACGCCGTGCCGCTTCTCGATCCC
>Ga0182792_1002743_pt1 | contig 12063 bp, 10 predicted proteins | sample Passage237B_FD_130497 | JGI IMG/M metagenome (GOLD analysis project Ga0182792, IMG submission 130497) | Cellulose adapted compost microbial communities from Newby Island Compost Facility, Milpitas, CA, USA - Passage2 37B (version 2) (version 2) ...
ATAAACGCATACCCCTTAAAAATCCCTTTCAAAAAACACCGGCCCAAAAGACCAGCAAAACGCCCCCTTGCGGAGCGAGTGCAAAGATAGATATTTTAAACCCATATATCCAAAACAAAAAAAACCTTAAAACAAATAAAATCCGCAACCGGCTGAAAAACTGAACGATATTTTTTTGGAAAAGCCCCATTAACTCGATATTCTATAGATTTTGACCTTTAGTTTTTTAAGCATCAAAAATAATTCTTATATTATCGACACAATTTCAATACCACCAAAATGGAGGAAAATCTCGACGAACTTATGTTTCGAATAAAAGCCTGTCGTGTATGCGAAGGAAAATTACCGTACGATCCGCACCCTGTTTTTACACTAGACCAGACTTCCAAAATATTAATTGTGGGTCAAGCTCCCGGCATAAAAGTACATCTATCGGGCATCCCTTGGAACGATCAAAGTGGAAAAGAGCTCCGAAAATGGCTCAATGTATCCGATATGGATTTTTATGACACCCAAAAATTTGCGATCTTACCCACAGGTCTTTGTTACCCGGGGAAAGGTAAAAACGGAGATCTCCCTCCACGGAAGGAATGTGCACCATTGTGGCATCCTCAGATTCTCAAAAATCTCAACGATGTCCAATTGGTTCTCCTGATCGGCAAATATGCTCAAGAATATTATCTGAAAAATGAAAAGTACAGGAGTCTAACCGACAGCGTAAAAAATTACCATGAATACCTCCCTCGGTTCTTCCCGTTACCTCATCCCTCCCCTAGAAATTTCATATGGCAGCGAAAAAATCCATGGTTTCAAGAGAGGGTAATTCCCGTACTGCAACAGTTGGTCCAACAGATATTATACCCTACATGAGTATCCACCCTCGGTTTCTATCCATAGTCCCACCTCGACGGCAGATCATCAACCACAGACATAGGGTTGATTGTCTACTCAAAGATCCAAAACAGCTGTAATCGGCTGTTTGAAACGTGTCCTAACCGGTTTGTCAGCTACCTTTCCAGGCTCCCATTTTGGGGATTTTTTCATAATACGAAGTACCTCACGCGAAAATTCGGGACTTACCCCATCCTTATTAAGCACCTCAATATCACAAACCTCACCATCCTCACATACCGTAAACTCAAGATAAGCAGTCTGTCTCGAACCATATTTTACATAGGCGACACTGTCCAAAGCTTGAACAGCCCTACCAATATCCAAATTATTTTCTAAAAACCGACGCCATCCCTGTAACCCTCCGGGAAACTGAGGGATCTTATCCACAACTCTTACAATACTCGTGTCCTTTGGTACAACAGTTTTTTCCTGAGCATAAATCAATATGCCCCAACAAATCCCAACAGCCACAAGCAACACTTTATTCACAACCATTATACCTCTTATCTATGAAATTACCCCTGCTAAACTCTCCACAAAACACAAGCCAAAATTCTTTATCCCAGCAAAGGTACATCCACATGTGCTCTGAAACTCCCCTCTTCATCCGTAAGAAAAGTCATAGGATGTTCGGGATCTTTAATGATTTCAAATAGTGTATATCCCCATGGTTTCCAAAAATTTTCGAGAACCTGTCCATAAATTTTGGCCTGCCAAGGATCGAAGATAGGCTTCAATGTCCAATCATTGAGGGGCATCGGCTCTACAAAAACTCTCTTTCCGGTATCCATATAAGTATATTCCGGCAAGCGATTGAATAAATAAGCAGAATAGAAATAACGTGCACAAACTTCCTCAAACTGTATAGGATGCAGTCTATACCCATCTATTTTTTTCAAGACATCTTCATGGTAGATAGCATTCGTACCATTGTCCTGCAAAGTGGCAATGATAGCAAAATCACGCATACGTAAGGAAAATATCAAGGTATTGATTTCGTCTCTATAGGAGAAGGTTTCAGGTGCATTTGCCACCGGAAAGATCTGAATGGTAAAAGGATTTCGCTGTTCGAACTCCATATTCACCACAATAGACTGCAACATAGCGTGCAGATTGCGAAACTTGTGTACCAAAGCTTGCGAAAAATTCATCGGCTCGCCAGAAAGCATCGATTGACGAATCCCGGTTTGTATCTCGTTAAAGACCACGCCATACAATATTTTGGCTACCCAATGGAACAAAACAAGTTCATCCAAGTTTCTTACCGCTTCATACCCCTGCTGCACAGCTTCCTCGACCTTGATTTCTGTTTGCTCAAATAGGGAAGCGATGTCTGCCGAACAGGGCAACTGGAGTTGTTTATAGGTCACGGTACGCTCATCAAGCATCTTAAAGGGTTTTTCCTCCAAATCAAATGCACGCATCATCCATACCGGAAAGACTTGGATACGTTCGTCCCCCGATTGCAATTGTCTTCCTGTCAAAAAACAAGTTTGATTGTCAAATTGGAAATCTAAAAACGGATTGTAAAGTGTTGTTGCCATACCATGGCAAAGGTAAAGTTTTCCTACCACTTCATCACGTTAAAAACCCTTCGAATCTACACAGCATATATCAACCCGACATTTTTAAAACAATTTCACTCCGCTTTTTCATCTTATCTAAAAATTTAACAGATTTTTACGGTCAATTGATCAAAAAAATGATACTTTTACGGCGCTAACAAACATAGAATCTAATTTAACATGCGAGGACAACAACTCTCAACCTAATATTATACATGAAGAAACTTTTCAAGACGCTTTATTTCCAGGTCATTGTGGCCATTATTATTGGTGCTACTTTAGGCCATCTCTATCCTGAAATGGGGGTTGCGCTGAAACCGTTTGGTGATGGTTTTATCAAACTCATCAAAATGATCATTGCTCCCTTGATTTTCTGTAGTATCGTGTTGGGTATTGCAGGTATGGAAGATGTCAAGAAAGTAGGTAAAATTGGTGTTAAATCCATGATTTATTTCCAACTGACCACTTTTATGGCCATGTTTATCGCTATGGTGGTTATCAATCTTGCCAAGCCGGGCGAAGGTATGAATGTCAATCTATCTACCCTGGACACCTCGCAAGTGGGCTCCTACATCGAAGGTGGCAAAGAACAAAAAGGTGTGGTGCAGTTTTTATTGGATATCATTCCGAATAATGTCATTGGCTCTATTGCGGAGGGGAATATTCTGCAGGTGCTGTTTTTTGCTGTGCTGTTGGGTTTTGCTTTTTCAAAGATGGGCGAAAAGGCCGACCCGGTAAAACGGGTCATGCAATCTTTTTTGGATGGGATATTTCTCGTCATCAAAATGATCATGAAAGTCGCTCCGATCGGTGCCATGGGTGCAATAGGCTTTACCGTGGGACGGTATGGCCTCGGTATCCTCAAATCATTGGGCCTGATGATGATTTGGTTTTATGTAGCCTGTCTGATCTATATTTTTGTTTTCCTCGGCATTCTACTGTGGAGATATAAGATCAGCATCTGGAAATTCTTAGGGTATATCAAAGAAGAGCTACTTATTGTACTAGGCACCTCTTCTTCCGAATCTGTATTGCCAGCCATCATGGAAAAGATGGAAAAGGCCGGATGCAACAAATCCCTGGTACGGTTGGTGATCCCCACCGGTTATTCCTTCAATCTGGATGGTACGGCGATCTACCTGACCATGGCGGCTATCTTCCTTGCCCAGGCCATCGGGCAGCCCATGGGATTGAGCGAACAATTGTTTCTGATCTTTGTACTTACTTTTACCTCCAATGGAGCAGCAGGCGTCACGGGAAGCGGCTTTATCATCTTGGCCGCAACGCTGCCGATCGTAGGGCATATTCCGGTAGAATCTATCGCGATCGTATTCGGTATAGACCGCTTCATGAGTGAAGCCAGAGCACTGACCAATATCATCGGAAATGCTTCAGCCACGCTCGTGCTCGCCAAATGGGAAAACGAGTTGGATATGGATCAATTGAATAGTGTCCTCTATAAAGAAAAAAAGAGTGAACAACATCCTCCAGTAGAACAACCCACCCCCATTCCCGACGAAATAGAAGGACCTTGACACCTTGAAAACAAAAGACTACAGTCGTTTCATCTAGTTATTTTTTGGCCCTCTCGGGCCAAAACTTTTTTAAAGCAAAATTTTAACAATATTTTATTTTCAATATTTTTTGAAAATTCAAAAAATATTTATACTTTTGAATAAACAAGTACAACAAGATGGAATTACAAGAAGCAAAACAACAATTTATAGATACTTGGGGTACACTAGGGACAGAATGGGGCATTAATAAATCCGTAGCACAGGTACATGCTCTCCTCCTCGCCTCCAATGCCCCTCTATCCACAGACGAGATCATGGAAAGGTTGGTCATCTCACGAGGGAATGCCCATATGAGCATCCGTCAACTCATCGAGTACGGTATTGTCTACAAAAAACACATTGCAGGTGACCGAAAAGAATATTTCATTGCTGAGAAGGATGTATTGAAATGGGCTATGAAAATTGCCATCATGCGCAAAAAGAAAGAGCTCGACCCCGTGATGGAGATCTTAAAAGACATCACCCAAGCAACAGAAGACGACAAAACGGAAGACGGCAAGGCTTTCCACCAAACGGTAAAAGACATACAGGTACTTACCGACCAATTGGAGACCATAGCCAATAAGGTCTTTCAATCCAATCGAGCAGATTTATTGATAAAATTGTTTAAACTCATTGTATAGCCATGAATTACAATATCCTTGCATACTTGATCTTTGGCACGATCACCATCTACATCATCGTATGGGTGGGTAAGTTGTTCCACCGCAATGGAAGGATATTCATCCTCACACTCTTTGATCAACGCAAGGAAATCACGGATACGACAAACAATCTGTTGTTAATCGCCTATTACCTGTTCAACATCGGATACACCATATTACAGTTTAGCACTTGGGGCAAGGTGTCCGATTGGAGCTCACTGATCTCCAGTGTTTCCGTCAAAACAGGTTTATTGATATTGCTACTAGCAGGACTCCATTTCAACAACATGCTTATCATCTATCTACTCTCAAAAAATAAAACACATTCATTAACCCTTAAACAATAAAGTCATGGAAAATCTAACTGTCATCGCTTATGCCATCTACCTGCCGGTCGCTATTGGTCTGACGTATTATGTAGCCATCATCTTGTTCAAAAACAGCATTGTCTACATGAACGATATATTTGAAGGGAGACCTGATGTGGCCAAAGCGACCAACAACCTGTTCCGTATCGGTTTTTATCTCTTGAACGTGGGTTTTGCGCTGTACATCTTGGAAATGTATCTCCATCAGGCCACCGTGCAGGAACTTATTGAAAAACTGAGTTATAAAATTGGAGGATTCAGTATTTACTTGGGCATTATGCTGTTCTTAAACATGTTTTTATTCTTCCGCGGTAAGCGGATTGCTAAACAAAGAAGAGCAGTTCCTCCGGCATTCAGGTAAGAAACGCGAACAACCAAATCCGACAGCAATGAAAAAGATACTAAAAGACAAAAGTTTTCGGTTATCCATCCTCATTACAACCCTATTTATCGGAACAGGTATCCTATTTCTGGTCTTGGATCTTACCGACTACAGTTGGACGTTATTTGTACTTCTTCCTGTTGTGCTCGGCATCGCTGTCGGAACCATGGAAGTCAGAAAATATGCCTTACATGGCACCATTCTCACGACAGTTTTGTTGCTCATTGCCATTTACATACCCGGCATGTCCGGTGTTATTTGTATTGTCATGGCAATAGTCTTGATTATACCGTTCATTTTTCTTGGGTATGTGATCGTTCGATTAGCGAAAAGATACCGAAAAATCAACGATACAAATAAACTATCCATTCTTACTTTACCTCTTCTCCCCTTTCTGATTGTTGCGCCATCTGAGCATTATTTAAAGAAAGAAAAGGAAGAAATCATTTCCGTAAGTACCGAAAAGATTTTCGATTACAGCCCCGAACAAGTTTTTGATGCTATCAAATCAGTAGATACGCTTGATGCTGAAAAACCTTTGTTATTGCAATTTGACTTGCCCATTCCAGTAAAATGTGTGCTGGAAAAAGAAGAGGTAGGAGCCAAAAGGATATGCTATTTCAAAGGAGGCAGGATGAGCAATGCAGACTTTGGAGGAGGTACAATAACGGAAATTGTTACGGAATATGAAAGAGGAAAGGTATTAAAAATGGATGTGGTGGACTATACACTTGTAGGGCGAAACTGGCTGGGTTTCAAGGAAGCTATCTATTATTTCGAACCCATTGAGGAGGGAAAATGCAAAATGACAAGGATTACGACGTACACTTCCGTTTTGACACCTAGGTTCTATTGGGAACCCATGGAAAAACTCGGCATCCAACAAGAGCACGAATATGTATTCAATAATTTAGAAAAAGATCTGAAAAACCAATTCGATTAAAAATGGAACGTAAAATAGTTATAGCAGGAGCAAGCGGATTTGTAGGAAAATATCTGACAAAACGGTTTCTGGCATCACGCTATCAAGTTGTATCCATTGCACGGAGCAACGGTGGTATCCCTTGGAATGATTCCAGAAAAATCATTGAAGCATTAGAGAATTCCGAAATGCTGATAAACCTGGCGGGAAAATCGGTTAATTGTCGTTACAACAAACTTAATAAAGCAGAGATACTCTCTTCTAGGACCGAAACCACCCGAATCCTCGGCGAAGCGCTGTCCCACTGCTCCAATCCGCCCGAAATCTGGATAAACGCGAGTACAGCGACCATTTACAGAAATGCGGAAGACAGAGCTATGACGGAAAGTCATGGTGAAATAGGCACAGGATTTTCGGTAGAAGTTGCCAAACTTTGGGAAAAGACTTTCTTTGGTTTCGAATTGCCCGATACCCGACAAGTTGCCCTCCGTATAACCATCGTGCTTGGTCTCGACGGTGGTGTAATGACTCCCTTCAAAAACCTGGTTCGCTTCGGACTGGGTGGCAAGCAAGGCAATGGTAAACAAATGTTCAGCTGGATACACATCGAGGATTTATACCGCATCATCCTATACATACAATCCCATAAGCACCTAAGCGGTGTATTCAATTGTGCCGCCCCGACACCGGTGGACAACCGGACATTGATGCAGACTTTCCGCAGGCTTATGCACGTCACAATAGGCTTACCCTTCTCAGCATGGCTATTGGAACTGGGAGCTGTAGTGATTCGTACAGAGACTGAGCTTCTCCTAAAAAGCAGGTGGGTCATCCCCAAACGTTTGTCGAACGAAGGTTTTGTTTTTAAATTTCCTACTTTGGAAACCGCCCTTACAGATATATTGAGCCATGAATGACAGCTATACAACTCCATACATTGTGCTTTTTGACGGACAATGCAATTTATGTAACCATGCTGTACAGGATGGCTCATTCAACATTCGCTATTCTATTAGTGAGCTATGCCTACCTTAAACCTCAAAACACAGTAATGTAAAAAAAATATTACAAAAACATAACAAAACACTGCTTTCTGCGTTTTAGTAGTGTCATTCACACGACTATTTATTTTGTTTTGGCCAAAAGCCGACAAAAAATTTGTAAACGAATATCTACGTATATGCAGAAAACAAAGTGTTATTTTCAATTTCACGGTATTTACATTATCCTATCCACATTATTTATAGCAGCGCTTCCCATATTCGATATCCATGCGCAAATCTCCACTGCACAAACCGACACTTTAGCCAAAATTGACGTACAAGGTACTGTAAAAGACCATGATGGCACGCCACTTTCCGGTGTTGCGATCCAAGTCCTAGGAACACAGAATCAGACACAAACCGATCAATCCGGGATGTACAAACTATCCCAGGTGGAAAGCAATGCGCTCCTTGTGTTCCGAACGGACGGCAAGAAAAATGTGACCGAATTGGTTGAGGGACGACAAAATATCGATGTACAGTTCGTTTCCAACGAAACAAAATCGATTGATGAGGTAGTCGTGGTAGGATACGGGACAGCGCTTCGTCAAAACGTCACCGGAGCGATCAGTTCCCTGAAAGGAAGTGCTTTTCAACAACAGGCCATTAGCACCGCAGAAGAGGGAATTGCCGGCAAAATCCCCGGTGTACGCGTGAGCCAGCAATCCGGCTTGCCCGGCAGTGCCATGAATATCAAGATTCGGGGGATGAATACCATTACCGCCTCCAGCAGCCCATTGTATGTCATTGATGGCCTTCCACAAAGCCACATGCGCAATGTTAATCCACGGGATATAGCATCGGTCGAAGTATTGAAAGATGCAGCTGCTTCATCCATCTACGGATCCCGTGGTGCGAATGGCGTGATAGTCATCTCGACAAGGGGCGGTGCTGAAGGTGCAACGTCGATAGAATTCAATGGATATACAGGCTTCCAGCAAGTAGAACGCATATTACCAATGATGGATACCTATCAATATACGGATTATATCCGTTTTGTACGAAATGAAAGATACCGGCTCACAGGTGGGGATCGATCTGCCCCTGTACATGAGCGCCCTGCTGAATTCCAATACCCCGTCTCCTATAACAATCCTTCTTCTCTTCCCAATAACAATTGGCAACGAGCCATTTACAGATCTGCCCCCATGCAAAACTATGACCTCACCGTATCCGGGGGAGGTGAAATCGGAACATTCAACGTTTCGGGTGGTTATATGAGCCAGCAAGGTGTCATGCGCCACACAGGTTTCGAACGCTACAATCTTCGGGCCAATACACTATTCCATATACATGAAAAAATAGACATAGGAGCAAATATTGCCACAGCCCTGAGCCGTCAACAAGCACCACAAACAGAGGGAAAGGAAAGCAATGCCCACTATGCTATCGTCATGCCACCCGTCGTGGGTCTGGATGAAAATACAGAAAGCACCGGCTATTCCCAGGCACATACCTTCATCAACCCGTTGGTAAGATTGGCCGAAATGACTGCCAATGGCAGGGGACATAATCTCCACCTCAATACTTTCGCAGAATACAAACCCATTGAAACGCTCAAACTACGTACGCAGCTCGGCTACAATTACCACAATGCAACGTACAACGAATTTATCCCCTTCAATGTCAATGGTGGCACAAAGGCGGCCGGATTTGCCACAAACCGCAATTCGTTCAATATGAGCATACAGAATACGGCAACCTACACACCAGATCTGGGGCAAGATCACAGTCTGGAACTATTGGCAGGACAAAGTTTTGAACGCAATAGCGAAGAATACCTGGCCGGTGGCGGAATGGATTATCCAAACGACCTAAATCCTTGGCTCGATAATGCAGGTACACCTACCCTAGCAAAATCCAATGCAACAGCCAATACCATAGCATCCTACTTTGGCCGTGCACAATACCAACTTCTCAATCGGTATCTTTTCATGGCTTCGGCGCGTTACGATGGTTCTTCACGGTTTGGACAAAACTACAAATGGGGGTTGTTTCCTGCTTTTTCTGCCGGATGGAAGCTCAATGAAGAAGCTTTTTTAAAGGATGTAGATTTTATAGACTTGCTCAAGATCAGAGGTTCTTGGGGATTGGCAGGTAATGATCGTATAGGAGACTACGAACATATCGCCTTATTAGCCACACAAAATTACAACCTCAACGGCGAACTATTCAACGGGTTGGTCCCTTCCACCATCCCTAATCTGGATTTAAGCTGGGAAAAAACACAAAGTGTCAATATCGGATTAGATGTTTACCTATTTGCCGGTCGCTTGCAATTTATCGCCGATGCCTATCGCAACAAGACGACCGACCTACTTCTGAATGTACCTACGACAAGGTTGTCTGGATTCGCTAATATTCGCAAAAACGCAGGTGCTGTAGAAAATAAAGGTTTAGAATTTCAACTTACAGCCACCAATATTGAAAAAACCAATTTCAGATGGACGAGTAGCCTCAACTTTTCACTCAACAGGAATAAGGTACTCGACATGGGGACAGCCGCAGATATTGTCGTGAATACTTGGGGAGCAGATGCTTTCATCACAAAAGCCGGACACCCCATAGGCAGTTATTATATGTACCAAACCGAGGGATTGCTATTGCCCCACCACTTTGACAACGATGGCAATGCATTAGTACCTATTGCCAATGGACAGCAGGAAGGCAATATCCGTATTGTAGATCAAGACCATAACAATATCATCAATACGGACGACTATGTCATATTGGGAAGCAATCAGCCGGACTTTCTTTATGGTTTCAGCAATGAGATCACATACCAGGGATTTGATTTCAGTTTTGATCTTCAAGGTTCCAAGGGAGGAAAAATATTCTATCAAGGAAGAAGAGGTTTTGACAATGGTGTCGGCGAAGGAAGCAATCAGTACGCACGATGGCTCCATTCTTACAAGACGGAAGAGATGAAGGCATCCATTCCGGCAGGAGCCAATATGGAATGGGACGGAAAAACACCCAATTTCTTTGGCGTGAATCCCATTTACAACGATACTTGGCTGTACGATGCCTCCTTTTTGCGTATCCGCAATATCACCCTTGGCTATACCCTCAGTGAAAAAAGCTTGGGCAAACTACGTATGAAAAAGGCCCGTCTATATGTGATGGCGGACAACCTATATACCTTCACTAAGTATCCAGGCGCCAATCCTGAGGCCAACAATCCCAATAGTGACAGCCAAACCGTAAGTGAATCGACATCAGCAGGTATTGACTACGGCTCCTATCCTATTTCCAGAAGATTTACCTTTGGTGTCCAATTAGCATTTTAATATCATGAAGAGACTACAAATATATTATCATTGCATCATCGTTATCGTGTTGGTGTCACTGTTTCTCGGCTGTTCAAAACAGCTGGAGCTGGCTCCCCCATCCAAATACAATGCACGCGATTTTTACAAAACACAACAAGACTTTTCTTTGGCTATTGGCGGGACATACGGTGGATTGAGGGGCATACACAGTTATCAGTATCCCTTAGTGGTCGAAAGCTTGAGCGACAATATCAGTACATCGACCAACAACCCCTACACCCGATATACATTGGACGCCAGTGATCCCAATGTACTTTCACTTTGGTCGGCTTATTGGACCATTATCGACCGGGCAAACAACATTCTGGACCAAATCGATCAAGGTGAGTTTACGGATACCGATTTGCAAAAAAAGATAAAAGGTGAAGCTCTTTTTATCCGGGGGTTTTGCTATTTCCAATTGAGCTGGCTGTTTGGAGGTGTTCCTATTGTAGATCGTGTCATGACCGAACAAGAATTGCTACAGCTTACACGTCCCTCGGTCGAAGTCATACAGACTTTTGCAGCGCAAAACCTTATAACGGCTAGCGAACTGTTACCGGAGACCAATACGGGCAAAGACATCGGCCGCGCTACCAAGTATGCTGCATTTGGCCTGTTAGGTAGATTATACCTGTTCAACAAACAATACGATAAAGCAAAAACAGCTTTGGAAGAAGTTATCAACTCCGAAAACTACGACCTGTACGACGACTTTGCAGACTGCTTCAAGAACACGAAAGACAATGGCGAAGAACATGTATTTCAGATACAGTACACCTCTGGACTTATCAATCAAGGCAATCAGTTGGTGTACACGCTCGTACCCGAAAATATCCGTTCGCCCCTCTTTCCAAATGGTGGACGTTCCCTATGGCTTGCTGTCTCCAAGGATCTCTATGAAAGCTATGAAGAACAGGATATCAGAAGAGACGTCACCATACAAAAAGGATATACAACGAGCAGTGGCGTCATCGACACGGAAACATTGCTATATGTAAAATATGCGCATGGTGACGTACCCAGCGCTCCCGAAGACAACGACGTCAATCTTTCTGTACTGCGGTACACAGACATCTTACTGATGTATGCCGAAGTGTTGAACGAGTTGGAATTTGAAGCCAATGGTGAGGCTTTAGAAATCCTGAACAATATCCGGGATAGAGGTGATGCAACGGTATACGAAGCTACCGATCTTACTTCTCAGGAAGACTTTCGGCAGGCCATCTTCCATGAACGCCGCTTGGAGCTTGCCTGCGAATTTCTACGATGGTTTGATTTGGTTCGAATGGACAGAACGCAAGCAACACCCATTCTCGAAAACTTCGTCAATCAGGTCAATGAGGGAAACGGTACC
>Ga0182792_1002745_pt1 | contig 12055 bp, 15 predicted proteins | sample Passage237B_FD_130497 | JGI IMG/M metagenome (GOLD analysis project Ga0182792, IMG submission 130497) | Cellulose adapted compost microbial communities from Newby Island Compost Facility, Milpitas, CA, USA - Passage2 37B (version 2) (version 2) ...
CAACCCCCAATACACATCCGCAAACACATGATCGGTATGGAAATCCAGAAATAGCCCCATCCAAAGCGGGGTCACCACAACACCGATCAAACCCGAAATACTGGCGTTGAAAATAGCTGCGGGCACATTCCCCCGTGCAATAGATACCATAACCACAGACGAGGAGACAGTCGATGGCAAAGCCGCCAGAAAGAAAAATGACAACCAATAATGTTCTTGCTCCACATTTGCTAAAAACGGACGAAAAGGCAATAAAATCAACGGAAACAGCACGAAAGTAGCGCTTTGTACAACAAGGTGCAATTTCCAGTTGCGCAGTCCTGACTTGATTGCCGAAAAGCTCAGCTTCAATCCGTAAAAAAAGAAGATCAAAGACACACCCACCCCAGTTAATAGCGCCATCCATTGCCCATCACGATATTCCACCCCTTGAGGAAAGAAATAAGCAATCGCAATACTTATCAGTAGAGCGACAATAAAACCGTCAAATTTCATAAACCATACATAACCGGTATAAAAGCGTATATCTTACGTTGACGAGAGCATATCGCTCACATCTATTAATTTGCATAATTACCAAAAATTATTAAATAAATTTTAAACAGGCTCTAAAGTTAATACATATATTTGCAGTACCATGAGCACAACATCTTTTTTATCCAACAGGATCAATAATCTATCCGAGTCAGCGACTTTAAAAATGACCAAATTAGGTCGTGAGCTGGCTGCCAAAGGCATCAACGTCATCAGTCTAAGTGTAGGTGAACCCGACTTCAACACGCCGGATCACGTCAAGGAAGCTGCAAAAAAGGCTTTGGACGAGAACTATACCCGCTATTCTCCGGTTCCGGGATACCCCGACCTGCGTCAAGCTATCGTCAACAAACTCAAAAACGAAAACAACCTCGATTATGACATTTCGCAAATCGTGGTTTCGACGGGAGCCAAACAATCGCTGTCCAATGTCATCCTGACACTGATCAATCCGGGCGATGAGGTCATCATCCCTACTCCGTATTGGGTATCCTATTCCGAGATGGTCACATTGGCAGAAGGCAAATCCGTATTTATAGATACAGATATCGAGAGCAACTTTAAGATCACTGCCGAACAACTGGAAGCAGCCATCACACCCAAGACCAAGCTTTTCATGTTTTCCTCTCCTTGTAACCCGACAGGATCGGTGTACAGCAAAGAGGAATTGGCCGCTTTGGTCAGCGTATTCGAAAAACACCCCAATATCTTTATCCTTTCGGATGAGATCTACGAACATATCAATTTTGTGGACAAGCATGAATCCATTGCACAGTTCCCAAGCATCAAAGACCGGGTCATCATTGTCAATGGATTTTCAAAAGCTTTTGCGATGACAGGATGGCGATTAGGGTATATTGCGGCCAACAAGGAAATAGCAGCAGCCAACGATAAGCTACAAGGACAAACTACATCCGGAACATGTTCTATCGCACAACGCGCCGGCATTACAGCCTACGAACAAGGATTGGAAAGTGTGTACGAGATGAAGGAAGCGTTTGCGCGTCGTCGTCAATTGGTCTATGGACTGTTGAATGAGATACCGGGCGTGAAAACCAATCTTCCCGAAGGGGCCTTCTATTTCTTCCCCGAGATCAGCTCCTTCTTCGGCAAAAAAGATCCGGAAGGCAACGAGATCAAAAATTCCGCAGATCTGGCATTGTATCTATTGAACTATGGGCACATTGCTACTGTAGGAGGTGACTCCTTCGGAAACAATAACTATATCCGCCTGTCTTACGCTGCTTCGGACGAAAATCTGAAAGAAGCACTGAGACGCATGAAAGAGGCTTTGGGCAACTTAAGTTAAGTATTTCTTTTAGTCCAGGGTTTATGAACATAAACCCTGGACTAAAAGAAACTTCTAGCTATTGATATAGCTCTGTAGATGATCGATAGTCTGCTTTTGATCTTCGATAATATATTTTACCAAGTCACCTATAGATATCATACCGATTACCTTGTTGTCCTCTACCACCGGCAAATGCCTGAAATGATTGGTGGTCATCAGTTCCATACAATTTTCAATTTTTTCTGCTATCGTGATTGTATGGGGATTGTGTGTCATGACATCATGTATGGGTGTGTCTTTGGATGATTTGCCATGCAGGATGATCTTTCGGGCATAATCTCGCTCCGTGAAAATACCAATCAAGTCTTCATTTTCGACAATTAACAACGCACTGATGTTTTTTTCCATCATAAGCTGCAAGGCATCCAAAACCGATGTATTCCGGCTTACAGAATAAACAACGGGCGATTTCTTCTGGAGGATGTGCTTTACGGTTTTCATAATTTCTTCTTTTAGTTAGCAACAGTCTGAAGCTAATATACAAAAACTAATAGAATAAAACTAAGACCTTCGTCACATCCTTTTGTCTATCTCCCCATGCTAGTGCACGAATCCTTTCGTGTACCTAAAGATTTATGGGCACACGAAAGGATTCGTGCGCCAGCGGTTTAATAAAAACTTACAACTTATTACATCCGCTTCTCAAGCTCTCTGCCGATACTCTTGCCCAAATCCTTGTCTACGGTAATATACCCTGGATAATAGTAATTCTTTCCTCCTATTTTGACGGAAGGCTTTATCTTCAATGCCAGGAAGGCATCACTCTTACGGGTCAGGATATCATTCAACAACTTATCAAACCCTTTTTCCTGAGCCACACCGAATATATTGGCCCTGAAAGACAAAGGTACGACAATGCTCTCATTGGTAGCCAGATGTATATTTTCATGCACAGCTCCTTCAAAAAGTGGTTTTCCCTGTATTTCGATAATGTATTTGAATTCGTTGATCGATGTTTTCGTAGAAGTAGGATTAGCCACTTTCAGATTCACATTGGCTTCAAGGGGTAGATCCTGTTGTAGCAATGCAAAAGCAATAGCCGGCAAGGACGCCAATGAAACGCCTTCTGTACTTCCAAACGATTCAATATTCCGTCCGGCTACCTTGACCTGATCCAATGACTCAACTGTATAGTTGCATTTTGCCAAGGCATTGACCTGTGCTTTATAATTGGTTGCACAGCCGGAAAAGGCAAAAACAGCCATACACAGAAGGGATAAATAGATTATTTGTTTTTTCATGTTTATCACTTTATTTTAAAGTTATGATGGTGACAAAGGTTACAGTGGTTATAGAGGTCATGAGCCTTCGTCACTTTCATAACATCCGTAACTACCATAACCATCATCATTTTATTTTAAAAATTATACACTATACCTAAGGTAAACACGGCATTTCCGGCCTTGAGATATTCGTTGTTGTTCAACCCTATATTAAACCCATTTGTATATTGCAATTGTAAACCTTTCGTTAAGCTCATGCGGGTATAGAATACCGGTTCTACAAAAAAATTCTCCTCTGTGGAGCTGTCTATCTCATCTATCTGAAAACGATCCATTGCTATTCTGCTTAGACGAATGGCCGTGCCATAGTTCAATTCTCTTTTGTCCCCGAATATATTGATTTTTTGCTTACGTGTGGAAGAATAATTGATTTGTACAAAAATTTTATTGAAATCCATCTCTCTGCTTTCCACTGCTTCATATCCATGTACAGTAGCACGCTTATCCGCTTCAGAGGTTGCCCCCACACCATAACCACCGTAAAGTTCGAGCACTTGGCGCTTTTCCTTACCTATTTTGGTAAAATAACCTAGTCCTCCTTCCAACAGCCATTGGTTGAAATGGGTATTCGACTTCTCTCCATGATCGACATAGGAGCCATTGCCCAGAATAGCGACATGATTGGTGGCCGCTACGGCTATAGAGCCACTGATGTTGCCCTTAGGATTGACATGGGCGGCTATATACCCATCACCTATATCCTTCAACATGGGTGTAGCCGGTACATTGGGCATATAGATAGAAGAACAGGAAGAAAACAGCGCTATCCATGGCAGCACTGCTAACACATATTTTATCGGATGTTTCATCGTACGCAGTTAGAATAACAATCGTGCCAAATCATAAGATGACCTTATAAAGAAAAAACAAAAGCCATTCTTCTCCATAAATCGTGAAGAGAACGGCTCTTGAAAATCGTCATACAGGACAATTTATTCCATATCCGAAGGAACCGAATCCGTTTCCGGTGCTTTGTCGATCAATTCCATAAACTGATCCAGCTTCGGTGTAATGATGATCTGTGTACGTCTGTTGCGGGTCTTTCCTGCATTCGTGGTATTGTCCGCTATCGGGTTGTATTCTCCACGGCCTCCAGCAGTCAGACGCTTCGGATCCACACCATAATTGTTTTGCAAAGCCTGCACGACTGAAGAAGCCCGCAACACACTGAGATCCCAATTGTTACGGATATTGGGTTTCGAAATCGGATCGGTATCTGTATTACCCTCGATCAGCACTTCGTAGTCTTTGTAGTCCGTGATAATCTTTGCAATCTTGCTCAACGTCTCTCCTGCCTGTTCCGAAATCTCATAACTACCGGATTTATACAACATATTGTCCGACAAAGAGATATACACCACACCTTTGAGTACCTGTACATCTACATCTTTCATCTCTTCCCTACTCAATGATCTGGTCAATCGGTTCGTCAAGACCATATTGAGCGAGTCACTTTTGTTCTTGGTATTGACCAGATGCTGTATATATTTATTGGAAGCATTGATCTCGTCCACTAATTTGGAAATGTTGACATTTCCTTGTGAATTTTGGGCGATACTCTTGTCCAATGATCCCTGCAAACGGGCATAAGCTTCTTTCAGCGCGGCATTATTCTTTCGTTCATGCTCCAACTGGTCTTCCAGACTTTTGATCTTTGCCCGGCTCTCGGCCAGATCCATCTGTCCTTTTTGGTACAGCTCTGCCAAATCCTTGTGCTCGGTTTCTAACGCCAGATATTTCTTTTTGCTTATACCACAACTACTGACCGTTATTCCCAAGACAAGTGCATATCCTATAAAACGTGATTTTATCATAACCCTATTGTTTTTTTCTTACTGTACTGCAAAAAAGATGCCTAATAAATCAGCAGTATAAAAAATTAGCGGTCAAAACCTCAATAGACCTGTATTCTGACTTGGATTCTAAAAGGCTTTATCTACTTCTTTCTCTTCAAATACTCCTCGACAACAAACTCTAGCTGCTCCTCTTGGGTGAGGTCAGAATTGTCAAGGACAACAGCATCTTCCGCTTGTCGCAAAGGACTTTCTGCACGTGTGCTATCGATATGATCCCGATGGGCGAGATTAGCCAACACCTCCTCCAAGCTTACCGATTCACCTTTGCCCAACAACTCTTTGTAACGTCGCTCTGCACGAACCATGGGCGCAGCGGTCATAAATATCTTGAGATCAGCATCCGGAAATACGGTCGTACCGATATCCCGCCCATCCATCACGATATTTCTTCTGCTTCCCAACTGCTGCTGCTGGGCCACCATGGCTTGTCTAACCTCTTTGATTGCACTCACTTCACTGACTCTATCGGAAATTTCCATACGACGGATTTCCTCAGATACATCTTCATCATTCAGATAAATCAATGTACGATCAGACTGAGGTACAAAATCGATCCGAATATCCTGTAATGCCTTCGAGATAGCTTGGGTATTGTTTAGATCAATAGCATGGCACAATAAATACAGTGTCACTGCACGGTACATAGCTCCACTGTCTATAAATACAAAATTCAGTTTCTTGGCCAAGGCTTTAGCCACCGTGCTCTTACCACAGGAGGAGAAACCATCTATTGCAATGACAAAATTATTTCGAGCCATGTTATATCAATTATTTCCTCCTATCAAAATACCGGGCTTATGGATCAATGGAATCTTGGAAAGGTGTTCATCAACAATACTCTCCGGGAGAAAAATATATTTTTTGTCGTAGATCGTGTCATCGATATAATAACTGAGCCAATATTCATTAGTCAACCCAAAAACCTGCTGATCAATGAGTTCTATCTTAAAGGAACTCCGGGGTGCTACATCACCGACAAAGTGGCGTAACGTAGAGGTCTTTACCTCTTTATGGTCCTTAATTCCATAGCCTTTGGAGGTGACGAATACATTTTTTAGGGCAACCTCTTTCTCATTGATCAGATATACCATCCAGTTTTTTACCCCTGGAGCTTCACTCTCCAGGACAACTGCAATGGAAATATCCTCCACGATATTTGGCGGCAAATCCTTTTTCATGATCCGAACTATTTTTTTCGGGTAGTAGATTTTTTCGCACTACCTTTTGCAGATTTCGCTCCTTTTGTATCCTGCTCTGCCCATTTCAATACATCCTCATAGGTGATCTGATTTACGTCTGTACCCTTTGGGATTTTAAGGTTCTGCTTTCCAAAACGTATGAATGGCCCCCAACGACCATTTTCAATCTGTGCCTCTGGATTTTCATCAAAAACACGGATGACCTTTTCGATATCTTTTTGACGTTTCGTTTGGATGATTTCAATGGCTTCTTCTTCCGTCACATCCAACGGGTCCATCCCTTTCGGAAGAGAATAAAACGCCGAATTGTGACGGATGTAGGGGCCAAAACGGCCAATAGCTACAGTCATATCCTTATCTTCGAATACACCTACTTTCTTAGGGAGGTTGAACAGATCCAACGCTTCCTCCAAGGTGATGGTTTCGATCATCTGTCCTTTACGCAAAGAAGCAAACCGAGGTTTTTCTTCATCTTCGGCCGTTCCGATCTGCACCAAAGGTCCAAAACGTCCTACACGTACACTGACCGGCTTACCCGTAGCGGGATCCATTCCCAATATACGTTCATTCGTCGCACGATCGGCATTTTCGAGCGTATCTTCCACCTCTTCATGAAATGGACGGTAGAAACCTTCCAGCATATCCGTCCACTCTTTTTGACCTTGAGCGATCTCGTCGAATTCCTTCTCTACCTTTGCAGTAAAATTGAAGTCCACAATTCCTTTGAAATGCTCGACCAAAAAATCATTGACCAATACACCGATGTCCGTAGGGAACATCTTGTTGCGTTCTACGCCTGTCATCTCCGTTTTTACCTGTTCTTTGACTGCATCATCGGACAAGATTAACACTTGATAATTCCGAGGTTTGCCATCGCGGTCTTCCTTGACGACATACCCCCTATTTTGAATAGTCGAAATCGTAGGTGCGTAAGTAGAAGGACGACCAATACCCAATTCTTCCAACTTTTTGACCAGAGAAGCCTCCGTATAACGAGCCGGTGGTCGAGAAAAACGTTCGGTAGCCGTCATTTCGTTGAGATAGAGTGCTTGTCCCTTTTCCAATGGTGGCAATAGCGCATTGTCCGAATCCTCGTCCCCCATCAGCTCCATATCTTCGTCCGTCGATTCCATATATACCTTTAGGAATCCGTCAAATTTCATAATTTCGCCCGAAGCAGTAAGCTCTTCTGAACGAGTGGATATATGCACCTTAGCCACAGTCTTTTCAAACTCGGCTTCGCTCATCTGTGAGGCGATGGCACGTTTCCATATCAATTCATACAGACGCTTTTCCGAGTTATCTCCATCAATGGTATGCTCCGAAAAGTATGTAGGGCGTATGGCCTCGTGCGCTTCCTGCGCTCCGGCAGACTTTGTCTTGTATTTACGCATCTTATGGTATTTGTCACCATAAGCTTTTACAATTTCAGCCTGTGCCGCCTGTATAGCTGTGTCGGATAGATTGACCGAGTCAGTACGCATGTAGGTGATACGGCCAGCTTCGTACAGGCGCTGTGCTACCTGCATCGTACGTGCTACGGAAAAGCCCAATTTTCTACTGGCCTCCTGCTGCAAGGTAGATGTCGTAAAAGGCGCTGCCGGATTGCGTTTGCTTGGTTTTTTCTCCAGGTTCGAAACTTCGAATTCGGCTTGGATACAGTCTTTTAAAAATTGCTGAGCCTCTTCTTTTTTGGCAAATCGCTGTGGCAGCTCTGCTTTGACGATCTCCTTTCCTTTTCCTGTGCGGAAGATAGCGACAACCTTAAAGGAGGCCTCCGCTTGGAACCGATTGATCTCACGTTCACGCTCTACGATCAGCCGCACCGCCACGGATTGTACACGTCCTGCCGAAAGGGATGGTTTTACCTTTCTCCACAATACGGGAGACAGTTCAAAACCAACCAATCTATCCAATACACGTCTGGCTTGTTGCGCATTGACCAGATTGTAGTCGATCTTACGGGGACTTTCAATAGCCTTTAAGATAGCCGGCTGGGTGATCTCATGAAAAACAATACGTCTTGTATTATCCTCCTTCAAACCCAAGGTCTCATACAGGTGCCACGAAATAGCTTCCCCCTCCCGGTCCTCATCGGAAGCGAGCCAGACGGTCTCGGCAGATTTGGCCAATTTCTTCAACTCACTGACTACGGCTTTCTTGTCCGATGGCACTTCATATTTTTGTTCAAATTTATTATCAGTATCGATCGCGTCATCTGTCTTTACCAAATCCCGAATATGTCCATAACTGGACTTTACCAAAAAATCGCTACCCAGATAACCCTCTATTGTTTTTGCCTTCGCCGGCGACTCTACTATTAATAAATTTTTAGCCATTAAATTCTACCTTTATATTTAGTCGACCCTTTTCTAACCACAATAGAAACATAGACATTTCCCGTATGTTAATCTCTGAAAAAAGGATATTACATAGGAAGTGAGCTTCTGACATAGTCTATATAAAAACTATTGTCATGCCTTTGGGCATCTATGTGTTTCAGAAAATAGAACAATAAAAACTATGTTACTATGTGGTTCCATCTTTGTCAGATACTAAAGATTTCTGCAAATATTAGTATTTCAAAATGGAATGACAATAATTTTTATCACTTATATTGTAAAAAAATCTTACTACTTCAATTTTTGAACCAGATATCCAACAAATAAAAGCACATAAATACCACTGAAGCAATACCATTGGTAGTCATAAATGCCCGATTTACCCTACTCAGATCTGTAGGGCTGACGATACGGTGCTGATAAAGCAAAAGTCCTGCATAGACCAATATTCCAAGGTAATAAAATAGACCCACAGGCATATAAAAGACCGGCAACACCACAAATATCAGTGACAATACGTGTAATACCTCGGAAATACGCAATGCCTTCTTACCTCCAAAATTGGCCGGAATAGAGTTTAACCCATGCTGACGATCAAATTCTTCGTCCTGCAAAGCATAGATAATGTCAAATCCACTAACCCAGGTCAATACCGCCAAGCCATAAAATATGGGTACAACAGCAAATTGTCCCGTCACGGCCAAATAAGCGCCTACAGGTGCTAATCCTAATCCCAATCCGAGTACCAAATGGCAAAGTGGAGAAATACGTTTCATATACGAGTAAAACAGGATCACAAAGAGTGCTACGGGCGACAACACCAAACATAAAGGGTTGATAAAATAAGTAGCCAAGGTAAAAATGACGCTATTCACAATAGTAAAGGACAGCGCATTTTTTGCCGTTATACGCCCTGCCGGAATATCACGCACAGCCGTACGTGGATTCAAAGCATCTACATCCCTATCCAGGTAACGATTGAAAGCCATAGCTGCATTGCGTGCCGTCACCATACAGAGCAGCATCAGCAAAAACAGTTTTACACTGAAAGAGTGCCCGGTCGTGGTGACCGCCAAAACAAAACCGATAATCGCAAAGGGCAAAGCAAATATACTGTGTGCAAATAGCACCAAAGACATATATTTCTTCATTGAAAATTAAAAAGGCAAAATTAAAAAGTTAAAACCAGAGCGTCATGACGTACCTCGCTTTCGGTAATTCGTAATTTCAAATTCATAATTCATTAACCGGTGATTCAAATCTGGAATTTATATCCGCGATCATGGACAGGATTTCATCTGTGCCCTGCTTCGTGTCGGCAGAAGTCAAAAAATGGGGCGGTACTTCCTCAAACCAGGCTAACAAGGCTTTACGGAACTTAGCAATATTCTGATCCGATTTGACTCCAGACTGTTTATCGGCTTTGGTAAAGACCAACAGGAAAGGTAAGCCATTCTCTCCGAGCCAACAGCAGAAATCCAGATCTATCTTTTGTGGCTCATGCCGACTATCGATCAATACAAAGACACATTGCAGGTTTTCGCGGCGCGTCAGGTAACGACGGATAAAGCGTTCCCATTCGGCACGGTTCTTTTTGGAAGTCCGCGCAAAACCATAACCCGGCAGGTCGACCAGATACCAATCGCCATTGATGACAAAATGATTGATGAGCTGTGTCTTTCCCGGAGTTTGGGAAGTTTTGGCCAAACCCTTACGGCTGGTGAGAGCATTGATCAACGAAGATTTCCCTACGTTGGATCGCCCGATAAAAGCATACTCGGGCAGTGTAGGTGCAGGAAGCTTATCAACCTTGGTGTTACTCGTGAGAAATTCGGCAGTTTTTACAAGCATAAACAAAGGTAGTGTTTTCCACTTAACCCCCAAAGGGAAGATGGGTTTTCTTAGGAACCTTCTCCTTTCCCGATTAAAGGGAACAGATCTCTTAAGTCAGTTTCAAGTGCATGAGCTACTTTGAGTATGGCCTAAGGTTGATCTTGTCCGTCTCTATCCGATATATTTGGGATAATTCTATCTCGGCAATATTGGCGAGGGTTTGCATAGAAAGTTTTTTCTCTTTCCGCTTAGACCTTACCTTTTCACCAAAAGATCGGAGAATGTTGTTATCATAAGCTATGGGCATTCTCAAAATTGACTTAACTCCTGGTAAAAAAAATCAGATATTAATGTCTAAATTTTATTTTTTATTGTTATTTTTGCCCTAAATATTATTAACACAATAAAAAAAACCTTAGAGTTATTCACTTAGTTACTTATTACAATATCATTGTATGTCAGGTTTTTGTGCTTTACCATTCTTGAAATCAGGTTATCAAAAATGGTTTGCTTGTGTATCGACCTGTTTATTCTATAGCTGAACTCATCCAAGTATGCCTGTATGTGATGTTTATGTATATTGGAAAAGTTGGATCTCATCCATGCCTTTAGCTGATGTACAACAGTGTTCATCTCGAAGAAAGTTCTCCCTTTATCACTTTTTGTCTGTGTGATGTTGTATTCTTTTTTCAAGGGGCTGTAACCTGTCCATTTATCGGTCTTGACCTGTGCATCCTGTGAAATGTGAGCATCGAAGATGACTCTCAATGAGGCAGAACTGTAATCCTCAATCGGCTTGAAGTAGACACGTTTAATGCCCGAACCATCTTTCTGAACCGCAGCAACGATTTTCTTTTTTTTACTGTCCGTACTTCGGCCCTGCTTGAGGTCTTCACGACCGCCAAACACAAACTCATCAACGATCACATCACCGTCCATCGGGTCTTTACCGCTGCTTTTCATGGCTTTGCGGACTTTTTGCATAAACAGCCACGCCGTCACATAACGAACCTCATAGCGCTTGCTCATCTGGTTGGCCGAGATACTTTTGGTCGTAGCGCTCATCTCAAAAACCATCCCGAAGGCTTTGCGAAGACCAAACTTGACCTTATGGAAAAGCGTACCCGCAGTAGGGCTTTCCAAATGATGGCACTTATTGCAGTCCCTGGCCAAATTCTTCTTGCGAACAGTATATTTTGTATGTCCACATTTTACACAGCTATATCCATTAGAAGCTTTACGCTCTGCCAAATAAGCAAGACAATCCTCATCACTCTGGAACCGGTCAAAAAAACTCACTATGCTCTCGCCCTTGAAAATATCCATACCTTAAATATACGTATTTAAATGAATAGCTCTAAAAAACCTTAATAAGAACAGAACCAACAGATTGTTAATAATGTTAAAAAAGCAACAAAAATGAAAAATAGATGGATTATTATCGTATTATCTGCAATTGTTTTTTCAAGTTGTAGTAGTTATAAATACGGGCAAAATGCAGAACCAACTCAAAAAAGTAATTTAACTTTTGGGGTCATTGCTGTCCACTTAAAACAAACTGAGTGACAGCTGTTTAACAATACGTTCTTTGATATTTCTGTAATCTGATTTTGTAAGAAGCTCATTTATAGGTGTTTTGTCCAGAAGGGATATACCC
>Ga0182792_1002747_pt1 | contig 12053 bp, 10 predicted proteins | sample Passage237B_FD_130497 | JGI IMG/M metagenome (GOLD analysis project Ga0182792, IMG submission 130497) | Cellulose adapted compost microbial communities from Newby Island Compost Facility, Milpitas, CA, USA - Passage2 37B (version 2) (version 2) ...
TGCTTCATCGCCAGCTTGCGGTAGGCCTTCTTGATCTCGTCGGCCGAAGCATCGCGATTGACGCCGAGGACTTCGTAGTAATCCCGTTTTGCCATGGTGTGTCTGGGGTCCTGGTTTTTCGGTCCGCCGAAAAGCCGAAAGCCGAGGGTGCCGCCGGTCCGGTGGCACCCCCGACTTCAGCGCATCCGCCGGAGGAGTGTGCGGAACGCCGGCGCGTGGGGGGCAGGCCGCGCGCCGGACGGCGGGATCACTTGTCGTCCTTGACCTCGGTGAACTCGGCATCGACCACGTCGGCATCGGCCGCCTTGGACGATTCGCCCGCGGCACCGCCGGCCTGGGCCTGCTGATCGGCGTACATCTTCTCGCCCAGCTTCTGGCTGGCCTGGGCCAGCGCCGCGCTCTTGGCCTCGATCTCGGCCTTGTCGGCGCCCTTGATCGCTTCCTCGGCCTCGCTGATGGCGGTCTCGATGGCCGACTTCTCGGACGCGTCGAGCTTGTCGCCGTGCTCGGAGAGCGCCTTCCGGACCGAGTGGATCAGCGCGTCGCACTGGTTGCGCGCGTCGACCAGCTCGTGCGCCTTGCGGTCTTCCTCGGCGTGCGCCTCGGCGTCCTGGATCATGCGCTGGATCTCTTCATCCGACAGACCCGAGTTGGCCTTGATGGTGATCTTGTTCTCCTTGCCGGTGGCCTTGTCACGGGCCGATACGTGCAGGATGCCGTTGGCGTCGATGTCGAACGTGACTTCGATCTGCGGCATGCCGCGCGGCGCCGGCGGGATGTCAGTCAGGTTGAACTGGCCCAGGCTCTTGTTGCCGGAGGCCATCTCGCGTTCGCCCTGCAGCACGTGGATCGTCACCGCGCTCTGGTTGTCCTCGGCGGTCGAGAACACCTGGCTTGCCTTGGTCGGGATCGTCGTGTTCTTCTGGATCAGCTTGGTCATCACGCCGCCCAGGGTCTCGATGCCCAGGCTGAGCGGGGTGACGTCGAGCAGCAGCACGTCCTTGACCTCGCCCTGCAGCACGCCGCCCTGGATGGAGGCGCCGACGGCGACGGCTTCGTCCGGGTTGACGTCACGGCGCGGATCCTTGCCGAAGAACTCCTTCACTTTCTCGATGACCTTGGGCATGCGGGTCTGGCCGCCGACCAGGATCACGTCGTCGATGTCGGAGACCTTCAGGCCGGCGTCCTTCAGCGCGACGCGGCACGGCTCGATCGAGCGCTCGATCAGGTCCTCGACGAGGGCCTCGAACTTGGCGCGCGTGATCTTCACCGCGAGGTGCTTGGGACCGCTGGCGTCGGCCGTGATGTACGGCAGGTTCACCTCGGTCTGCGTGCTCGAGGACAGCTCGATCTTGGCCTTCTCGGCCGCTTCCTTCAGGCGCTGCAGCGCGAGCACGTCCTTCTTCAGATCGACGCCCTGTTCCTTCTTGAACTCGTCGATGATGTAGTCGATCAGGCGCTGGTCGAAGTCCTCGCCGCCCAGGAACGTGTCGCCGTTGGTGGCCAGCACCTCGAACTGGTGTTCGCCGTCGATGTCGGCGATCTCGATGATCGAGATGTCGAACGTGCCGCCACCGAGGTCATACACGGCGATCTTCGAGTCGCCCGGCTTCTTGTCCATGCCGAAGGCCAGCGCCGCCGCCGTCGGCTCGTTGATGATGCGCTTGACCTCCAGGCCGGCGATGCGGCCGGCGTCCTTGGTGGCCTGGCGCTGGCTGTCGTTGAAGTAGGCCGGTACCGTGATGACGGCTTCGGTCACTTCCTCGCCGAGGTAGTCCTCGGCGGTCTTCTTCATCTTGCGCAGCACCTCGGCCGACACCTGCGGAGGTGCCATCTTCTTGCCGCGCACCTCGACCCAGGCGTCGCCGTTGTCGGCCTTGACGATGGAGTAGGGCATCAGGTCGATGTCCTTCTGCACTTCCTTCTCGTCGAAGCGGCGCCCGATCAGGCGCTTGACCGCGAACAGCGTGTTCTTCGCGTTCGTGACGGCCTGACGCTTGGCCGGCGCGCCGACGAGAATCTCGCCGTCGTCGGTGTAGGCGACGACGGACGGCGTCGTGCGCGCGCCTTCGGAGTTCTCGATGACCTTCGGCTTGCCGCCTTCCATCACGGAAACGCAGCTGTTGGTGGTGCCGAGGTCGATGCCGATGATCTTGCCCATGTTCTGGATTCCTCTTGTTCCGGTGTTCTGTGTGGCCGCCCCGTGCGACCGTTTCGTTGCGAATATGGGGTGGAGGCGGGCGCTTTCAAGCCCGCCGGCCGGTCACGACTGCTTGGCCTGCGAAACCTGCACCAGCGCCGGACGTAGCACGCGCTCGTGCAGCAGATAGCCCTTCTGCAGCACGGTGACGACGGTGTTGGGCTCGGCGTCGGATTCGACGGTGCCGATGGCCTGGTGCCGGTTCGGGTCGAATTTCTGGCCGACCGGGTTCTCCTCGGTCACGGACGCGCTCTCGAACGCGGAGGCAAGTTGCCTGAGCGTCAGCTCCACGCCTTCGCGCAGGCTCTCCAGCGTCTGGTTCTCGATGGCCAGCGCGGCTTCCAGGCTGTCCTTGACCGGCAGCATCGCCGCGGCGAACTTCTCGGCGGCGAACTTGGAGGCCTTGGCGACGTCTTCGGCCGCACGGCGACGCACGTTCTCGGCCTCGGCCTTGGCGCGCAGCCAGGCGTCGTGGTGCTCGGCGGCCTTCAGTTCGGCCTCGCGCAGGGCCTGCTCGAGATCGGGCGTGGCTCCGGCCGTCTGCTCGGTCTGGGCGGCGCCGTCGTGTTCGGGCGCCGTCTCCGGTTGCTGGGCGTTCTCGTCCTGCTTCTGATCCTGCATTGCTGCCACTCCGGGTTGTTCAACGATCCTCGGGCAACTGGGGGCGCCGGGCGCGATTTCAAGTGCAGACGTGAAAAAGTGCGCAAGGCGGCGTCGGAACCGAGGGCGGTGTATGCTAGCGGGAATTCGCGCGCCGAGGGCGCCAGCCCGTGAAATCCATGAGTGACATCCCCGCACGCATCGGTCGTTTCGACATCATCGAGCAGGTCGGCAAGGGCGCGACCGCCACGGTGTATCGCGCCGTCAGCGAGGATCACCCCGAGGGGGTGGCGATCAAGCACGTGCGCTTCAAGGAGTCCGGCGACGGGCAGGCGCGGCGCATCCGCCGCCTGCGCAAGCTGATCCGGGCCGAGGCCGCGGTCGCGCGCCGCCTGCATCACCCGAACATCATCCGCATCCACGAGGTCGTCGTCGACGAGGACGAGGCACACGCGGTGATGGAGTATTTCCCCGGCAAGCCGCTGTCGCGCTTCTGCGCCTTCGACAACATGCTGCCGCTTCACCGGGTCATGAGCATCGTGTTCAAGTGCGCGATGGCGCTCGACCATGCCTTCCGGCAGGGCATCGTGCACCGCGACATCAAGCCCGACAACATCCTCGTCGATGACGAGGACAACGTGAAGATCACCGACTTCGGGCTGGCGCTGAACATCAGCAAGAAGACCGACAGCGACTCGACCTTCATCCTCGGCGTGGGCTCGCCGGCCTATATGAGCCCGGAGCAGATCAAGAACTACCCGCTGAACCAGAAGACCGACCTGTACTCGCTCGGCGTCGTGCTCTACCACCTGCTCACCGGGCGGCTGCCGTTCCGCGCCAGCAACCACGCGCAGCTGGTCTACCGCATCCTCAACGCGGACCCGACGCCGCCCTCCAAGCTGAACCCCGAGCTGCCCGAGGCGGTTGACCGCGTCGTGCTCAAGGCGCTGGAGAAGGACCTGTACTCGCGCTACCGCAACGGCGCCGAGTTCGCGCAGGACCTGTCCGGCATCCGCTACAAGATCGTCGACGACAACTACCGCAGCCACGACACCCGGCGCTTCGCGGCGCTGCGGCGGCTCGCCTTCTTCACGGAGTTCGAGGACATCGAGGTGTGGGAGGCGCTGCGCATCTCGTCGTGGCGCGTCGTGCCCGCGCGCACGGCGATCTTCCGCGAGGGCGACGAGGACGAGCGCTTCGGCGTGCTCGTCGAGGGGGAGGTCGAGCTCTCGGTCGACGGCCGGCGCATCGACAGCGTCGTGCCGGGCGAGATCTTCGGCGAGCTGGCGTGGCTGGACGCGCCGGTGTCGCGGCAGATGTACACGGCCATCACCGTGCGCGATTCGAGCTATCTGGAGGTCAGTCCGGCGGCGCTGGCGCTGGCCTCGGAGGAGCTGCGCGACGCCTTCCGCGCGCGCATCGGTTCGGTCGTCGCGCGCCGCTGCGCCGACGGCATGCGTGCCATCGCCCGCCAGTGCGGTACCGAGGCGATGACGCCGGACCGCACCGCGATGGGCAGTGCCGACCTGCAGCTCGTGGACGACTGAGCGCTCAGACGCTCAAGTCGATCTGGCTGACGGTGCCGATGCGGCCGTCCTCGTTCAGGTAGATTCCGCTCTGTCGCATCACGCCCTGCGTCCGTCCGGCCGCGTCGCGCAGCGTGAACGGCGTGGCGACGCTCGCCAGCGACAGCGCGCCCACGCCGGCCTCCGCCAGCGTCTGCAGTGAGCCCGAGCCTTTTCCGTCGACATCCGGTTGCCACAGGTACAGCCGCCGGAAGGCCGGGTCGGCCTCGTCGATCCAGCCATTGCCGTCCGCGTCGAGCGCGGCGAGTTCGGCGAAGCCGTTGCCGCTGGTCGGGCCGAACAGCTCGCGGCCGTCGTCGATGCGTCCGTTGCCGTTGCGGTCGAAGGCGAGGAAGCCGCGTCCGCCGACCGGAATCGGCACCTCGTCGTCGACGCCGTCCGCGTCCAGGTCGAAGGCGAAGCGCAGGTCGGACAGCGCGGCACCGGGGCCAGCGAAGTCGAGGATCAGCGGATCCTTCAGCTCGCGCCGCTCGCCGCCCGCGATGTCCAGCTCGAAGCGCTCGGCATGGTGCCGCTCCATCTCGAATGCGATGTCGAAGCGGATCTCGCGCCCGTCGGCGGTCCGCACCACGCCCGAGGCCGAAAAACCCACGTGCTCGTACTCCACGCGCTCGGCACGCACGCTCAGCGACTGGCCGCCGCTGCCGCGTGGGACCGGGGGTGGAGGCGCGGCGGAGTACGTCGCGGTTTCCGGCGCCGACAGTTCCTCGGCCTGGATCACACGCAGCGTGATGCCGAGCATGCGTTCGATCATGGCGCGCAGCAGGAGCAGGCGCGGATCGTCGATCGATCCGTCATCCACGCCGAGGAGGACTTCGCCGCGGGGTGGGGCGGAGGCGGGGCGGTCGGAGGACGACGACCAGCGTTCGACGGCCAGGGTTAGCTGCTCGCGCCGGTAGGCGACGTGCCGACCCTGCATCGTGATCTGCGCGCTTTCGATCTTCATGTGGCGGCCCGTGGACGGAGTGACCCGTGACAGACCCGTTAACGGCCGCGTGCGGAAATTCTTGAATGCCGCGCCTAGTGCTCGGCGCCGAGTGCGCGCGCGCGCCGTGCGGTATCCGCCCGTTCGGCCTCGTCCGGCGGGAGAAGGTCGAGCCAGTGCCCCAGGTGCGTCCCGACCACCTGTGCCAGCGTCGTGATCCAGTCCGGCCGCTCGTTCAGGCACGGGATGTAGTGGAACTCGCGGCCGCCGGCGGACAGGAAGGCCTCGCGGCACTCCATGCCGATCTCCTCCAGCGTCTCGAGGCAGTCGGCGACGAAGCCGGGGCAGATCACGTCGGCGCGCCGGACGCCTTCCTGCGCGAAGCGCACCAGCGTCGGTTCGGTGTAGGGCTGCAGCCACTCGGCCCGGCCGAAACGCGACTGGAACGTGATCGCCCAGCGCCCGTCCGGCAGGCCCAGGGCTTCGGCCAGCAGGCGCGCGGTCTTGTGGCACTCGCAGTGGTAGGGGTCGCCCAGTTCGAGCGAGCGGCGCGGAATGCCGTGGAAACTCATCACCAGCCGCTCCGGCTCGCCATGCTCGCGCCAGTGCTCGCGCACGCTGGCGGCCAGCGCGGAGATGTAGCCGGGGTGGTCGGGAAAGCTGCGCACGAAGCGCAGTTCGGGCGGGTTGCGCCAGTGCAGCATGCAGCGCGCGACCTCGTCCATCACGCTGGCGGTGGTGCTGGCCGCGTACTGCGGATAGAGCGGCAGGACGAGGATGCGGGTGCAGCCGGCCGCGCGCATGCGCGCGAGCGTGTCGGGCACGGACGGCGTGCCGTAACGCATCGCCCAGTCGACGACGATGTGGCCGTGGCCGTCATGCGCGAGCTGACCGGCGAGCAGCTTCGCCTGCTTCTCGGTGTGCGCCTTCAGTGGCGAGCCCTCGTCGGTCCAGACCGAGGCGTACTTGGCGGCGGATTTCCTCGGCCGCAGGTTCAGGATGATGCCGTGCAGGATGGGCCACCAGACGAGCCGCGGGATCTCGACCACGCGCGGGTCGGACAGGAACTGCTTCAGGTAGCGCCGCAGCGCCGGGGCGGTGGGGGCGTCGGGCGTGCCGAGGTTGACGAGCAGCACGCCGGTCTTCGGCGCCGTGCCGTGGGTGTGTGCCGGTTCGCTCCAGTAGCGGGGCATGCGGGATCCTTGCGGGGTGGGCCGGCGCGGGGCCGGCGTCAGTCGGTGCTCTGCGACAGCGCGCTCGAGAGCAGCTTGGCCGTGATGTCGACGATGGGGATCACGCGGTCGTAGGCCATGCGCGTGGGGCCGATCACACCGACCGAGCCGACGACCTTGCCGTCGACCTCGTAGCCGGCCGTGACGATGCTGCAGCCGTCGAGTTCCTCCATGCCCGATTCGTCGCCGATGAAGATCTGCACGCCCTCGGCGCGGTTGGACATCTCGAGCAGCTGCATCAGGCCGGTCTTGCGCTCGAAAAGCTTGAACAGCTCGCGGATGCGGGACATGTTCGACGACAGGTCCTCGACCTCGAGCAGGTTGGTCTCTCCGGACAGCACGTAGTTTTCCGCGTCGTTGGCCAGCTCGCCGCTGGCCTCGGCCGTGGCGCTCATCAGCTCCGTGATGTCGCTGCGCAGCTGCCGCAGCTCGGCCTGCAGGCGGGCGCGCATCTCGTCGAAGCCCTGGCCGGCGTAATGTGCGGTCAGGTAGTTGCCGGCCTCGGTCAGCTCGGCCGGCGTGTAGCTGCGGCGGGTGTGCAGGATGCGGTTCTGCACGTCGCCCGCGGTCGTGACGATGATGAGCAGGATGCGCGCGTCCGAGATGCGCACGAACTCGATCTGGCGGATGCGCACGGTCTCGTGCCGCGGACTCACGACGATGCCGGCGAAGTGCGTCAGCCGCGACAGCAGCTGCGAGGCCGAGCTGATCAGCCGCTGCGGCTGGTCCGGCAGCAGCTGGCCGCGCAGCTGGCGCACGCTGTTCTGGTCCAGCGGCTGCACGGTGAGCAGGGAATCGACGAAGAAGCGGTAGCCGCGTGCCGTGGGCATGCGGCCGGCCGACGTGTGCGGGCTGGTGATGAAGCCCATTTCCTCCAGGTCGCTCATGACGTTGCGGACCGTCGCCGGCGACAGCTCCAGGCCGGAGTGGCGCGACAGCGTGCGCGAGCCGACCGGTTGGCCTTCCTCGATGTAGCGTTCGATCAGCGTCTTGAGCAGGATCTGCGCGCGGGTGTCGAGCGTGGGTTGCTTCATGTCGTCATGCGGATGTCGGACAACGCGCATTATTCAGCCCCCGCGCGGGCCTGTCGAGGCCGGCCGGGCTTGAACGGCGCACGGACGATTGTGGTTTAATCCGCGCATGAAATCAGCCTTCCGCACCGTTGCCCTCGTCGGCAAGTACAAGGATCCCGGGGTCGAGGGAGCGGTTCTGGACGTGGCCGCCTTCCTGGACTCGCGCGGTCACACCGTATGGATCGAGGAAGGCACGGCCGGTTCCATGCCGGGGATGTGTCCGGGCTGCACGACGCGCGACTACGCGGCGATCGGGCGGGGCGCGGACCTCGTCGTCGTGCTCGGCGGCGACGGCACGATGCTGCATGCGGCGCGCCGGCTGCGCGAGCACGACGTGCCGCTGGTCGGGATCAACCGGGGCCGGCTCGGCTTCCTCACCGACATCAGCCGCGAGGAGGCGGTGCGCCACCTTGGCGACATCCTCGATGGGCGCTACAAGGAAGAACAGCGCTTCATGCTCGAGGCCACGGTCAGCCGCGACGGCGTCGAGCGCGTGCGCTTGCCGGCCTTCAACGACGTCGTGCTGAGCAAGGGCGAGTCGGGCCGGCTGATCGAATTCAACGTGAGCGTGGACGGGGAATACGTCTACACGCAGCGTTCGGACGGCATGATCGTGTCCACGCCGACCGGATCGACCGCGTACTCGCTGTCGGCCAACGGCCCCATCCTGCATCCCACCGTGCAGTGCATCGCGCTGGTGCCTCTCGCGCCGCACGCGCTGACGGCGCGTCCGGTGACGCTGCCCGACACCTGCCGCATCGAGATCGAGCTGCTCGCGCCGCACGAGGCCGGCATCTTCTTCGACGGCCACGAACGCTTCGAGGCCCATCCGGGCGACCGTCTCTCGATCCGCCGTGCACCCGGCACGGTCCGCCTGCTGCATCCGGAGCGTTACAGCTACTTCGCGATGCTGCGCGAGAAGCTCCACTGGAGCGCCACGCCGAGCCTGCCCTGACCCCATCATGCTGCGACGCCTGACCATCCGAGACTTCGTCATCGTCGACCGGCTCGAACTGGAGTTCGAGCCCGGCTTTGGCACGCTCACCGGCGAGACCGGCGCCGGCAAGTCCATCCTGCTCGACGCGCTGGGTCTGGCGCTCGGCGACCGGGGCGACGCCACGACCGTGCGCGGAGGTTGCGAGAAGGCGGACATCGTCGCCGAGTTCGACCTGCCGGCGGACGGCCCGCTGCCCGCCTGGCTGGTCGAATCCGACCTGCCGGCCGACGACGGGCTCGTGCTGCTGCGGCGCGTGGTCGATTCCGGCGGGCGCTCGCGCGCGTGGATCAACGGCGTGCCCGTCACGCTGACGCAGTTGCGTGAGGCCGGCGAATGGCTGGCGGACATCCACGGCCAGCACGCCCACCACGCGCTGCTGCGTGCCGACGCCCAGCGTGCGCTGCTCGACGCGACGGCCGGAGCGAGCGCGCAGGCGGCCGAGGTGGCCGAGCGTTACCGTGCGTGGCAGAAGCTCGTGCGCCAGCGCGAGGCGGCCGAGCACGACGCGGCCAGCACCGAGCGCCAGCGCGCGCTGCTGGCCTGGCAGGTCGAGGAGCTCGAACGGCTGGCCTTCCGGCCCGAGGAGTGGGCTGACCTGGACGCCGAGCAGCGCCGGCTCGGCCATGCGGCCGGGCTGATCGAAGGCTCGGCCGAGGCGCTGGCGGCGATGGCCGACGGCGAGGTGTCCGTGTCCGCGCTGCTGGGCCATGTCCTCGCGCGGGTCGAGGGCATGGCGGCGCTCGATCCCGGGCTCGACGAGGTACGCGCGCTGCTCGCCAGCGCGCAGATCCAGATCGACGAGGCCGTGCACGGCCTGCGCCGCTACCATGAACGGCTGGATCTCGATCCGCAGCGCCTGCAGGAGGTCGAGCAGCGCATCGCAGCGATCAACGACGTCGCGCGCAAGCACCGCGTGCAGCCGGAGGAGCTGCCGGAGCTGCTCGCGCGCTGGCGCGAGGAACTGGCCACGCTCGAGGCGCAGGCCGATCCGGCCCGTCTCGCGGCCGCCGAGGCCGAGGCACGCGATGCGTGGATGAAGGCCGCACGCGCGCTGTCCGCGCTACGCCGCCCGGCCGCCGAACGCCTGTCGAGGGAGGTCAGCGAGGCGATGCAGACGCTGGCGATGGCCGGTGGCCGCTTCGAGGTGGCGCTGGTCGAGCGCGAGCAGGGCGGCTCGCACGGGCTGGAGGACGTGGAGTTCCGCGTCGCCGCCAACCCGAGCCAGCCGCTGCGCCCGCTCGCCAAGGTGGCCTCGGGTGGCGAGCTGTCGCGCATCGGACTCGCGATCCAGGTCATGACGAGCCGCGACGCGGCCGTGCCGACGCTGATCTTCGACGAGGTGGACGTGGGCATCGGCGGCGCCGTGGCCGAGCGCGTCGGCCAGCTGCTGCAGCGGCTGGGGCGCGACCGTCAGGTGCTGTGCGTGACGCACCTGCCTCAGGTCGCGGCGTGCGCGGACTGGCAGTGGAACATCGCCAAGCGGGAGCGGGGCGGGGAAGTGCTCAGCGCGGTCACGCCGCTCGACGCCGAAGCGCGGGTCGAGGAGGTGGCGCGGATGCTGGGCGGGCTCGAGATCACCGAGACCACGCGCGGCCACGCCGCCGAGATGCTCGCGCGGGCGCGCGAGCGTGCCGGGCCTTGAGGCGCGGCCTCAGGCGTCCTTGTGCAGGTTGGGGCAGTCCGCGCGCGTGCAGTCGGCGTACAGGTACAGCGCGTGCTCCTTGACCTTGAAGCCGCGCTGCTGCGCGATCATCTCCTGACGGCGCTCGATCTCCGGATCGAAGAATTCCTCGACCGCGCCGCACTGCAGGCACACGAGATGGTCGTGATGCCCGCCCTCGTTCAGCTCGAACACCGCCTTGCCGGCCTCGAAGTAGTGCCGTTCGAGCAGGCCCGCCTGCTCGAACTGCGTGAGCACGCGATAGACCGTGGCGAGACCGATGTCCATGCCGTCGGCGATGAGCAGGCGATACACATCCTCGGCGGTGAGGTGGCGGGTTTCGGAATTCTGGAAGAGATCGAGGATGCGCAGGCGGGGATAGGTCGCCTTCAGGCCGATGCTCTTGAGATTCTGGGTGTTGTCAGTCATGGGTACCGTCTCTCCGGGGGCGTGCCGCTGTTATGAGGGGCGGACAAGCCCGGTGCCTTCGTGGCGGGTCAGCGCGGCCTTGCGGCCTATGTTATATTTTTTTCCTCTTTTAGGCACGGCGCGCCGAGCGCGCCGATCACTACGAACATAGGCGATCCATGCGCTCGACATCCGTTTTCGTGCTCCTACTCACCGGCGCCTTGCTTCTCCCGGCCTGCAGCGCGTACCGCATCGACGTGCGCCAGGGCAACTACGTGGATCAGGAGATGGTCGCGCAGCTGCGCAAGGGTATGACGCGCGAGCAGGTCCGCTTCGTGCTCGGCACGCCGCTGGTCGTCGACATGTTCCGCAACAACCGCTGGGATTACGTCTACCGCTACACCGAGGGCTGGGGCGATCCGGAGACCCGCACGCTGAGCCTGTTCTTCGTCGACGACCGCCTCGACAGCGTCGAGGGCGACGTGATGCCGGCCTCGACGCCGGAGGAGCTGCAGGGCACGACGCAGCGCACGCGCGTGGTCGAGGTGCCGCCGTCGGGCCGCCGCCGCTGAGTCCGGCGGATCCATCCTTACCGAGGTTTCAACGCATGACGCAACGCCGTATTGCCATCGCCGGCGCGTCCGGTCGCATGGGCCGGATGCTGATCGAGGCCACCCTGAACGATCCCGACGCCACGCTGGTGGCGGCCTTCGACCGTGCCGACTCGTCCTTCATCGGGCGGGACGCGGGCGAGCTGCTGGGCACGCCCTGCGGCGTGACCATCGGCGCCGACGCGCGTGCCGCCATCGCGGCGGCTGATTGCGTCATCGACTTTACGCGGCCCGAGGGCACGCTGGAGCACCTGGCGCTGGCCCGCGAGCTGGGCAAGGCCATCGTGATCGGCACGACCGGCTTCTCGGCCGAAGGCAAGCGCGCCATCGCCGAGGCCGCCGAGCACATCCCGGTGGTGTTCGCGCCGAACATGGCGGTCGGCGTCAATGCCGTGTTCCGCCTGCTCGAGGTTGCCGCGCGCATCCTCGACCAGGGCTACGACGTCGAGATCATCGAGGCGCACCATCGCCACAAGATCGATGCGCCGTCGGGCACCGCGCTGCGCATGGGCGAGATCGTCGCGCGCGAGCTGGGGCGCGATCTGGATCAGTGCGCGATCTACGGCCGTGAGGGCGTGACCGGCGAGCGCAAGGCCGAGACCATCGGCTTCTCGACGATCCGCGGCGGCGACGTGGTGGGCGACCACACGGTGCTGTTCGCCGGCATCGGCGAGCGCATCGAGATCACGCACAAGTCCGGCAGCCGGATGCCGTACGCGCTCGGTTCGCTGCGCGCGGCACATTTCCTGGCCGGACGCGAA
>Ga0182792_1002750_pt1 | contig 12045 bp, 11 predicted proteins | sample Passage237B_FD_130497 | JGI IMG/M metagenome (GOLD analysis project Ga0182792, IMG submission 130497) | Cellulose adapted compost microbial communities from Newby Island Compost Facility, Milpitas, CA, USA - Passage2 37B (version 2) (version 2) ...
ACCCGCTCCGCGAGCCGCATCCAGAGGGCTCTTGGCGATGCGCGACATGGAATTGAAGATCGGCACGACCATGAACAGCGTGAAGAGGTGGACATAGGCCACGATTACCGCGAAGTCCGAGAACAGCAGGAACTCCAGCGGATGGTCGATGAGGCCGGCCCCCTCGAGTGCCTGGTTGAACAGCCCGTTACGGCCGAGGAAAGGGATCCACGAGATCATGCGGATGATGTTCGAGGTCAGGAACGGCACCGTGCAGACCAGGAACAGGCCGATCTGCCAGAGCAGGCTGCGGACGTGGAACACCAGGAAGAAGGCGATGTTGAAACCCAGGACGAGGGTGACCAGCCAGACGATCAGGGCGAACTTCAGCGAGCTGGCATAGAGCCTGAGCGTGACCTCCGATCGGAAGAGGTCGATGTAGTTGTCGAGGATGAAGGCCGGGATGATCTCGGTGCGGCTGAAGTCGAAGAAGCTGACGGCCAGCACCACCAGCATGGGCAGGCCGAAGAAGAGCAGCAGCACGACGACCAGCGGCGAGACCTGCAGCCATGAGGCCCGCTCGCCGCTGTTGTCGGCCGGGATTGATGCTTCGCTCGGGACAGGTGCCGCGTAGACTCCCGCTGCGTGTTCGATGCTGGCCATGGTGCTGGACGTCTTAGGAGGAGACGAACTCGTTCCAGCGCCGGGTCAGGTAGCGGTCCTCGTCCATGACCGTGTTCCAGCAGGCGATGTTGCCCATGCGGTCCCAGATCGCGCCGCCGTCGCGGGTAGCGCCCTTCTTCTCCATCAGGTTGCCGTAGGGATCCTTGATGTCGACCGCGGCGGGCTTGCCATCGTACCAGTAGTCCCATTCCTCCGGCGTCAGGAACTTCTTGGCCGTCGATGGCACTGCCGAGTAGTAACCCTGCTTGGCGATGAAGCCGCCCTGCCAGCCGGCGTTGAACCAGTTCATGTACTCGTAGGCGCAGTCGAGCTTCACGCCGCTGAGATGCGCCATCGGCGCCAGACCCACGAACCAGCCGCGATAGCCTTCCTTCAGCGGCACGTAGTAGCAGTCGATGCCGCGCGAGCGAACGGCGGTGACCGCCGGCGACCACATCGACTGGATCACCACCTCGCCCGACGCCATCAGGTTCACCGACTGGTCGAAGGTGCTCCAGAAGGAGCGGAAGTGACCGCCCTTCTTGAGATCGATCATGATCTTGATCGTCTTGTCGATCTCGTCCTTGGTCATGTTGCCCTTGTCCTTGTATTTGAAGTCGCCACGCGCCTCGAGGGCCATGGCGACATCCATCACGCCGACAGGGGCATAGTCGACCAGCGCCGTCTTGCCCTTGAACTTGGGATCGAGCAGGTCCTTCCAGCTCGTGATCTTGTCGCGGCCGCCCACCAGGTCCGGCCGGATGCCGAGCGTGTCGGCATTGTAGATCGTCGGGATCATGGCCAGGAACTCGGTGGGCTTGCCTGCGAGCTTCTTGCCGTCCTTATCGGCGTAGAACATCGCCTCGATCGGCGCGAGGCCCTGCGTCGAGGCCATCTTCCCGTTGGGATACGAGCCGTTGGTGAACAGCGGCACCGTCTCGCCCCACAGCTTGTATTTGGCGACCGGGATCGGTGCCAGCACGCCCTTGCCCACCAGATAGGGCAGCTTGGTGCTGTCGATGTTGTTGATGTCGATCGTGTTCGGTTGCGTCAGCGATCGGTTGAGCTGCACGTCGTCGGTGATGGCCTGCATGACGACCTTGAAGCCGAGATCCTTGGTCGCCTGGTCGCCGATCTCCTTGATCGCGGCGTAGGAGCCGCCCGCATGGACGAGCGTGACGTCCTTGGTATTCTGCGCCCAGACTGTGGGAAATCCACCGAGCGCCACCGCGCCGCCGCCGGCAGCGGCGCCTTTCAGGAGGGAACGACGAGCGAGTTTCCTGCTGGCTTCAGAAGAGCTGCGGTTCATCTGCCACCCCTTGATTGGACACCATCGCTAGCTGGATTGGAAAAATTTTCGCAAGAAGCATGCCATGCACTTTGCCCGTCAGTGCCGAACCTTTTGCCGTGACATTGGTTGCAGAGGTGGTCCGAAGTTGTGCGACCTGCCTCCATGGCCGGCAGAATTCGTGCGGTCCGGCTTTTGCATCCTTGATCGTCCATGGTCAGGAGCAGAGGAGTCGCAGTGTATGGAGATCGGCGTCTTCATTCCCATCGGGAGCAACGGGTGGCTGATATCGACCACCTCTCCTCAGTACAGGCCGAGCTTCGCGCTCAATCGGGACGTCACGCTGAACGCGGAGCGCTATGGCCTGGACTTCGTACTCTCGATGATCAAGCTGCGGGGCTTCGGCGGAAAGAGCGAGTTCTGGGATCACAACCTCGATTCGTTCACCCTGATGGCCGGACTGGCCGCCGTGACCTCGCGCATCCGGCTCTATGCCACCGTGCCGACCCTGGCCGTGCCGCCGGCGATCGCGGCACGCATGTGCTCGACCATCGATTCGATTTCCAATGGCCGTTTCGGCCTGAACGTCATCACCGGCTGGCAGCGTCCGGAGTACTCGCAAATGGGTATATGGCCGGGTGACGCGTATTTCGCCCACCGCTACCGCTATGCCGCCGAGTACGTGAGCATCCTGCGCGACCTCTGGGAGACTGGCGCTTCGGACCTGAAAGGCGAGTTCTTCACCATGAACGATTGCCGGCTGAGCCCGCGCCCCAAGGCCGACATGAAGATCATCTGCGCCGGCCAGAGCGATGCCGGCCTGGAATTCACCGCGCGCTACGCCGACTACAATTTCTGCTTCGGCAAGGGCATCAACACGCCGACTGCCTGTTCCGATACCGTGGCGCGCACGCAGGCCTTTGCCGAGAAGTCCGGCAGGAAGGTCGCGTCCTACGCACTCTTCATGATCATCACCGGCGAGACCGATGCCGAGGCCGAAGCCAAGTGGGAGCTCTACAAGCAGGGAGCGGATCTCGAGGCGCTGGCCTGGATGGTCGAACAGGCGACGGCGGACAAGAACCCCACCGGAGACAGCAACGTGCGGCACGCCATCGACCCCAGGTCGATGGTCAACATCAATATCGGGCTTCTGCTGGGCTCTTACGGGAAGGTGGCGAAGATGCTCGACGAGATCGCCACCATCCCGGGCCTGGCCGGCGTGCTCCTCACCTTTGATGAGTTCGTTTCGGGGACCGAGGCTTTCGGAGAGCGCATCCAGCCGCTGATGCAGTGCCGCCGTCATGTGGCGACACCCGCCAGGGCGGCAGCATGACCGCGCCTGTCTGCTATTTCCCGCCGGACGACCCGGCAGCGCGCTGCCTGCCGGCGCGTCCTGAACCGATCATGATCCGGCCGGCGGAAACGGCGCTCATCGTCGTCGATATGCAGAATGCCTATGCCTCGCCCGGCGGCTACATCGATCACGCAGGCTTTGACGTCTCCGGAGCGGCCCCCGTCATCGAGAAGATCTCGCTGGCAGCGGCGGCGGCGCGGGCCTCCGGCATCCCCGTGATCTTCTTCCAGAACGGCTGGGACCCGGACTATGTCGAGGCCGGCGGGCCAGGTTCGCCCAACTGGCACAAGTCGAATGCCTTCAAGACCATGCGCCGGAAGCCGGAACTGTACGGCAAGCTCCTGGCCAAGGGCGGCTGGGACTACGAGCTGGTCGACGGCCTGCCGCCGCAGCCCGGCGACATGATCGTGCGCAAGCCCCGCTACAGCGCCTTCTTCAACACCAACCTCGACAGCCTGCTGCGATCCCGCGGCATCCGCTCGCTGGTCTTCACCGGCATTGCAACAAACGTCTGTGTGGAATCGACGCTGCGCGACAGCTTCCACCTGGAGTATTTCAGCGTCGTCCTGCACGACGCCACGCACCATGCCGGCCCGTCCTTCATCCAGGAAGCGTCGCTCTACAACATCGAGACGTTCTTCGGCTGGGTCTCGTCTGTCGAGGAGTTCCGCACCGCCCTGCAGGTGAACATCAATCCGATGCTGACCAAGGAAAAGCCCTGATGCCCATGAAGGCCATCTTCCCGCCGGGCTCCGGCAAGACGCTGGCGCCCTATTCTCCGGGCGCCACCGCCGACGGCGTCGTCTACGTCGCCGGGACTCTCGCCCTCGACAAGGACACGAACGTCGTCCATGTCGGCGACGCCGGCAAGCAGACCGAGTATGTCCTGGAGCAGATCAAGTCGGTGATCGAGGCCGCGGGCGGCACGATGGCCGACGTGACCTTCAATCAGATCTTCATCACCGACTGGGCCAACTACGGCGCCGTCAATGCTGCCTATGCCCGTTACTTCCCGGGGGACAAGCCGGCCCGCTACTGCATCCAGTGCGGGCTGGTGAAGCCAGAAGCCTTGGTCGAGATCTCGACAATCGCCCACGTCGGCACGTGAGCCCGGCGGTCTTCGACGTCCACGAGGGTCCGCATGCCAGGGCGGAAACGGTGATTCTGTCCTCCGGTCTGGGCGGTGTTGCGGGCTACTGGAAGCCCCAACTGGCGTCCTTGGGCCAACGCCATCGCGTGGTCGCCTACGATCAGGCCGGAACGGGGCGTAACGGGCTCGACCTGTCCGGCGATCATACGATCGAGTCCATGGCCGACGAGGCGCTGTTCGTCCTCGATGCCAGCGGGACGGAGGCTGTTCATTTCGTCGGTCATGCGCTGGGCGGGTTGGTCGGGCTCGCGCTGGCCAAGCGCCGCCCCGACCGGCTGCGATCGCTCACGATCGTCAATGGCTGGGCGGCGGCGCATGCCCATCCCCGCCGTTGCTTCGAGGCGCGCCTGCAGTTGCTGGAGCACGGCGGTCCGGCTGCCTACATGCGGGCCCAACCGATCTTCCTCTACCCCGCCGACTGGCTGGCGCTGAACGAGGCGCGGGTCGCCGAGGAGGAGGCTCACGGCCTGGCAGGCTTCCAGGGCGCGGCCAACCTGCGCGCACGGGTCGGCGCGCTGCTGGCATTCGACGCACGGCCCTGGCTCGGCGAGATCGCCGTGCCGACGCTCGTCGTGACCGCGCGCGACGATATTCTGGTCCCGAGCGTGATGTCTGGAGCGCTGGCGGCGGCCATTCCAGATGTGACGCTGCACATCGCCCCCTGGGGCGCGCATGCGATCAACGTAACCGAGCCCGATGCTTTCAATAGCGTGCTTCTTGGGTTCCTGGAGGCTAGGGCGGCAAGGCGATGACATCGAACGACGGCCTGAAGGCACTCGAGGCCCGGATCGCACGCGATCTGGTCCTGACGGCCCATCCACATGCCGACTGGATGGTGCCGCGGCTCCATGGCGGCAAGCCGGCCCTGGATGTGTTGATCGTCGGCGCTGGCCAGTCGGGGCTCGCCACGGCCTTCTGCCTGATACGCAACCGCGTGCACAACATCCTGGTCATCGACCGCGCGCCCGAGGGCAAGGAGGGGCCCTGGGTCACCTTCGCCCGCATGCCGACGCTGCGCAGCCCCAAGGACCAGACGGGGCCGGACCTCGGCATCCCGAGCCTCACCTTCCAGGCGTGGTTCGAAGCCCAACACGGCGCGCAGGCCTTCGCCGATCTGCATCTGATCGCGGCCAGCGACTGGCAGGACTATCTCGTCTGGTACCGCCGCGTGCTCGGCCTGCCGGTGCGCAACGGCGTGGCGGCGATCGGCATCGAGCCGGGACGACTCGATGACGGCGGACCCTGCCTGCTGGTCACGCTGTCCACGGGGGAGGTCCTGGCGACCCGCAAGCTGGTGCTCGCGACCGGCCAGGATGGCACCGGTGAATGGTGGATGCCCGATTTCGTCCGCGCCCTGCCGAAGGACCGGCGCGCCCATACCAGCGAACTGGACATCGACTTCGAACGCTGGCGCGGCAAGACCGTCGCCGTCCTCGGATCCGGCGCTTCGGCGATGGACAATGCCGCCGTGGCGCTGGAGCACGGATCGGAGGTCCACCTCTTCTGCCGGAGGCGGCCGACCGGCGTGCAGCGCTATCGCTGGCTGACCTTCACGGGCTTCCTTCGCCACCTGGGCGATCTGCCCGACCTCTGGCGGTGGCGCATCATGGGCAACATCATGCGCGCCCGGGAGGGCTTTCCGCCGGACACCTACAATCGCGTGATGGCCTTTGGCGATGCCTTCGCGATGCATGTCGAGCGGTCCTGGACGGATGCCCGCATGGACGGCGATCGCATCCGCCTCGAGACGACGCTCGGTCCCTTTCTTGCCGATTTCGTGATCTGCGGCACGGGCATCCGCCAGGACGTGCGGCTGCGCCCCGAGCTTGCCTCGTTTGCGGACAAGATCGCGCTGTGGAGCGACCGCTTCACGCCGCCGCCCGGCGAGGAGGATCCTTGGCTGGCGGCCTATCCCTATCTCGGTCCGGACTATGCCTTCCTGGAGAAGACGCCGGGCGTAGCGCCCTGGCTGGCGGACATCCATGTGTTCGGCATCGGCGCGACCCTGAGCTTCGGCCCGTCGGGCAGCAGCATAAACGCGATGAACATCGCCGTTCCCAAGCTGGTGGCAGGCCTGACGCGCGGCCTGTTCGAAGGCGACCTGCCCCGACACTGGCAGTCGCTGCTCGATTATGACGTGAAGCTGGTCGAGATCGACTGGAGCCGCGTCAGGACGGGTTAGGAACGCCGACGACGGCATGATCGCCGGCGTCCAGCGCCATCGGCTGCCCGGCACGGATGAGCTCGGCCAGCCCTTCGTTGGGCACCATCACCGTCAGGCAGTAGAGCCGTTCCGTCCCGGCATTCTCGACCACGTGGTCCATGCCGGGCGGCAGCACCAGCGTGTCGCCCTTCTCCATGTCGTAGGTGACGCCGGCGCAGTGCGCCCGGCCGTGGCCGTTCAGCACGTAGAACATCTCGTGGGCGTGGTCGTGCTTGTGCAGCGGCGTCTTGCCGCCGACCTCGAAGATCTCGACGACCGACAGGAATGGCGCCCGGTCGGTTATGGGGTCGACCGTGAGCACGAACTTGTTGGTGTCGTTTGGCGAGATGCGGGTGACCGGGCAATCGGTGGCTTTGCGAAGAAACGCCTGGGTCATTGCGCGTAGTCCGATCAGGCCGCCCGGGCCAGCTTCTCGCCGAGCTTTAGCCGGCTTTTCATCAGCGGCTGGATGCGCTGGCCGAACTGCTCGATGCCGATGACGAAGTCGTCGAAGGTCAGCATCACGCCGGCAAGGCCGTCGATCTCCGCCATCTCGTCGAGCAGGCGGGCGACCGTAGCGTAGGAGCCGATCAGCCGGGATCCGCTGTTGGGCAACGGCTCGCGCCGGCGGATGCGGCCGGCCGTCGAGTTGTCCGCGGCGTGCTTGTCGGCGCCGGCCTGGGCGCGGCTCCAGGCCAGGGCGTCGAGGTCGACGCCGGCCTTGTAGTGCTCCCACTTGGCCATCGCCGCCTCATCGGTCTCGTCGGCGATGATCAGCGTGAGCGCGAGAGCCTTCGTGTTCGTGCCGGCCGCCTCCGTGCTCGCCTTGAGGCGAGCCACCGCCTCGGCGCAGTCTCGCGGATCGTTCATCTCGCCGTTGCCGCTGCAGAAGTTGTAGGCACAGTGCTTGGCCGCGAACTTCATGCCGGCGTCGCTCGTGCCGGCACAGATCAGCGGGATCGATCGCGACGGCAACGGCCCCAGGCGGCAGTCGTTCATCGTGTAGAACTTGCCCTTGAGGTCGCTCTGGCCCCTGGTCCACAGCTCCTCCATCACCGTGGCGTACTCGTCGAGCAGTTCGTAGCGGTGCTTGAAGTGCTCGTCGCCCGGCCACAGCCCCATCTGGTCGTACTCGGCCTTCTGCCAGCCAGTGACCAGATTGACGCCGAACCGGCCATGGCTGATCGAATCGATGGTCATCGCCATGCGTGCCGTGAGCGCCGGCGGCAGGGTGAGCACGGCGACGGTCGCGTAGAGCTCGATGCGGCTGGTGATCGAAGCGAGGCCTGCCATCAGCGTGAAGGACTCGAGGTTGTCGTCCCAATAGCGCGATTTCCCGCCGAAGCCGCGCAGCTTGATCATCGAGAGCGCGAAATCGAAGCCGTAGCGCTCGGCGCGCAGCACGATCTCGCGGTTGAGGTCGAAGCTTGGCGTGTATTGCGGCGATGTCGACGAGATCAGCCAGCCGTTGTTGCCGATGGGAATGAAGACGCCGATCTCCATCTTGCACCCTTGCGTGAGCTGCTTGCTGCTGTGGCGCAGCAACTCCCATGCCACGGTGCGATGTCCTGAGAATCGAGGCCGTGGCCGATCAGGAGGCGAGGCGGGCTGCCCCAGCCGGGGCAGGCTGCTCCATCACGGCGCTGCCCGTGGCGCGCTTGTGGCAGGCTACGCGATGGCCCGCCGTGATCTCGGCCAGCGTCGGGACCTCGTCGCGGCAGATGGATTCGACGATCGGGCAGCGGTCGGCAAAGGCGCATCCGGCACGCACGTGCGCCGGGCTTGGTGGATCGCCGCGCACGACGACGTTCTCGGTGCCGCGGCGTCCGTTCAGCCGCGGTGCGGCCGCGAGGAGGATGCGCGTATAGGGGTGCGTCGGCTGTGTGAAAATCCGGCGGGCCGGCGCGGTCTCGACGATGCGGCCGAGATACATGATGGCGACGCGGTCGGAGAGCCGCTCGACGACCGACAGGTCGTGGGAAATGAACAGGTAGGTGAGGGAGAATCTTTCCCGCAGCTCGAGCAGCAGATTGAGCACCGTCGCCTGCACGGACATGTCGAGGCCGGAGGTCGGCTCGTCGAGCACCAGCAGGCGCGGCTTCAGCAGGAGGATGCGGGCGAGGGCGACGCGGCGCAACTGGCCGCCGGAGAACTCATGCGGGTAGCGGCGGCCCCAGCCCGGATCGAGGCCGACCGCGGCCAGCATCTCAGCCACGCGGTCGCGGCGTTCTCCAGCACCACGCACGCCATGGATCAGCAGGCCTTCCGCCAGCGTGCGGCCGATGCTCCACCACGGGTCGAGGGCCGCGCCGGCATCCTGGTGGACGTACTGGATGGCCTTGCGCGTCCGGCGCGCCATCTCGGTCGGCTGGCCGCCGACCTCCTTGCCGTCGAGCAGGATCTGGCCGGCGCTTTCGCGTTGCAGGCCGACGATGGTGCGGCCGAGCGTGGTCTTGCCGCAGCCCGATTCGCCGACCAGCGACAGGATCTCGCCCTCGCGCAGTTCGAGGCTGACATCGGTCACGGCGCGCACCGGCGGCACGGTCTTGCGCAGGAAGCCTTTGCGGCCGCCCAGCAGGACCGAGGCGTTGCGCACGCTGAGCAGGGGCGTGGCGGAGGTCATGCGTACTGCACGCAGCGGACTTCCGCGCCGGAACGCGTCCGGCCAGTGGGCGGCGGTGCGGCCTGGCACGAGGACCGCACGTCGCGGCAGCGTGGCGCGAACTGGCAGCCGGCAGGGCGGGCCAGGGGCGACGGTACCAGGCCGGGGATGCCGACGAACGACGTGGCACGGTCGGGATGGCAGGCCAGCAGGGCTCGCGTGTAGGGATGGGAGGGTGCCTCCAGGATCGGACCGACACGGCCCGCCTCGACCGTCTGGCCGGCATAGATGACGCACAGGTCGTCGCACAGCTCGGCCACCACGCCGAAATCGTGGGTCACGAACAAGAGCGAGATTCCGAACTCCTCCACCAGCTCGCGCAGCAGCAGCAGGATCTGGTGCTGCGTCGTGACGTCGAGCGCCGTTGTCGGCTCGTCGGCGATGACGAGCTGCGGCGAACAGGCGAGTGCGGCGGCGATCAGCAGCCGCTGCCGCTGACCGCCGGAGAACTGGTGCGGATAGCGCTCCAGCGCGGTCTCGGGATCCGGCACCTGCATGCGACGGAGGAGCTCGACGAGGCGTCTCACATGTCGCCACCGGCGCTCGGTGCCGCGTGAGCCGTCGTCGGGCGCATGCCATCGCATCACCTCGAGGAGCTGGGCGCCGATCTTGAAGACCGGGTTGAGGGCCAGCAGCGGGTCCTGCGGGATGAAGCCGATGCGGCTGGAGCGCACCGTGCGGTTCAGCTCGTCTTCGCTGAAGACCAGCAGGTTTTCGCCCTCGAACCAGATTTCGCCACGGTCGATGTGGGCGCCACGCGGCAGGATGCCCATGACGGCGCGGATCAGGGTCGACTTGCCACAGCCCGATTCGCCGACGACGCCCAGGATGCGCCCCTTCCGCAGGTCGAGGCTGACATCGTCGAGCACGTTGGCCATGCCCTCGTCGGTGCGGATCGAGACCTTGAGCGAGCGGATGTCGAGCAGCGGAATCATCGCCAGTGCCTCACCTGGATCGCCGGATGCGGGGATCGACGATGTCGCGCAGCCCGTCGCCCAGCAGGTTGAAGCCCATCACCGTCATCAGGATGGCGAGGCCGGGGAAGGTCGCATACCACCAGGCACGCGGCAGGTAGGTGCGGCTCTCCGAGATGGCGAGCCCCCAATCGGGCTCCGGCGGCGTGGCGCCCATGCCGAGGAAGCCCAGGACGGCCGCGACCAGGATGGTGAATCCCAGGCCGATGGTGGCGCGTACGATGACCGGCGACAGCGAGTTCGGCAGGATGTGCAGGAAGACGATGCGCGGCGTGCTGGCGCCGACGCCGCGCAGCGCGTCGACGAACAGCGACGCGGTGAGGCGCCGCGTCTCGCCGTAGACGATGCGGGTGAAGAACGGCCAGTAGGTCAGCGACAGCGCCAGCATGGCGCTCTCCAGCGACGGCGACATCACCTGCGCCAGGGCAAGCGCCAGGATGAGCTGCGGGATGGCCAGCACCACGTCGGTGACGCGCATGATAGCCTCGCTCAGCCAGCCCTCGCGGTAACCGGCGATCAGGCCGAGCGGGACGCCGATCAGCATCGCCGTCGTCACCACCGCGAGCGCGATGGAGAGCGCGCCGCGGGCGCCCAGGATCACGCGGGAGAAGATGTCCCGGCCGAGATTGTCGGTGCCGAAGGGATAGGCGGCACTGGGCGGCTTGAGGCGGCGCAGCAGATGGGAGGCCGACGCATCCTCGGGATAGGGCGCCAGCCAGGGACCGAAGAGCGCCAGCGCCAGGACGAAGAGCACGATGGCGAGCCCCAGCATCGCCGGGACGTCGCGCGCCAGCTTGCGGAAGATCGCGTTCACGTCGGCCCCCTCATCCCCGCTCCATCAGCCGGGGGTCGAGCAGGCCGAGGACAAGGTCGACCAGGATGTTCACGACGGCGTAGATCGCGCCGACCATCAGCGTCACCGCCAGCATGACCTGGCGGTCGCCGGTCAGGATGGCCTGCACCGTGTAGCTGCCTATGCCGGGCCAGTCGTAGATCGATTCGACCACGACGCCGCCGGCGATTAGGCCGCCGAACAGCAGGCCGATCTGCGTCACGGTCGCCGTCACCGAGTTGCGCAGCACGAAGATCCAGACGAGGCGCAGCCAGCGGTAGCCCATGGCGCGCTCGTAGAACACGAAGTCCTGCTGCAGCGTGTCCAGCACGCCGGCCCGCGTGAAGCGCACGATGGTGGCCAGCCCGCCGAACGAGAGGGTGATCGCCGGCAGGACGAGATGGCGCAGCGCGTCGACGAAGGTATCCCAGCGCCAGGCGAGCAGGCTGTCCAGCAGCAGGAATCCCGTGACGCGGTCAGGCCGTTCCATGGTGGCGCCGAGCTCGCCGCGCAACGGCAGCCATTTCAGGTCCATGGCGAACAGGAGCTGCAGCATGATGGCGAACCAGAAGGCCGCCACGGCGATGCCCAGGACGGAGAAGACGCGCAGCAGATAGTCCAGCCAGGCATTGTGGTTGAGCGCCGCGACGACGCCGAGCGGCACGCCGACCAGCACCGAGATCGCCAGCGAGAAGAAGATGAGCGTCAACGTGGCCGGCAGGCGCTGCACGATGTCGAGCGCGACCGGGCGGCGGGAGAAGGCGCTCTCGCCGAAATCGAGCTGCGCCACCTTCTCGAGGTACAGGGCGAATTGCGTCCACAGCGGCTGGTCGAGCCCGTACTGGCGGGGCAGGCGTTCCAGCGCCTCGGGTGTCCCCGCTTCGCCCGCCCTGGCGACCCCCGGGTCGGGCGGCGCGGCGGGGGTGGGCAAGAACGTGGG
>Ga0182792_1002751_pt1 | contig 12045 bp, 11 predicted proteins | sample Passage237B_FD_130497 | JGI IMG/M metagenome (GOLD analysis project Ga0182792, IMG submission 130497) | Cellulose adapted compost microbial communities from Newby Island Compost Facility, Milpitas, CA, USA - Passage2 37B (version 2) (version 2) ...
CGTGATGTTTCTGCAAAAATACAACTGAATGTTTAAACACACATTGAAATAGATTAACTTTTTTGTTAAACAACAATCAAGCTGGAAAGGTTAGCTGATCTCGATGCTATAGGTAATGGCTACACCCCCTGCGGCCAGCATGTCGTGCACGGAACAATATTTTTTCACCGCTAGTTCTGCCGCTTTTTCAGCCTTGGCCTGGTCGATGTTACCTTTGAGGTAAAACGATATATGGATGGCCGTAAAGATATGGGGGATGGCCTCTCTCCGTTGGCCCGCTACATCGATTTTAACTTCATCGATTTGCTGGCGCTGCTTTTTGAGGATGGAAACCAGGTCCAATGCGCTGCACGAGCCAAGTGCCATCAGTACCAGTTCCATGGGGCGGGGACCCAACCCTTGGCCACCGATATCGGGGGAACCGTCAATGTGTACCTTTACATCGGTGGTGGCGCTGGTACCTTCGAAATGGACGGCGTCGTTGACCCTATTTAACGTGATGTTCATCGTCTTAGCTATTATTCAGTGCTTGTGTAATATCGCCGATGATATCATCGACATCTTCCAGCCCCACAGATATCCGGATACTTCCGGGGGCTATCCCCAGTTGCAGCCGTTCACTTTCCGTCAACTTGGAGTGGGTAGTGGATGCCGGGTGCGTGGCGATACTGCGGGAATCTCCCAAGTTGGAGGTGATACGTATCATCTGCAGCGCATCTAGAAAACGTTTTGCCCGTTCGAAACCGCCTTTAATGACAAATGTGACCACGCCTCCACCTGCTTTCATCTGCTTTTTGGCCAACTCGTATTGGGGATGCGAAGGAAGGAACGGATAGCGTACAGCCTCCACCTCCGGGTGGGCTTCCAGCATTTCGGCCACCTGTAATGCATTGCTGCAGTGACGATCCATCCGGATGCCCAATGTCTCGAGGCTCTTGGAGAGCACCCAAGCGTTGAAGGGTGATAGGGAAGGACCGGTGTTGCGGATGAAAAATAGCAACTCATCAATCAACGCTTGTTTTCCCACAACGATACCGCCTAACACGCGGCCTTGGCCATCCATGTATTTGGTCGCCGAATGGCTTACGAGGTCAAAGCCATATTGGATAGGCTTCTGCAGGTATGGTGTTGCGAAACAGTTGTCCACATTAAGGATGATATCGGGATACTTTTCCTTGAATTTGCCTAACCATTCCAGGTCCACGAGTTCCAATCCCGGATTGGAAGGTGTTTCCAGGAAAATCATCCGTGTATTGGGCTGGATGGCTTGTTCCCATTCATCCGGTTTGGAAGCATCGACATACGTGGTGGTGATGCCCCACCGGGGAAACAGTTTGGTGAAGAGCTGGTGCGTCGAACCGAATATTGCTCGACAGGACACGATATGGTCCCCGCTTTTGAGCAACGCTGCAAAGGAGGCGAAGACCGCCGCCATGCCCGACGAGAAGGCCAGTCCTGCTTCCGCGCCTTCCATGGCGCAGACCTTATTGATAAATTCGGTCGTATTGGGGTTGGAATAGCGAGAATATACGTTGCCCTGCTCTTCCTCCGCGAAGATGGCGCGGCCCTGTTCGGCGCTGTCAAAAATGAAGCTGGAGGTGAGGTAAAGCGGTACGGCATGTTCTCGGTACGGCGAGCGGTCGGCTTGCTCACGGATGGCTTTCGTCTGTTCGTTCATGTCCAATTTTCGTCGGACAAACTTAGCCAAAGTTGCGGTGATATGCAAGCAAAGGTGGCTATCCTTTACGCTCCCGCAGCTGATAATCCAGTGAATAGCGTCCGGACCCCACGACAAGGAAGACGAGCAGCATCACGAGTACGGCGATGGAAATCCACAGTTCGGAATTGAGGAACGTGAGCCCCCTGGTGATGTTTACGAAGAAGACCGCACCAATCAAAATGGGCAGCTGGAAACCAATGGCCACCCGGGTGATCAGGCCGATGGCGATCAGTATACCCCCTACCAAATGAGAAAAGGCGACATAATGCACGGCGCCCCACGTATAGATCTGGATGCGGGTTTCCTCGATCAATTGCCTAGTTGACTCGGTATCGGCAAGGAACGTTACGCCTTTCAGAAAAATAACGATGCCCAATGCGATCCGGAGTACATCAAGCCACTGGGGATGATGGGTGTCTCCCCAATGTTCAATTCTTTCGATGAGATTCATACATTGACCTCCTTTCAGGTTAAACTGGCAACTTTGCTAAGTTAAAGTTAAGCTAAAGCCTTAAAAAATCCAAATGGATTATACCGCTGGCGCGGCAAAATGTTTAGCAAAAAAAGGAGAAAGCCCCAAAAGGCTCTTATAACCACAAAGGACGCCAAGGAGACACCAAGCACACAAAGAATAGCTGCTGACTATAAATGCTTTGCGAACTTCGTGAAAAAACTTCGAGCCCTTTGTGGTTAATGCGAAAATGAAAAATTATTTCTTGATGTACATCACTTCTTTCACGGCCCTTACTATCCGCTCGACGTTGGGCAGCGCGGCTTGGAGCAGGGTAGGGGCATAAGGCAGGGGCACATCTGCCGAGGTAATCCGTACAACCGGTGCGTCCAAATAGTCAAACGCATCGCGCTGCACCTTATAGGCAATCTCGGAAGAGATGGATGCCAACGGCCATGCTTCCTCTACGATAACCAAGCGGTTTGTCTTTTTCACCGAATTGACGATTGCATCGTAATCGATGGGACGTACCGTGCGTAGGTTGATGAGGTCTACGTCGATTTGTTCCTTCGTCAATTCTTCGACGGCCGGCTCCACCACGCGGGGCAGCATCTTGCCGAATGTGACGATGGTGACATCATTTCCCTCCTTGACGGTGTGGGCCTTGCCCAGCTCCAGGTAATATTCTTCTTCGGGAACCTCTCCCTTGTCACCGTACATCACCTCGGATTCCATGAAAATCACGGGGTCCGGATCGAGGATGGCCTGTTTCAGCAAGCCCTTCGCGTCGTAGGGATTGGCGGGCACCACCACCTTCAGCCCCGGCGTATTGGCATACCAGTTTTCGAAATTCTGCGAGTGCTGGGCAGCCAACTGGCCGGCATTCCCGGTAGGGCCGCGGAACACGATGGGAATAGGGAATTGACCGCCGCTCATGGAATACATTTTGGCCGCGGAATTGATGACCTGATCGATGGCAACCAAGGAAAAGTTAAAGGTCATGAACTCGATGATGGGCTTCAGGCCGTTCATGGCCGCGCCGATTCCAATGCCCGCAAAGCCAAGTTCCGCTATGGGCGTGTCGATTACCCGCTTGGCACCGAACTCGTCCAGCATCCCCTGGCTCACTTTATATGCGCCATTGTATTCCGCCACTTCCTCACCCATCAAAAAAATCTTCTCATCCTTGCGCATCTCTTCGCTCATGGCTTCGCGAAGTGCTTCTCTGAATTGTATTTCTCTCATCAGTTGTATGTCGTGTCAAAAATTTTCTCGCACGCAAACCTACTACAAATTATTGATATTTCGGGGTCCCGCCTTGTCAAAATTTTGTGTTTTGATGCCTTAGCTAGGCCGTGTTTGGGCAAACGCAGCCAACCATCGGTTGAGGTTTTCGATGGCCAATGGAATTTGCCAAGATGCTTTGTTGCGGCGCTCTACGTAATTCGAGATGGCGCGTACCTGTACCGCCGGTATCCCGGATTGGTGAGCAGCGTAGAAAACGGCCGCCCCTTCCATGCTTTCTGTGTCCGGCTTCAACCGCTGGACGATGGCAGCAATCGCGGATGGGTTGCCATGCACGGTATTGACGGTAATCCCTTTGCAGGTGCGCAACCCGTCAAGCACGGCTCCGGCAAGATGGGGCGAATTGCGGAAGGTATGCGGCGCAAGACCCAACGCTTCGCTGTCTGCGAAAAGCTCGCCATCTGCTGCGCCTAACTCTGCTAGTGTATCCTGATAGACATTGACCACCTCGCCCAAAGGAATGGTGCGGTCAAAACTGCCCGCAATGCCTACATTGACTAGGAGGTCATACCGTGCGGCGGCAAGCCGTCCGCCAACCGCAAACGCGGTGGCTACCATGCCCACCCCGGTAACCAATACGTCGATTCCCCGGCGTTGCTGCTCGGGCAATCGGAGAAAGGGTGAAATCTCCGCTGCTGTGGCTGCTATGACCAGTATTTCCATGTGCTTTTGTTCGCTAATGTACATAAAATACCCTAATGTCTGCATCCCATCGCTTAGTGTGACATCGCGCCATTATTTTCCTATTTTTGTCGGCAATGCATTACCTTAGGTTGCTTTTACTTCCTCTTTCGCTGCTGTACGGCTTGGCAACATGGATCCGTAACAGGTGCTATGATTGGGGATGGATCAAAAGCACTTCGTTTGCTAAGCCGACCATCGTAGTGGGCAACCTCGCCGTGGGCGGTACGGGGAAAAGCCCGATGATTGAATACCTTGTTCGTCTGCTTGATGGAAAATATAAGCTGGCTACGCTAAGCCGGGGCTATGGACGCAAAACCCGTGGTTTCCGGGAGGTCCGGGAGGGAAGCACTGCGGTCGAAAGCGGGGATGAGCCGCTTCAGTTCAAACGCAAGTTCCCCCATGTCACGGTAGCCGTAGCGGAAAACCGGGTAAAAGGTGTGCAGCGGCTGATTGACAGCGGCCACGATGTTATTTTACTGGATGATGCTTTCCAGCACCGCGCATTGGATCCCGGCTTCGTTATTTTGCTTTTCGATTACCAAACCTTGGGACAGCCCCGCTGGTTATTGCCGGCTGGCAATTACCGCGATGGGCTGTGGGAACGTAAGCGTGCCGATCTCATGGTGGTGACCAAAACGCCGGCTGCCGCCGATGGAAAAGAAAAGGAACGCATCCGCCGCAAGCTGTCGATAGGACAGCAGGTGCCCGTTTTGTTTGCCGGAATCGGTTATGGAGCGCCTGTTCCGGTATTGCCTTCCAGTCCCGGTATAGCGGCACTCGATGCAAATCTCTCCATATTGCTAGTCACCGGCATTGCCAATCCGGAGCCGTTGCACCAATACCTTTCGGCATACGTAAAAGACATCTTGCAACTACGTTATCCCGACCACCATCCGTATACATCCGCAGACGTTCAGAAAATGGTAGATCGGTTCGATGCATTGCCCAATCCCCATAAACTCATTGTTACCACAGAAAAAGACGCGCAACGGTTGCTGGACCCTGTACTCCGCGGATTTTTGGCCGATTTGCCGTTCTACATGGTGCCGATTCATGTGCGATTCGATGGTGAAGCGGAACAGGTTTTTAAACAGATGGTGTCAGCATATTGTGTTCGCACGCTTGCTTCCTATCAATAGATCGTTAATTCTGGGGGAATTATCGCTATTTTTGCCCCTATGAGTAATGACAAACCGCGTGTGGCCATCGATATGGATGAGGTACTGGCCGATACCCACCACAAATTTTTGACACTATACCATCGCGACTATGGAATTGCGATGGACATCCATCAGGAGCCCGGAAAAGAACTGCACGAAAACCTACCCGAACGCATAAACGGGCAATGGAAAGTCTATATCAACGAGAAAGGTTTTTTCAGGGATATCCCGCCCATGAAGGATGCCGTTGAAGTCGTAAGGGCGTTACAAGATCGGTACAACGTCTATGTGGTTTCTGCTGCTATGGAATTCAGGAATTCCTTGGAGGACAAGTTCGACTGGCTGGAGGAACACTTTCCCTTCATACCTTGGACGAATATCCTTTTCACCGGCGAGAAAATCGTTTCTGCAGACGTCATGATCGACGATCGCATAAAGAATCTAGCCCGTTTCGAGGGGCGGAAAATACTTTTTACCTCACCGCATAACCTACTGATCACCGGATATGAGCGGGCAGACAATTGGCGGGAAGTAGCCGAATTGTTACTGTGAGCGCTTAAACCATGCTGTGCTTCATTGGTCTGACCATTCGTTAGCACTTAAATTTTCAGACAATGAAAGGAAGCATCTTAACGGTGGCAACTTTACTGATGGCAGTAGGGTTGTCGTTTGCCCAACAGGGCGGCCGTAACTTCGGTACGCCGGAAGAAAACGCGAAGCGGACCGCTGATCAATTGGAGAAGGAACTTAATCTCTCCGCGGCGCAAAAAGACTCGGTTTATGCCTATACGCTTGAGCAGGGAAAAGCCATGCGGCAGGCGTTTCAAGACAACCAAAATGGGGACAGGCAGCAAATGATGGGTAAAATGCGGGAATTGCGCACACAGACGGATAAGAAAATCCTCGCTGTGCTGGACGCTGACCAAAAGAAAGCTTACGAGAAGGTTATCGAGGAACGGGCAAGCCGCATGAGGCAGGGAGGTGGCCGCAGGGGCGGCGGATAGGTGACGAAGTTATAACCAGCAAAAAGGCGGCCTGTCGCATCAGCAGCCGCCTTTTTTAGTTTTGACACTTAGCTGGTCTTTAATTTTTTCTGGATATCCTGAACATAGGATTTGAACTTCTTGTCCGTTTCGATGAGGTCTTCGACAGTCTGGCAGGCGTAAATAACCGTAGAGTGATCCCGGCCGCCGAAGAAGGCACCGATGGACTTCAGGGAAGTCTTGGTATGGTTCTTGGCCAGGTACATCGAAATCTGCCGGGCCTGTACGATTTCGCGCTTCCTCACCTTCGATTTGACCATTTCCACCGGCACTTCGAAATAGTCGCATACCAGCTTTTGGATATAGTCCATCGAGATTTCCTTGTGGGTGTTCTTGATGAAATTCTTCAGCATGGATTTGGCCAGGTTCAGGTCGATTTCCTTTTTGTTTAATGTGGCTTGCGCCAGCAACGATACCATTGCGCCCTCCAGTTCGCGTACGCTGTTGTCGATTTGGTTGGCTACGTATTCAATGACATTGTCCGGCAGCTCGATGCCATCGGTATACATTTTTTTCTTGAGGATGGCCATGCGTGTCTCCAGATCGGGCACTTGCATATCTGCCGAAAGCCCCCATTTGAACCGGCTTAGCAGTCGCTCTTCCAACCCGGCCAGGTCCTTGGGGGGTTTGTCCGATGTGAGGATGATCTGCTTGCTGGATTGGTGCAGGTGGTTGAAGATGTGGAAGAAAATGTCTTGCGTGCGTTCTTTCCCGGCAAAATTATGGACATCATCCATGATGATGACATCCATCGCTTGGTAGAAATTGACAAAATCGTTGATGGTATTGTTTTTCAAGGAGTCCACGAACTGTTGGCAGAACTTTTCGCAAGAGACATAGATGACCAACTTGTCGGGTAAATTACGCTTGATCTCGTTGCCGATGGCTTGCGCTAAATGCGTTTTGCCTAAACCCACGCCGCCATAGATCATCAAGGGGTTGAAGGAGGTGCCGCCGGGCTTGCTTGCCACAGCGAAACCCGCTGATCGCGCCAGTCGATTGCATTCCCCTTCGATGAAATTGTCAAACGTATAGTGCTGGTTCAACTGTGGGTCTACCTGTAGTTTTTTGAGGCCGGGAATGACAAACGGGTTCTTGATGTCCTTATTCAGCGCAACGGGTATCGGGATGGATTGCTTCTTGGCCTCTGCCCCATTGCCGCTGGAAGGGATATTGGTCGTATACGGATTGCTTGTCGAGGACTTTTCCACCACAATGTTATATTCCAGCCTTCCATTTTCCCCCAGATGCTTCTTTATCGTCTTCCGCAGTAAGCCTACGTAATGTTCCTCAAGCCATTCATAGAAAAACAAACTCGGCACTTGAATAGTCAAAACGTTACCTTCCAACCGTACAGCCTTAACGGGCTCAAACCAGGTCTTATAACTTTGTGCGGGAATATTGTCCTTGATGATTTGCAGACAACTATTCCAGACACTCGCGCTCGTTTTTTCCATTCGTTAATTCTTAATAAGTTGATTTACAATAAATGACCGAAAAAATGTTGATAACTTCTCCGTGAAACGAAGATGGCAAAAAAAAATCAGCTAAAAAATTAAAAATTAAAATATCAAATACACAGCTAAACGTCAATAACTTAGGTGAGTTTTAATGTAAAATTAACCGGGTAGAATTCAGCCTACAGAAATTGTCAACATCGTCGTCCTCGCTGCGCTTACCCGTGTTAAAGTTAAGTAAACTTTGCGCAAACTCACGGTAAAAAAATAATAAAAACAACGTGTTGCCTGGTAGCGGGTCACAACCGATTGCGTCGCTTGGCTACGAACCAATCAATGGACAAGACCCCGACCAGGATCAGCAAACCCAACACCTCCCTGGTCTCTTCTATCCAAGGCTTGTCCGCCTTCATGCTCTTCACCAAATCTTGGGCGGGGTAGTGCTGGAACCAATCGACTACGCCATGTTTAAAAACGAGGAAGTAGGCCACAAGTGCCAGGTAGGCTACGATGCCGATGAAATACGCTCGGGGTAAGTAGCGGTTCCGGGCAGCCATGAAACACAGCCAAGCGCCGTATAAGTAAATCGGAATCCATAGATAGGGGTCTTCATCATTATACTGCAACGCCGCACTGACCAAAAAAACAATGCAAAAAAGGCTATTGAATACTTTCATAATGGATGGAATATCAATCGGTCAAAAATACAAAAACATGGGCTCGAAAAAATTTTAAAACATTTTTTTCGTCCTGATGTTTTACCTAATACAACATGTGCAGGGAGTGCTTGAGCCAATCAGGCTGAGATTACATCCCCGAACCTGATCTGGATAATGCCAGCGCAGGAAAAAGCACATGATGTACGACGGTAAGTTGTACAAGCCCTATTCCGGCTATGGCTGGAATAGGGTTTCTTCATATGCGCTCATGGGTGGGCAAGAGCAGATCAGTACCCTGTCTCCCAGCGAATCGTTGACGCGTCCTACGCTTGGCCAGAATTTGTGTTCACGCACGAAAGGCAATGGAAAGGCGGCCTGCGATCGGGCATAGGGCCTGTCCCACACGTCGGCGCTTACGGTAGCGATGGTGTGCGGTGCACCTTTAAGTAAGTTGCTTTCCTTATCGGCAAGCCCCCGTTCGATGGCTGCAATTTCGTCGCGGATAGCAATCATCGCATCACAGAAGCGATCCAGCTCAGCTTTGGACTCCGACTCGGTGGGTTCTACCATCAGCGTGCCGGCCACGGGGAAAGACACCGTAGGGGCGTGGAAACCGTAATCCATAAGCCGTTTGGCGATATCGCCTACTTCCACACCTGCCGCCTTGAACGAACGGCAATCCAATATCAATTCGTGGGCACAGCGGCCATTGGCACCGGCGTATAATATGGGGTAATGGCTTTCCAGCCTTGCCTTGATGTAGTTGGCGTTCAGTATGGCGTATTTCGTGGCGTTGGTGAGCCCTTGTGCTCCCATCATGGCAATATAAGCATGTGAGATAAGCAGGATGGATGCCGATCCCCAGGGGGCGGCGGATACCGCGCTGATGCCCTGTTCGCCGCTTATGTGCACGATGGAATGGTTGGGCAGGAAGGGTACCAAGTGTTCGGCAACACCGATCGGTCCCATGCCCGGCCCTCCACCACCGTGCGGGATACAAAACGTTTTATGCAGGTTGAGGTGACAAACATCTGCACCGATACGGCCTGGACTGGTAAGGCCCACCTGGGCATTCATGTTGGCCCCATCCATATATACCTGTCCGCCGTATTGATGGATGACATCACATATTTCGACGATAGGTTCCTCAAAGACGCCGTGCGTAGACGGGTAAGTGACCATCAATGCCGACAGGTTCGTGGCATGTGCCGCTGCCTTGGTGCGGAGATCGGCTACGTCGATGTTGCCCCGATCGTCACACTTTACAACGACTATTTTCATGCCCGCCATGCTGGCAGAGGCCGGATTGGTGCCATGGGCCGATGCCGGGATGAGCACGACGTCGCGATGGCTGTCCCCTCGGCTTTCGTGGTATGCACGGATGACCATGAGCCCCGCATATTCCCCTTGTGCGCCTGAGTTGGGTTGGAAACTCACCTTGGCGAAGCCGGTGATTTCACTTAGCCATCGATCCAGTTCGGCGATAACCTGCATGTATCCGCCCGTTTGGTCTGCAGGCGCGAATGGATGCAAGCTGCTGAATTCGGGCCAGGTGACAGGGATCATCTCGGTGGTAGCATTGAGTTTCATGGTACATGAACCCAATGGGATCATCGAATGGCATAGGGAAAGGTCCTTGGCCTCCAGCGACTTGATATACCGCAGCATTTCGTGCTCGGAATGATGGCTGTTGAAGACGGGATGGGTGAGGTATTCGGATGTGCGCTGCAATGCTTGCGGGATAGGAGTGGAAATCGAGGCTGCGATGCCGGCCAAATCCAGGTCATTGATTGTTTTCCCTTTAAGCTTGGCGAAGATACGCACCAATGTTTCGACATCTTCGTAGGTCGTGGTTTCGTCCAACGAAATTCCGGCGACGGGACCTTGGTAGTGCAGGTTTACTTCATTGTTGAGCGCTTCGGCATGTAGTGGTCCAGCCAATTCACCAAGTTCTACCTGCAAGGTGTCGAAGTACGCTTCGTTGCGTTGTGTATACCCCAGTTGCCGCAATGCGCGATCGAGCAACACGGTCAGTCCGTGGATGCGTTCAGCGATTCGCCGCAGGCCTTTCGGTCCATGATAGGCTGCATAGAATCCGGCCATGATGGCCAGGAGCGCTTGGGCCGTACAGATATTGGATGAAGCTTTGTCGCGGCGGATATGCTGTTCGCGTGTCTGCAAGGCCATGCGGAGGGCATAGTCGCCCGAGGCGTCGACCGTTACCCCGATGATGCGTCCGGGGATGCTGCGCTTATACATATCCTTGGTGGCAAAGTAAGCAGCATGGGGACCACCGAATCCCATCGGGATTCCGAAGCGCTGCGTGCTACCTACCACCACATCCGCCCCCCACTCGCCGGGAGGGGTAAGCAATGCCAGGCTCAATAAGTCGGCGACAACGCATACGGAGATGTCACGGGCATGTAGTTGCTCCACCAGGTCCCGATAGTCGGATACGGTGCCGTCTCCTGCAGGATACTGTACGGATACACCGAAAAGGCTATCGATGGCAGCGATTTCTTGAATATCCCCTACCACCAATTCGATGCCATAGGACAGCGCGCGGGTGCGCAATACATCCAGTGTCTGTGGAAAAGTATGCTGAGAAACGAAATACGTGTTTGCCGCTTTATCCTTGCGGAGGCCATATTGCATGAACATCGCTTCGGCAGCTGCGGTGGCTTCGTCGAGCAACGATGCATTGGCGATTTCCATGCCGGTAAGGTCGATGACCATGGTTTGGAAATTCAACAGCGCCTGCAGGCGTCCTTGGGCAATCTCCGCTTGGTAAGGAGTATATTGGGTGTACCAACCTGGGTTTTCAAGTATATTGCGCTGGATGACGCCAGGGAGTATCACATCGTAATACCCTTGACCGATGTACGATTTGAAAATCTTGTTCTTATCGGCCACCGTCCTCATCCGCTTCAAGTAAGCTGTTTCCCCCCATGCATCGGGCAGGGTCAAGGGCTTCCTGGCTCGGATTTGCGCGGGAACGGTCTCGTCAATTAGTTGGTCAAGCTGTTGAAGGCCCAAAGCACTCAACATAGCGGCGGTTTCCTCGGCATTGGGTCCGATGTGCCGTTCTTCGAATTTTTCCTGGAAATGTATCTTACTCATGGAGTTTCTCACTACCTGGGTGCATCCATGGTGCATACCAGCAAGCAGACGGTAGTTTTCAGGGTGCAAAGATACGGATTTTCGTCGTCGAAAAAAAATAGGCAACACAAGGACGGCACGGCGGTGTGGCCACGAAGTTTACCAGATTTTGTCACCCCTTTATTTTATTAAAAACTATGAAAATCTGATATACTTCCATACAAAAGCATTAAATTAATCGTATATATATCGTCTATTCATCGTCTTTTTATCGTATTGTAGACGATAAAAAGACGATGAATTAATGATAATATAATAATTAACCATGATGTTAATATTAGTTCATTATACTTATTGCTTAATATTAGTTTAACAGCCGTTTCGGAAAAGTTGTGGAAGACTTGTATAAGCGGCAGAACGAAATGAAAAAAAGCAGTGGTCGGTTACAGGAATCTGATTGCGGAAAA
>Ga0182792_1002753_pt1 | contig 12036 bp, 8 predicted proteins | sample Passage237B_FD_130497 | JGI IMG/M metagenome (GOLD analysis project Ga0182792, IMG submission 130497) | Cellulose adapted compost microbial communities from Newby Island Compost Facility, Milpitas, CA, USA - Passage2 37B (version 2) (version 2) ...
CATGGCTTCCGAGGCCTGCTGGCCTCGGCCTCATTGAAGCCAATGAGTTTTACCGAAATCGACATCATGACCAAAGAGCTTCCGAGGCCTGCTGGCCTCGGCCTCATTGAAGCTTCGACAAGTTCGTGATGACAAGGGAGTTTGCGGTCGCTTCCGAGGCCTGCTGGCCTCGGCCTCATTGAAGCGTGCTCTTCGTGGCTCTCAAGCTGACCGACGTGATCGGCTTCCGAGGCCTGCTGGCCTCGGCCTCATTGAAGCGAAGCCCAAGAAGCCTGTTTCCGTCTCTTCAAGAAAGCTTCCGAGGCCTGCTGGCCTCGGCCTCATTGAAGCGTCGAGGAAACGTAAACAATAGAGTATATAGGTTTTGGCTTCCGAGGCCTGCTGGCCTCGGCCTCATTGAAGCCCGCCGGCGCCGGAGCCCAAGCGATTGGAGACGGCGTGCTTCCGAGGCCTGCTGGCCTCGGCCTCATTGAAGCCGTGCGAAGGAGCTGGAGCTCTGGCCGGACATGCCCGAGCTTCCGAGGCCTGCTGGCCTCGGCCTCATTGAAGCGGGAGAACGTCCCCGGTGTCCTGTCATCGGACGACGGGCTTCCGAGGCCTGCTGGCCTCGGCCTCATTGAAGCACCTCGGCGGCCGTCGGAGGCTGGTGCGTCATGCCGCTTCCGAGGCCTGCTGGCCTCGGCCTCATTGAAGCGGCCGGCGATCCCGGACCGATCCCGCCGCACCTCAAGCTTCCGAGGCCTGCTGGCCTCGGCCTCATTGAAGCCGTGGGAAGCGGGGTCGAGCGCGGGCGGCCGCGGGGCTTCCGAGGCCTGCTGGCCTCGGCCTCATTGAAGCTGGTCGGCGCCGGGCTTCAAGGCGTGGCGCCGCATCTGCTTCCGAGGCCTGCTGGCCTCGGCCTCATTGAAGCGCGCAGGGACGGGATCAGCGGCGCGATGGTCTCCTCGACGCTTCCGAGGCCTGCTGGCCTCGGCCTCATTGAAGCGCGTTGATGCCGGCGCGGCCGTTGTTGTTCCAGTCGGCTTCCGAGGCCTGCTGGCCTCGGCCTCATTGAAGCAGGGCGACGTTGGGCTGGGCAACGTCGACAATACGAGCTTCCGAGGCCTGCTGGCCTCGGCCTCATTGAAGCCGAGGCGTCGCGAAGACTTGGCTGACGGGCGCCTACGCTTCCGAGGCCTGCTGGCCTCGGCCTCATTGAAGCGGCCGCACCGTGAACGTCTGATCATCCAAACACCGAGCTTCCGAGGCCTGCTGGCCTCGGCCTCATTGAAGCTCGGCGACGAACAGGCCCAGCGTCGTCTCGTGGGCGTGCTTCCGAGGCCTGCTGGCCTCGGCCTCATTGAAGCACCGCCGCCGGCATTCCATTCGACGTCGAGGCCCTGCGCTTCCGAGGCCTGCTGGCCTCGGCCTCATTGAAGCACCACCATTCGACCGTGGTCTCCTCCGGGTCCGGTGGGCTTCCGAGGCCTGCTGGCCTCGGCCTCATTGAAGCAAGAGTGGCAATCCAAGAAGCGCCGCATGGGGTGTGGCTTCCGAGGCCTGCTGGCCTCGGCCTCATTGAAGCGGCGCATACCATGACCGCCGATTGAACTGCGTGTAGCTTCCGAGGCCTGCTGGCCTCGGCCTCATTGAAGCTCCGGGATGTACGCGATCAGCACCTCTCCGGCGCCGGCTTCCGAGGCCTGCTGGCCTCGGCCTCATTGAAGCGGCGCGGGATACCGACCGGTCGGCACCGTCGACCAGGGCTTCCGAGGCCTGCTGGCCTCGGCCTCATTGAAGCGCGCACCACCCTGGTATCGGGGAACCGCTCAGCCATGCTTCCGAGGCCTGCTGGCCTCGGCCTCATTGAAGGGGCGCGGCGCTCCCGCTCGACCCGCTCGGCTTCGCGCCGCTTCCGAGGCCTGCTGGCCTCGGCCTCATTGAAGCCCATCAAGAATTTCGTGCGGTCTCTGCCGCATCATGGCTTCCGAGGCCTGCTAGCCTCGGCCTCATTGAAGCAACAACCAGTACATGGCCGACGCGCTGCGGGCGCTCGGCGCTTCCGAGGCCTGCTGACCTCGGCCTCATTGAAGATCCTCGATTGGATGCACAACCAGGAAGTCGCGCGCGCCCCCGAGGCTCCATGATCGCGCACGGAAAGCAGGACGGAGGACCACCCGTCCGCACCAGGCCGGATATCGACCGTCGCTGTCCATCCATAACCCTTGGTTTTCGATCATAGGCTCGTTGGCCGCAGTTGCCCGGCACACCTGTCGGCCGCGCCGGTGACCGAGGACGTTCGCCGCGCTTGACTCCCCTGCGCAATGTTGTGGCGTGTCTCCGCGACCTTCGATGGAGAGAGACCATGACATCGTCCGCCAGCGTCGTGTCGTTCGCCGTGCTTGACTTCGTCACCGGAAGTTGTGGCGTATGCCTGCCGACGCTCTTCAGGAGGATCGGCCCGGTGACCGCTGACGGCGAGACGGTGCAGGCAATGCTGGCAGCGGCCGCGGCGCGCTCGCGACAGCCGGATGGCGGCCGCGCGTCGCCACGGCCTCGGCTCGGCGCCCCGGAACCTTATACACTCCGGTGTCCAACGTTTCCGCCACCGGCGAAAAGGCCGATTTTCCGGGCCTCCCTACGGAGCGCAAAAAGTCGGCGGTCGAGGGCTCGGCCCGCCCAAAACCCCGTAGCGGAAATTGCGATAATTGCGGAAACCCCCGTCGGCGGGCTCCCTGGACCGGCCCTCTCCGGCGAGACGGCGGGAGGGCGGGCAGGGCCGCCCGGCCTACGCCGTCTCCTTGACGCCCGCGCCGATCGCGAGCTTCGCCTTGGTCTTGGCCTTGACCTCCTCGACCGTGACGCCGTCGGCCAGCTCGACCAGGGTCACGCCGCCGTCGCCGTGCTTGTCGATGCTGAAGACGCCCAGCTCGGAGATCACCATGTCGACCACGCGCCGGCCGGTCAGGGGCAGGGTGCATTCCTTCAGGAGCTTGGAGGCGCCGTCCTTGGAGACGTGCTCCATGGTCACGATCACCTTGCGCACGCCGGCCACGAGATCCATCGCGCCGCCCATGCCCTTCACCATCTTGCCCGGGATCATCCAGTTGGCGAGGTCGCCGTTTTCGGCCACCTCCATGGCGCCCAGGATCGACAGGTCGATGTGGCCGCCGCGGACCATCGCGAAGCTGTCGGCCGACGAGAAGTAGGACGTGCCCTTGACCTCGGTCACGGTCTGCTTGCCGGCATTGATGATGTCGGGATCGACCTCGTTGTCGAGCGGGAAGGGGCCGACGCCCAGCATGCCGTTCTCGCTCTGCAGCGTGATGTCGACGCCCTCGGGGATGTAGTTGGAGACCAGCGTCGGGATGCCGATGCCGAGATTGACGTAGAAGCCGTCTTCCAGCTCCTTGGCGGCGCGTGCCGCCATCTGCTCGCGGGTCCAGGCCATGGTCGCTTCTCCTCAAGCCTTGCGGGTGGTGCGCTGCTCGATCTTCTTGTCGTAGGGCGCACCGCACAAGATGCGATTCACGAAGATGCCGGGCGTGTGGATGTGGTCGGGATCGAGGGTGCCCACCGGCACCAGCTCCTCGACCTCCGCGACGCAGAGGCGGGCCGCGGTCGCCATCATCGGATTGAAGTCCCGCGCCGCCTTGCGGTAGACGAGGTTGCCCGCGGCGTCGCCCCGCCACGCCTTGATCAGCGCGAGATCGCCGAACAGGCCGCGCTCCATGACGTATTCCTGGCCGTCGAACACCTTGGTCTCCTTGCCCTTGGCGACCTCGGTGCCCACGCCGGTCTTGGTGTAGAAGGCCGGGATGCCGGCGCCGCCGGCGCGGCAGCGCTCGGCCAGCGTGCCCTGCGGGTTGAACTCGATCTCGAGCTTGCCTTCGAGGTAGAGCTTGGCGAAGGTCTTGTTCTCGCCGACATAGGACGAGATCATCTTCTTCACCTGCCCGGTCTCGAGCAGCAGGCCCAGCCCCTCGCCGTCGATGCCGGCGTTGTTGGAGACGCAGGTCAGGCCCTTTACGCCCGAATCGCGCACCGCGCGGATCAGCTTGTCGGGGATACCGACCAGCCCGAAGCCGCCGCACATCACCATCATGTCGTCGCGCAGCACGCCCTCGAGCGCCGACTTCGCATCCTGGTAGACCTTGTTCGCCATCGCCTCGCCATCCTTGGTGCCCCGCCGTCATACGGCGGCGCAGGGGTCGTGGGCAACAGGATCACCGCCGTCCGTGACAGGAACTTGACCGTCTTCCGACCCGGTACATATACGCATCCATATGATCACGATCGCCAACCCCCGCGCGGAGAGGGCCGTCCGCAGGCTCGCCAAGACGCTCGACACCACGATCTCGGAGGCCGTGGCGGTCGCATGCGAGCGGCTTCTCGATGAGAAGGATCGGGTTGCCCAGGCCAGGCGTCGGCGCACCCGGCTCGATCGGGTGCTCGACGAGATCTGGAAGAATCACAAGCGGCCTGACAGCGAGGCCGAACGCGCCCAGCTGGCCGACCACAGCGATCTGTACGGATCCGACGGCCTGCCTCGCTGACGGGCAAGATGACGGACATTGCCGTCGACACGTCCGGCAGCGGCGTGCCGCTGCTGTTCGTGGGCGACGACTTCACCCGGACCGACCTTCGGAAAGCTTAGAGCGGAATGGGATGAGGTGCGCTCGCACCTCATCCCATTCGCGCGCAAAGGTGATCGCGGTTCGACATCATGCTTCAAGCCAGCAGCAGGAGTTGCCGCGTCAACTGGCCGTCACTGTCCCGCAGCTCGTGCGTAATGGTGAAATGGTCGGCGCCGGCCACGGGGATCAGCACGCCGGGCAGGTGCTGTGCGGCGCGCTTCGCGTGCAGGGCGCGGCTGTCGCCGACCAGCGGCGGCAGCTCGGCCGTGCCGTAGGTGATGGCCAGCGGCTTGGGCACCATCGGCAGCCGCAGCGGCGACAGGGCCACGATCTCCTGGTCGGTGAGCTGCAGCTTCTCGTTCAGGTAGGTGTCGCGGATCGGCCCCATCTCGAAGATGCCGGAGACCGCGAGGCCGGCGCTGACGCGCGGATGGCCGAGGCACATCGCCGTCAGGTGCCCGCCGGCCGACCAGCCCGACAGCACGACCTTGCCGCGGATGCCGTGCGCCGCGCCGTTGGCCGCCAGCCAGTCGAGCGCCGCGTTGATCTCGGCCACGATCTCCGTCAGCGAGGCGTCGGGCGCCAGCGTGTAGCCGGGCAGGGCGGCCGCCCAGCCATGGGCATGGACGCCGGCGATCAGGCTGGCGAACTGGTCGCGGCTGTTGCGCTGCCAGTAGCCGCCATGGATGAAGACCAGGCAGGGCGCGTCCGGGCTGGCGGCGGGGAAGAGGTCCCACACGTTGCGCTCGCGCGGCCCGTAGCGCAGGTCGAGGTGGCCGGGATGGGCCTTGCGGAAGGCTTCCGACGCCGCGATGCGCGCCGCGTTGAGCTCCGGGCTGTTCCGGACCGCGTCGCTGTTGTTGTACGCCACATCCCGCTCGGCGCGGCTCATCCTGCCCCAGTCGTCCATACCGCCTTCCATCTCGCACTCCCCTCGAACGTCAGTGGCAACGGAATCCCTCCCTGGCTTTGCCGGGGAGGTGGCGCCGTCATACGGCGACGGAGGGGTCATGACTCGTCGCTCGTTGCCCATGACCCCTCCGTCCGCTTCGCGGACACCTCCCCAGCCTTGCTGGGGAGGAAGCTACGCAAGCTGCGCCGCGTCGCGCGGCAGTGGTCCCTGGTTCAGGGGGAAGGGCAGGCGCGCCACCATCTCCTTGGGCACGACCTGCCAGAAGCGCTCGACCTCGCGGTCCCAGTCGTTCAGCAGGCGCGCGCCCAGCGGCGACTTGGTCTCCGCGACATGCTCCTCGACCAGCGCCTTCAGCACGCCTTCCCAATGCGGATGGTCGATGCGCTGCCAGGTCACCGTCTCGGGATTGACCTTGAGCGCGAAGACGTCCTCGGGATCGTAGACGAAGGCCATCCCGCCCGTCATGCCGGCGCCGAAATTGACGCCGAGCGGGCCCAGGATCACCGCCGTGCCGCCGGTCATGTACTCGCAGCCGTTGCTGCCCACGCCTTCGACCACCGCGTCGGCGCCCGAGTTGCGCACCGCGAAGCGCTCGCCGCCGCGGCCGCAGGCGAACAGCTTGCCGGCCGTGGCGCCGTACAGGACCGTGTTGCCGATGATGGCGTTGTCCTGCGGCACCAGCGGGCTGGAGACCGTCGGCTTGACCACGATCGTGCCGCCGCTCAGCCCCTTGCCGACATAGTCGTTGGCGTCGCCGAACACTTCCAGCTTCATGCCGCGCACGGCGAAGGCGCCCAGCGACTGGCCGGCCGTGCCGCGCAGCCGCACGGTCACGGTGTCGGGCTGCAGCCCGTCCATGCCGTACTTGCGCGTGATCATGGCGGCCAGCCGCGTGCCCACCGCGCGATGCGTGTTCCGCACGCTGTACTGCAGCTGCATCTTCTCGCGATGCGTGAACAGCGGCTGGGCGTCGCGGATCATCTGCGCGTCGAGCGTGTCGGGCACCTCGTTGCGGCCCTCGACCATGCAGTGCACCGCCCCGCGCCCGCCGTCGGCGCGCGTCAGCAGGGCGTTGAGGTCGAGGTCGTCGAGATAGCGCGCGCCGCGGCTCACCTGCTTCAGCAGGTCGGAGCGGCCCACCACCTCGAGCAGCGAGCGGTAGCCGAGCTGGGCCAGGATCTCGCGCACCTCCTCGGCCACGAAGCTGAACAGGTTGACGACCTTCTCCGGCGTGCCCTCGAACTTGGCGCGCAGCGCCGGGTCCTGCGTGCAGACGCCGACCGGGCAGGTGTTGGAGTGGCACTGGCGCACCATGATGCAGCCCATGGCGATCAGCGAGGCCGTGCCGATGCCGTACTCCTCGGCGCCCAGCATGGCGGCGACCACCACGTCGCGGCCGGTCTTGATGCCGCCGTCGGTGCGCAGCAGCACCTTGTCGCGCAGGCGGTTCAGCGTCAGCACCTGGTGCGTCTCCGACAGGCCCATCTCCCAGGGGATGCCGGCATACTTGATGCTGGTCTGCGGCGAGGCGCCCGTGCCGCCGCTGTGGCCCGACACCAGGATGACGTCGGCCTTGGCCTTGGCCACGCCGGCCGCGATCGTGCCGATGCCCGAGCGCGCCACCAGCTTCACCGTGACCCGCGCCTCGGGATTGATCTGCTTCAGGTCGTAGATCAGCTGCGCCAGGTCCTCGATCGAGTAGATGTCGTGGTGCGGCGGCGGGCTGATCAGCGTCACGCCGGGCGTGGAATGGCGCAGGCGCGCGATCATCTCGGTCACCTTGAGGCCGGGCAGCTGGCCGCCCTCGCCGGGCTTGGCACCCTGCGCGACCTTGATCTCGAGCTCGCGGCAGTTGTTCAGGTACTCGGCCGTGACGCCGAAGCGGCCCGACGCCACCTGCTTGATCGCCGACGAGGCGTTGTCGCCGTTCGAGCGCGGCCGGTAGCGCGCCGGATCTTCGCCGCCCTCGCCGGAATCGGACTTGGCGCCGATGCGGTTCATGGCGATCGACAGCGTCTCGTGCGCCTCCGGGCCCAGTGCGCCCAGCGAGATGCCGGGAGCGACCAGCCGCTTGCGCAGCTCCGTGATGGATTCGACCTCGTCGATGGGGATCGGCGCGCGGTCGGTCTTGAAGTCCAGCAGGTCGCGCAGGTTGATCGGCGGCAGCCGCCGCACCTGCTCGCTGTACTTGCGGAACTTCTCGTAGGACTCGGTGTTCACCGCGTCCTGCAGCATGTGGATGAGGTTGCCCTCGAAGTTGTGCCGGTCGCCGCCGTGCCGCGCCTTGTAGAAGCCGCCGATCGGCAGCGCGATCACGTCCTCGTCGAAGGCGCGCCGGTGCTGCTCGGCGATCTTCTCCTGGATGCCGCGCAGGCCGATGCCGGAGAGGCGCGAGGGCATGCCGGGGAAGAATTCCTGCACCAGCGAGCGCGACAGGCCGACCGCCTCGAAGTTGCAGCCGCCGCGGTACGACGACAGCACCGAGATGCCCATCTTCGACATGACCTTGAGCAGGCCCTCGTCGATCGCCTTCTTGTAGTTGGCCAGGCATTGCGCCAGCGAGAGCTTGCCGAACAGGCCGCGCTTGTGGCGGGCCGCGATCGTCTCCTCGGCGAGGTAGGGGTTCACCGTGGTGGCGCCGACGCCGATGATGACGGCCGCGTAGTGCACGTCCAGGCACTCGCCCGAGCGCACGTTGAGCGACGTGAAGGTGCGCAGCGACTGGCGCACCAGGTGCGAATGCACGGCGCCGGCCGCCAGGATCATCGGCAGGGCGGCGCGGTCGGGCCCGACATTGGCATCGGTCAGCACGACGTGCAGGCAGCCGCGGCGCACCGCCTCCTCGGCCTCGCGGCAGATCCGCTCGAACGCCTGGCGCATGGCGTCGAGCCCGACCTTGCGGTCGCCGGGATGCGGGTCGAAGGTGCAGTCGATGCGCGCGACGGTGTCGCCCATGTACTTGCGCATCGCCTCGAACTCGGCGTTGAGCACGATCGGCGACTGCAGCGAGAGCATCTCGCTCTGTTCGGGGCTCTCGTCGAGGATGTTGCCGAGGTTGCCGAGCCGCGTGCGGATCGTCATCACGTTGCGCTCGCGCAAGCTGTCGATCGGCGGATTGGTCACCTGGCTGAAGTTCTGCCGGAAGTAGTGGTGCATGCCGCGATAGGTGTCCGACAGCACCGCCAGCGGCCCGTCGTCGCCCATCGAGCCCACGGCCTCCTTGCCGTCCTCGACCATGGGATGGAGGATCATCTCCAGGTCCTCGATCGACCAGCCGACGGCGAACTGCCGGCGGCGCAGCTCGTCGGCCGGGAAATGCTCGGCCGCCGGCGTGTCCTGCCTGATCAGCGAATCGAGCTCGACGGTGCGCTCCGTCCAGTCGCCGTAGTCGTGCGTGTCGGCGAGCATGTCCTTCAGCTCGCGGTCCTTGTAGAGACGGGCCTGGTCCATGTCGACGGCCAGCATCTCGCCCGGGCCGAGCCGGCCCTTCTCGACGATCTTGCGCTCCTCCTGCGGCACCATGCCGGCCTCGGAGCCCGCGATCAGCAGCGCGTCGGCGGTGCGCACGTAGCGCAGCGGCCGCAGCCCGTTGCGGTCGAGCCCGACCAGCGCCCACTTGCCGGCGACCGCGGCGATCGCGGCCGGCCCGTCCCACGGCTCCATGACGCCGTTGACGTAGTTGTACAGCGCCCGGTGCTTGGGCGGCACGGTGCGGTTGGAGGACGAGGCCTCGGGGATCATCATCAGCTTGACCATCGGCAGGTTGCGATGGCCGCGCACCAGCAGCTCGAAGACGTTGTCGAGCGCCGAGGAGTCCGAGGCGTCGGGCTGGATGATCGGCTTCAGGTCCTCGATGGCCCGGCCGAACCCGTCATGGGCCAGCCGCGCCTCGTGGCTCTTCATCCAGTTGACGTTGCCCAGGATGGTGTTGATCTCGCCGTTGTGGGCCAGCACGCGGAACGGCTGCGCCAGCTTCCATTGCGGGAAGGTGTTGGTCGAGTAGCGCTGATGGAAGATCGCGAAGCGCGACACGAAGCGCTCGTCGAGCAGGTCGGGATAGAAGGCCGACAGGTGCTCGGCGAGGAACATGCCCTTGTAGACGATCGACCGGCAGGAGAGCGAGCAGACGTAGAACTCGCCGATATTGTCGGCGATCGCCGCCTTCTCCATGCGCCGGCGCAGGATGTAGAGCTGCTTCTCGAACTCGCGGTTGTCGAGCGCCGGGTCGCCGCGGCCGATCAGGATCTGCTCGATCTCCGGCCGCGTGGCGTTGGCCTTCTCGCCGATCACCGAGATGTCGACCGGCACCTGGCGCCAGCCCAGGATCGTGTGGCCGAAGCGCAGGATCTCGGTCTCGACGATGGTGCGGCAGCGCTCCTGCGCGGCGAGGTCGGTGCGCGGCAGGAACACCATGCCGACGGCGATGCGGCCGACCTCGGGCGTCTCGCCGCTGGCGTCGCGCACATGCTCCTTGAAGAAGTCCTGCGGGATCTCGATGTGGATGCCCGCGCCGTCGCCGGTCTTGCCGTCGGCGTCGACGGCGCCGCGATGCCACACCGCCTTCAGCGCGTCGATGCCGGCCGCGACGACGTCGCGCCGCCGCTTGCCGTCCAGCGCCACGACCAGCCCGACGCCGCAGGAATCCCTCTCCTGCGCCGGGTTGTAGCCGTAGGCCGCGGTGAGCGTCGCGGTGCCGGTCCGGTAGCCGCGGACGAATTCCTCGGCGTTGAAGGTGTCTGACATGGCTGAAATCTCCACTTCGTCGTCCTGGCCGGCGCTGCAGGCCCCGCTGTGCGCGGTCGGCGGACGACGGCTAATCCGAAAAGAGCTTCCCGGCCTCGGCCCAGTTCTCTTTCTTCACGTCGGTCAGGATGATCTGCACCGCGTCCGGCGTGCAGCCGAGCGCGCGGCAGGTCGCGTCGGTCAGCTCCTGCGCCAGTTTTCGGCGCTGCTCGAGGGTGCGGCCCTCGAACATCTGCACGTTGATCATCGGCATGGCTGTCTCTCCCTCAGGGCCTGAAATCGATCGTGACATGGCCCGGCTGGCCGGCGACCCGCGCCAGCCAGGCGTTGACGTGCGGAAAGTCGTCCAGGTTGAAGCCGCCTTCGCCCGCGACGTGCGTGTAGGCATAGAGCGCGATGTCGGCGAGACCGAAGCGGCCGTCGACGAAGAACCGGTTGTGCGCCAGGTGCTTCTCCATGACGCCCAGCGCGGCATAGCCCTTGGCCATGCGCTCGGGCAGGTCCATCTCCTGCAGCGGCGTGAGCTTCGTGAGGAAGTGCCGCCAGAAGCGCGCCACGGCGATGTAGGGCTCGTGGCTGTACTGCTCGAAGAACATCCACTGCAGCGTCCGCGCGCGCGCCAGCCGGTCGGCCGGCGCCAGCGCCGTGCCCTCGGCCAGGTACCAGATGATGGAGTCGGACTCGGCGAGGACGGTGCCGTCCTCGAGCTGCAGCGTCGGGATGCGCCCGTTGGGGTTCATCTCCAGGAACGCGGGCGTGCGGGTCTCGCCCTTCAGGATGTCGTGCTCGACCAGCCGGTAGGGCAGGCCGAGATGGGCCAGCACCAGCCGCACCTTGTAGCCGTTGCCCGATCCCATGAAGTCGTGGAGCGTCATCATCGCCGGCTACTCCGCCGCGACGGCGGTCGCGGCCCGCGCCCGGGCGGCCGGTGCACGGGCGGCCAGCCAGCCATGGATGCGCTCGGCGGCGTCGCGGCCGTCACGCACCGCCCAGACGACCAGCGAGGCGCCGCGCACGATGTCGCCGGCGGCGAACACGCCGTCGAGGTTGGTCATCATGCTCTTCCAGTCGATCTTGAGCGTGCCCCAGCCGGTGACGCCGAGATCGGCGGTATCCATCCGCGCCGGCAGGTCCTCGGGATCGAAGCCCAGCGCCATCAGCACCAGCTCGGCCGGCACGTTGACGTGGCTGTTGGGGATCTCCTGCGGCGTCTGGCGGCCGGTGGCGTCGGGCATGCCGAGATGGATGCGCACCGAGCGCACGTGGCTCACTTGGTCCTTGCCCAGGAAGGCGGCCGGGGCGGACAGCCACACGAACTCGACGCCTTCCTCCTCGGCGTGCTTCACCTCGCGCTGCGAGCCCGGCATGTTGGCGCGGTCGCGGCGATAGAGGCACTTCACCGACGTCGCGCCCTGGCGCACCGCCGTGCGCACGCAGTCCATCGCCGTGTCGCCGCCGCCGATCACCACCACGTTCTTGCCCTTGGCGTCCAGCAGGCCCGATTCGAAGGCCTCGACCGTGTCGCCCAGCCCGTGCCGGTTGGAGGCGGTGAGGTAGTCGAGCGCCGGCACGATGCCCGGCAGGCCGACGCCGGGGGCGGCGATGTCGCGCGCCTTGTAGACGCCGGTCGCGATCAACACCGCGTCATGGCGGGGGGGGGGCGCGCCCCGCGACACGGCCCGGGCGGCCCCGCCGTTCAGTTTGTACACGGCCCTGGGCTCCCGCCGGCAGGCGCCCCCGGGCGGGCCCGTCTCCTCCTCCACC
>Ga0182792_1002756_pt1 | contig 12022 bp, 18 predicted proteins | sample Passage237B_FD_130497 | JGI IMG/M metagenome (GOLD analysis project Ga0182792, IMG submission 130497) | Cellulose adapted compost microbial communities from Newby Island Compost Facility, Milpitas, CA, USA - Passage2 37B (version 2) (version 2) ...
TATCGCAGTGGTGGTGCTCATCATCATCCTGCTGCTGGTGTTCCGCAAGAAGTGACGCATGGCCACCACGCTGCCATATCCGACCACGCCGCAGGACATGCTGGACCGCCTGCTGGCGGAGCGCGAGCTCCTCATTCGCACCATCGTGAATGACAACTATCCGGCGGTCCGCGAGCAGTTCGAGGAGCAGTTGCAGAGCCACCAGCCGCAGCTCATCAACACGCCCGAGAAACTGGCCGACCAGCTCATCTGGTGGGACAGGGCCCAAGGCCGTGAGACGGTAGATCCGGTCATCAACGTACCGTTCCGCAATGCCACCGGCAGCCAGGTGCTTTCCCAGGCCATGACGCTGGGGCGTGAGATGATGGAGCAGAGCGGCGGGGCCAAGGTCTTCGATGTGGGGGCCCTTGTCGGTGGCTTGTCCGGCATCGTGAACGGCGTGGCGGGCATCCTCAACGGCCGTGCGCAGATCGCCGCGAACGAACGCATGCAAAGCGAGTTGCTGAGGGCGCAGGCCGAACAGCAACGGCTCGCCGCCGCCCAGCGCGACAAGTTCCTGAAGTGGGCCGCCTACGCCGGTGGTGCCATCCTGTTGGTCGTACTCATTTGGATCCTGAAGCGATGAACCAGGTGCTCTTGACCATCGTGAAGAACAAGTGGTTTTGGACCATCCTGGTGGTCTGCATCATCCTGTTCATCCTGTGGAAGTACCAAGGTGATATCAAACGCCTGTTCCGGCGCGATGTGTCCGACTATTCCGCAGACCCTCCGCTGACGGCTGAGCGCAAAGCAGAGCTGGACCAGCTCACCCAGGAGCTGTTCGCCGAGATCGACGGCGTGAACCTGAACCCATGGCGGAGGCCGGTGCTTGAAAGGGTATCGAAGCTGAACAACACTGAGCTGCGATACCTCGCTCGGCGCTACCCGAGCTACAGCGACGGCGAGAGCCTGAAGGATGCCATCGACAAGGAGGGGATCCCCGGCGACATCGACGCCAAGCTCATCAGCCGCCTGAACGCCATGAACCTGTAACCCCAAACCCGCAAACATGAAGAACAACGCAATGAAGGCCCTGGCCCTGTTCGTGATCCTGGTGCTGGCCATGCTGGCCGCCACCCGTCTCGACGAGGCCCTGAAGACATGGAAGCTGAAGCGTGCCGCCGCTTCCGCCGCCGCCGCTGCTGCTGCTGCGCAGGCCGCTGCCGCTGCCGACACCGCCGCGCCGATCGATTAGGCCATGGACCCCGTGACCAACACCCTCGGTGTGCTCAGCGGCGACCGCGAGCTGCGTATCGGCATCGAAACGCGCGACATCCTCATGTTGAGTGCAGGGGTGTTCGTGGCCATGCTCGCCGCTTTGCTCATCGCCAAACACCTGTAACACGGCCGCACCAACTCCCAACGACACCCTCATTTCGCTACGGCAGACGCTGGAACAGCTCCAGGTCAGGCTTACCGACCTGCGCAATCAGGCCGCTGCCCGGCAACGCAGCGCCGCCGAGTGGCGCAACAAGTACAACAACACGGTGCCGCGCCGTCGCGACCTCAATGACCTGGTCATCGCAAGCCAGTACGATGCAGCTGCCGACGCCCTCCTCAGCGAGGCACGACAGGTGGAGACCGACATCGAGAGCGTACGCGCACAGATCCTCCAGGCGGAAAAGGACATCGCCGCCTACAACGCGGCGCTGGCCAATGCCGCCGACAAGGGGCTGGTCGGGGAAGCCGCAGTGGAAGCGGCGAAGCGGGAGGTGGAGAACGCCAAGACGCGGCGCGTCATGTTCACGTTCATGGGCATTGCCGTGCTGCTGCTGGTGGTGGCCATGATCTGGTATCGCATCAAAAAACGTTGACATGAAATACGGCCCCACCATACTGCTCGTGTTGGCTGCCCTCTCCTTGGGCGCTGGTCTCGCCTGGTACTATGCCTCGAAGAAGGCCACCAAGCAGCCTGCCGACACACCCGCCGAGACCACCAAGGAGGATGGCACGGATCCCCCACAGCCGACCCGTGGCACCGCCACGGTACGCACCACCCAAACGGTCACCGAAAGCAAATGAAGCGCAACGCCGTCATCGGCCTGGGCATCGGCATCACCATCCTCGTGGTGTGTGCGGCGACCATCATGCGCAAGGCATGGTGGAGGAAGCGCATCGCCGACCGATGGCAGATGACGCGCTGGGAGTTCGACGAGGTGATAGGTCGCTGGGTGCTCCAGGTCGAAGCGCCAGGGCCGAAGGCCACCATTTCCGAGCTGGTCGCCATGTGGCGCAACGGCCGCGAAGGGTGGACGCGCATCGGAGAGCCGCAACCGACCCCGCCGACCGAACTACCTACGGGGGCACCTGACCACGGCCGCAGCCCTGTGGGCACCGGCGAATTCGAGACATGAGCCGTTGGACGATCACCGCGCTCATCGCGATGCTGGCCAGCGCCATGTGCATCGGATGGCTACTCAGTAAGAAGATCCGTAACGCCATGAACAACAGCAACGGCACCCCATCATTCGCATGGCCAGCTCGTGGCCGCGTGAGCACCAAATTCGGCCCGCGCGTTCATCCGATCACCGGTGCCAAGCAGACCCACAACGGCATCGACATCGCCATGGCCATCGGGACCGACCTGAAGGCACCGGCCGACGCCGTGGTGCTCAGTGTGTACACCCACGCGACCGGGGGCAAGTCCATCATTCTGCAACATGCTGGAGGATGGCGCACCGGATACGCTCACCTGAGCCAGCAGCTCGTCAAGGTGGGCGACAAGCTCACCGCTGGCCAGGTGTTCGCCAAATCGGGCAACACGGGCGCAAGTACAGGGCCGCACCTGCATCTCACCTTGACCGATCCGGCAGGTCAGAAGGTTGACCCTGAGCAGTACTTCGCATGAAACCCGCGCACATCATCGCCATCATTCTCGTGCTGGCCAGCATCGCGCTGGCCGGTGGGGCGGTGGTGATGTTCAGGCGCTACAAATCCGCAGCATGAAGACCTGGCAAGTAGTCACCATCACGATCGTGCTCACGATCATCATCCTGTCATGGGTTGGCCGCGCCCAGCTTCGTGCATTCGCCGCTGGCCAGTGAGCAACAGCCGCCGAGACCAAGCCAACCGAGCAATCATGAACTGGCCCAAGATCACCGCTTTCGTTGCATTCGCCGTGCTGCTACTGGTGGGGGTGAACACGGCACTTTCGATCCGTGAACTACTGAAGAAATGAGCACCATGCAGGCATCACAGCAGGCCGTGGACGCCATCAAACGCTACGAGGGCTTCCGGCCTCGCATGTATCGCGATGCGGCCGGCCGGCCCACGATCGGCTACGGCACGCTCATCGACACCAGCGAGGAGCAATACCTCATGAACGCGACGATCACCGAGGCCGAGGCCGAGCGCCTGCTTCGCCGTGACCTGGTGCCATTCGAGAAGGCAATCAACGATACCATCACCGTTCACCTGGCACAAAACCAGTTCGACGCCCTGCTTTCGTTGGTCTACAACATAGGCCCCACCGCCTTCAAGAACGGGTCGCTCCCGCGCCTTATCAATGGACGCGCCGACGCCCTGGCGATCAGCGCCAAGTGGAAGGAGTACCGCAAGGCCGGGGGCCAGGTGCTTCAGGGCCTTGTGAAGCGCCGCAGCGACGAGCTGGCCATTTATTGGTCGCACCTGTGGAAGATCGGGGCCTCCCTGCTCATTCTTTCGGCCGCCGCCATGATCGGCGGTGCCATCACCTTGGTCGCATGACGCAGCCAACGCAGACATCCGCCGTGGTCGGCCAGCTCATCGCCGCGCTGCTTACGGTCGGCACCGTATGGGGCACCATTCGCTCGGAGGTGCCTGACATGGTCCGGGCCGAGCTGGTGCCCGAGCTGGCCACGATGAAAACCGAGATGCGTGATCACGCCGACAGCCTTTGGACCATTATGGCCGACACGTTGGTAGCGCGTACCGAAGCGCAAGCACGCGCCACCGTGGACAGCCTGGTGCAGGCCGTGGGGCTGCTGGTACAGCAACCGGGACGAATGACCTACAGCCCGCGCATCACCGTGGTCGACAGCAGCAACGCACACCTGCAAGCGCAGGTGGACACGCTCCTGAAGCAGACCCGCGACATGATGCGGCAGTTGGCCCGCCTCACCGTGGTGGTGGGCGACCAACAGCCACGGCGGCGCACTTCACAATCCGGACACCCATGACAGGCTACTTCACACCGATCACCGAGCCGAACGGCTTCCAGTACTATGGGACACCCGACCCCGCGCCCGCGTCAGGCTGGTATCAACTCAATGTGCCGGGAGCGACGCTGCCGATCGTGCCAGGGTTTACCCCGGTGCCCGATACGCAGGGGGTATGGTTATCCGTTGGCTCCGGCACGCTGTTGTTCAAGACAGTTCCCAACTCCCCGAGCATCGGTCAAAAAATGGCGATGTCGTTGGATGGAAGGGGGAAGAACATGCTGCTGCTGCCGGGATCGGCATGGGTGAGGAACCTATGCCTGTGGCTCGATGATAAGCCGCTCGAATTCTCCATCCAATTCCTGAGAGGGAACATCGGACCAACCATTCAAGTGTTCTGACCATGGGCCTGTTCAAACGCCGCCGCAACGCCCCTGAAGGAGATACTCGAGCACCGCACACCCCGGAGGTGGTGGACGCAAACGCGGTGCAGAAGCAGGCTGGTCTGTGGAAGTTCCTGCCGCTTACCGACATCGTGAACGGCCTGCTGGGTGTGCTTCGCGACCCGAACGGCAAGATCAGCAGCAAGCGGGCAGGGGCTGGCGCCCTGGTGGTATCGGGGATCGCCTTCCTGGAGGAAGGGAACAACCCGGCAGCGATCATTTGCCTGGCCACCGCCGTGGTGCTGTTCGCGCTCACCAAGTGGGACGCACCGCAGCCGTAGCAGATCACCGCTTTGGCGGATCGACCAGCACCGCGTTCGGGGCATCCTCCTTACTGCCGTAGTGCTTCAGCTTATAGTGTAACTCATTCGCTCGCTGGAGGAAAAGCTCCATGCGGAACCGGTCCACGCCGTGGCCCTTGGTCGCATATAGATCACGGAGCTGCAGCACCAGATCGCGCACAGCCGCCACGGCGGTCGTCACATCCCGCCAGGCATAGAACACATAATCCGTTCCACCTCGACGCTGCAACGCTCTGTCCATGTAGGTCACGGCCTCGGTGATCGCCAGCTGGGCAGCCGCGTGGCGCTTGGGATCATCCAAGTACGGCCACGCCAAGCGCCAAGTGGGATAAACCTCCGCCAGCAGCACGTTGCAGCTCAGGAGGCAGGCGTTCAGCGTTTCGTTCAGTGCGGCAGCGAATTGGTCGGCATTGCGCGTGCTCGTGAAGTATGCAATGGCGCCATTGCCAACGGCCACACGGTAAAGTGTGTGCTCGGTGACGGGGCTCGACGGATCTACCGGCGGAAGAACGGTCGCAGGGCTCAGGCGCTTCATGGGGTGAACGGTGCAAAGGATCAAAGGCGGTCGCTCGGTTGCAAGTGCGGAAAGCCGCGCCAGTATTGTGCTCGATCTAAACCCCTGTCGCATAATTTATATTATGTAAAGTTTCATCGGGCTGGAACTGAGGCAGGTCCAGTCCGACGCTATTCACAGATCGTGCCCCTTCCCCTTGGATCGGACCCAAGAAAAAAGCCGGGACACAAGCCCCGGCTTTTCAAGTGGTCGGTCGAAGGGGTCAGTTCCCGAGCAGCGCCTTCATCCTGGCGTATTTCTCCTGCTCGCCCGAGCGTGCGTACAGCTTCATGAGCTGCTGGATCGTCTGGGTGTCGTCCGGTTTCAGCTCGTGGGCCTTCTCGAAGAACGGCACGGCCTGCAGGTAGATCTCGTCGGCCACCTTCTTGCACTTGGTATACGCTGCGTCGTCCTTCAAGGCGTTGCACTTCTCGTACTCGTGGGCCGCGCGGTTGTTGTACACCACACCCACGTTGAAGTACGAGTCGAAGAAGTTCGGGTCCTTGCCGATGCTGGTCCTGTAGGCTTCCTCGGCCTTGGCGTACCACTCAAGCATCACTGCCGGGGCCTTCGCGTCGGAGGCTTTCTTGTCGTACAAGCTGCCTAGCACCGAGTACAGCGTGGCGTTGTTCGGGTCACGGCTCAGCGCCAGCTTCACGATCTCCTCGGCCTCTTCGGAGCGGTCGGCCTGCAGCAGGAAGTACATCTCGTCGAGCACCAGGTCCTTGTCGTCGCCGAACTTGGCCCGGCCCTCGCGGATCGTGGTGATGGCGCCGTCCAAGTCGTCTCCGCGGCGTTGCAGGCTGGCGATGTAGCGGTACACCTCGGGCTTGTTGTAGCCGGCGGCCAATGCCTCACGGTAGCGCGTGATCGCGCTGGCGTGGTCGCCCTTCGATTCGTAGGCCAGCGCCGAGTTGAAGATGGCGTTGGTATCCACCTGACCGAAGGCCTTGGCGATCCGCTCCGAACGGGCGTAGTTCGCGATGGCGGCGTCGTAGTCCTTGTTGGTGAAAGCCTCGTTGCCGGCGTTCAGCGAAGCGCCCTGCAGTGCGCCCAGTGCGCGGATGTTCTCGGTCCTGTTCGCCCCCTTGGTGTCCAGCTCGTTGGCCTTCAGGTAGCTTTCCACGGCCTTTTCGATGGCATCGGGGAATTGGGCCTTCAGGGCCTCGTTGTTGCCCAGGGCGATCAGGCGGTAGATGTCGCCGCGGTAGCGCCAGGTCTTCTCCTTGGCGGCGGTGCTTTCGTTGGTGATCGCGGGCTCGATGAATTCGACCGCCTTGGCCAGCTGGCCGTCGTTCATGTAGTTGTATGCGCTCACCACGTTGGCGTTCTGGGCGGCAAGGCCCAAGGTGCCCACGGCGAGCGTCGCGGTCAGGATGGTCTTCATGGGTGTTGGTTCGCTCAGGTTCATGCTTCGGCGTCGGGGGTATCAACTTCGGTGCCACTCGTACCGGCATCGGCCGATCCGTTGACCGGAGAACCCTCCGTGCCTTCGCCCGGCACCTCCTCGTCGTCCTCCTTCAACGCGCTGTCGATCCTGGCCACGGCCGCGATCTGGTCGTTCTTGCGCAGTTCGATCAGGCGCACACCCTGGGTGGCGCGGCCCAGCACACGCAGTTCGTCCAAGTTCATGCGGATGGTGAGGCCGCTGCGGTTGATGATCATGAGCTGGTCATCCTCCTTCACGTCCTTGATGGCGATCAGCCGCCCGGTCTTGTCGGTGATCTGCATGGTCTTCACGCCCTTGCCACCGCGGGTCACCATGCGGTACACGTAGTCGCCGTCCTCGTCCATCATGGCGGTGCGCTTGCCATAGCCTTTCTCGCTCACCACCAGCACCTGACGGGTGCCCAGCTCGCTCTTGTCGATGGCGATCATGCCGATCACCTCGTTGTCCTTGCCATCGCCCAGGTTCATGCCGCGCACGCCGCTGGCGCCACGGCCCATAGGGCGCACGTCGTTCTCGTCGAAGTGCACCGCACGCCCCTCGCGGCTGGCCAGGATGATGTGGCTGTTGCCCGTGGTGAGCTTGGCCTCCAGCAGCTCGTCACCCTCGCGGATACCCACGGCGATGATACCGTTGGCGCGGGGACGGCTGTAAGCCTCCAGGGTGGTCTTCTTGATGATGCCCTTCTTGGTGCAGAGGGTCACGAAGTGCTTCTCGAGGTAGGCGGGGTCCTTCAGGTCGGTCACGTTCAGGTAGGCCACCACCTTGTCGTCGCCCTCGATCTGCACCAGGTTCTGGATCGCGCGGCCCTTGCTCTGGCGGGTGCCTTCGGGAATGTCGAACACGCGCATCCAGTAGCACCGGCCCTTCTGGGTGAAAATGAGCAGGTAGTTGTGGTTGGTGGCCACGAAGAGGTGCTCGAGGAAGTCCTCGTCGCGGGTGGTGCTGCCCTTGCTGCCCACACCTCCCCTGCTTTGGGTACGGAATTCGGCCAGGCTGGTGCGCTTGATGTAGCCCATGTGGCTGATGGTGACCACCACCGCCTCGTCGGCGATCAGGTCCTCCATGCGCATGTCGCCGCTGGCCTCCACGATCTGGGTGCGGCGCTTGTCGCCGTACTTCTCCTTGATCTCGAGGGTCTCCTCCTTCACGATCTGGTAACGGAGGCCCTCATCGGCGAGGATGGCCTTGAGGCGCTCGATGAGCTTCATGAGCTCGGCGTGCTCCTCGCGGATCTTGTCGCGCTCCAGGCCGGTAAGGCGCTGTAGGCGCATGTCGAGGATGGCGCGGGCCTGGATCTCGCTGAGACCGAAGGTGTTCATGAGGCCTTCGCGGGCGATGTCGGGCGTTTGGCTGCCGCGGATCAGGGCGATCACCTCGTCCAAGTGGTCCAGGGCCACCAGCAGACCTTCCAGGATGTGGGCGCGCTCCTCGGCTTTGCGCAGGTCGAAGCGCGTGCGGCGCATGATCACGTCGAGGCGGTGCTCCACGAAGTGGACGATCATGGCCTTGAGCCCCAGCAACATGGGCCGGCCGCCCACCAGCGCGATGTTGTTCACACTGAAGCTGGTCTGCAACGAGCTGTACTTGTACAGCTGGTTGAGGACCACGCTGCCCATGGCCTCGCGCTTCACGTCGTACACCACACGGATGCCGGTGCGGTCGCTGTAGTCGTTCACATCGCTGATCCCCTCGATGCGCTTCTCGTTCACCAAGTCGGCCACGCCCTTCACGAGCTGCACGGCCTTGTTCACCTGGTAGGGGATCTCGGTGCACACGATGCTCTCGCGGCCGGTCTTCTCGTCCTCCTCGATGTGGCACTTGGCACGGAGCACCACCTTGCCGCGGCCGGTCTCGTAGGCCTCGCGGATGCCCTCCACGCCGTAGATCACACCGCCGGTCGGGAAGTCGGGGCCCTTGATGTGCTGCATCAGGCCCTCGGTGGTGATGTCGCGGTCGTCGATGTAGGCCACGATGCCGTCGCACACCTCGCTCAGGTTGTGCGGGGGCATGTTGGTGGCCATGCCCACGGCGATGCCCGCCGCGCCGTTCACCAGTAGTTGCGGGATCTTGGTGGGCATCACGCTGGGCTCCTCCAACGTATCGTCGAAGTTGGGGCGCGTGTCCACCGTCTCCTTGTCCAGGTCGGCCAGCACCTCCTCCGCGATCTTCTTCAAGCGGGCCTCGGTATAACGCATGGCCGCCGGGCTGTCGCCATCGATGCTGCCGAAGTTGCCTTGGCCGTCGATCAGCGGATAGCGCAGGCTCCAGTCCTGGGCCATGCGCACCATGGCATCATATACACTGCCATCGCCGTGAGGGTGGTATTTGCCCAGCACCTCGCCCACGATACGGGCGCTCTTCTTATAAGGACGGTTGCTGAGCACCCCCAGGTCCTGCATGCCGAAGAGCACGCGGCGGTGCACGGGTTTAAGGCCGTCGCGCACGTCGGGCAGGGCCCGGCTCACGATCACCGACATCGAATAGTCGATGTAGGCGGTGCGCATCTCGTTCTCTATGTTGATCGGGATGATCTTCTCTCCTTCTGCCATGTCTGTCAGTTCGTCACGCTGGCCCGGTCCTTGTTGAGCGGGCTTCCGTAAAAGGGAGCCCGAAGGTACTCCGATCGCATATCCTGCCCCCCCGTACTTATCCACAAACCGACAGATGCTTGTGGATAATTGCAGTTGCCTGGAACAAGGTCGCCAAGGTGCTTTGGATAGCTTGCCCCGGTGGGCGGAGCACTAACTTGGTGCCCTAGGGGGCACGTGGCCGGAGCCTGGGACCCACATAGAACCTGAACGAATGGACGCCAAATTCTCGCCCCGTGTACGCGACGTGATCACTTACAGTCGCGAGGAGGCCCTGCGCCTGGGGCATGGACATATCGGTATCGAACACATCCTGCTGGGCCTGATCCGCGAAGGCGAAGGCAACGCGGTGAAGGTGCTCATGCGCTTGGAGGTGGACCTGGACGAACTGCGCCGCAGCATCGAGGCCGCCATGGAGCCGGCAAGCCCCATGCGACCGCCCGACAAGGACAAGATCACCCTGGTGCGCCAGGCCGAACGCATGTTGAAGATCACCTTCCTCGAGGCCAAGCTCTTCAAGAGCCCCAGCATTGACACCGAGCACGTGCTGCTGAGCATGTTGAAGGACGAGGACAACCTGGTGACCCGCACCCTGCGCAAGTTCAACGTGGACTACGAGGCCGTGAAGCACGAGGTGGACGCCATCATGGCCGAAAGCGGTGCCGGTACGTCGCCCGACACCTTCCCTCCTCCCCGCTCGCCCAGGGCCCAGGCACAGCAAAGCGCCGACGATGACGAAGACGATGGTGGGCTGCCCGGCGGTGGTGCGAGCAGCCATCGCAAACAGGGCGACAGCAAGAGCAAGACCCCGGTGCTGGACAACTTCGGCCGCGACCTGACCAAGTTGGCCGAGGACGGCAAGCTGGATCCCATCGTGGGTCGCGAGAAGGAGATCGAGCGCGTGAGCCAGATCCTTTCCCGTCGCAAGAAGAACAACCCCGTGCTGATCGGTGAGCCCGGCGTGGGCAAGAGCGCCATTGCCGAGGGCCTCGCCCTGCGCATCATCCAGCGCAAGGTGAGCCGCGTGCTCTTCAACAAGCGCATCGTGGCGCTGGACATCGCCAGCCTGGTGGCCGGCACCAAGTACCGCGGCCAGTTCGAGGAGCGCATGAAGGCCGTGATGAACGAACTGGAGAACAGCCCCGACGTGATCCTGTTCATCGACGAGATCCACACCATCGTGGGCGCTGGCGGGGCCAGCGGAAGCCTCGACGCCAGCAACATGTTCAAGCCCGCCCTGGCGCGTGGCGAGATCCAGTGCATCGGCGCCACCACCTTGGACGAGTACCGCCAGTACATCGAGAAGGACGGCGCCCTCGAACGCCGCTTCCAGAAGGTGATCGTCGAACCCACCACGGTGGATGAGACGATCCAGATCCTCAACAACATCAAGGAGAAGTACGAGGACCACCACAATGTGACGTTCACGCCCGAGGCCATCGAGGCCTGCGTGAAGCTCACCAACCGCTACATCACCGACCGCCACCTGCCCGACAAGGCCATCGACGCGCTTGACGAGGCCGGCAGCCGCGTGCACATCAGCAACATCGTGGTGCCGAAGAACATCCTCGAGGTGGAACAGAAGATCGAGGAGATCAAGGAGGAGAAGAACAAGGTGGTGCGCAGCCAGCGCTACGAGGAGGCCGCCAAGCTCCGCGACCGCGAACGGCACCTGCTCGAAGAGCTCGACCGGGCCAAGAAGGCCTGGGAGGAGGAAAGCCGCAACAACCGCACGGTTGTCACCGAGGAGAACGTGGCCGAAGTGGTGGCCATGATGAGCGGGATCCCCGTGAACCGCATCGCCGAGAAGGAGAGCGGCAAATTGCGCCGCATGAAGGAGGAGATGATCGGCAAGGTCATCGGGCAGGACGAGGCCGTGGCCAAGGTGGTGAAGGCCATCCAGCGCAACCGCGCCGGGCTGAAGGACCCGAACCGCCCGATCGGCAGCTTCATCTTCCTGGGCCCCACCGGCGTGGGCAAGACGCAGCTCGCCAAGGAGCTGGCCCGTTACATGTTCGACACCGAGGATGCGCTGATCCGCATCGACATGAGCGAGTACATGGAGAAGTTCTCCGTGAGCCGCCTCATCGGTGCACCGCCGGGCTACGTGGGCTACGAGGAAGGCGGCCAGCTCACCGAGAAGGTGCGCCGGCGCCCCTATTCCATCGTGCTGCTCGACGAGATCGAGAAGGCCCACCCCGACGTGTTCAACCTGTTGCTGCAGGCCCTCGATGACGGCAAGATGACCGACAGCCTCGGCCGCCACATCGACTTCAAGAACGCGATCATCATCATGACCTCGAACATCGGGGCGCGCGACCTGAGCGACTTCGGCAAGGGCGTGGGCTTCGGTACCGCCGCCAAGATGGCCGGACAGGAGGAGAGCAACCGCGGGATCATCGAGAAGGCGCTGAAAAAAGCCTTCGCACCCGAGTTCCTCAACCGTATCGATGACATCATCATGTTCAACTCGCTTAAGCGGGAGGACATCCACAAGATCATCGACATCGA
>Ga0182792_1002757_pt1 | contig 12022 bp, 13 predicted proteins | sample Passage237B_FD_130497 | JGI IMG/M metagenome (GOLD analysis project Ga0182792, IMG submission 130497) | Cellulose adapted compost microbial communities from Newby Island Compost Facility, Milpitas, CA, USA - Passage2 37B (version 2) (version 2) ...
ACAGCAAAAAATATTGGATATTACCGGCAATTGTATTAGGTTAGCGGCCGATGCAAGCAACGAATCGTTTAATGGCACAAGCGGGCCGGGCGCTCTTCCTTATTTTTTGCTGTTACCTGGCAGGATGTTCGGGTTCGGCCGACAACGAGGACGATTACGACCCGAGGCGACCGTCCTTTGCACCCATCGTCGGCATAGACTTCTATGAGGTACGGCGTGCTTTTGACAACGGGCGGGCCTATGACTCCATCGGCTTCGTGCAGGAGCCGGAATGGCACATCAAGTTTACCCGGAAGGACGCTGTCCAGATTTACGTGCCGGGCAGCGATTCCTCGTTCAATTTCCAGATTACCCATGACCATGATTCGTTTTTTCACTTCGCGAGGGAGAGCTGGAAGGTAATCGACCTGCATCCCGACAGCATGATGCTGCAACGCCTGAGCCTGGATGGACTGAAGGTAAACAAGATACGCTCCAACGTGTACATGCGGTTCTATTCGAAGGAATACCTCGAACGATTGGGAACACCGCTGGTCGAACTCCGCAAGCCACGCAAGCAGGATACGTTGTTCGTGCAGCACATGGTGCAGCGAGCCAACCGGAATCCCGACAACGTGGACAGCTCGTTCTCCTCCAAGAACTATCCGAAACTCGTCAGCAATAGCCCGATATTGGAAATCAAGCGCCGCCAATATGACAACTTGGAATTGATTAGCCAATCGTCGGCTTATGAATACCTGTATCCGGAGTATGACATTGTCATCAACAAGGCATACAAGGATTTTTACTACACGTTTTCCATGCTCGTAGGCCCTGACGGGAAACTGCGGCTGGGCAAGTTTTTCGTGATGCCCGAATTCGAGGAGTCCAGGCGCAAGGTGCTGTCGGGTATCGTATCGGTATACTTGCAGAACCTATTGGATGCTACACCGGCGGTGACGCTAGGCATGCGCCATAGCAGTGCCGTGTATCTCCGGGTAAGGGGCAAGGCAGACGGATAAAGTACGAGAAGCCATGATGAATGCTGTCCGTTACGGGGTTCTTTTCGCATTGGCCATCTTGCTGTGGGCAACGATCGAATCATTGATTGGGCTCCATGACCGGCATATCCGCTACCATGAATACCTTTCCTATTTTTTCGCTATACCTGCTGTGGGTATCATCTATTGGGGAATCCGTAACGGTGGGGACCGCACGGGAGGGCATATCGACTTCCGGCGGGCCTTCATGACGGGATTGGGCATTACGGCTGTTGCTGCACTCCTCTGTCCGTTGGTGTGGTATGTGTTCTGCGAGTGGGTGAACCCCGATTTTCTGGGCAACAGGATTCGCCATGCGGTCGAAGCCCAGGGTATGGATATCAGGCTGGCGACGCAGCGGTTTTCGCTGCGCAATCACCTGCTGGTCTCTACATTTTCCACGACGGTAATCGGCGCAGTGATTTCGCTTGTCGTGGCCATCATCGTCGCACGGCAGAAACCCGCATGAACTATCGTGGAAATTTTTTATTTTAGAGCCAACAAAAGCTAACGGAAGAATGTTCGATAAATTAATGGAAGCCCGCCAAAAGGCGGAGGAAATCAAGAAACGGTTGGACAGCATCACCGTGGTGGGCGAAGCCGAAGGTGGGTTGGTCAGGGTGACGGCGACGGCAAATAAGGAAGTGACCGAGGTAAGCATAGATCACGTATTCCTTTCCAACGCAGAGCAGGAGGAATTGGAGGAACTCCTTGCCGTGGCCATCAACAAGGCGCTGAAGCAAGCAGACAATATCAGTCAGACCGAAATGCAGGGAGTCGCCAAGGACATGTTGGGCGGTTTGGGTGGCTTGTTCGGCCAGTGAAGCTGCGGATTCGCGAATAAACGAATAAGCAAATCAGCAAACGGAACGAAGTGGCGTTCCGATGAGCGTAGCGAAATCGGGATAAGCAAATAGACAGACAAGATGAAAGCGATTTATTACGGACACGCCAGTGTGGCATTGGAGTTAGCAGGAGCAACGGTCTTGTTCGACCCGTTCATCACGCCCAATCCGAAGGCGGCTGGAATCGATATCCATAAGTTGAAACCCGACTACATCATCCTGAGCCATGCGCATGATGACCATGTGGCCGATGTTGCGGCAATACAGAAAAACAGCAAAGCCAAGGTGCTTGCCGTCGTCGAAACGGCGATGTGGGTCAATCGCCAGGATATTCCGGAGTCTGACATCATCCCCTTCAACTTCGGCGGTACCGTGCAAACGGATTTCGGGAGCATCAAGATGGTGTACGCCCTGCACACCAATTGCGCTCCGGATGGCCAGTATGCCGGTGTGCCTGCCGGGTATGTACTGCGGAGCGGCGGGAAAAAAATCTATTTTGCCGGAGACACGGCGCTGACCCTGGAAATGAAACTGCTGGAGCCGATCGGGCTCGACTGGGCTTTCCTGCCTATCGGTGGGCATTTCACGATGGATGTGGATGATGCCATTACCGCCAGCCAGTTCATCAACTGCAAGAACATCGTTGGTATCCACTACAATACCTTCCCGCCGATTACCATCGACGGTGCGGAAGCCAAGCGGAAATTCGCCGAAGCAGGGCTTAATCTCCACTTGCTCGACATCGGAGAAGAATTGGCACTCTAGATAAATCAAAAGCACCCATTCCTTAATTCTCTTTTGATACTGGCTTACGCCTGATTTACGGATTATTCGGAAATCAATCGGATTTTATCCGGAGTTTGTTCGGAGTTCATTCGGCTGTATCCGAATAAACCCCGACTGATGTCCGGATATCATTTGAGAATAAAGAGGGAAATAGGTAGCCCAGGCATAAGGAAAGCTTAAGCCAAAAGTAAAGGGGGTGGAATACGGCCTTTACTGTCCTGATTTGTTGATGTGGTATTGTACGAGGTCGTCAATCGGCGAACGGACGATACGGCCGACTTCCATGCCGTATTGGCGGGCCGTTTCCTCCAGTACATTCCGGAAGGTATACCCAACCGAACCGATGCAATTGAAGGAATAGCGCTGATAGTCAGGATAATGGGAGACCAAGTTGCGGAAAAAATCGTCGAAAGAAGTCTGCACAAGGCCGCGGGAGTAATTGATATTGACGGTCACGTCATAAACGAACTTGCTGAAACTAGCGCAAAACCGGTTGGCTAGCGGTTTTGTATAGACGGCATCCATGACGTCGTCCGGGGTCAGTTTATAGGTTTCCCAGAATACGGCACGGACATCCTCGGGCATATAGCCCCGGATATAGTCTGTAAGCAGTTTTTTGCCAATATAGCAGCCGCTGCCCTCGTCGCCCAGGATATAGGCGGCTGAATCGATATTGTGGACGATTTCCTTGCCATCATAGATGCAGGTATTTGTTCCGGTGCCCAGGATAGCTGCAAAACCAGCCTGATCGCCCAGCAACGCCCTGGCGGCGGCCAAGAGGTCATGGCCTACAAATACGCGCGAATTGACGAAGACCTGTTTAAGCGCTTCCACCACGATATTGGCTTTTTCCTCGTTATGCACCCCGGCACCGTAGTAATTTACTTCCATGATTTGGTTAAACGGCAAATCCTTGGGCAGCCCCTTTTTAAGGGAGTTTACAATGTATTCGCTGTTTACGAAATAAGGATTATATCCCTCCGTATTGAAATATACTTTTTTTCCAGTGTCATCCAGCAAGCACCAATTGGTTTTGGTTGATCCTCCGTCAGCAATAATAATCATTTGTTGGGGTCTTAGTTTTGTTTGGTATTTTTAGTTAAATGATGTCCATCTTAATTTGCATGCGCCGAAAATACAGTTTTCCCGGAAAAAAATAACATGCCGAGCTTGCTTATTTCGAAAATCTTGCAGCACATATCCTTATCGGACCAAAAGCCGCATTCCCTTTGCATAAACAGGCAACCAAATTTTCGCCTAACATAGGGGTTTTACGATTAATAATTCAAACTTTTTCTTCACTTTTACGTTATGATATATATCACGAAACGTTTTACCTTATTGATACACAGTTGTTTGCTTGGCTGATTTTAGGGTACGCGAATAGCCTTGTTTTTATTTTTTTAATATTTTTTTGAAATTCAAAATGTATTCCTTTACTTTGCGCAGTATTCTCAAAATTTATCCTAACACTTCATCGAAAATCTTTGATTTCTGAAGACCAAATGCTGAATCACTGTTGTTTAAAGATGTGCGGCTGAGCGAGGCGGATAAATTTCTGTGTATAACAGCAAAAATCCTTATATTATTTATATTTTAATTGATGAATATTAATGAATTGAATGCGAAGCTCGTATCGGAGTTGCGTGAAATAGCTAGACTAATAGGCATACCGGACGCGGATAAACTTCGGAAGCAGGAATTAGTTGCAAAGATTGTAGAGACAGGTGAAGAAGAGGCTAAATCGGCGCCTCAGCAAGAGGAAGCCGTTGCCGAGGAAGCACCTGTTGCTGAAGGCAAATTCAGGAAACGTACACGTACCCTGAAGGGTGTCGAGCCGATTAGCGTAAGAAGCACCAAGGAAGATCATTCTAATGAAAGCTGGGACGCCGCAGCGCCGGTTGACCCCGTTGTTGAACAAGCGCCGGTGTCGAAACCTGCTAACGGAAGCAAGATCGAAGGGCCTACGGCCAGCCTGGATTTCGACAATGTCATTGTTAACGAAGGCGTACTGGAAATCATGCCCGATGGCTACGGATTCCTTCGCTCTTCCGATTACAATTACCTGACGTCCCCCGACGATATCTATGTCTCCCAATCCCAGATCAAGCTTTTTGGCTTGAAGACGGGCGACACCGTACGCGGAAGCATCCGCCCGCCGAAGGAAGGGGAAAAGTATTTTCCGCTGGTCAGGGTCGAAGCCATTAACGGCCAGAATCCGGCCGATGTGCGGGATCGCGTGCCGTTCGATTTCCTTACGCCGTTGTTTCCCACCGAGCGGTTGAAACTGTTCACCGGTCCGGGGAACTACTCCACGCGTATCATGGACCTGTTCACGCCCATCGGAAAGGGGCAGCGGGGGTTGATCGTAGCTCAGCCGAAAACGGGTAAGACCATGCTGCTCAAGGATGTGGCCAATGCCATCGCCAAGAACCATCCCGAAGTATACCTGATTATCCTGTTGATTGACGAGCGTCCGGAGGAGGTGACCGATATGGCCCGCAGCGTACGTGCGGAAGTCGTGTCGTCGACATTCGACGAACCTGCTGAACGGCATGTCAAGATTGCCAACATCGTGTTGGAAAAAGCAAAGCGTATGGTGGAATGCGGGCACGACGTGGTTATCCTGCTGGATTCCATCACGCGTTTGGCCAGGGCCTACAACACGGTCGCGCCGGCTTCAGGAAAGATCCTCTCCGGTGGTGTAGACGCCAATGCGCTGCATAAACCGAAACGGTTCTTCGGAGCGGCCCGTAACATCGAGCATGGCGGATCGCTGACGATATTGGCCACCGCGCTTATCGATACGGGTTCGAAAATGGACGAGGTCATCTTCGAGGAATTCAAGGGAACGGGTAACATGGAACTGCAATTGGATCGCAAGCTTTCCAACAAGCGGATATTCCCGGCTATCGACCTGATTGCTTCCAGTACGCGTAGGGACGACCTGCTTAATGACCGGGAGACCCTGCAACGGATCTGGATACTGCGCAACCACCTGGCAGACATGAACTCCACCGAGGCGATGGAATTCTTGCTGGCACAGATGCGGGGTACCAAATCCAACGAGGAATTCCTCATCAGCATGAACAGTTAACCCTATACCTTGGCTGTAGGCTCAACAGTAGCGCTACAGCCAACTGTCATGAAAAAGCACATACCTAATTTCATCACCTGCCTGAACCTGTTCAGTGGCTGTATCGGAGTGGCATTGGCCATTGGGGGGCAGCTAGTCCCTGCGGCTTATTGTGTGGTTGCGTCGGGTATTTTCGACTTCTTGGATGGCCTGGTAGCCCGAGCATTGCGGGTGAAGTCGCCGATAGGTAAGGAGTTGGATTCGTTGGCCGATGTGGTCAGCTTTGGCCTCGTGCCGGGAGCTGTGCTGTACCAGCTGCTTGGGATGACGTTCCCGGCGAACGATTACCTGCCCTATTTGGGTTTTGTCGTCACCGTATTTTCGGCACTCCGGTTGGCCAAGTTCAACATCGACGAGCGCCAATCCACGGATTTCATCGGGCTTAATACCCCGATGAATGCATTTTACGTCGTCTCCTTGCCATTTGTCGCGGAAACATATGGTGCCATCGTCTATCATCCGGCTTTTCTAGTGGGCAGCATCGTCGTGACGAGCCTGCTGCTGGTGAGCGACATCCGGCTGTTTTCCATGAAGTTGGACGCCCTTTCGTGGCAGGAGAACAAGTGGAAATTCATTTTCATAATTTTGAGCGCAGTATTGGTTGCTTTGCTTAAATTTGCGGCAGTTCCGGCCGTGCTGGTGCTGTATTTTTTGTTTTCATATATCCATTTTAAGCGAACGACATGAACTTTTTGGCAGAAATCGATGTGATGCCCCTGAAGGAAATTTTGGACCCCCAAGGAAAAGCGGTGACCGGAAGCATGAAAAACCTCGGGCTTACGGAAATAAGCAATGTCCGGATCGGTAAGCACATCACATTGGAAGTGGAGGCCCCGGACGAAGCAACCGCACGCCAAAAGGTCGATGAAGCCTGCAAGAAGCTCCTGGCCAACCTGATCATGGAAAGCTATGACTTTGAGATCAAGGCCGTTTAGTCAGTCGATAGTTTTCAGGTATTCCTCCAACTCTTTGTAAAGGGTTTCGAGCCTCGGCAGCAAGGCGTTGAATTTTTCAGGTATCGACTGGAGTTCCTGCCTGTTTTTAGCGAGTGTTTCTATCTCCTGCAATTCCATGCGCATCCCGTTTGCGCCGACATAGGCGAGCGTCGGTTTGATGTGATGCGCCTGTTTGTAGACTTTTTCCCATTCTTCCTGCTGGATATAGGAGACAAGAAGTTCCATGTCTGGAGGTGTCTGCCTGATGAAAAGCTCCAGGATTTCCCGGATAAGTTTGGTGTTCCCCCCGGATAAATCCTCCAGGTAGTCCATGTTGGCTTGCTCAAAGTTCATGTCGCTCATATGTATCTGTTTTGTAGTGTCTTACTGGTAGCCGGTCGGGTGTTTCGCCTAGCAACTCGGTGATGGATTTCCGGTATATCGGATGGACGAAATGAGGCGCAATTTCCTGCAGGGGCACCAACGCGAACCGGCGGATGGGAAGGTGCGGATGAGGTATCTGCAATAAGGGTTCGTCGATTATGCGGTCGCCGTATAATAAGATGTCTATATCGATGGGCCTCGCCTCCCATTTCACCGCGCGTTCCCTGCCCAATCTTTTCTCGATGTCATTTGCCCTTTCCAGCAACCGAAGCGGCTGGAGCGATGTGGTTACCGCTATCGCGGCGTTGAGGTAGCTTGGCTGGCTTTCGTCGCCCCATGCAGCGGTTTCGTAGATGGAAGAAGTCTTGGAAATATTTCCGATTTCCCGGGCGATTTCGTCAAGCGCTTGGTTCAGCAGCGCCGTCCTGTCGCCCAAGTTTGTACCCAATAAGAGGTAAGCATCCACCGTGTTTGACTTTGGCATACTTCAGCATGATATTGTTAGGTTCCCGCAGGGCAAAAGTAATGAAAAGATTGGCAAATGTAACTATCTTTCGTTTTCGCGGTCAAACCGGTGAACGTGTTGGTTAGGAGGCTTGCATATGCAGCCAAGTTTGACTAAGTTTGAACGCAATAATATCTTGAATATGAAGTCATTTTTCAAATATGTACTGGCTACGGTGACCGGTATCGTCCTCTCCTTTATCCTATTGGTCATCATCGGTTTGATCATCATCGGCGGATTAATTGGCTCCATGAGTGCCGACAAGGAAGCGGTGGTGTCAGACAATTCCGTGCTTTACATCGACCTGAAACACGAGATTACCGAGCGCACCATCCCTGATCCGTTCGAAGAACTCGAAATCCCGGGATTTGTCACCTCCAAGAGTTTTGGCTTGAACGACATCCTGAAACGTATCGAAGGGGCGAAGACGGACGACCGAATCAAGGGCATTTACCTCGATCTTGCCGCGGTGTCGGCAAGTTTTGCCACATTGCAGGAAATCAGGGATGCTTTGGTGGACTTCAAGGATTCCGGTAAGTTCATTTTGGCTTACAGCGAGGGGTACACGCAACGCGCCTATTACTTGGCCTCTACCGCCGATAAGATCTACGTCAATCCGGAAGGAATGATTGATTTCCGAGGACTAGCCTCGCAGACCATATTCCTGAAAGGCATGCTGGACAAATTGGGCATCGAGGCGCAGGTGGTGAAAGTGGGTACGTTCAAGAGCGCCGTGGAGCCACTCATATTGGATAAGATGAGCGATGCCAACCGGGAACAGGTGAGTTCCTTCTTGGGGAGTATATACGACCATTTCATTGCACAGGTCAGCTCAAGTCGTCATATACCGGCCGACTCGCTGCGGGCCATTGCCGACGGTTTTTTGGCAAGGACGGCAGACGATGCAGTCACCTATGGCTTGGCCGACAGCAAGAAGTACAAAGACGAGATCCTCGCCGAGCTGAAGGATTCGCTGGATATCGATCAAGACAAGGACGTCAATGCCGTCGCATTGACGAAATACAAACCGTCGGCAAAGTCGGCAACCGCTTCGGTGCGTGACCGCATTGCGGTTGTCTATGCGGTAGGTGATATCGTGTCGGGGGAGGGCGGCGACGACATGATCGGTTCGGAGCGGATTTCGCGTGAACTGCGGAAGGTGCGCCGGGACGACAAGGTGAAGGCTGTGGTGTTCCGCGTCAACTCGCCGGGAGGCAGTGCACTGGCGTCCGATGTCATCTGGCGTGAAGTGGAGCTGCTGCGTAAGGAAAAGCCCATCATCGTATCCATGGGCGATGTAGCCGCTTCCGGAGGGTATTACATTGCCGCCGCCGCGGATTCCATATTCGCCCAGCCCAATACCATTACCGGTTCCATTGGGGTCTTCGGCGTGATACCCAATATGCAGGGGTTGATGAATGACAAGCTGGGTATTACATTCGATGAAGTCAAGACGGGAAAATATGCCGATTTTCTGAGCAACGTGGACCGTGCGCTCACAGCCGACGAACGCAACATCCTCCAGTTGGAGGTTAACCGGATTTACGATACCTTCCTGCAGCGGGTGGCGGACGGGCGAGGGTTGTCCAAGGCACAGGTAGACAGTATCGGGCAGGGTCGCGTATGGAGCGGGCAACAGGCATTGGCCAATGGGCTGGTCGACCGCTTGGGAAGTATAGACGATGCCATTGCCGCTGCAGCACGAAAGGCAGGGCTGGAAGATTACCGGTTGGTAACTTATCCGGCAATCAAGAATCCGTTCGAATCGTTGCTGGGTGGTTCGACAGACCGGATAAGCACCTGGTTCAGCAAACACGAACTGGGCGAGCATTACCGGTACTACGAGCAGTTGAAAACAGCGTTACGACAGCGGGGTATACAAGCCCGGCTTCCGTTTACGCTGGAAATCCATTGATGGAAAAAGTCTCCATAACCGAATGCCCGCGCGACGCGATGCAGGGGATACCTCGCTTCATTCCAACCGAAGTGAAGGCCACTTATCTCCGGCTGCTTCAACGAGTAGGCTTCGAACGATTGGATTTCGGCAGTTTCGTGTCGCCCAAGGCGGTCCCGCAGCTAAGGGACACACCGGCTGTGCTGGACCTCTTGGATGAGTCCGGGGGTGCCACCCAGTTATTGGCGATTGCTGCCAATGTACGTGGAGCGGCGGAGGCAGTGCGATATACAAAGGTGGATGTCGTGGGTTTTCCCTTTTCCGTGTCCGAGACGTTCCAGTTGCGCAATGCCAACAGTACCATAGCGCAGGCGTTGGACACCGTGCGGGAAATCGTAGCGATATGCCACGTGAGTGGCAAAATCCCGTTGGTATACCTATCCATGGGATTCGGCAATCCATACGGTGATGCCTGGAGTCCTGCCATCGTTGCGGACTACACCGCCAAACTAATCGCCTTGGATGTGCGGCATTTTGCATTGGCCGATACCATAGGCAGTTCGACCCCCGCGAATATCGCGGCTTTGTACACCTATATCACCGAAGCATTTCCCGAACTGGAGCTGGGCTTGCACCTGCACAGCACGCCGGATAGCAGCCGCGATAAACTTATCGCCGCCCTAGACGCGGGATGCAGACGGTTCGATACCGCGCTGCGTGGATTCGGTGGCTGCCCGATGGCCGAAGATAAACTTACCGGCAACATCGCCACGGAGACGTTACTGCAGCTGCTTTATGAGCAAGGATTCGAAACCGGATTGGATATGGATGCCTGGGCCGAAGCGTTGCGATATAGCAAGGAAGTGTTTGGGTGAGTCGGAAGTCTGGAAGAAAACATAGCGATCTTTTCGAGTAGGCGTAAGCGCCTTCGCAGTCTTTGCGTGAAAAATTCAGCAGCCCGGAAGGCAAAAAAACAAATTCTTATGTTAGCTTTGCTATCCCAAATTGATTTAACAAGTATGAAAACCATAGCTGATTTAGATTTCTCAGGAAAGAAAGCATTGATTCGGGTGGACTTCAACGTGCCGCTCGACGAACAGTATAACATTACGGACGACAATCGCATCCAAGGAGCGGCACCCACCATCAAGAAAATCCTGAACGATGGCGGTGCGGTGATCCTGATGTCGCACCTCGGACGGCCGAAGGATGGCCCGACGGAAAAATTCTCGCTGAAGCACATCGTCAAGCACCTTTCAGGTGTATTGGGCGTGGACGTGCAATTTGCCGATGATTGTATCGGCGAAGAAGCCTATGCCAAAGCCGCGGCGTTGAAGCCGGGCGAGGTATTGCTGCTGGAAAACCTTCGGTTCTACAAAGAGGAAGAAAAGGGAGATCGGGACTTTGCCGAAAAGCTGGCTAAGCTCGGCGATGTATACGTCAACGATGCGTTTGGCACAGCCCACCGCGCCCACGCTTCCACTGCCGTGATTGCACAGTTCTTCCCGAAAGCCAAATATTTCGGCTACCTGATGGCGGCCGAAATCGGGAACGCCGAGAAGGTGCTGAACAATCCCCAACGCCCATTTACCGCTATCATGGGCGGCGCAAAGGTGTCGGACAAGCTCGAATTGATTGAGGCTTTGCTCGACAAGGTGGACAACCTGATCATCGGTGGGGGCATGGCCTATACCTTCGTGAAGGCCCGTGACGGTGAAATCGGAAAGTCACTGGTCGAGCTGGATAAGCTGGATTTGGCCAATGATCTGGTGAAGAAAGCGGAAGAAAAAGGGGTCAACCTGGTGCTGCCCACCGACTCGCAGATAGCCGATGAATTTTCGCCGGATTCGCCCGCCTATGACGGACCAAACGATCAAATCCCTGCTGATAAGATGGGGTTGGACATCGGCAAAGCCTCGGGCCAGCATTTCGCCGACGTCATCATGGCGTCCAGTACCATCCTGTGGAACGGTCCGATGGGGGTGTTCGAAATGGACAAGTTTGCCAAAGGGACCAAGGCGGTGGCCGATGCCGTGGTTGCGGCGACCGAACGGGGCGCATTTTCACTGATCGGCGGCGGCGATTCGGCAGCGGCGGTCAGCAAATTCGGCATGACCGAGCATGTCAGCTATGTAAGTACCGGCGGCGGGGCATTGCTGGAATACATGGAAGGCAAGGAACTGCCGGGCGTGAAGGCGATAAACGAATGATAAGGAGGATGTCTCAAAAGGCTCTTATAACCACAAAGTACGCTAAGGACACACGAAGTGCACAAAGAATAAAAGCTTCGTGAACTTTGTGAAAACCACCTCGATGCGGGCGCAAGTGCGGGACTACGGGACGCATCAAACCTTTGAGCCCTTTGTGGTTAATGCAAAGATAGCTTTTGGGACACCTATCAATAACTATACCCAATGCTGTATGTCGCAAATACCCGTTGCTTGGGGTTTGCCTCGTTGGCATATACCAATTTGAACCCCATATCGAAATTGGGCAGGTAGAAACGCAGCAGGTTCAT
>Ga0182792_1002761_pt1 | contig 12013 bp, 11 predicted proteins | sample Passage237B_FD_130497 | JGI IMG/M metagenome (GOLD analysis project Ga0182792, IMG submission 130497) | Cellulose adapted compost microbial communities from Newby Island Compost Facility, Milpitas, CA, USA - Passage2 37B (version 2) (version 2) ...
CGCAGGGCCGTTTCATCCGCGCACGGCGCGCGATTCCTTGATCCGGAGGATGCCATCATGCAAGGCCTGCACCTGACCGCAGATCTCTATCGCTGCCAGTCCGAAGCCACACTGTTGACCGACGAAGCGGTACTGGCCGATTCATGCCGGCGCGCCACGCTCGATGCCGGCCTGACCATCGTCGGGGAAAAATGGCATCGCTTTCCCGATTACCAGGGCCAGCCCGGCGGCGTCACCGGCATGCTGCTCCTGGCCGAGTCCCACCTGGCGGTCCATACGTGGCCGGAACGCGGCGGCGTGACGCTGGACGTCTACGTCTGCAATTTCGAGACGGACAACTCCGCCCGGGCGGAACGCCTGATGGCCGCGCTCGAATCCCTGTTCGCCCCGAAAGACTGCCAGCGCCAGCGCCTGATGCGCGGAGATCGCGACGGCCCCGCGCAGCCTGGCGAACCCCTGCTGGAATCGCTCAACGAGCACAGTGTGTACGGATTCCGCTTCGATCGGCGGGTGCTGGCGTGCGATACCGGCCTGCAGCGGCTCGAAGTGCTCGAATCCCGCGAGCTGGGCACGACCCTGCGCCTGGACGGCCACCTGATGACTTCGGAAGCCGACGAGGCGTTCTACCACGAGGCCCTGATCCATCCGGCGGCGCTGGCGCATCCCGCGCCCCGGCGGGCGCTGATCGTCGGCGGGGGCGACGGCGGCGCCCTGGAAGAACTGCTGAAGCACCGCAGCATCGAATCCGCGACCCTGGTGGAACTCGACGGCGGCGTGGTGGCGGCGGCGCGGGAACATCTGAAATCCATCCACCGGGGCAGCCTGGACGACCCCCGGGCGGATATCCGCATCCAGGACGGTGCCGCCTTCGTGCGCGGATGCGGTCAGGTCTTCGACCTGGTCTACCTGGATCTCACGGATCCCGAAACGCCGGCCGGGCCGCTGTACACGCAGGCCTTCTTCGAAGATTGCCGGGCCGTCCTGGCGCCGGGCGGCGCCCTGGTCCTGCACCTGGGCGCGCCGTTCCACGAGCCGGACCAGGTTTCCGGCCTGGCGTCGGCGCTGGGCGAGGTCTTCCCGCAGGTGCACCCCTATGGCCTGCACATTCCCCTGTACGGTTCGTACTGGGCCCTGGCGGTGGCTTCGGATACGCTCGATCCCGTCGGCCTGCCCGCCCGGGAAATCCAGGCGCGCCTGCACGCCCGGGGAATCGGCGACCTGCAGGTCTACAGCCCTGAATTCCATGGGGCTCTGTTCGCCCTGCCGGCGCGTTACCGGCTGCTGCTGCCCCGGCCGGTCTCAGTGCCCGCCTGAACCCGAAAACACGTTCAGCACCAGCACGCCGGCCAGGATCAGGCCGATGCCGATCAGCGCGGCGGCGTCCAGCGCCTGGCCGAAGACGAAGTAACCGATGATGGCGATGGCCACGATGCCCACGCCGGACCAGACGGCGTAGGCGATGCCCACGGGGATGGTCTTCAATGCCAGGGCGAGCAGGTAGAACGCCAGCCCGTAGCCGATGGCGGTGATCGCCGAGGGCAGGGGGCGCGTGAAGCCGTCCGAGACCTTCAGGGCGGATGTGGCGGCGACTTCGGCCAGGATGGCGATGCCAAGATAGATCCAGCTGAGGCTCATCGGAATGCTCCGGAAAAGAAAGAGGACGCGTTGCCGGACCGGGCCGGGGCGGCTTGCTCAGTCCCGCCCTGCGGGGGCCAGGCGCAGCAAGGCGTGCAGCGCGCCTTCGCCGCCATCGTGCTCGCCGCACTGGACCCAGGCCTGGACGGCTTCCAGGCGGCACAGGTGCCGGCGGACCGCATCCTTCAGGACGGGTTCGCCCTGGCGCGATCCGATGCCCTTGCCATGGATGATGCGCACGCAGCGGATGTCGTGTTCCAGGCAGGATGCCAGGAACCGGTCCAGGCGTTCGATGGACTGTTCCAGGGTGCTGCCGTGCAGGTCCAGGGATGCCTGCGGGATCCATTTGCCGCGCCGCAGTCCGCGCAGCAGGTCCGGGCCGCAGCCCGCCTGCAGGAAGGCGCCGGCTTCGGGATCGAAGGCGGGGGGCTTGCGCCGTTGCCGGTGGGCGGACGGGGCCGCCGTCCGTGCTTCGGCAGCGCCCTGCGCATGCAGGCGCCGGGCCTGCAGCAGGGGTTCGGGATCGCGCTGCGGCCCGCCGACCCGAGCACGGGGGCCATGGTCGGGCAGGGGCTGCACGAAACGCATGGCCTGGCGGAACAGGGCGCGGTCGGCCGGATCCAGTGCCGGGATCGCGGCCGGCCTGGGCGGCTGGGCCGCCGCTGGCGGTGTGCTGGCGGGCGGCGGCGCGGCGGCCGCTTCGGCGCGCAGGCGGCGCAGGTCGGCCAGGGAAGACTTGGCTGTCTTCACTTAGAGGCCTTCGTTCTCCAGCCAGCGTTGGGCGTCCAGGGCCGCCATGCAGCCGGTGCCGGCGCTGGTGATGGCCTGGCGGTAGACGTGATCCTGCACGTCGCCCGCGGCGAAGACGCCGGGCACGGAAGTCATGGTGGCCAGGCCCTGCAGGCCGCTGCGGGTGACGATATAGCCGTTTTCCATGGCGAGCTGGCCTTCGAAGATCGCCGTGTTGGGTTTGTGGCCGATGGCGATGAAGACGCCGGTGACGGCGAGTTCCTCGGTCGTGCCGCTGCGATTGTCGCGCAGGCGCACGCCGGTGACTCCCGTATCGTCGCCCAGGACCTCGTCCAGTTCGCGGAACAGCGCCAGGCGCATGTTGCCGTGCTCGACCTTTTCCATCAGCTTGTCGACCAGGATCGGCTCGGCGCGGAACTTGTCGCGGCGGTGCACCAGGGTGACGGTGCGGCAGATGTTGGACAGGTACAGGGCTTCTTCGACGGCGGTGTTGCCGCCGCCGACCACGACCACGTCCTGGTTCTTGTAGAAGAAGCCGTCGCAGGTGGCGCAGGCCGACACGCCGCGACCCATGAAGGATTGCTCGGACGGCAGGCCCAGGTATTGTGCCGAGGCGCCCGTGGCGATGATCAGCGCGTCGCAGGTGTAGGTTGCGCCCGTGTCGCCGGTCAGCGTGAAGGGCCGCTTGGACAGGTCCACGCTCGCGATGTGGTCGAACACCATTTCCGTGTTGAAGCGCTGGGCGTGTTCCATGAAGCGCTGCATCAGGTCGGGGCCCTGGACGCCGGCGACGTCGGCCGGCCAGTTGTCGACCTCGGTGGTGGTCATCAGCTGACCGCCCTGTTCCAGGCCGGTGACCAGCACCGGGGACAGGTTGGCGCGCGCGGCGTAGACGGCGGCCGTGTAGCCCGCGGGGCCTGACCCGAGAATCATCAGTTTGGCGTGTTTTGCGCTGGACATCGCTGAAAATCCGTTCGATATTGACCCCGCAATTATAATGATGCGATGGCAAGAATTCCGGCGACCCCCACACGCTCCTCCCGCAACGTGCGCAACGGCCCCTCGCCCCTGCAGACACGCCTGTCGGGCCTGTTCCGCGAGGCCCGCTGGGTGCTGCATGCTGCCCTGGCGTGCTGGCTGGTCCTGGTGCTGGCCACCTGGACCCGCACCGATCCGGGCTGGTCCCATTCCGTCCATGGCGGCACCGTGCGCAACTGGGGCGGCACCTTCGGCGCCTACGTCGCCGACCTGCTGCTGTACCTGTGCGGCGCATCCGCCTGGTTGCTGGTGCTGCTGCTGTTGCGCCGGGTGGCGGCCGGCTTCTACCGCCTGTCGCGTGCGGTTCTGCCCAACCGGGTACCGGAACTGCTGCCCCGCGTGCGCTGGGAAGTCGGCATCGGCTATACCCTGCTGTTTCTGGGCTGCATGGGGATCGAGGCCCTGCGGCTGAAAGCCTGGGGCGCCGGCCTGCCCGCCGGGGCGGGCGGCCAGCTCGGCCGGCTGCTGGCCGACGGCCTGGCCCAGCTGTTGGGCGGGGCGGGCAGCACCCTGCTGCTGCTGGCCTTCATCGTGATGGGTTCCAGCCTGTTCTTCGGTTTCTCGTGGCTCAACGTCTCCGAGCGCGTCGGCTATGCCATCGAGCTTGCCTGGCGCCGCCTGTGGGATCTGAAGAACGCCTGGCAAGACCGCCGCGTGGGCGTCACGGCGCAGGCCGAGCGCCAGGAAATCGTCGAAACCCGCCAGACCCAGCTGGTGCACGAGCAGCCGGTGCGCATCGAGCCCACCGTCACTTCCGTGCCCAAGTCGCCGCGCGTCCAGCAGGAAAAGCAGCAGGCCCTGTTCACCGCGCGCGAAGACCCCGCGATGGCGGGCAGCCTGCCGGCCCTGTCGCTGCTGGATCCCGTCGAGCCCTCGCAGGAAACCGTTTCCCCGGAAACCATCGAATTCACCTCGCGCCTGATCGAGAAGAAGCTGTCCGATTTCGGCGTCAGCGTCACCGTCGTGGCCGCCCAGGCCGGGCCGGTCATCACGCGCTACGAAATCGAACCGGCCACCGGCGTCAAGGGCAGCCAGATCGTCAACCTGGCCAAGGACCTGGCCCGCGCGCTCAGCCTGGTGCGCATCCGGGTGGTGGAAACCATACCGGGCAAGAACCTGATGGGGCTGGAACTGCCCAACCCGCGCCGCCAGGTGGTGCGCCTGTCGGAAATCCTGGGGTCCCAGGTCTACCACAGCAGCGCGTCCCTGCTGACCATGGCGCTGGGCAAGGACATCGCCGGCAACCCGGTGGTGGCCGACCTGGCGAAGATGCCCCACTTGCTGGTGGCGGGCACCACGGGTTCGGGCAAATCGGTCGGGATCAACGCCATGATCCTGTCGCTGCTCTACAAGGCGGACGCCAGCCAGGTGCGCCTGATCCTGATCGATCCCAAGATGCTGGAAATGTCCGTCTACGAAGGCATTCCCCACCTGCTGGCGCCCGTGGTCACCGACATGCGCCACGCGGCCAACGCCCTGAACTGGTGCGTGGCCGAAATGGAAAAGCGCTACAAGCTCATGAGCAAGCTCGGGGTGCGCAACCTGGCGGGCTACAACACCAAGATCCGCGAGGCGCAGAAGCGCGAAGAGCCCATTCCCAATCCCTTCTCGCTCACGCCCGATGCGCCCGAACCCCTGGGCACGCTGCCCATGATCGTGGTGGTGATCGACGAACTGGCAGACCTGATGATGGTCGTGGGCAAGAAGGTCGAGGAACTCATCGCCCGGCTGGCTCAGAAGGCGCGTGCTGCCGGCATCCACCTGATCCTGGCCACCCAGCGGCCCAGCGTGGACGTCATTACCGGCCTCATCAAGGCCAACATCCCCACGCGCATCGCGTTCCAGGTCTCGTCCAAGGTCGATTCCCGCACCATCCTGGACCAGATGGGCGCCGAAACCCTGCTGGGGCAGGGCGACATGCTCTACCAGCCGCCGGGCACCAGCGTGCCGACGCGGGTGCATGGCGCTTTCGTGCATGACGACGAGGTCCACCGCGTGGTCGAGGCCCTCCGGGCCGAAGGCGAGCCGGACTACGTCGAAGGCCTGCTCGAAGGCGCCGTCGAGGGCGAAACCGGCGACGGCGTCAGTTCCGTCACGGGCTTCTCCGACCCGGAAAGCGATCCGCTGTACGATCAGGCTGTCGAAGTCGTGATGCGCAGCCGCCGGGCCTCGATTTCCTTCGTGCAGCGCAACCTGCGGATCGGCTACAACCGGTCGGCCCGCATCCTCGAGCAGATGGAACGGGCCGGGCTGGTATCCCCCCAGCAGCCCAACGGCAATCGCGACATCCTGGTGCCGGCCAACAAGGGCGTGGACGAGGATTGACCCTGCCGTCCGGGCAGGCAGCCTGAATTCCCGAATCGGATGGATATGAAGATGTGTGCCATGCAATGTGATCCGGTCCGACGCGGCCTCCGTTCCACCTCTCGCGTTCCGCGGTCCGGCCGCCTGGCGCGGAGCCTGTCCGGCTGGCGCGGCGCCTGCGCCGCCATGCTGCTGGCCTGTCTGCCTGGCCTGGCCCTGGCGGCCGATGCCCGGGCGCAATTGCAGTCCTTCGTGGATCGTGTCCAGTCGGCCACCGGCCAGTTCAGCCAGGAACGCACCGACGCCAAGGGCGCCGCCCAGAAACCGCAAAGCGGCGCCTTCGCCTTTCAGCGGCCGGGAAAATTCCGCTGGGAAGTCCGCGCGCCTTATGAACAGTTGATCGTGTCCGATGGGCAGCACGTCTACCAGTACGACCCCGACCTGGAGCAGGTCACCGAGCGGCGCGCCAGCCAGGCCGTCGGTGCTTCGCCGGCCGCGCTGCTGTTCGGTTCGGGTTCGCTGGGCGATGCCTTCGATCTGCAGACCATGCCCGACCGCGATGGGCTGCAGTGGCTGCGCGCCGTCCCCAAGACGCCGGATGCCGGTTTCGTCCATGCGGACATCGCCTTTTCCGACGGCCTGCCACGGCGGCTCGAACTGCTCGACGCCTTTGGCCAGGTGTCGCGCATCGTCTTCACCGGCCTGAAGGCCAATCCCGACATTCCTTCCGGGCAGTTCCGGTTCACGGTGCCCGACGGCGCCGATCTCGTGAAGATGGACTAGGCTGCCATGGCGAAGCAGGGCGATCTGCTGGGCGATGATCCGGATCTGGCGGGCGCCGTGCAGTCCGGCGCCGGGCGCGGGCAGGGCGATGCCGCCGGGGACCGCACGGCTGGCGTGCCCCTGGCCGAGTCGCTGCGCCCCCGTTCGCTGGACGAGGTCATCGGCCAGGTCCATCTGCTCGGACCGGGCCGGCCGCTGCGACTTGCCTTCGAATCCGGCACGCCACATTCCATGATCCTGTGGGGACCGCCCGGCGTCGGCAAGACGACCCTGGCGCGCCTGACGGCCGATGCCTTCGGCTGCGAGTTCATCGCCCTGTCGGCCGTCTTCTCGGGCGTCAAGGACATCCGCGCGGCCATCGATCTGGCCCGCCAGCACCGTGCGGCGGGGCGGCGCACCATCCTGTTCGTGGACGAGATCCACCGCTTCAACAAGTCCCAGCAGGACGCCCTGCTGCCCTATGCCGAATCGGGCCTGGTGACCTTCATCGGCGCGACCACGGAAAATCCTTCCTTCGAGGTCAATTCCGCCCTGCTGTCGCGCGCCCAGGTCTACGTGCTCGAGCCGCTGTCCGACGATGAATTGCGCCAGCTGCTGGACCGCGCCCGGACCGCCGGGGGGCTGGGGCACCTGGAATTCGACGAGACGGCCATCGACACCCTGGCGGGCTACGCCGATGGCGATGCGCGCCGTTTCCTGAACCTGCTGGAGCAGTGCGCCACTGCGGCGGGCGCGGCGGGCACGACGCGCATCGACGCCGATTTCATCCGCACCGCGCTTACCCTGAACAGCCGCCGCTTCGACAAGGGTGGGGACAACTTCTACGACCAGATCTCGGCGCTGCACAAATCAGTGCGCGGGTCGCACCCGGACGCCGCCCTGTACTGGCTGACGCGCATGCTGGATGGCGGCGCCGATCCCCGCTACCTGGCGCGGCGCATCGTGCGCATGGCCTGGGAAGATATCGGCCTGGCCGACCCGCGTGCCCTGCAGATCGCCAACGACGCGGCAGCGACCTACGAACGGCTGGGTTCGCCCGAAGGAGAACTGGCGCTGGGGCAGGCCGTGATCTACCTGGCGGTGGCCGCCAAGAGCAATGCCGGCTACATGGCCTACAACCAGGCCCGTGCCTTCGTGAAGCAGGACAGAAGCCGCGAAGTGCCGGTCCACCTGCGCAATGCGCCAACCAAGCTGATGAAGGAACTGGGCTACGGCCGCGCCTACCGCTATGCCCATGACGAGCCCAACGCCTACGCGGCCGGGGAAACCTACCTGCCCGAAGGCATGGACGAACCCGGCTGGTACCGGCCGGCGCCGCGCGGCCTGGAACTGAAGATCGGCGAAAAGCTGGCGCAGCTGCGGGCCTGGGACGAAGAAGCGAAGAAGCAGTAACCAGGGGGGGCTGTGCGGCCCCCCCTTGCTTGCCGTGTCAGCCGAACAGCTTGTTCGCCACCTCGGCCACGTGCCTGCCCTGGAAGCGTGCGGCGTCCAGTTCGTTGGCAGAAGGCTTGCGAGAGCCATCGCCGCCGGCGATGGTGGTGGCGCCGTAGGGCGCCCCGCCCGTGACCTCGTCCAGGCGCATCTGGCCCTGGAAGCTGTAGGGCAGGCCCACCACCACGAAGCCGAAATGCAGCATGTTCGCGATGATGGAGAACAGCGTCATTTCCTGGCCGCCGTGCTGCGTGGCGGTGCTGGTGAACGCGCTGCCCACCTTGCCGTTCAATTGCCCGCTGGCCCACAGGCCGCCGGCCTGGTCCAGGAAATTCGCCATCTGCGAGCACATGCGCCCGAAGCGGGTGCCGCAGCCGATCAGGATGGCGTCGTAGTCGGCCAGGTCCTTGACCTGGGCGATGGGCGCGGCCTGGTCGAGCTTGTAGCCGGACTTGCGGGCGATTTCCTCGGGAACCAGTTCCGGCACGCGCTTGATGTCGACCGTGGCGCCCGCCGAACGGGCCCCTTCGGCGACGGCCTGAGCCATGGTTTCGATATGACCGTAGGTCGAGTGGTAGAGAACCAGTACTTTCGACATGTGAAGTCTCCTTTCCTGAGGCAATGCCCGCCGCCCGGGACGCCGCGCAGCGCGACCCCGCCAGGGCGGAGGCGGGATTGAATACAATACCCCCTTTCAAGAATCTTCGTCATCTCGCCATGCTCGACACCAATCTGCTGCGCAAGGACCTGGATCGCGTCGTGCGGGCGCTCGCCCGCCGCGGCCTGGCCTTCGATATCGACCGCTATCATGCCCTGGAAGCCCGCCGCAAGGCCGTGCAGGTCCAGACCGAGGAGCTGCAGGCGCGCCGCAATGCGCTTGCCAAGCAGATAGGCCAGCTGAAGTCGCGTGGCGAGGACGCGTCGGCCGTGCTGGCGGAGTCCCAGGCCATTCCCGACCAGCTGAAGGCGCTCGAACAGGACCTGGGCGAAGTGCAGCAGGAACTGTCTTCCTGGCTGATGACGATTCCCAACCTGCCCGACGACAGCGTGCCGGACGGCGCGTCCGAGGCGGACAACGTCGAGGTACGGCGCTGGCTGCCGGGCGCGGCCGGGGCCGACGGCAATCCTGCCGGCCTGGGCTTCGAGCCGCGCGACCACGTTGCGCTGGCCGAGCCCTTTGGCCTGGATTTCGATGCGGCCCGATCCCTGGTGGGCGCCCGTTTCATGATGCTGCGCGGCCCCATCGCCCGCCTGCATCGTGCGCTGGCGCAGTTCATGCTGGATCTGCAGACCGGCGAGCACGGCTACCAGGAATGCTATACGCCTTACATCGTCAACAGTTCCACCCTGTATGGCACGGGCCAGCTGCCCAAGTTCAAGGACGATATGTTCTGGGTGACCAAGGGCGGGCAGGGCAGCACGCCCGATGATGACGGCCCGGCCGAGGACCTGTACCTGATTTCCACCGCCGAGATCCCGCTGACCGGCACCGTGCGCGACCGCATCGTCGATGCGCGCGACCTGCCGATCCGGCTGACGGCGCATACCCCGTGCTTCCGCTCGGAAGCCGGCAGCGGTGGGCGCGACCTGCGCGGCCTGATCCGCCAGCACCAGTTCGACAAGGTCGAGATGGTGCAGATCGTGCACCCCGATCAGTCCTGGCAGGCGCTGGACGAGATGGTCGGCCATGCCGAGCACGTGCTGCAGGCGCTGGGGCTGCCCTACCGCGTGGTGCTGCTGTGCGCGGGCGACATGGGCTTCGGGTCGGCCAAGACCTACGACCTGGAGGTCTGGCTGCCGGCGCAGAATACCTGGCGGGAAATCTCGTCGGTGTCGAACTGCCTGGACTTCCAGGCACGGCGCCTGCAGGGGCGCTTCCGCCCCGAAGGCCCCAAGGCCAAGCCCGAATACCTGCATACCCTGAATGGCTCCGGGCTGGCCGTGGGCCGCGCCCTGGTGGCCGTGCTGGAAAACTACCAGCAGGCCGACGGCAGTATCTTGATCCCGCCCGTGCTGCGCCCGTACATGGGCGGGCTGGAGGCCATCCGGGCCTGAGTTTGCCGGGGCCCCTAGGTCTTGGGGGCCTTGGGGCCACGGTAGTGCTGGATGTCGGCCGTGCCGGCGGATTCGTCCGTGGCGGCCTGTGCGGCCGGGCGGTCGGCGCCGATGCGCGTGACCAGGACCAGGCAGCCCACCCAGAACAGCAGGTTCAGGGCAGTGGCCAGCAGGCTGTGGAAACTGGCGTAGCCTGTTGCAGCCGAGGCCTGGATGCCGAAAGCCTGGGCGATGAAGGGGATGTTTCCCAGGCCTTCGACCATCAGGCGGCCTGGCAGTGAGAAACCCCATTTCAGGGCGTCGATGATTTCCCATCCGGCAACCGAACCGTTGCCGTCGATGTCGAGCACGAAATGCAGAGCTTGGATGTTCATGGCGGACCTCCGGCTGCTTCTGATGCCTGAATCCACTATAGGCCAGAAGGCAGGGACGGGCAATGGATCTGCGGAGTGTGGCGTTTTGCGGGCGTTTCCGCAGCTTGCGCCGATTCATGCTATGATGCGCGACTCGACTCGCAATGCGTCGTACCCGGAGAGGTGGCAGAGTGGTCGAATGTACCTGACTCGAAATCAGGCGTACGGTTTCCCCGTACCGTGGGTTCGAATCCCACCCTCTCCGCCAGAATATCAATAAAATCAAGCAGCTACGGCATTCAGGGCGCAATCCTGGATGCCGTTTTCTTTTTTCGTTTCGGCCTCATGTGACCAAAACGTGACTGCACCGGCGTGGGCCTCCAAGTGGCTGGGCGCCAGATGGGCGTACTTCATCACCATATCCAGCGTCTCCCACCCGCCCAGCTTCTGCAGCACAAGCAGAGGCGTGCCGGCCTGTGCGTGCCAGCTCGCCCAGGTGTGCCGGATGTCGTGGAAGCGGAAATTCTCGATCCCAGCGTCCGCGCAGGCCTTGGCAAACATCCGGTCGTCGCCGCCGTTGATGCGCTTGCCGTTGCGGGCCAGGACGTAGCCATCCTTGCGCTGTCGCCTTTTCAGCACTGCCAGAGCGTCGGCATTCAACGGGATCGCCCGCGCCCGGCCCGACTTCGCCTGATCGCCCTCGACCCATGCTGACCGATTCCGCAAGTTGATCTGCGGCCATTCCAGGCCGTACAGCTCATCCTCGCGCATGCCCGTGGCGAAGCCAAGAATGCAGGCATCCTTGAGCCATTGCTGAGGGATGGCCGCGATCAGACGCTGGGCTTGCTCGTGTGTGATCCAGCGGATGCGCCGCTTCGGCTCCTTCATCGCTGGCAGGTGCGGGGCCTTGATGATCCAGCCCCAGGTGGCGCACATATTCAGCATCGTGCGGATCGTCGCCAGGTAGCGGTTTTTCGTCGCGGGCTTCAGGGGGGTGGTCCCCTTGTGCTTGTGCGTCCTGTGCGTGGGCAGATTGCCCAGGATGTCGTCTGCCGTGATTTGCCCGATTGCCAGGCGCCCCAGATGCTGGCGCCAGTATTCGATGTAGCGGGCCTTGGAGTCGTAATCTGACTGACCTTCGCAGGCGGCCAGAAACCGGATCGCCGCCTCATCGTAGGTGCGGTCCGGTTGTTCCCCGAGTTTTGATTGTCGCCAGAGCTGCGCCTTCAGGCGGTCGTGATATTCCTGCGCCTGCTTTTTGTCCGACGTGCCAGCAGAGTGTCTAACTCTTTGGCCGCTTGGCGCGCGGAAATCGACGTGCCAGACGCCGTTACGCAATCGGATTGACATGATGTACTCCTGTCGATGCCAACCGACGCTATCCGAGTCACGTTGTAGCGCGGTCTGCTGATTTCCTCAAGCCTGGACGGCCAGACACACCATTTCCGGCAGCCAGGCAGCCGAAAGCCGATTTCACGGCGCCGGGCGAACACTGTTTGATATGAAAGACCAAGAACCTCAGCGGCTTGCTTGAGCGTAAGCGCTTTCTCGTCCATATCGCCCTCCCTACAATTTCCATTCTTTCCGCGTCGTCTCGATCATGCGGGCGATATCGTCAGCCATGATCATTCCTCGTCGCGGGCCGCGTATCCGGCGTCCCATCC
>Ga0182792_1002762_pt1 | contig 12005 bp, 7 predicted proteins | sample Passage237B_FD_130497 | JGI IMG/M metagenome (GOLD analysis project Ga0182792, IMG submission 130497) | Cellulose adapted compost microbial communities from Newby Island Compost Facility, Milpitas, CA, USA - Passage2 37B (version 2) (version 2) ...
GGCGCGGTATTTCTCGACGCTGCCACCGTCGACTGCGGCGATGTGGATTTCACGCGCCTGCACGAAGTCGCCAAGCCTCTCCAACTATATCCGCAAACCAGCGCGCAAGAACTTGCCGAGCGCCATCCGCATGCCTGGTGCGTAATTACCAATAAAGTAAAACTCGAACGCGAATTTTTTCAAGCGCGGCCCAATTTGCGTTTGGTGTGTGTTACCGCAACCGGAGTCAATAACGTGGATTTGCAAGCGGCGGCGGATCACGGTGTTACCGTTGCCAACTGCAAAGGCTATGGCACGGAAACGGTCGCACAACATACCTTTATGTTGTTGCTCGCATTGGTGCGCAGCTTGCCGCAATATCAGCACTCGATAGCGCAAGGCGAATGGAGTCGTTCGCCCATGTTTTGCCTACTCGATTATCCTCTGCGCGAATTGCAAGGCATGAAATTGGGAATTGTTGGCTACGGTGATATCGGCCAACGCGTTGCGGAAATTGCGCGTTTTTTTGGCATGGAAATACTGATCGCCGAACGCCCCGAAAGCGCACCGCGTCCTGGAAGACTACCTGTTACTGAAGTGCTTGCCCGCAGCGATATTCTCACTCTGCATTGCCCGCTTACATCGGACAACGCCAAATTGATCAACGCGAAAACACTTGGTCAAATGCAGCGCGGCGCGTTTTTGATCAATACCGCCAGGGGTGGATTAATTGACGAGCAGGCATTAGTTGAAGCACTGCGAGAGAAAAAATTGGGCGGTGCTGCTTTGGATGTTCTCTCAGTAGAGCCGCCACCAGCTGATCATCCACTGCTGCAAGCCCAATTGCCGAACCTGATTCTCACGCCACATTGCGCTTGGGCCAGCGCGGAGGCACGGCAACGGGTTATTGATCAGACCGCAGAAAATATTGCGCAACACAAAAAGCATTAATTCAAACGACTGTTCCAGCACCAATAACACTTAACCTGGACATCAGTCGCAATTCACAAGTTTTGTTTTCCCACCTGATTGACAGCCTTCAGGCATTTGCATAATTTCGCCATGTAATGACGCGTTTGGCTGACGCCAAACCGTCAGAACAAGCAAATGCTTACGTCAAAGAGAATAATAATATGACAACAACCCCCCTTTTAGTCCTGGCTTTGGCCGTAGTGGCAACCGCGATTGCTTTTTTACTGTTGCGACAAAAACCTGTAGCCGCCGAAAATGAGCCGCCTTTGGAAGTCGTGCAAAGACTGCAGGCGACAAGTGCGAATTGGCCTCAGATCATGGAAGAACTCAATCCGCGCAACGATCACAAAATTCAGCAGTTACTACTGGAATTGCGCGGTCCGCATATGTTCGTTCCGCACGTTGCACTGAACTTGATCGAAAATGCCTGTCGCAGGTTGCAAGTTGGCGACGTGCAAACAGTGCTGAATTTGGCTTGTGAAAACATGAAAAAAATTACGCAATTCGGCGACTAGGCGCTGCTATTTAACGCCTTTTTAACAAATAACAATAACGATAATAGGACATGGCGTATGAGAAATTTCGCGTCTTCCCAACCACAATTACGCGCGCCCAAAAGGCAGCAAAAATACCTTCCGCTTTTGTTGCTCACCACATTTTGCTTTACCTTACTCTCGTCTCCAGCGGACGCACGCCGTGGCATAAAATTCGGCGGTGGTTCCCGAGCCGTTAATGGCGTGAAGCACTACGGCGCTGACACCCTGACCGTCGCGCAAATTAGAGAATGCTTAAAAGTGGAAGCAAGAGCTGACGCTGCAGCAGAACAGATCAAAGCGGCGCAACCCGGGCTTGAGGAAAGAAAGAACGAGCTGACAAACATGAGCGCTGAAATTGCAGAGCTGAGAGAGTTTCTTGAAAGTAATAAAGACACTGAGTTTACCAACCAAGAAGATGTCGACGCTTTCAACGCCAAAGTCCACACATTTAACGACCTGATCGACAACTACAATAAAAAATTGGACACCTATAAAGTGGATCAGAATACCCACAACATAATAATTGATGGCTACAACGAGGGGGTTAATCAGTTTCAAGCCGAATGCGCTGGCAAGCGTTATTACGTGGATGACATGGCTGAGGCAAAAAGCAGCTTTTATTTCGCTGCGGAAAAACCCCAGGAAGAAGCCCCACAACAAAACCCTCCTAGCACCGCCCAACTCCAACCCTAGTCATGGCTTGTGAATTCGAACGCTTCGAATTCACAAGCAAAGCCCAATATTTATCGCGACGACTGAATCAGCTCCATTAAATTTCGATCGTGGTTGCTGCGAATTTTTGGCTCCACATCAAAAATCATGGTCTCGCCGTTTGCGCGAGAGTACGGTCGCCATTGCGGTAAGGCTTTATGATTGGGATTGCCGGTTTTGGCGAAATTAATCCACGCCGAACTCATCATCTCCGCAACGGCGCGGGCGTCGTCGGTGGTGCTGGTCCAGTGCTTCCCGAGCTCGATATTATTAAACGCCAGAGGCACATCCAGTCCGTGGAACGATCCTTTGCTGCCCGCCTCCACCGGGCTTTTCCACGTCAACAAATAGCTGTAAACCGGCGCTGTGGTTTCCGCTGCGCGCACATCGGCGGTCACTATGGTGTTGGGGCGAAAAAGTGGGTCGATGGAAAGCAAATCCTGCGGTGAATAATCCGGATAGGCCTCGGCAAAGTGCTGGATATAGGCATCTGTTTTGTCGCCATAGATTTTTTGCAGCCGTTGTTTCGCTTCAGCCTCTGCTAGATTTTTTTCGCCGTACGCAGTTTGCACCAATTCATTTAAGGTGGTGCCGATCAGCAGCGGAATATCCTTGGAGATTCCAGCAAACGTTGGCGTAAATGGCTGTTGCAACAAATTGACACCATCCGGCACTGGAACAAAACCGAACACAGTGGTCGTGCCCGGCTTGCGCAAACCCACAGTTTTTTCCAAAGCTTTATTGCCAACTTCCACCAGTTGTTTATAGGGCATAGTGTGGAGCTGATGAATATTTTCCGGCGTCAATCCCGCCACTTCCACCAGCGCTTTACCGACAGCGGTGGATTTTTCCTTGTTCATTACATTGATCAAGGTGCCGCTTTGAATAATTGCTTTATGAAATAAACCTTTTGCTGCTGGCATGGACATCAATGTGCCAACTTTACCACCGCCGCCGGACTCACCAAATACTGTGACATTTTCCGGGTCGCCACCAAAACGCTGAATATTCTGCTGCACCCATTGCAGGGCCGCGACCACGTCCAACATGCCGACATTGGCAGAATTCGCGTATTGCTCACCGAAGGCCGACAGATCCAGAAACCCCAGAATATTCAAACGATGGTTGACGGACACCAGCACTATATCGCCCTTCTCCGCCAGAATTTTGCCATCGCTCATAGGGTCGTCACTCGCCCCAACGCTAAAGCCGCCGCCGTGCAACCAGAACATCACCGGCCTTTTTTTGCCGTCGTTCACTCCCTGAGTCCAAACATTCACGGTAAATAATTTGTGTTCGTCCATGGCGTCTTCTGGCGACCAACTATTGACTTGCATGGCAATAGGACCGAATTGAGTATGCTCACGCACACCCTCCCACGCTTCCGGTGCTCGCGGCGGCATAAATCGCTCCGCTTGGGCGTAAGGAACTCCCCTAAAACTGTAAACACCATCCTCCACGCTGCCGGAAATTAAGCCGTAACTGGTTTTTACCACTGGCTTTTTTGGCTGTTGGGTGGAGGTGCAGGCCGTGAGGCAAAAACCGATGATCAATCCGGCAATTAATGAAAAGCCGGTGGTCATTTTTGTCATTTTTTTCATGGGATTTTCCTGTTGCAAGACTGCGGCTAAGGTAACACAAGTAGCAGATCAGGGCTTCGCCCAATAACAAACGGAATTTCGAATTTATTTCCGTCATCCCGGAGCGTCCGCATACCCTTACTTTATTTTTTTACGCAGAATTATTGCCTTTTAATATCCCTCACTTTTCTCTTTCGAGTTTTAGATTTTCTTCGCGCAGCGAGACACTCAAAAATCCGATTAGTAAAATGAAAAGACAAAATCAAATGGTTACTTTAACTATTACAAAAATCCACATTTGATAGGTTTTCCACATTCTCAAAATCACTTCACTGTTAAACTCTTTGCGGTCGATAAGTCATTTCGACCATATCGGTAAATCTTATAAAAATAATTAGCGCGGTAGAGAGTGTTCGATCACTCAACATCGGCACCTGCGATCCCAAGTACCACCAAACCAATCCATAGCAGGGCACACCAAAATGAAAACTCTATTAAAAAAATGCTATTTGGCTGCAATCGTAGCCGGACTTGTTGCTTGTGGCGGAAATGCGGGGGGCGGATCTTCGTCGTCCAGCAGTTCTTCGTCCTCCAGCAGCAGTTCGTCTTCGAGTTCATCCAGCAGTTCTTCGTCCAGCAGCTCTTCCAGTTCGTCTTCGTCGAGCAGCTCATCATCAAGCTCCGGCAGCGCCGTTACCTGTACTCTGCCGAATTTCCCGGATGCCACAGCGCTGCCCAGCAGAGGCATGAAATTGCCCGACCCGTTTACCTTCTACGACGGAACGCCGGTCAATACCAAAGAGCAATGGGAATGCCGCCGCAAAGAAATTCTGGCGATGGCTGCGAAATATTTGTACGGCCCAATTCCCGGTGACTGTGATTCAGTCTCTGGCTCCGTCAGCGGCGGCAATGTTGCCATCGCCTGTACCGTCAACGGCAGAACCAGCAATTTCTCCGCCACCATTTCTGGTAGCGGCCAAGTGATTGCACTGGACCTCTCCGCCGGAATTCTGCCCCCTGGCAGCAAAAAGCTGTCCTTCGGCAGCGGGTACGAAAACAACATTCGCACGCTCTATGGCTTGAATGAGCTCAATCCCAATATAGCGATGGGTTGGATGATCAACCGGGTGATGGACGTTCTGGAGAAGAACCCCGACAGCGGACATGATCCCAAGAAAATGGTGGTTTCCGGCTGCTCCGGCTGTGGTAAAGGTGCATTCCTGGTGGGCGTATTCAGCCGTATTCCTATGACCGTTATCGTGGAGTCTGGCGGTGGCGGCGGTACCAGCTGGCGGATGACGGAGTGGTTCCGCAATGGCGCGGGTCAATCCAGATGGCGTTGCGGCGATAAGCCCCAAGGTATCGACAACCTGGAGAACAACGGTATTTGTGGCCCGTGGGTGACCAGTGCGGCGCAGCCTTTCCGCTCAACGCCGTCGCGGGTCAACAACCTGCCGTTCGACCAGCACATGCTGCTGGCCACCATGGCTCCGCGTTATCTCGTGCACTTCACCAACGCCAACGGTCAGAACGCTTGGTGTCACCTGGCGGGAACCAGTGAGGCTCTGGCCGCCTGGGCCGCCTACCCGGTCTACAAGGCCCTCGGCGTCCCACAAAATATGGCGTTCGAAGTCTATAACGGCGGCCATTGCGGTGTGGGCGACACCGGCATCGCGGCCAAAATGTTCGACCGTGCGTTCTTCGGCAACACCAGCGTCAACACTGGCGGCGTCAATATTCAAGACAGTCGCGTGCAAATTCCGGTCAGCGAATGGAAAACGCTGTTTATCGACTGGGATATGGAAAAAGTTCTCCAGTAAACACATCCACCTCCCTTGTGAAGCTTCCGGGTCCATGCAAATGGATCCGGCTTTTTTCTTTTCCGAACCTTGCCACCCCCCTTTCCGAGAGCAATTCCCCGCTTCTTGATTTGTGACGCATCCCGAATGGTTATATTCAAGTAGACTCTGCGCGCCACATTGGGGAATCACCCGCGCTACCCATAATAAGAGACACGATTTAGCACCATGAAAAAGAAATTCCCCCGGCCCGCGCATGCGCTGGGCCTTGTCGTCATTTCATCCTCCATTGCGCTCCTGCCTCTCTCAATTTTCGCTCAGGACAGCGCCCCCGCAAATGCGGAGCCGGTGAGCAAAAGCTCGCGTAAAAAAGCTGGAAATACGCCGGCAAATACCGTTGAAGAGATCGTCGTCACCGGCTCGAAAGTCAACGCGATGGACGCCCAGGAGCTGAAACGCGGCGCCGACACCATGCTCGACGCTATCTCCGCCGACCAGATCGGTCTGCTGCCCGACCGCAGCGCTCTGGACGCCATGCAGCGCCTGCCCGGTGTGGCCATCGAGCGCTTTGCCGCTCCCAACGATCCCGATCACTACAGCGTGGAAGGCTCCGACATTATCTTGCGCGGCATGACGCAAACCCGTTCGGAATTTAACGGCCGGGATTCCTTCAGTGCCAATACCGGACGCGGATTGAGCTATCAGGATATTCCGCCGGAATTGTTGAGCAGCATTCAGGTATTCAAAAACCAGACTGCCGATATGATCGAAGGCGGTATCGGCGGCACGGTGAATCTGGTAACGCGTAAACCATTGGACATTGACGATCACCTGGTCTCATTCAGCGTCGATTATTCCTATGGTGATCTGGCGGAAAACTGGAGCCCGACATTTTCCGGTTTATTAGCAAAAACATTTAATGCACCCGGCTGGCGCTGGGGATTTTTGCTGAATTACGCCAACTCTGAATTGGTCGGCCAATCCCACGGTATTCAAAGCGATGCCTATGTGCAATTTGAAGCCAGCGAATTAGTTACCGAAAACAATCCCAATCCGCCGGGCACCCGCGCGGAGGATTTTTTAGGTGAAGATGGCAATGGACGCGTCTGGGCGCCCAATGGCGCAAACGCCTTGATAAAAGAAGATCGCCGCAAGCGCGAAGGTTTTACCGCTGCACTGCAATTTGCCACCGACGACGGCAAGTTCGAAGCACTCGCCGAATATATTCGCTCCGATTCCACTCTGACTTGGCACGAGCAGGCGATTAAATATCAGGGCGGTTATCAAAGCATCGGCATACGCCCGTCAGCGCCGCTGGCTGGAACACATTTTTTATTCGATGAAAATGGATTATTCCAAGCCGGCACCATTATGGAAGAAGGCAATTCCTGGCGCGTGGGCGGCAGCGGTCACAGCCGCGTGCCCACCAGTTTGAGCGTGCTGAAAAATTATAAACAGTGGGGCCATCGCACGCAGATGGACAGCCGCATCAATGAAACCCAATCCCTGGTGGAAGATTTTCATATCAATCTTAAATGGCAGCCCACCGATCGCCTAAACGTCAGCGGCGATTTGCAATATATCGATGCGGAAGCCCGCGTGGATGATTTATCCATCCATCTGATGACCTACGGAATTTACGATTACGACACCCGCGGCAGCACACCCCATTTGCGTTTAATTGAACCCTGGAACGGTCAGCGCGATCGCGAACGTGCGGAAGGCAATACCTTTTGGGATGCCACCACTAACGACCGCTACAATTATCCAGGCTTCGGCGGCGATCCGCTGGGCGACCAGAATTATTTCCAAGATCCCAATTCTTATTTGTGGCGCTCGGCGATGGATCACTACGAGCGCTCCGACGGTGACTCTTTAGCGTGGCGTTTGGACTTGGATTACGAAGTCGGCGATGGCCTGCTGCGCCAAATCAAAGTCGGCTACCGCTACTCCGAGCGCGAACAAACAGTGCGTGCAACTGCGTGGAACTGGGGCGCTTTGGCGCCGGAATGGAACGGCCAATCCACCACCAATTTCAACCTAGGCGACGGTGGCTTGATCGGCACAGGCATAGGCTGGCTGCCGGACGTGCCGCAACAGCAAGATGGCTATGAACTCGTTAATTGGTCGGACTTTATGCGCGGCGGCGTGCTGGACATTCCCGGCGGTCAGACGCTGCATGCCAATGAACAATTGATACGCGCCGTTTTAGGTACGAACCCAAGTCGCCGCTTGATGCAATCCAACGCGGGCGGTAATAACTGGGTACCCTATCCGGACCGCGATCAAGTCGTGGATTTATACGGCCGCCATTTTGAAGCGGCGGTTAATATTCCTCTGGATAGTAAATTCGGCATTTTTACGCCCAACGAAATCAACCGCACCCTGGAAATGCGCGACGCACTTTATCTGCGCCTCGATTTTGCCGGCGACGGCCCTTTGCCTTTTTCCGGCAATGTGGGGTTGCGTTATTTAAAAATGGAGCGCCAGGCGTTGGGTGTTGTGGAATATCCGCTAATTGTGCCGCGCACTCACGATTTACAGTATTTCCCGCCGGAATCACTACCCCTGCCATTGGATAGCCAAGTCGCTGAAAATTATTTACGCCAACAAGTGGCCGATGGTGTTTACGGCGATTTTTATCAGGCGGCGACAGCGTTGGAAAATAATTGGATTCACAATCCGTATTTCTTCCTGGCCAACGAAATCCGCGGCTTCACTCAGGGCATGCCCATACTGGGTCCCGACGGCCAACAATTGGAAGAGCGCAATCAATTGCAATTCGCGCCTTACGTTACCGAGCAGGTGGCTAAGCACACTTACGACACCATACTGCCCAGCTTTAACCTCAAGGCGGACCTCACGGATAGCCTGGTTGGCCGTATCGCGTTTGCCAAAGCTGTGGCATTTCCTAACTTGGTCGACGTGCGCAATCGTACCGATCTGGCTCCCGTCACTATCGACGAAAACGCCGGCAATATCAGCGTTACCCGCCGATCTGTGGAAACCGGTATTCCCGGCGACCGCCCCATGGAATTAATCGACCAAGTAACTTTGAGCAAGCCTGCCGATGGCACCTGGTTTGTGGGTGAAGGCGGTAATCCCTATTTGCTGCCCATGGAATCCATGCAATACGACTTTTCACTGGAGTGGTATTTCTCCAATTACGGACAGTTGAGCGGCGCGGTATTCCATAAAAATTTGTCCAATTATTTTTCCCCCGGCGTGATCACTCGCGAATTCACCAATGGCTTTAGCGGCGTCACCCAACCTGTTGCCATCACCACTCAACGCAACGGCGGTGATGCGAAATTGGACGGCGTGGAAATCACTTACAACCAATTTTTCAGCGGCATGTTGGAAGGCTTCGGCTTCCAAGCCACTTACACCTACATCGACGCTACCAGCATTCCCAACAATGAAAAAAGGGTTGAAGACGAGCAGTGGTACAACTCGCTCTATGAAGACACCGGTATTCGCGTCGATCCCTCAAAATTGCCGCTACAAGGCCAGTCCGATGAAATCATCAACCTGATCGGCATGTACGAAGATGATCGATTCAGCGTGCATCTGGCGTATAACTGGCGTTCCAAATATTTGCTCACCACCCGCGACGTGATTAGCAAGGCGCCCATCTGGTTCGACGACCACGGCGAGTTGGACGGCTCGGTTTTCTATAAAATCAATGACAACTTTACCTTTGGACTACAAGCCAAAAACATCACCAACGCCAGCACTAAAACCATGATGATCTTAAATGATCAACTTCAGGAGACTGGACGCTCCTGGTTTGTTTCGGATCGTCGAGTTGCGTTGGTTTTGCGGGGGGAGTTTTAACTCCCTTCTGTGAACTCCTCCTATTGAATAAATCCACAAAAACGGAGGATCCGTTCGAATTCGCGAACGGATTCACAGACAAGCAGAAAAGCAAAGATTTACCAGGCACCCTTTGATAACCTTTGGCAAGGCTCACCCAATCCAATTTTCCTGCTGAGCTGTCTTTATTTCTGAGTTTTATATGCGCACTCTGCTTGTCGATTTAAATAATTTTTCCCGCTACCCAACCTTATCTATCGGTTATTTAGCAGCCATCCTAAGAAATGCAGGGCATGACGTTGAGGTTCTGTCACCTTTATTTTTTGGCGTCCATGGATTTCCTCGCCAAGTGCGTGAGAAACCCTGGCAAAAATATAGCCGGTTTCTTTCCCACTGGTCCGCTGTCACGACCTTCAAGCCTGTTCACAGTGCACGAGATTCGTTGAAAAGAAAGCGGCAAATTATTAGCGGAGAGAGCGCAGCAACCATTCTGGATGCGGTGAAAAAGTCGTTGGTGAACAAACCCGATGTCGTATTGATCTCCGCGTACACCATGTATTACGACGTATGCGTTGAAATCGCGGCACTGTGTCGCCAGCAAAATATTCCGGTTATCGTCGGCGGCAACAGCTTCGTTGAGCCGGAAATCGCCGAACGCTGGGCAAAAACCAACGGCATAGCTGCGGTTTTTTCCGGTGAACCGGAGCCGGTATTACTCGAGCTGGTAACCAAAGTCGCGCAGGGTGAGGACGTCCGCCATATTTCCGGCGTTTATGACAAAAGCAAGTCGGGGAATTTTGCCGCCGCACCGCTGCAAACGCTCGATGCCGTACCTTTCCCGGATTTTTCCGATTTTCCCTGGGACTGCTACCCCAACCGCATTATTCCCATCATGACCGGTCGAGGCTGTGAGTGGGGTCGCTGCACCTTCTGTTCCGACGTTTTGATGTCGGCAGGGCGCACCTTTCGCTCACGCAGTTTAGAAAATGTGTTGCAGGAAATTCAGTATCAACACCAGCGCTTCGGCGCGGATTTGTTTGTTTTTCTGGATTTGAAACTCAACTCGGATTTACATGTTTGGCGGGGCTTGATTGCGAATATACAGCGTGTTGCACCCGGCGTTCGCTGGACTGCCTCAATCCATGTGGATTCGCGCCAGGACAATGGTCTGTCCGCAGAGGATCTGCAACGGGCTGCGCAAGCGGGCCTGGTGCGAACCACGTGCGGCCTGGAATCCGGCAGTCAACGTGTGCTCAGCAGCATGGCCAAGGGCGTAAAACTCGAGCGTATGTCAGCCTTTATCAAAGATGCCAGCAACGCAGGCATCAGCGTGCGCTTGACCAGTATTGTTGGATATCCCTCGGAAGAAGTCGAAGACATCGAAAAAACGACGAATTTTATCGCTGAACATAGTGATTATATTGAGCGCGTGATGCTTAACCGTTTTTCAGTGATGCCAGGAACTCCCGTTCAAGAGCAATTGCAAAAGCAGACGTATCCGCACATTGCGGTAGCCAACCTTGACGTTGACTACGCCGTGATCCCACATCGCAATCAGCGGTTGGCCAAAACCCGCAACCTGATGGCGACTTATCGGTTAATTAAGGTCACCAACCAAATTAACCGCAAACCTTTGCTGGAAAAAGCCAGCGCATTTGAAGGCGCTTTTTAAAGCGCCTTCAAACCACTTCAACACTTGCGACATTCAGCGCCCGAACTTATCGCGCAGGCGCTGCAGCAAAGATTTTTTCTCCTGCTCTTCCGGACTGGGCCATTTCAGTTTTTTTGCTTTGCATTTCACAATGCCGTCGCTGCCCAGGCGCACCTGCCAGCGCTGCGCAGTGGAATAAGCATTTCCCGGCTCTGTGTGCACCACAAGTAAATTGTAATCATGCTGCTTTTCAATCGTGTGTGCCTGTATCGCCGAGGTCGGGTCATTCGGATCGGTGAGCACAAATAATTTATCTTTTGCCGACTGAATCATTTCGCACAGCTCTTTGCAATCCAGGACGATCCGCTCTTCAATGTGGTGCTGTTCCAAAATCTCCTTATCTAAATCCAGCTCCGAGCGGTAACAAATAATCTGCCGCTCTTCGTTGGCGGACCATTTATTGGAGTGCTCCCGCACCTGCAGGGAAAGGTCCGGCAGTCTGCGATAGTCGATCCAGATTTTTTGCAGCGCCAACAACTCATTAACGTAGGGTTTGAACAGGCGAATTCTCCAACGCGGTTTGCCCTTGCGCAACATGCCGGTGATCCCTTCCGCCATGTCGTCGCGCAGCAAATCGCGCAGGGCGTAAATCAATGCAATACCGAAAAGCAGAGTGACGGATAATTCCTGCCGGCTATCCCTCAGAAAAAATATGACATAGGTGAACAGCGCCATAATCAAAATGGTCGTGACCGCTTTGACCATTTTGCGCGTGATGGAACCCAACTCGATGACCTTGTGCCGCAGCAGTACCGGATATTCCAGCAAGCGCAAGTACAAACTCATGCGGTTCCAGATTCGGGTTGGCGCGCCCTCAAACTCGCCGAGATAATTGCGCTCGTCTCTATAGCGATACTCCTGCTGCAAAAATTCCTGAATGCCGTCTTTCACCTCCTGATCA
>Ga0182792_1002763_pt1 | contig 12000 bp, 10 predicted proteins | sample Passage237B_FD_130497 | JGI IMG/M metagenome (GOLD analysis project Ga0182792, IMG submission 130497) | Cellulose adapted compost microbial communities from Newby Island Compost Facility, Milpitas, CA, USA - Passage2 37B (version 2) (version 2) ...
CCGGAGTCTCGATCGACGGGATCGTTGGCGCTACCCCGCCCGGTTCTCAGCCGCTGTCGGCTCCCCTTGGACCGGCGAAGCAACCGACCCCGGCGGACTTCGCCGAGATCGAGAAGACCCGCCCGGACATCGGGTCCAACGCGATCGCCCTTGGTCGTGCTGCCACTTCGACCGGCAAGGGAATGCTTTTGGCCAATCCGCATTTCCCGTGGAAAGGCTCGGAACGCTTCTTCCAGTCGCAATTGACGGTTCCGGGCAAGATCAACGTGAGCGGCGCAAGCCTCTATGGAGTGCCGCTGATCCTGATCGGCCACACCGCCAAGATGGCCTGGACCCACACGGTCTCGACGGCATTCCGCTTCGTGCCGTTCGCCGAGACTCTTGTGCCGGGCGATCCAACCTCTTACTACGTGGACGGGAAGCCCCGCAAGATGTCGGCCACGAAGGTCACGATCCGGGTCAAGCTTCCTGACGGACGGGTTGAACCGAGGACCCGCACCTTCTACTCGACAATTCACGGTCCGATCACGACCTCTCTGCAAGGGCAACCGCTGTTCGCGTGGACGAGCGGCCGGGCTTACAGCCTCTATGACGTGAACGCGAGCAACATGCGCATGATCAATTTCTTCTTCGACATGAACCGTGCGCAGAGCGTGGGCGGTGTCCTGCGGGCGCTCAAGGTCAACCAGGGCGTGCCGTGGGTCAACACCCTGGCGGCGGACGCCAAGGGCAAAGCACTCTACGCCGACATCTCGGTGGTCCCGAACGTGCCCGATTCGAAGGTAGCCGACTGCAATACCGGAGTCGGCTTGGTCAGTTATCCCCAGCTGGGCCTGCCGGTGCTGGACGGATCGAGGTCGAGCTGTGACCTCAAGCGCGCACCCGGCGCGGTCGCGGACGGGATCCTGCCCCCTGATCAACTGCCGTATCTGGTCCGTAACGATTACACGGAGAATTCCAACGACAGCTACTGGCTGGCGAACCCGAAGCATCCCCTTGAGGGTTTCGCGAGGATCATCGGCACCGAGCGGGGCTGGCGTGGTCTGCGGGCACGCAACGGCCTGACGCAGATCAGCGAGAGGCTCAACGGCACCGACGGCCGCAAGGGGAACCGGTTCACCCTTCACCAACTCCAGGGAACCGTGTTCAACGATCGGGTCTACCGGGCCGAGCTGATCCGTGATCCTCTGGTCACCTACTGCCAGGCCCACCCGGTCGTAGAAGTGAGTGGAGGAGCTCCGGTCGACATCTCCGAAGCCTGTCCGATCCTGGCATCGTGGAGCATGAGGGATGATCTCGACGCCCCGGGCGCGATCCTGTTCAGGCAGATCGCGATTCGCCTGTCCGGTTCGACTTACTCCAAGCCCTTCGATCCGCTCGACCCGGTCGGCACTCCCTCGGGTCTGAACGGGGACGACCCCGGTGTGGGTACCGCCCTGGCCGGCGCGGTCCGTGAAATGCGAGAGTCGGGGATCCCGCTCGACGCGACCCTCCGCAAGTACCAGTACGTGACGCGGAACGGCAAGCGGATTCCGCTTCACGGCGGCGACGGCGAGAGCGCCGGTGATTTCAACGTGATCGGGTCGACCTGGGAACCGGGCAAGGGATATACCGACGTGCTCGGTGGGACGAGCTTCGTGATGGCGGCCTCCCTGAACGGCACCCGGTGCCCTGCGGTCAAGACGATCCTTTCGTACTCGCAGGCGGCCACCAACGCCAGGTCCCGGCACTTCGCCGACCAGACTCGGATGTACTCGAAGAAGCAGTGGCTCAAGGACAGGTTCTGCCGCTCTGCTCAGCTGCGTGCGCCGGGCCTCAAGGTGACCAAGATCAGGGGAGGAGCACGGTCCGCGAAGCGCGGGTATTGACCCGTAAAAGGCTGCTGCTCGGAGTGACGCTGGCAACAGCCGCCCCAACTACATATTCTAGGTCCGCGAAATGTCCGGTCTGCTCGTTCTCAACTTCTACTCGCCGCTCTTCGTCGACCAGCTCAAGCGTGGCCGCAAGACCGCCACGATCCGGCTCGGCAACAAGTCCGGCAAGTATCAGCGCAGCCAGGTCGTCTGGGTCACGGTCGGCTCGCGGCATTCCCGGCGGGAGAAGATCTTCTCGGCGGTGATCGACGAGGTCGAGGTGAAACGGCTTTCCGAGCTCTCGCCTCGAGACATCGAACGGGACAACCCCGAGTTTCGCCGGGTCGAGGAGACCCGCGACTTCCTCGAGAAGATCTATGACCGCCCGATCGAAGTGGACGCGCTCGTCACAGTGGTCCACTTCTCGCAGATCGTCGAACCCGGTCTGACCGGCTACGGCACGGTCCCTTCGCCGAACTAGACATGTCCGATGGAGGCGATGCGGCAGCGTTCGCCTTCGTCTCCCGCTGGGAACTATCGGCCGGCCGGGAGCCGGTCTGGGATGCCCTGGTCGACTTCAACAACTGGCCCAGGTGGTGGCCGGCGCTGGAGAAGGTGGTCGAGACCATTCACGGCGACCCCGACGGGATCGGCCAGAAGGCGACCGCGGTCTGGCGCGGCCCGGTCGGCTACTCGCTGAACATGGAGATCGAGTCGGTCGAGCGCGTCCAGCCCGAGTACTTGCGAGGGGTCGCAACCGGCGACGTGGTCGGCGAGGGCACCTGGACCCTGGGCGCTACCGAAGACGGCTGGACGTCGATCGAGTTCGATTGGAACGTTCGCGCCACGAAGCGTTGGATGCTCGCCCTCGCCCCGGTCGCACGGCCGCTCTTCGTCGCCGGCCACGACCACGTCATGCAGGAGGGCGCCCAGGGCCTCGCCGCCCATCTTTCATGCAATATGCGTGACTTTTCGGCCGCCGCCAACTGATCCCGGCCTTTCGCGTCCCGGTTTTGAGGCGGTACCCGAAAAAAGACGGATAGTGAGTGCAGCGCGATAACAAAGATGGATAGTGAGCGCAGCGCGATAACTTTTCCGGTATCGCCGCGTCGGACCTCACCCGGCCTTGAGTCGATTGGACTCAGATTTTCCCGTTTCGGGTTGACCGGCGAGACGAAACCTGTAAAGTTCCAGGTCGCTGGCACTCTCCACCTTAGAGTGCCAAAAAGCTGAGAACACGTAGTCCAATCACCATCGGAGGTAATAAATGAAGCTGAAGCCCCTCGGGGACCGGCTCATCATCAAGCCGGTAGAGGAAGAGGAGACGACCGCCAGCGGTCTGGTTCTCCCCGACACTGCCAAGGAGAAGCCCCAGAAGGGCAAGGTCGTGGCAGTCGGTGACGGCGCCATCGCCGAAGACGGCAGCCGCCGTCCGCTCGACGTCGCCGAAGGCGACGAGGTTCTCTACTCCAAATACGGCGGAACCGACATCACCGTCGAGGGCGAGGAACTGCTCGTCCTGCGCGAGTCGGACATTCTCGCCAAGGTCGCCTAGCGCGTTCTGACAACCAGACTTTCAGGAGGTAACAAGAAGATATGGCTCACAAAGAGCTGAAGTTCGCAGAAGATGCCAGGGGTGCCCTGCAGGCCGGCGTTGACGCCGTCGCCGACGCAGTCAAGGTAACCCTCGGCCCCAAGGGTCGCTACGTCGTGCTCGACAAGAAGTTCGGCGCCCCGACCATCACCAACGACGGTGTCACGATCGCCCGCGAGGTCGAGATCGAGGACGTCTTCGAGAATCAGGGCGCCCAGCTGGTGCGCGAGGTCGCGACGGCCACCAACGACGTCGCCGGTGACGGCACCACCACCGCCACCCTGCTGGCCCAGATCATCGTCCGCCAGGGTCTCAAGAACGTGGCCGCCGGCGCCAACCCGCTGGCTCTCCGCCGCGGCATCGAGAAGGCCGTCGACACCGTCGTCGCCAACCTTCGCGAAAAGCAGTCGGCCGAGGTCAACGGCAAGGACCAGATCGCTCGCGTCGCCGCCATTTCGGCTGCTGACGACGAGATCGGCAACACGATCGCCGACGCGATCGACAAGGTCGGCAAGGACGGCGTCGTCAACGTCGAAGAAGGCCAGACCTTCGGCATGGAGCTCGAGTTCACCGAGGGCATGCAGTTCGACAAGGGATACATCTCGCCCTACATGGTCACCGACCAGGACCGCATGGAAGCCGTTCTCGAAGAGCCCTACGTGCTGATCGCCAACCAGAAGATCGGTTCCGTCCGGGACATCCTCCCCGTGCTCGAGCAGGTCATGCAGGGCGGCAAGCCGTTGCTGATCGTGGCCGAGGACGTCGAGGGCGAGTGCCTCGCGACCCTCGTGGTCAACAAGCTGCGTGGCACCTTCACCGGTGTCGCGGTCAAGGCGCCGGGCTTCGGTGACCGCCGCAAGCGCATGCTCGAGGACATCGGCATCCTGACCGGTGGCGAGGTCATCACCGAGGAGATGGGCCTCAAGCTGGAAAACCCCCAGCTGACCCAGCTCGGTCAGGCCCGCCGCGTGGTCGTCTCGAAGGACACCACCACCATCATCGACGGTGCCGGTGACGCCGACGCCATCAAGGGCCGGATCAAGCAGATCAAGTCGGAGATCGAAAACACCGATTCCGAGTTCGACCGCGAGAAGCTCCAGGAGCGTCTCGCCAAGCTGGCCGGCGGCGTTGCCGTGGTCAAGGTCGGCGCCGCCACCGAGACCGAGATGAAGGAGAAGAAGCATCGCGTCGAGGACGCTCTCCAGGCTGCTCGTGCGGCTCTGGAAGAGGGCATCGTCCCGGGCGGCGGTGTCGCTCTCCTCAACGCCCAGGACGCTCTCGATGTCGACAAGTTCGACGACGCCGACGAGCGCACCGGTGCGCAGATCATCCACCGCTCGCTCGAAGAGCCGGTCCGGCAGATTGCCGAGAACTCCGGTCTCGAGGGTTCGGTCGTGGTCAACAAGGTCCGCGAGCTCAAGCAGGGCGAGGGCCTCAACGCCGCGTCCGGCGAGTACGGCGACATGGTCAAGGCCGGCGTGCTCGATCCGACGGTCGTGACTCGCTCCGCGCTCCAGAACGCCGCGTCGATCGCCAAGAACATCCTGGTGACCGAGGCGATCATCGCCGAGCCGCCGGAGGAAGGCGGCGCCGGCATGCCCGCGATGCCCGACATGGGTGGCATGGGCGGCATGATGTAAGGAGGCAGCCGGCAGCGGACTTTTCGGCAAATAGGTCTGAAAAGTCCGCTGTCGGTGACCCTTAGCCTTGTCCTGTGGATACGGCGGTCAGAAGACTCGCGGCCCAGGGACTGATCGACTCGGAACTCGATGACGCGTCGGGCGTGGTCGGGCGTTTGCTGGCGGTCCAGGCGCAGGATCCCCGTGGGGCGCGGTTGGCGATTCGGCCTCGGCGGTCGAGGCCCGGTTCGGCAGCCGAGATCGACGCCGGCCTGAACGACGGCTCGCTGGTGATCGGTTGGCTCAACCGCGGAACCCTCCACCTGGTTCGTTCGGAGGATTACCGTTGGCTCCACTCGCTGACCTCGAAGCGGCAGATGACCTCGAACCGGACCCGCCTACGGCAGGAGGGGGTCTCGGAAAACCAGGCCGAGCGGGGCGTCGAGCTGGTCGTCGACCGACTGGCCGACGGCCCGGCGACCAGGGGTGAGATCCGCGGGTTGCTCGAAAACCAGGGGATACCGGTCGCGGGGCAGGCCCTGGTCCACATCCTCTTCTTCGCTTCGCTCCGAGGGCTGATCCTGCGGGGGCCGATGAAGGCGGGCGAACATGCTTTCGTCCTGGTCGATGACTGGCTGGATTCGGAGCCGGAAAGCCAGCATGAGGTCGCCCTGGCCGAGCTGGCCCGACGTTACCTGGCCGGTCACGGTCCGGCCAGCGAGCGCGATCTCGCGAAATGGGCCGGAGTCACCCTCGGCCAGGCCCGAAAGGGCCTGGAGCTGATCGGTGACGAGCTGATCGAGGTCGAGACCGAGTCCGGGGCCACGGTCGACCTGAAACGGCGACCGGAACCCGACGGGGGAGTGCCGGCCCGCCTGCTCGGTGCCTTCGATCCGATCCTCCACGGCTGGGAGTCGCGCGATTGGCTGATCCCCGATCGGGACGGGCGGAAGGTCGTGACCACCAACGGGATCTTCCGGCCGACCATCCTGGTCGAGAACCGGATCGTCGGAACCTGGACGATGCCGGGCGGGAAGGTCGAGTTGGCGCCCTTCGCCGAGTTGGATCGGAAAGCCAGAGCGACCTTGAGCGAGGAGGCCGAAGCGGTCGTCCGCTACCTCGCTGATTGAAGGGCGGCGCAAGATGGGAGAAGTTGGCAAGTATTGCCGACTTTCCCGATTTCGCCGCAGGACGGATCATGGTCGGCGGGCGTGAAGGTAGGCGTACGGGACGTAGCGCGGGTCCTTCAGCTTGTTCCGCAGAACCTTGAGGGAAGTCGGATAGTTGTACGGGTTGTAACGGTCCTCGAGGCCGCCGAAGCCCCGGTAGTAGACGAACATCCTGACTCGGGGCCGCTTGTTCATCCAGTGGAAGAGCTGGCGGACGAAGGTGTAGTTGTCGGCCCCGGCCACACCCCATTCGGTGACCGTCACCGGCTTGCCGCGCCAGGCCTTGCCGCGCATGAACCGGTTCAGGTCGCGCCAGTGGGGATAGTCCGAATAGAAGTCGACGCCGGCCCAGTCCACGAACTGCGCTCCAGGCCAGTAGTTGCCCGGCCAGTTCCCCTTAGCGCGGGGCGAGCCGACCGGGAGCGCGCTCCAGACGATCGAGACCGGTGCTGCGTCCAGCCGGGCCGGCCGGATCTGACCGCCCCAGTTCACCTTGCGCATCCTCAGACGATTCAGCCGGCGGTCGAGGTTGTCGGCCGGGAGCCCGCCCCGAGTGATCAGGGCGATCCGCTGAAACGCCTTGCGGTACCAGTACGTGGTGTGGGCTCCGCCGCGTTGCCGCCCCGGGCAGGTCACGGCCGTGTACGGGTTGAGACAACGGTTCGGCTCACCGAGCGGACGGATGAATGCCCGCTGATCGTTCTGGGCGAAGAAGCGGTTGATCTCGATCAGGTACGCGTCACCGACCCCGCGAGCGATCTCCTGTGGCGTGATCAGCTCGGCCCGGGTCTCGTCATCAGCGGTCGAGATGTGGAGCATCGGCATGGCCTCGGCGTTCTGCCAGCGCCGGTAGGCGAGGTTGAGCCCGTTGCCCCAGGGGTGAAACGTCTGGAGCACGGCCGGGTGTTTGCCGGTCGCCTCGGCGAAGTTGGTAAATCCTTCCAAGGTGCCGTTATCGCTCACTCCGGTCAGCTTCTTGCCGAGATGGGGCCCGAAGATGTTCCCCGCCTGGGCAGGGGCGGCTACGGCGAGGAGAGCGAGCAGCGCGAGATGGATCAGCCGGAGGGCGGGCTTCACAACTTCTGGAACAGCCTACGGGCATCAGCGTTGCGGTCGGTTACTCAGTGACCATCTGATCGGGAATTACCGCCGAACAGCGATCTTCACTCGGACAGAGGCTGTCGATCACGATTCTCGTCGCCCGGGCGGCACCGGAAAACGGCTCGACCGAGATCAGCTCGGCCGAGCGTAGGGAGCCATCATCGTCGAAACGCAGGTGGGCCAATCCGATCTCTTGCTGGCCGGCGTCGAAGACCCCGCCGGCGCCGAGTGTGCCGGGATTCACGACCACGGTCGAGCCGATCTTCTCCAGCTTCTGCTCGTGGGTGTGGCCGGTGGCGATGGTGAGCGCCCGCGCGTAGCCGGCCTTGTCCAGCGCTTCGGCGAGCAGGATGGCCAGCGACTGCTGATGGATCATCAGCACGTCGGGTTTGTCTCGCAGTGAATCGAACCAGCGCACCATCTGGCTGACCCATCGCGAGACCTTGGCTTCGGGATCGTCGAGGTCATCGAGCGTGACCGCGCGGTTGCCGAGCGGACGCTCGCCGCCGTACTCAAGCGGGTCGGCCCATCCCGCCACGGCAACTCCGTCCACCTCGATCACCGGCGGCGGCTTGAAGCTGCCGTCTGGCTGCAAGGTTCCATGGCGGCCGAGGACGGTCACGCCGTCGCCGGCCAGCTTGCGCATCAGATCCGTCGAATCGTGATTACCGGACACCGCCACTACACGGCGACCGAGGGCCGCGACACGTGGTGCGAGCAGGGCCGACTCGGCCGGGCTGCCGCGCTGTCCGAAATCCCCGACCATCAAGACTGGCTGGTTGCCGACCAGCCGAGAAACGGGCCGGATAACCAGCGGGTTCGCGTGGAGATCGGAGCCCAGGTACATCTCTTTGCGGGCGGCTTTCGGCTCGCCGCCGGTCGCCAGCACCGCGCCGATGCTGCGGACGATGCTTTCGAATTCCGATCCATACGGGCTTTCGACATCGGTCTTGTCGATCACCTCGAGGATCCGCTTCAGCTCACCACCCGAAGCGAAGAAGGTCGGGTTGTCGAAGGAGTCGCGATCGACCGCCGCGCGGGCGATCAGGCCCATCGTGATCGCGGCACCGGCGAAGATGAGCAGGCCGGCCAGTGGCAGCGCCCAACGGGGTCGAAGCGAACGCCAGATCATGGCCGCCAGGACCAGCAGCGCCACGGCGACCGCCAGCGACCAGGCCAGGTTGCGCAGGGCCGCATCTCGAGCGCCGTCGCGAAGCTCGGCCTCGGTCGCGTCGATCACGCTCTGGTCGCCGTCGGCCGTGCGGAGCAGCGCGTCGCGGTTCAGGGAACGCAGTTCGGCCCGAACCTTGAAAGGAATCGATGGTCCCTCGAACCGAAGTCCCCAGTCGGCCACCGGAACATAGCCCTCCATGCCTCCGTCAAGCGACGGCTCCAGCCGAATCGCTACCTCACCGAACTCGGTCGCGACCTCGCTCGTCCCCGCCAGCCGGGGCCCGAGGATCCCGGCGGCGACGACGATCAATGCCGCGAGCAGGATCGCCCCCAGCCATTTGAGCACTTTGACCATGATCAATCAGTAACAGGCCTAAAGCACGGGGATCTGGAAAACGCCGCCGGGCTGGTCAGGCTTCGGCCAGGACGTCGGCCATCGCGCGAGGCTCGACCCCGAGCGATTCAAGGTCGGTCGTCCCGCGGTCGCTGACCATTGAGACTCGCATCAGCTCCGCTTCCTGCCAAGTGGCGAAAGCGTTCTCGCCGACCAGCTTGTGGATCGCGGTCAACCCGAGATGGACCAGTTGAAGCGGGATTCGGATCACCGGCCGGGGCCGGCCGGAAAGCAGGCCTACCAGTTCCGCCATCTCGGCGTAGGTCATGGTTTCGGGGCCGACCAGCTCATAGAGATGATCGCCGGGACCGTCACCGTTCAGCGAATTCTCGACCGCGCGGGCGACATCGTCGGCCCAGACCGGCTGGTAGCGCGACTTGCCATTGCCGGAGATCGGGATCGCCGGTAGAAAGGAGAACCGGCGCAGGAGGGTGATCCAGGGATCGGAGTGGTCGAAGACGATCGAGGGGCGGAAGATCGTAGAGTCGAGAGTGGCCTTGGCCACGGCCTGCTCGGCGACCCACTTGGCGCGGAAGAAGCGGGTCCGCTGGACCGCGGAGGCGTTGAGAGCGCTGAAGAAGACGAAGCGCTTCACACCGGCCCGCTCGGCCGCCTCGAGCAGCCGAACCGTGGCCAGGCCGTTCAGCTCCTCGACCCGGTAGGGGGGCTGGTCGCGGACCGTCGCGGCGAGGTGGATCACCGTGTCGACGCCCCGCATCGCCTGGCGCAGCATGTACGGGTCACGGAGTTCGCGCAGGTCACCCATCGTGATCTGGACATCGACCCGGTGATCACCCAGCTTGCGGGGTTCACGAAGCAGGCAGCGCACCTGATGGCCCTCTTCGAGAAGGCGGGGCAGGAGGCGAGAGCCGATCGATCCTGTGGCACCGGTAAGAAGGATCACCAGGCGCAGTCTAGAGCTGTTGAGGTGCGGGCAATCTCCGTGTCGTTCACTCGGCTTTCCAGCCCCCGGCGAGAGGGAGGCGTGGCGATCTCAATGTCTAATATGACGGCCATGAGTTACGTCATCGCGGAGCCCTGCATCGGTCAAAAGGACAATTCCTGCGTCGAGGTCTGTCCGGTGGACTGCATTCACCCGACCCCGGATGAGCCTGGCTATGAGGCGGCGGAAATGCTCTACATCGATCCGGACGAGTGCATCGACTGCGACGCCTGTGTCGAAGCCTGCCCGGTCGATGCCTGCTTCGCCGAGGACCAGCTCCCCGCCGAATGGGCCCACTTCGCCGAGAAGAACGCGGCCTACTTCCAGCAATCGTGAGGATTCAGAAGCCCGTTTGAACTCGCGTGGGAGGGGCAGATCGGGCTTGAAGGCGGGTCAGACCCCGCTCCGCTCCGCTTAGACGACCGGGAGTTCCCTGGCGTTCTTGCCCATCTTGGGAGCCAGTTCCGGGGCGCCGGCTTGGACCGTCTGAATCATCGGTAGCTCGCGGGGCGAGGCGGCGATGAGCTTGCGGGCGATCTCGACGATCGCCTGACCGGCCGGCGAATCCGGTTGGTCTACCGAAAGCGGGTTGCCGACATCGGCGTGCTCGCGCAGCGCTTCCGAAAGCGGCACTGTGCCTAGCAGCGGCACCTCGAGCTCATCGGCCAAGAGCTGGCCTCCGCCCTCGCCGAACACGTTGAACGTCTCGCCCGAAGGGGTGGTGAAGCCCGACATGTTCTCGATGATGCCCATCACCTCGAGATCCACTATGGCGGCCATCTCGGCCGAGCGGCGGGCGACCGACTGGGCGGCCGGCTGCGGCGTCGTCACGATCGCGATCTTGGCCTGCGGCAGGAGCTGAGCAAGGGTCATCGCGATGTCGCCGGTGCCGGGTGGCAGGTCGAGCAGCAGGTAATCGAGTTCGCCCCAGGCGACATCCTCGAGGAACTGCTGGATCGCCTTGTGGAGCATCGGACCCCGCCAGACCACGGCCGAGTTCTGCTCGACGAAGTAGCCGATCGACATGGTCTTCACCCCTGAGGCCGAGACCGGAGGCATGATCTTGCGCTCGGGGTTCACTTCCGGCTTCTGGTCCACCCCGAGCATGCGGGGGATCGAGTAGCCGTAGACATCGCAGTCAAGCGCGCCGGCGTTCTGGCCCTGGGCCTGGAGCGCAGCGGCGAGGTTCGCGGTCATGGTCGACTTGCCGACGCCGCCCTTGCCGGAGGCGACGCAGATCACGTTATTGACCTGGGCCAGGGCGCCTTGGGGCAGCTTGCCCCGACCGAGCGTGTCGCGCAGGCCCGCCTTTTCATCGTCGGAAAGGACGTCGAAGCCGACCCCTACGCCGGTGACTCCGTCGAGCGAGGAGACTTGCTTGACCACCGCTTCCTGGAAATGCGAACGAATCGGACAGCCGGGAGTGGTCAGGGAGACGGTCACGTTGACCTGGCCGTCGTCCTTGATCTCGATCTTGCGAACCATGCCGAGTTCGACGATGTTGCGGCGCAGCTCGGGGTCGATGACCGCCGTCAGCTTCTCTTCAATCTGCTCTTCGGTCGGGAGGGACATGCCCTGATTCTCGCAAAGCTGCGGGCTCGGCCGCATTTGAAGCCGGCGTTCGCCATGGAGATAGAGCAGGGGGGAGAGAATCCCGCGCCGGCTCCTTAGACGGGCAGATGACCCCGACCGAGGAGCCCACCATGGCATTCCGGAACCGTTTCGCCGCGTTGGCGGTATTTCTGCTCGCCCTGACCTTCCTGGCGATCTCGGCGGTGGCCGCCACCGACGGTGCGGCCGCCGCCAGGTATGTGGTCGCACAGTGCGGCTGGCACGCCGGCCAAGACGCAAGCTGGTTCGACTCCAGTGCCGACAAGTTCGGCAAGAGCACTTACTGTCAGACACCGGACTCGGCCGACCCTTTCGAGGGGGTTCATCTGATCAGCCAGGTCAAGTCGTCGACCTCGACGGTCGGCGGCACCCGGTTCTCCTCTTGGCGCTGGCAGGCTCCCAACGGGACCGGGATCGTGAACGTCCACGGTCAGCGCTGGCAGTATCTGCGCGAAGGGTTCCAGCACCGTCTCGGCGGGGTGCCCCAAAACGCCACCTTCAAACCCTTCCTCGAGCTCGACACGAGCGACGGGACCAAGCGAG